>Ga0105093_10000826_pt1 | contig 11722 bp, 7 predicted proteins | sample PPLLak3March2015_2_FD_79111 | JGI IMG/M metagenome (GOLD analysis project Ga0105093, IMG submission 79111) | Freshwater sediment microbial communities from Prairie Pothole Lake near Jamestown, North Dakota, USA - PPLs Lake P8 Core (3) Depth... | ecosystem: Environmental > Aquatic > Freshwater >... | reverse complement strand
TTGAAGTATGCCACCAGGATCATGGATGGGCCGACGAAGAGTGACCCGATCGCAGCCACCGCCAACCGTTCCATGTTGGCTTCCCCGAGCAGGGCATTCAGTTTTGCGGCCAAGTCGTCATCCAGCCAGCCTCCAACGCTGAACAGCACAACCGCAACCTGGATGATGATCACGACACCCATGATGATTGCCAAAGTCGTTGCCTTCCGCTTGCGTAGCGGACCGAACGACACCTGCCCCATGCGCGGCACTGTGATGAATTTCTTTCCCGCCCAGAAGATCAGGAAGGAGGTGCCAAATCCCACCAGCATCAGCAGCAAGTTCCAGGGGCTATACCCTTCGTCTGGCCGGAACAGGAATAGGGCCATGAAAATCACCACCAGGCCCAGATAAATATCCCACAGGCCATCCTGGAAAGTGGAGCGGAACGCCTTGCGTTCGATTTCCTTGAGGTTGAGTTTTTGTGTCATTTGATTCTCCTATTTGTAGTGCATAATACTTTGTAAGGCAAAGTTATTTGTATTATATAATATTAAGGAATTTTGTCAAGGGCTCCTGCCGCCGGATTTTAGCCGCCAGCGTGAGAGGACGCTGGCTAATCAAGGAAACAAGGGGATTTGGTGGGAACCAGCCATTACCAGGTGTTATGACAAAATATCCCATTACGCGTAAAATGGGGAAGAATCAAAACAGGAGAAAATATGGAAAACCCTACCCTTGAAATCATCCACGCCCACCGTTCAGTGCGCCGCTACAAAGCGGACCCTGTACCTTTCCCCGTTATCGAAACGATCATCGCCGCCGCCCAGCGGACATCCACATCCTCCAACCTGCAGGCTTATTCGGTTGTGGCGGTCACCGCTGCCGACAAACGCCAGAAACTGGCTGAACTGTGCGGCAACCAGAATCACATCGCCGAAGCGCCGCTCTTCCTGGCCTGGTGCGCGGACCTGGCCCGCCTCGACCGTGCCTGCCAACTACGCGGCTATTCTCAAGTGATCGAACACGTGGAAAGTTTCCTGGTCGCGGCGGTGGATGCCGCCATCGCCGCCCAGACAGCCGCGCTGGCCGCCGAAGCGCTCGGCCTGGGCATCTGCTACATCGGCAGCATCCGCAACAATCCGCAGGGAGTGATCGAGTTGCTTGGGTTGCCGCGCTTGGTTTTCCCGATCACCGGCATGACGGTCGGCTACCCGGATGGCGAGAGTCGCACCAAGCCCCGCCTGGGTTTGGATGCGGTCCTGCATTGGGAAACCTACAACACCGATCAAGATAAAGCTCTGCTGGAATATGATCGCACCATGGCTGCCACAGGCATCTACGAAGGCCGCCAGGTGCCTGTTCCTGGGAAGCCGGATGAGATGGAAGCATACGGCTGGCTGGAGCACACCGCCCGGCGGGTTTCGAAGGCGGCGCGCGCCGGGCTGCGGGAGAGTCTTGAAAGACAAGGGTTGGCGTTGAAATAGATGTAAATCCCATATAGACATCATCCCGAAGGCTTATTCGAGAAAACTGACCACCGGAGTCAGCCTTCGGGACGTTTTTTACAAGTACATCCGCGCCATTTTGCGGACCCGGATGTGTTTTTACGCAAACAGTATACACTTCTCGTCGCGGATGTTGATTCGCCTATTTGAGCTTGAAGTAAGCCACCAACGATGACCCATCCAGGGTTGTCATGGTGACGCGGTAACACTTCCCGGCAGTCCTGGGTGTTTTCCAGTTGTAGATGAACTGACCGGTTGTTGCATCATAACGCAGGAGGGTGCCGCCCGTTGCGATCATCTCGATTTCATCCAAAACTGCGCTGGCATCACAGGCCATGGGGGCATATGTGAAGCTCTTGATGGCAGTGATGTCGGTCAGTTCGGTGGCGCCGGCAAAGATCTCGAACTTGAACGGTACGGTGCTGCCGTTCTTGGCGATGTTGAAGACGCCGTTCATATCCACCGGCCGGTAGAAACCACTCAGTGTCCAGGGCAGAACTGTCACGGTGGCTGTATCCGTATCACTCAATCCACCTGCATCTGTCACGCGCAAGCTGATGGTATGTTCACCGTCTTGGTTGAATGTGACTGTGGGGGCTATCCCGGAAGCATCATCATACTCTCCATCGTTGTCCAGATCCCATTCGTAGGTGGAGATGTTGTCATTGGGATCGGTGGATCCTGAACCATCCAGCGTGAGGGGCATGCCCCAGGCAACTGTGTAAGGTCCGCCGGCCTCTGCAACCGGAGGCCGGTTGGCCGGCGCACCCAGGATGAAGAAGGACAGGCTCGAAACCTGGACAGAAAAGGTATTGGTATCCATGTCACAGTTCGCATCCGAATTGCATGGCCCTGCAATCACAACGCCATCCTTGCTGATGAGCAGCTCAGATTCACTCAGGATTGTGCCATCCACAATGCCATCGTTATCCGTATCCTGCCATTGGAAGGTGATCGTTATCGGTGTGGCAAACTCTGTTCCAGATGGCTCGATGTCTACGGCGACCACTGCCTGGATCTGGCCCTGATCGGTGTTGACCAGGAAACCGCTACCTCCATCGGTGATGGAGAGTGAAATGTAATCTGCCAGCGCGCCAGCCGGAACCTGGATGGAAACATTTCCATTCGCAGTGGTTAGCGAGCCGCCTTCTGTTCCGATGGCTGCAGCGGCGGAACCAGATGGATCGCAGGAGTTGCTCTCATCTGCCGGGCAGGGATCGAGAACATCGGCTATCCCATCGCCATCCACGTCGCGTTGGTCGGGATTGAAGACAAAGCGGGCATTATCCGACAAGTCACCGATGCCATCCCCGTCCATGTCAGCGTTATCGTACATGTACAAGGGGAAGACTGCCAGATCGTTCATCACCAGGATCTGGTGCTGCTGGTAGAAAGGCAAGAGTTCAGCCCGGGTGTTGAATGCCAGCGCGTCTTCGAGCAGTTGGTCTGCGATTGGATTGCAATATGATCCGGGATTGACTCCCCATTCATCCGCAGAATAGTAGGTCCAACCCACGAAATTACCATATCCCTGATCCAATCCCGAGGAGTTAATTCCCAACCAACCGAATTGTGCAATACCGAAATCGTGGTCGGTATACACACGCGGATTGAATTCGGTTTGGGGTATCGGAAGAACTTCAACCTCGATACCAATGGCAGCCATATTCTCAGCGAAAATATCCGCTGTGATGTACCGTGGGAGCGCGTTATCCCGGAACAGATAAGTGAAATGCAACCGGATGCCGTTTTTCTCACGCACACCGTCATTTTCGTTAACGATCCAACCCGCATCGGTCAGAAGGTCAGCCGCCAAACCAGGATTGTAATCATATTGGGGCAAGCCTGAAGCTGCATAGGCCCAATGCTGAGGGCTTAGGTAACTATCTAATTGCAGGGCATTCTCTTGTGCGGCGATGATGCGCGCCCGGTCGGTGCCATAGGCGATGGCCTGGCGCACGGCAAGATCACTGAGCACAGGATCGTTGAAATTGAAAGTGAAGTGATCGAATCCTCCCCAGGGTGTATCCAGAGAGAAGTCGACGCCAGTAAGTTCAGTTGTTGCTGTCACGTGGATGAGAGTGGCATTTTCGAATATCGTGTTATTGTAATATTCTGGTCCATATCCATTGGAGTAATTCGATTGTGCGCGAACCCTATAATCGCCCTCCGGAATGGTACAACTGTAATAGCCGTTCTCATCTGAATCCGCATAGTACAATGCCTCACCAGAGTTGTAATCATCGAAGAACACCTGGGAACCCTCGGTGGTTGTGCCAATGGCGGTCAGCACATAACCGGAGATCGTCGTTCCCGGTTCGCAAAGCCACGGTCTGCTGGGTGGTTCAAGAATAAAGTCGATACCTGAGGTAGTACTGGAAGCAATTACAATCACCCTTGTAGCAGCATCCCAATTTAGGATATCATCATAATACTCATACTGCCATCCATCTGCACCTACATCAACGCGATAATCACCTATGGGTAGGGTATCAAATCTATAGGAGCCGCTTGCATCAGTCTGAGTGCACCTTACCCAAGGTTCGCCATCATAAGGGCTTGCACATACCTGCGCATCTGCAATTGGGTTGTTATCGTTGCTCCGCACCGTTCCCGAAATCCAGCCACCGGGATCAAGCGTAAAGTAAATATCTTCTGACGGGTTACTGGCACTTAGTAAGATCCGGGTACTATTCTCTTCTGCCCATGGAGGGGTTTCCTGCCAAAATTCCTGAACATACCCCAGTGAACCATTACAATAGTCGAATACTGTAGCTTGTACACCCATTTCAATTCCAAAGGGCAGATTTGCAGCATGGAAGGAACCAACTTCGTCCGAACATCCATCAAACAGGAGACCGAAGTTACTGCCGATCACGAAATGTATATTTGGAATTGCAGTTTTCCCATCGGCTTCGTACATCTTACCGTTGATGCTGCCTCCATGCTCAAGCGTGAAGGTAATATCGTTTACGGCTGGCAATTCAGGGCTCAACACTACCTTTGTAGCATATCTATCACCAGGAACTTCCTGCCAGTATTCCGTGACATAGTCGCTCGGCCCATTGCATGGATGCTCATCCATTCTGGAATATGGATGAGCAACCACATCGCCTTCAACACCGAAAGGAATATCTGTAATGACGAAATGGCCGTTTGTATCAGTGCATGTGGCATGCCAATTGCTCCAGTCAGGGCCGCGAAATGCCACATATATATTCTCGATGGGTTTACCTTCAACTGCCTGATAAACCGTACCTGAGATTGTGCCAGTAGTCTCTTGCGCCGTCACCGTCGCGGATGGAATCAACAGCGTAATAATCAGGCAAAACGAAACCGTAAAGTGGAAAATTTTATTTGCATTCATGGCGTCTCTCCCGTGGACAGAAACAAATAACCGGCCAGAACGGCCGGTTTCGCTATTGGCTCCCCGATGACTTACCCTGGCAAGCCAGGTGAGCGACCATCACAATAGTCATCGGTTCATAGCCGCCACTTACCAGATGATACGAACAGCATGCAAATTATCGTTTGATGAGTATAAATTGGGTTAGTGCGAAAGAATCCTCCATGCCACGAAGATAACCTCACATACACTTTACAATATTGTAAGGTAAAAGTCAAGAGGCAATTTTCTGATCTTCGGACATGAATTCGGATAAACTATTTTCTGATGATTAGGCGATGTTCTCCCTGGCCTGTCGGCCAGGACAGGCTAACATCGCCGGTTGCGCAAGAGAGCGCAACCTAATCCCTAAAACCATTCTTTTTATCCATGTTCGAACTCTTATCCGAACATCAATCAAAAAAGGATTGGCAAAACGGCGCAGGCTGGCTATACTGGATACCTGGAAAGGATGAAACCAATGAGCCTGAAACGATCCCCATCGAACCGGTCCCTCCGCCTGGCCCTGCTCGCCGCAGCCGCGCTGCTTGCCGCCAGCCTGGCTTGCGACCTTTCTTCATCGAATGAACCCCCCTGGACGCCCGAGAATCCCCGCCAGTACACCGCCGAGGTGCAGACGGTCTACGAGGTGTATGTGCTGGTCGACGAAGCCGGCAACGTGGTGGATTTCGATGGGCCGTACGCCTACGGTGTCACCGCCCAGATGCGCTATGTGCTGCGCTTCTGGGATGTCGGCCAGCGCATGCCGGGCTACGAGGCGGCCGCCATCTACCGCTTTTACACGCCTGTCAGAGTCACCGGCATTCACAATGAATCCGAGTATACGCCTGAAGAAGCAGCGGCCATCTATGCCCGTACCAATTTCCCCACCACCGAGGTGAAGCTGCATGACCTGGTGTTCGAGGGTGGGCCGGAAGGCCACTTCTGGGGCACCAACTCGGAGACGGGCAAGCCCATCAACGGTTACTTGGAGTGGCGCGAAAAGGAATGGGAGATGCACGCCGTCTTCTACGAGGATATCCAGCAGGATTACCTGGTTCTTGGGGAGGAACCCTTCTACAACTGGCCTTGATGCAAGGCCGTTTGATATTTAATGGTTCCCATCCTGCTCTGATCCTGGCTTTCTGCTGGTACAATTGCCAAAATTCGGAGAATAATGGTATGAATAAAACCCGCTCGATCAAAGAGATCATCGAACCGCAGCTCGTCATCGAGGGCGCGGGGGTGCTGCTGCGGCGTTCGTTTGGCCCGCATGTTTCGAACCGCTTCGATCCCTTCCTGCTTTTCGACCACTTCGCCTTCAACGACCCGGCTGAAGGGCCGATCCCCGGCTTCCCGATGCACCCGCACCGCGGCATCGAGACGGTCACTTACATGCTGGAAGGCAGCGTCCACCACCGCGACAGCCTGGGCAACGCCGGGCTGATCGGTCCCGGCGACGTGCAGTGGATGACCGCCGGGGGCGGCATCCTGCACGAGGAGATGCCGCGCCGCGGGCCGAGTGGGACCATCTACGGCTTCCAGTTGTGGGTCAACCTGCCGGCGTCCTTGAAGATGTCCGCCCCGCGTTACCAGGAAGTTGTTGCTGACTCCATCCCGCTGACAGAGAAAGACGGCTGCCGCGTCCGCCTGGTGGCCGGGGAAGTGGACGGCGTGCGCGGCCCGGTGACCGGGATCGCGGTCAGCCCGGTCTACCTGGAGGTCGACATGCAAGCCGGGAAATCGTTCGGCCTCCCCATCCCCTCCGGTCACACAGCCCTGGCCTACGTTTTCGAGGGGCAGGGGATTTTCGGCGGGCAGGAGGTGGGCGCGGTGCGGATGGCTGTATTTGATGATGGAGATCAGATCGAGGTCCGTACCGATGAGTCCCCGGTGCGTTTCATGCTGATGGCCGGGGCGCCGTTCCGGGAGCCGATCGCCCCCTACGGGCCTTTCGTCATGAACACCCGCGAGGAGATCCAGCAGGCGCTGCAGGATTTGCGGGACGGCACGTTTGTGAAGTCTTGAAGCACCAGCACCGCGCTTGAACGGGGTGGATATCTTTTCCACAGATGAACACAGATTGTGTCACTGCGAGCGCGGCGAAGCAGTCTCCTGTCACATGTGGGAGATTGCTTCGGCAAAGAGCGCCTCGCAATGACATAAGAAATGTTTGGAATGAATCTGCCCCGCGCAAAATCCGAGTTATCTGCGGCTGATATTTCACGGAATGAGGAACTCCACAGTTTACTGTAACACTGCTCATAAAAATGGCAAGTGGAGTCCGACGTCTCCAGACCTCGGAAACCCGGCGACTGGAGTCGCAGGACTCCGTTTTTTTTATCCTTCGGAGTGAAAACCTTTTATGACTGCTCTGCGGTCGATTCCCTTTTGTCTGTTTCTTGAGCACGTATCTTGTATAATCGAATGGAGCCCACCATGGATGATATCAGCCGCGTGACCCGTTCGAAGGAAGCCGCCCGCGCCAGCTACAACCGCATGAGCCGCTGGTATGACGCATTTGCCGGCAGCGAGAAGAAGTTCGCCGACCTCGGCCTGGCGCTGATGAACCTCCAGCCCGGCGAGCAGGTGCTGGAGATCGGCTACGGTACCGGCTATGCCTTGCTCTACCTGGCAAAAGCCGCAGGTGATTCCGGGAAGGTGCGCGGGATCGACATTTCCGAAGGCATGCGCCGGGTGGCGGAAGGACGGCTTTCGAGGGCGGGCCTGGGCCAACGGGTGGAACTCCAATCAGGGGATGCATGCAGCCTGCCTTATCCCGCTCATTCCTTCGATGCGATCTTTATGTGCTTCACGCTGGAACTGTTCGACACGCCCGAAATCCCGGTCGTTCTGGAAGAATGCAGGCGCGTCCTGAAAAGCGACGGCAGGCTGTGCGTGGTATCGCTGATGAAAGAGAATTCCTGGATCGTGCGGCTTTACGAGTGGTTCCACCTGCGCATGCCGGAAACGGTGGATTGCCGCCCGATCCATCCGAAAGTGGCTCTTGAATCCCGGGGCTTTGCCATCCGGGAGGCTGTGGTGAGAAGGATGTGGGGACTGCCCGTGCAGATCGTGATGGGCAGGAAAGTCGTTTGAGATGGCGCTCGAAGAGATCCGAAACTTCCTTGCCTTGAGCGATACCATCCTGACCGGCGGGCAGCCAACCAAGGAACAACTGGCCGCAGCGGCCCAAGCCGGGGTGCAGGCGGTCATCAACCTGGCCTTGCCCACTTCGGATAACGCCCTGCCGGATGAAGCTGCAACCGTGCGTTCGCTGGGGATGGAATACATCCATATCCCTGTGATGTGGGATCAGCCGCAGCGCTCGAACCTGGAGCGGTTCATGAACGAAATGGAAGCAAGGCAGGAGCAGAAACTGTTGGTGCATTGTGCGCTGAACTACCGCGTCTCGTGCTTTGTGGCATTATGGCGCTTTCTCAGGCATGGCTGGGATGCAGTTCAGGTTTATGATTTCATGCACCAGGTCTGGGATCCGCAGGAGTACCCGGTTTGGAAAGCGTTCACCGAGGAATACCTGGGGGAATAAGGAGTCCCCGGATCGTACAATTGGTTTCTCACCACCAAGGCCACGAAGGTTTGCCCCGAGTTTATCGAAGGGAGTACAAAGGAAAACTTTGTGCAAAGGAACTTCGTGACCCTTTGTGTTCTTTGTGGTAAAAATGAACCAGGATCGAACATGCCATCGTTGACAAGAGGTTCTCATGGACAAGAATCCACGCCCTTCGCATGATGACCTGATCCGCCAGCGGGCGGAACATGTCATTGCATTCGTAAAAAATGTGCTTCCCCGCCATCTCGATTTGACCCTCTCCGAAGCCCTCGTACTGGGGCTGCTGCGGCAGGGGGTCAAAACGTTTTTCACGGTTTTCGGTCACGGCTCGACCGAAGTGGGCGAGGTGTTGCGCGTCTATCAACAGGCCGGGCTGGTCAAAGTGTATGGCCTGCGCAGTGAGATCGAGGCTTCGCACGCCGCAACCGCCCTGCGCTGGGTGACCGGTGAGAAGGCGGCCGTGCTTACATCCATCGGACCGGGTGCCCTGCAGGCCCTGGCTGCCTCGCTCGTCCCGGCCTCGGATGGGATCGGTGTCTGGTATCTCTTCGGCGATGAGACGACTGAAGATGAGGGCTTCAACATGCAGCAGGTCCCCAGGCACGAGCAGGGATTGTTCCTGCAAATGGCTTCAACGATGGGAAGGGCTTATAACCTGCATACGCCGCTCGCCCTACCCACTGCCCTGCAGCGCGGCGCGGCGACCGTGAACCACCCGTATCGCCCCGGCCCGTTCTACCTGCTCCTGCCGATGAACACGCAAGCCGCATGGCTCCCGGACTTCAACCTCGACGAATTGCCGGAAGTCCAGCCTATCTCACTCGGCGCGGCGGATGGAGACTACGCCCAGGCCGCGCAGTGGATCCAGGACGCAAAGCAGGTCATCATCAAGGTGGGCGGCGGCGGGCGGTTTGCCGGGCCGGAATTGGTTCAATTGCTCGAACGCTCGGGCGGTGTGCTGGCCCACACCCCGATTGCGACCGGATGTGTTCCCTACAGCCATCCGCAAAGCATGGGCGTGGGTGGCTCAAAGGGATCATTACCCGGTAACTATGCCATGGAACATGCCGACTTGCTGATCGCAGTTGGGACGCGGGCGGTCTGCCAGTCGGATAGTTCCCGCACCGGCTACCCAAACGTGAAGCAGGTCATCAACATCAACGCGGATTTGGATGATGCCACGCACTACCGTCACACGCTGGCGCTGGTGGGCGATGTGCGCCGCACGCTGGAGCGGTTGAACCATGAACTTGGCGGGCATGTTGGTAAGAAGGAAGGTTGGCTGGAAGCCTGTGCAACGAGGAAATCGGGATGGCAGGTATTCAAGCAGGAACGGTTTCTGAATCCGGCTTTACAGGATGATTATTGGGGCGGCCCGGTTCTGACCCAGCCCGCGGCGATCAAGATCGCGGCAGATTGGGCCAAGGCGCGCGGCGCGGTCAGCTTCTTCGATGCCGGGGATGTGCAGGCCAACGGTTTCCAGATCGTCGAAGATGAGCATCCTGGCCAGACGTTCACGGATACAGGGGCATCCTACATGGGTTTTGCTGTTTCGGCTTTGCTGGCAACAGCCGTGGCCTCGAAACCATTCTATGGACTGGCGTTGACCGGCGATGGTTCGTTCACCATGACCCCGCAGATCCTGATCGATGGGGTCGAGCATGGCGCGCACGGCTGTATCTTGCTGTTGGATAACGGGCGCATGGGCGCCATCACCGGCCTGCAGAATGACCAGTACGGGCGGGGCTTTGCCACCTGGAACACGGTCCACGTGGATTACCTGGCCTGGGGGCGGAGCGTCCCCGGCCTGCTGGCATTGGATGGTGGGCGAACGCCCGAATCACTGAAGGCCGCGCTGGAACAAGCCGGGAAACATGCTGGCTTATCACTCATCCATGTTCCGGTCTACTTTGGCCCCGACCCGCTGGGCGGCATGGGTGTCTACGGGCGCTGGAACGTGGGCAACTGGTGCGACGATGTGCAGAAGATGCGGCATGAGATAGGTTTGTAGATATGAAAAATCGCGGCATCTTCGAAGGTTTGCACGGCGCATATCCGCGGGCCCTATACCGGGCGATGGGTTATCAAGATGCTGATTTCAGCAAGCCGTTGATCGGCATCGCCAACTCCTGGAGCGAGGTTAATCCCGGCCACTTCCACCTGCGCCAACTGGCCGAATGGGTCAAGCAGGGCGTGCACGAGGCAGGGGGTACTCCCGCCGAGTTCAACACGGTCGCGCCCTGTGACGGCATCGCCCAGGGCAAAGGGATGCACTATATCCTGCCCCTGCGGGATGTGATTGCGGCATCCATCGAGTTGATGGCCGGGGCCAACCGCTTCGATGGGCTGGTGATGCTGTGCAACTGCGACAAGATCGTGCCGGGTATGTTGATGGCCGCCGCCCGCCTGGACCTGCCGACCGTTTTCGTCACCGGCGGGCCGATGGCCTCGGGCCGGGTTGGCGAGCGGGAAGTCATGACCAGCGATGTCAAGGAGGGGATGGGGAAACGCAATGCCAACAAGATTTCCGAAGATGAGTTCTATGCAATCGAGAGCCAGGCATGTCCCGGGCCGGGAGCCTGCAACTTCATGGGCACCGCCAGCACAATGAACTGCGTCACCGAAGCGCTCGGCCTGACGCTGCCGCGCTGCGCCACCCTGCCCGCCCTCTACCCGGAACGGGAAACATTGTGCATCGAAAGCGGGCGGCGGATCGTGAGCCTGGTGAATGAAAACTTTTCCGCCCGCCGCATGGTCACGCGAAAAAGCCTGGAGAATGCCATCCGGGTCGTGCTGGCGCTCGGCGGTTCCACGAATGCGACCCTGCACATCCCCGCCATTGCGCGCGAGGCCGGGATCAAGTTGGGATTGGATCTCTTTGATGAACTCAGCCGCCAAACCCCGCTGATCGGCAAGTTCCGCCCGGCCAGCCCCTACACGGTCATCGACCTGGATGAGGCAGGCGGTGTCCCGGCTGTGCTGAATATCCTTTCCCCTCTCCTGCACCTTGACTTACCGACGGTCACCGGCGAAACCATCCGAGAACGTGCGGCAAACACCGAAAACCAGCGTCCTGATGTGCTCCATCCATTGGATGCACCTCTTTCTCCAGAGGGCGGCCTGGCGATCCTGCGCGGCAATCTTGCTCCAAATGGGGCAGTGGTCAAGCAGAGTGGGGTGGTGGCCGGGATGCTCCGGCATACCGGCCCAGCCCGCATATTTGAGTGCGAAGAAGAATTGGAGAATTCTCTGGCTGCGCAAGCCATCCAGCCGGGG
>Ga0105093_10000825_pt1 | contig 11725 bp, 12 predicted proteins | sample PPLLak3March2015_2_FD_79111 | JGI IMG/M metagenome (GOLD analysis project Ga0105093, IMG submission 79111) | Freshwater sediment microbial communities from Prairie Pothole Lake near Jamestown, North Dakota, USA - PPLs Lake P8 Core (3) Depth... | ecosystem: Environmental > Aquatic > Freshwater >... | reverse complement strand
AGTTTATTATTAGATAAAATAATTGTTCTCCCTCCTGATCTAAGACCAACATCAAAAGGAGCAGGGGAAAATCGTCAGTTAATGGATAAGATAAATAGATATTATATTCAAATATTGACCAAGAAACAAATTATGAAAGATACAGTTGTTGATGTGTCTAAAGATAAAAGTATTTATTATACTTACTATAAACAACTTCAAAAAGAAATAAATGAATTATATGTTCGTATTCTTGAAAAGATGGCTAAAAAAGAAGGGTTGATTAGAGGAAACATTCTTGGTAAAAGAATTGATTTCTCTGGTCGAGCTGTTATTACTCCTGACCCAACATTAAATTTAGATGAGTGTAAACTCCCTTATTTAATGATATTAGAAATTTTTAAACTTCCTGTAGCGAAGAGAATTATTGAGCTTGGAAAATTTAAGTTATTGAATAAAGCAATTGATTATGTTGATCTATGTATTGATACCAACAATCATGCTTTATATAAAATTTGTGAAGAAATAACAGATGGAGAATATTGCATTCTGAATAGACAACCATCACTACACAGATTAGGAATGCTTGGATTTAAAATTAAAGTAACAGGTGATCAAGTAATAAAGATTCACCCATTAGTTTGCTCACCATTCAATGCTGATTTCGACGGAGATCAGATGGCAGTTTATGTTCCAATAACAGAAGAATCAAAGAAAGAAGTTCGAGAAAAGATTTGTATTTCATCTAATTTAAGTAGTCCTTCAAATGAAAGTTTGACTACAACGCCAAGTCAAGATATTGTTTTAGGAGTTTACTTCTTAACATCTGACCTTAAAGAATTTAATGAGGAAGTAGATTTTAATGGAGTTAAATTGCCTTGGGGTTTAGCAGAGTTTCAGAAACAGCTACCACCTGATTACCCAATTGCTGCCCGCCCTGTTGATAAAAAGAGACTAATACAAATCTTATCAGACATTAAAAATAAATACCCTAAAGAAGTAGCAGTTAGGGTTCTTGATAATGTTAAACGACTTGGTTTTAAATACGCAACAATTTATGGTTGCACAATGTCTCTGGAAGATTGTGAAGTTGCTGGTGCAACAGAAATGCGTGATAAGTTATTTGAAGGGAATGATCTAAGAAAACAATTAGTTGCAGTATCAGATAAAAACATAGTTGAAACATTGAGAAAGAATTTTAAATACTCAAAAACAATTGATTCCGGAGCTAGAGGTTCTTGGGATCAGGTCAAACAATTGATTTTGACAAGAGGATTTATCTCAAACTTCGATGGAGAAATTCTTCCATTACCAATTAAACATTCATTATTAGAAGGTTTAAATCAAGAGGAATTTTTCTATTCAACATATGGTTGTAGAAAAGGTCTTCTGGATGTAGCTTTGAATACAGGTATCTCTGGATATCTTTCTAGAAAACTAATATTCACATGCGCTAATTTACAAATTGATGAAATAGAAGATTGCGGAACAACTGATCTATTAGAAGTAGATGTCACCAGTGTTAGAAAAGCAAAAATGTTAGTTAACAAGTATATGGAAGTAGGAAAAGAATTAGCTTTGATTACTCCAGAAAATTGTTTAGCAAATGTTGGAAAGAAAATTTATGTTAGAAGCCCAATCCTTTGTAAAAATCCAAAAATATGTCATAAGTGTTATGGGGATTTATACAAGAGTCTTAACAGCAGATTCATTGGAATCATTGCTGCACAAACATTGGGTGAGCGAGGAACTCAATTAGTATTAAGAACTTTCCATACATCTGGTGCAGCTATTATAAAAGGTCAGACTGATCAAGAAGCAAATATGATGAAACAAAAAGATATCATTGGTGATCTAGCAGCAGTATCAGATCTTCTTCATAAATTCAAAGGAAGAGATTATGTTGATATAGTTGCTAAATTATTTGAGGTATATGATAAAGATATTTATCATGTTCATTATGAATGTGTTGTTGCACAATTGATGTGGAAAGAATATAAGAAATGGAGACTGTTAAAAGATCGCTCAACAACAACTCCAGATTATTATTCAATCCAATCTGTACCAAATCAGGAATCTTGGATTTTGGCAATGGCATTTTCAAATCCAAAGCGAGCCATTCTTCAAGGTATTTTATATGAAGGGCGCTACTCTGGAATAATGGATAAGATACTAAAGGGCGAAAAAATAACATGAGAGATCCAGAAAGAATAGATAAAATTTTAGCAAGAGTACGGGAGGTCTGGAAAACATATCCGGACCTCCGGTTACTTCAACTATTATATAATTGTTTTGAAAAAGAGCATACTGCATATTATTTAGAAGATGATGTTCTATTAAAGAAATTAGATGAAACTTATAATGAAACAGTGAAAAACTTCAATGGAGGAAAAATTGAACATAATAAACCCAAATCTAAAAGTCATAAATGAAGATTGGAATATCTTCACCTTTCGTCAAAGAGATTACGAACAACTTCTTGAAAGTGTTAGAGAAATTGTAAAACCCGTTGAAGAAATTGGGTTTACAATAACAGAAATTGATTTAAAAGATTCAAGATTTTCATCAGGTGAATTATCAAAAACAATTAAACAGACATTAGTTCTTAAGATTAAAAAGGGAACACATGAGATTGATTTAAGCATGTTTATCCCAAAATTAATTGATAACAATTATATATACATTAATGGAAGAAGAAAAATTCCATTGTTTCAGCTATTTGATATTCCAGTTGTAACAAGGGGAGAGAGCATCAAGTTTAGAAGTAATGTTGCAACCCTTATGGTTTTAAAAGAAAAAGAAACTCCATCCATTAAGATTACTTTCTTAAGCAAAAAAGTTGATTTCTCATTATTGTTATTGGCATATTATGGCCCCGCTGAATGTATCAAAATTTTTGAGACTACTAAAAAGATTGATAAAACAAGCGATAACTTATATGAGATTTTAAGAGGTGATATTAAATTATATCTTGATGAATCTAAAGGTCAAACTCAAGATGATTTCATTTTAGAATTAGGCAGAACTTATTCTAAGTATGCTGCAAAGTCTAAAGGCGAAGATATTTTATATGCCCTCAATTTAATTCCTAAAGTTGATATAATGACAGCAAGGTTTCTAACCAAACCAACAGTTATAGAGGAGTTAATTGATATCTTAAAGACAGGGTATTTAGACGATACTCTATTTACAAATAAAAGAGTTCGTTGTTTTGAGTATATTGTTCTTGGTAAAATATCCAAAATTATTTTTGATTTATGCGTTTCAAATAGAACAGCAAGACAACCAAAGTTCAATATTAACTCAACTCAAATTTTATCAGAGTGCAATGTTTCAGATATAGTTCAATTTGATTTTTCCATTAATCCAATTCATGAATTAACCATGTTGTCAAGAAGCAGTCTTCTTGGCCCAGGTGGTTTTAAAAGAGAAAATATCCCCAAGCATTTAAGAGATATATGCCCTACAATGTTTGGAAGAGTATGCCCGGTTGATACTCCTGATAGAGATAACTGTGGAGTTTTACAGAATTTAGTTGCTAATGTTGATATTGATGATAATATGAAATTCACAGATTCAATTTGTGAAAAGCAACCATTTTCTATTCCAGTATCAATGGTTCCTTTTTTGAAAAATGATGACCAAACTAGATTGCAAATGTCCTCATCTCAAATGAGACAGGCAATCATGTTAAAAGAATTTGACATTCCACTGATTAGATCTGGTTGTGAAAATCTTTATACAGATTTTACACAATTTATTAAGAGAGCAAAGAAAGATGGTAGTGTGGTATTTGTTGATAATGATAATATCTTAGTTATATATGATGATAAAACAACAGATATCTTTAACATAAGTTATAGAAAAATATATGTTGAGCATATGGATTTCTTAACTGTTTATGTTAAAGAGGGTGATAAATTTAAAGCTGGTGATATTTTAGCAGAGAGCAATTTCTGCAAAAATGGTGGAATTAATATTGGCAGAAATTTATTAACTGGAGTTATGGTATATTATGGAAACAATTATGAGGATGGAATAGTAATATCTGATCGGTTATCAAATGAAGATATTCTAACATCTATCCACTTTAAAGATTTATCATTTACATTGACTCCAGATAAAGTTTTGCTTTCAATTGACCCAACCAAATATAAACCTTTACCAGAAGCTTTTGAAAAAATTAAAGCTCTTTCCCCTTATGCAATTTTGAAGAAGATGAATGTTGAAGATCCTACCGGGGTATTTAATGAGCCAGTAATTTTAGATACTAAAAAAGATTTATTAATTTCTGAAGTTAATGTTTTTGCAAATGAATGGAATAAAGATATTCCTGAGTTCTCGGATTGGATCAAAAGAAAAATTGCAGAACAACAGGAAAAAGAAGGATATTTTCAAAGTATTCTAAAAGAGTATTTACCAAAAGACGAAGCACAAAAATACATTAGAGAAAATAGTTTAGATAGATTTTCGTTTGTTGGTAAGTATAAACAAAAGAGAGAAAAAGTTTTAGGTATAAATGTTGAGATGTATGGAATCCATTTTAAGAAAGTTAAAGTTGGAGATAAGATGGCAAATAGGCATGGTAATAAAGGAGTTATTTCAAGAATAGTTCCCCATGATAAAATGCCGCAATTAGAAGATGGAAGACATCTAGACATTTGTATCAATCCTCTTGGTATTATTTCAAGAATGAATATCGGGCAATTATATGAACTTCATTTAGCAATGTCAGTTAATGATCTAAGATTGAATATGTTAAAAATGTTAAAAGATGTTGAGTATGATCAAGATAAAATTAAAAAATATCTAGTTGACTATATTGCAATAATTGACAAGACTGAAAATGGGTGGTATTCAGCCCAGTTCATTGAACAGTTACCTGAAATTATAGATGAAAATTTTATTAATAATTTCACAATTATTCAAGCACCTTTTGAGTCATGCACACTTGATGATGTTAGAAAAGCGTTTGAATATACAGGAACGAAATTCAAATATAAGGTTTATGATCCGCTATCAAAAGAAGTGTTAATGAATGATATAGCAGTTGGTTACATTTACTTCTTTAGAATGGTTCATATTGCAGATGAAAAATTAGCTGCAAGAGGTATTGGGGCATATGCAAGAAGAACATTACAACCCTTAGGCGGAAGAAAGAATAAGGGCGGTCAAAGATGTGGTGAAATGGAAACTGCATGTTTGATTGGGCATGATGCACCATTTAATTTACATGAATTTCTAACAACTAAATCTGATTGTATTGATATGAAAAATAGCTACATTAGAAATTTTATCGAATCTAGTTTATTTGATCCAACAAAACAATTAGACACCGTTCCTGAATCAGTTAAACTATTGAACTCATATCTAACAGTTATTGGTGTCAATCATAAGTAAGGAGTTTAAATGGCTTGGGACGATACTGATAATGAAGATTATGAAGAAGAATATGATGATGATGATGATGATGATGAAGAAGAAGATTTTGATGATGATGGGGAAGCAAGATTTCCCTCTACTCCTTATGAAGAAATATATGACCCACTTCCTATTGAACAGATAATACCTAATATTTTTAGTCAAACAACAACTGCTTCTTCATCAGGAAAATATATTGTTCAGGTAGATGGGGATTTAGTATTTAAAGAAAGTCCTCCTGTAAATAAATCAAAGAAAAAATCTATTAAAATAATTCCTATGATTTTTGATCTTCAAAATTTAGATGTACCAGAGGATAAGAATGGAAGAAAAAAAGTGCGGTAAATGTGGTGGCGAAATTGGTTTGAAATATCAAGTAAGTGACCGCGATTTTTATATTGAAGATGGAATTTTAAAAGAAGATACTAATACATACTTTGAATCAACATTTGTAGTTCATTGTATGGATGATATGGAACATGATATTGAAGAAGGGTTAACTGATAATTCTAAAATAGAAGAATTTCTTGAATGGAAAAAAAGATTAGTAGAAAAAGCTATTGCAAAATTTAATTTATAAGAGGTGATATAATGGAGAATGAATGTTTGCCAGATATTCAATGTAGTTTACCAAGTATTAAAATCCCTATTAGACAAGTTGGTGTTGAAAACATTGAGGTCCCTTTTAGATTGGAATCTAAATATGGAGGGTTTCATCAGTTAAACGCAAATGTTTCTATGCGAACAGATTTAGACGAAAATACAAAAGGGATCTCAATGTCAAGATTGTTATTGACATTAAAACCTTATCTTGATCTTCCATTAAAACATGTATTGATAAAGAAAATTTTGGAAGATTTAACAACTAATCTTGGGAGTAATTCTAGCTTTATTAAATTTGAGTTTAGAATGCCCATTAATAGAAAATCAATTTTAACTAAAAATTCATTTCCTATTTATTATAAATGCAGATTTGAAGGGCAATTATTTAAGACAAAAGATGATGATGCATTAGGCGATTTCTATAAAGAAAAATTTAAGTTTTATCAAGGAGTCACAATTCAATATGCATCATATTGCCCATGTTCAGCAGAACTATGTCATGATTTAAATGATAAATCAAGTAAGGGATATCCGCATAATCAAAGATCATATGCGGATATTCTAATTGAAGTTTGTGAACCAAATTATGTTTGGTTGGAAGATATTATTGAATGTGTTGAATCTAGAATTAAAACTCTACCTTATCCAATAATTAAAAGAGTTGATGAACAAGAGATTGCAAGAGTAGCAGCAGAAAATCCAATGTTTGTTGAGGATGCTATTCGTTATATCTCAGATGAATTAAATAAAAGATCTGATGTTTGTGATTGGATCGTGAAATGCACTCATCAAGAAAGCATTCACACTTCGGAAGCAATTGCTATAAACTGGAAGGGTGTTGAAAATGGATTTAACGGACGTAGATACGTCTGAAGTTAAACCTTGGCATATAATAGAAGATACTATTGAATATACATCAAGAGGGTATTCAAGAGGTGTGCTTCATGATGTAGAAGTTGTATGTACTACTAAAGTTTTACAAGAATCTAAAAGATTAAAATATAGAGTTGGGGATATTATTAAATTTAGAAGTAGCTATCATATGCCACGTCATGATCCTGATTGGAAAGATTGGTTTTTAACTAAAGCAGATAAAAAGAAAATGAAAGTAAAAAATCCAGCTGATCCTATATACTGCTCTAGTCAATATGCAGTAATAGTAAATAAATACAAAAAAGTAAAATATAAAAATAAGTGTTGGACTTATCAAGATTATGGTGTTTTAGCAATGATGTTAACTGGCGATAATATTGGAAGAGTTAGAAACATGTATATGAAGTGCCCGTTTACAGTGGTTTGTAAATTTCAAAGTATTCCGAATTTAAAGAAATTAAAGAAACCATTTATTAATATCAACGGGAGTTTACATTATATGAAACTTAATATATCTTCTTTAGCCAGAACATTGCTTAAAGAAAATGGGGCAACAGATGAATCAAGAAAGTATTTTATAGACAAAATCCACAAAGAAATAAAAGAGGTGATAAATGTCAAGTCAAGATGATGTTGTGGAAATATATCGTAAAGAACGAGATTATGAAAAATGTGTTTTTGGAGAATATACAGGAATCAAATCGTTAAATGTTGCAAGTTTCATTTTGCTATTAAAAGATTACATAAATAAAATGGAAAAAGTTTACTGTGGCAAATGGACAAAAGAGCTACCTCCTTGGTTATTGAATTGTAAAGAATTTGAAAATAATAGGAGTGCTCCAGTTGAGGTTTATGAACATTTAATAACTATAATGGCATTATCTGGTGCCGCATTAGAAACATATACAGATGTTGATCCAGAACAGTGGAGAGTCAATCCTGAAGAGGATAAAAAGAAATGGGAGGATTAAATATATAATGAACGAGAATTTAACTCAGATGGTTAAACAAATGGAGACCGGAGGGTCTCCTGTATTTCCTGTAGACAATATTGATATTCCAGAAGAAGTTCCTGCAACTACCGCTACTGTAACTACAGCAGTAGGAGAAGCACCATCATCAGGTATTATGATGACTATTCTAACAACATCATTATCTGAATGGTTCGAAATAAATGTTACAAGATTTTCAAATATAAACCAAGTCAAAGTTGCAATTCGTGGAGTTGATGCAAGAAAAACTTTGATTATGGCAGTTAAAGATGAAAGTGGCGAAAAAGATTTAGAAGGAAATGATAGAAGAGTTTTGAGAGTTTTTGAAGATGCGGATATACATCCAGTTTTAGATTTGCCTGGAATGGACATGCAAATTTATAACAATGGTTTCAGAATTATTAATGATGTAAATGGAACCATCTTTGCGAAATGTTACGGAATCAGAACTGGTTTAATAATTGTTTTCTGTAATGCAATAAGCGACAAACTTGTTCCCTATGAAATTGTTAGAATTAAAAAGGGAGAAAAAGATGTGGACGTACCACAAAGTGATGTTGCCGCAATTACAGCAAAACTAAATGACCCATGTGATAAAGAAGCATTACAATTACTTTACAAACAAATCTCAAAATCTGTTGATGAGTTAACAACCAAACAGAGTGTGATTGATTGGTTTGTTGAAAAACAGAAAGAGGTTACAGATATAAATCATCATCTTCAAATTGATCAAGTAATAATTGATTTGATGAAGTAAATTAGGAGAAGCTGGGTGGTCTTAGGATCACCCAGCTTAAACTTTATGGAAACAAATAAAAACTTAAAACTTGTTTTACAAAATGTTTATTCATTCGACATTGAGGCGTGTCATTATAATATAATGAAGAAATTAGGTCTAGATCTTTCTGGTGTTGATATTAATAATAAACTAGAAAGAAACATTCAGATTGGAAAAATGATGCGCCGAAATCCACGGTTAACAACTCTTTTAAGAACAACAACAGAAACAATCATTACTGAGTATATTCGGCAAAATCACATTCAGCCTGACGATATAGTAATAAGACAATACGATGGGCTTCTCTTAACGAAACCATTGAAAATAACTAGCATCGGTGACATTCCTCTCAATGCAAGAAGACATTTTTTTATTTTTATTTCATCAATAGATAGAAAAAAATATTTAGGGGTAGATGTATATCGTAAAGTAACAATAAAAGGGATTCCATTTAGAAATGATAAGATAGATGCTATCTATATAAAATTATGTGATATTCTAAATTCTAATTCCAAAAATATTATATTTACAAAATTACAAAGAATCAAAGATGATTTATTGAATAGTAATGATCCAACATTATTTGGAATCCCTGCAAAGGATGGAAAAGTAAATATCTATTTAAAAGATTATGGAGAAATGACAATATCATTTCAAACATTAAAAATTATGGATCCAGATGATATTGATAAAGAAAGATATTTCAAACATTATCTTGAACCATTCACTAAAAGCATAGTAGTAGAATTTATATAAAAGGAGAACCAAATGCTAATTTTAAATTTAGGCGCAGGTAAAACAAAACCAATTCTTGATTATACAAAAGATTCATTTATTACAACAGTTAATGTAGATACTAGTTATTTCTCTGCTGCAACACCAGAAGAAGTTGAAGATTATATAGAAAATAAAATGCCAATTGTAACAGAAAGGCAAGCCGAATTATATTGTAACTGTGATGCATTTGAATTTATGGAAAAGTTCAGACCACAGTTTGATAGAGTATGTGCATATAGATTCCTTGAGCACATTTCATTTACACAAGTTTTATACTTTATTTATTTAGTATCTACATGTGTTAGACATGAAGGATTAGTTGATATTATAGTTCCAAACTACGAAACATTAGCTAAAATGTTATTAGAAGAATCTACTAAAAGCCCTAATTTTGAAAGCGAAAATATTCTTTTAACTACAGAACTTTTAAATGAACCATCATGCCCACATGCTTCAATCTGGACACCAGAAAGAGCGGAATATTTTTGGCAGTTAGAAAAACGATTTGTGGTATATGATATGTTTGAAAAATATCAGTTTGATGGCCGAGATATTTATATGAGATTCTTGTTAAAAAGAGTTTATTAGTTATGAAAAAATCTTCATGCCCATTCCCAAAAAACTCAGTATCTTCTATTCAACATACATTTGAAGCAGATGTAATAGTTATGAAGAAGCCACAGTCATTAAGACTTCATGTTTCAAAAAATAGATATGGGGCACCAGGGGATAAAAGTTTTGCTGAAGCGATTGAATTAATTTTATATAAAAATACTATAAAGGAAACTATTGATGTTTTAGCAGAAGTAATAGCTCGCAAAAAGTTTGGCGGAATTACTAAAATTTTTGAAGAAGGTATGAAGATTCAACTAAAAAAAGAAATAACCAAAATAGTAATGGAGTAAAAATGTGTTTAGATGTCGTTTTAAAAAGTAAAGAATTTTCAAAGCTAAAAAAGATTGAAAAACATAAAAAGAATTTAGAATTAAAAGTTGGATGGAAAGCTGTAGTTATTAGAAACGGAAAAATAACTCCTCCTCATCTTCATAATGTTGGTAAATATTTTTCAACTGGTAAATGGTTAAATGAAAAAGATTTCAGACGTGATGTTTATAGTAAACAAACTAAAATAGGATCTTCATGGAACAGTTATAGAATTGGATTTCATATATTAGCTACATATAGAGATGCTGAAAGTTATGGTATAGCAGCACATTTGAAATTTAATAAAGTTAGACTTATTAAAGTATATTATAAAAAAGCAATTGCATATGGAAAACAAAATGGATGTTATACAGTTATTTCAAAAGAAATGTATATTCCAAGACAAACTCCGTTTACTTCTTTTGGCAATAAATGTAAAAAACGACTGGAGTAAAAATGACCTCAACCTTTGAACAACTAGCACCAGAAATGGGACTGACTGTAGATTCTGCTCGCGGAATGTTTAGCTACAGAGATCAATATAGCGAAGTAGTATATAGAGAACTAATAACATTTGCTCATGATGAAATGCCAGATATACATGCAACCGATGGAATAAAAACAACTCTTTTAGGAGTGTTTACAAGAGCAGCGGATGACCCAATTGATAAGTATTTCTATACTGGATATGTCTCAACACAATATAAATTTATTGGTAATGATGATGTTAACCAGGCAATTAGAGATGCTATAACCAAAGCTGGAACTCCAATAGTTACTGAAAATACTTTATTCTATAATGCTTATACAAGAATGAGAAATGAAATCCTAATTAGAAATTCTCATAATATTAGTCAAACAGGAAATATCATTCCTGTTATGATAGTTGAAAACAGTTACAATGGAACAAAGAAAGCATCAGTTGCATTTGGTTTAGCTATTGAAGGAGACAAAGTTAGAAATAGACTTATCTTCAAATTCAGATTAGGAGAGATGAGTCAAGTTCATATAAGATCATCAAAGACAAATGTCGATGCAGCAATCCAATCATATATGCAAGTGTTTGCTAATGACATTGTTGATATGGTAAGACTTTCATTTGAGAAAAGACTTACTGATGATTCCTTATTTGAAATTCTTGGATTTATTGAAAAGGTTAGTAAAAAGAAACGTGATGAAATATCTCAATACCTTTCTGAAATTTCTCCTGTTGCTCAAGCAGGGCAGGCGCCTCAATTGCCTTCATGTTGGGATATGTTTCTTGCTATCGCTATGTATAGCACAATGGAAACTAACTTGAATACAAAAAGAATCCTTGAGAATGCTGCTGAAAGCTGTTTAGTTATTCCAGAAAGAATGGCTAACGTATTAACAAATT
>Ga0105093_10000823_pt1 | contig 11733 bp, 7 predicted proteins | sample PPLLak3March2015_2_FD_79111 | JGI IMG/M metagenome (GOLD analysis project Ga0105093, IMG submission 79111) | Freshwater sediment microbial communities from Prairie Pothole Lake near Jamestown, North Dakota, USA - PPLs Lake P8 Core (3) Depth... | ecosystem: Environmental > Aquatic > Freshwater >... | reverse complement strand
TCCGGCATGCGGTATTCATAGCGCAGGGCGATTCCCGAGGCGACCAGGGAGGCTGCTTTGAGATAGGCCGGCGTCAGCTCCGGCAGGACCAGGTTGACGCGCGTGTCGAAGATATTGCGGGGGTCGAACAGGAAATCGGCAATGGCCGAAACCCGACGGGGAACCGGGACCGGCTCGAGTTCGAAGATGAAGTAGGCCTCCCCCAGCTTGAGCCAGGTCCAGAGCTCGGGCGCGAACGGGTCCTCGCACTGCTCGTCGGTGTAATGTTGCGCGACCCAGAAGCTGCAAGGATTGTAGCCCGTCTTCAGCAGGTCGGCCGGTATCGGTACGGTCACCTCGCCTTCCGGAGTGTCCGGGTTGAGGCGGACCTGGGCCAAGGGTCGCTCGTTGACGGTGAAAACCAGCCGGGAATTGCGCGGGATGAGGGCGGACGAGTTGACATAGCTGAAATGCAGAGTGGCATTAATGACTTTCCAGCGCTCCGGGATGGGGATGGTGAAATTGTAGTTGTCCATCGATCCCCTGAGCTGGTGGTCCTGGACCGGTGCTATCTTTTTAAGAGGAATTCGCAGGGTGGCCGCCATGGCCGGATCGATGGAAAGAGACAGGAACAGACAAGGAATCAGCAGCATCTTCAGACAGGTCATCGGGGCTTTCCCTTTTGCTTTCTATATATATAGTTTTACGGAATTCTAATATCAAACCGATGAAGAAGTCCAGAAGAATTGGTGAACCCCGGGCCGGCGAACGAAGATATTTTTTGCTTGCTTGACAACCGGATCCTGCGGGTTAGAATCAGAGTTCATTCGTTGCACCCATAAAAATTCCGCTTGTCGTGTAAAGGAGATATCTCGGATGACGGAAATCCTCGACCAGGTGCCCAAGAGCCCGCAGCAACTCAAAGATGAACAGGACGCTTCCGTAGCAAGCTCGCTGAAAAAAATAACGAACAAATTCGTCGTGATGAGCGGCAAGGGCGGGGTGGGCAAAACCAGCACCTCCGTCAACCTCGCCATCGCGTTGGCCGACAAGGGGTTCCAGGTGGGGATTATGGACGTGGACCTGCACGGCCCGGATGTGCCTCGCATGCTGGGGCTCACGGGCATGCCCGACGTCAATTCCAACCGTAAGCTCAACCCCATGCGTTTTTCGGAGAACCTTTCGGCAATCTCCATGGAGTCGTTTCTGCCCCATCGCGACGATGCCATCATCTGGCGCGGGCCGTTGAAATTTTCGGCCATCCGGCAGTTCATCGCCGACGTGGAATGGGGCAATCTGGACTTTCTGATTATCGATTCGCCCCCCGGAACCGGAGACGAACCCCTGACCGTGGCCCAGCAGATCCCGGACGCCCGAGCCGTCCTCGTCACCACCCCCCAGGAAGTCGCTTTGGCCGACGTGCGCAAGTCCATTAATTTCTGCCGCACCGTCAAACTAGAGATTTTCGGGCTCGTCGAAAACATGAGCGGGTTGCATTGCCCGCATTGCGGAGAGCTGATCGATCTTTTCGGAGCGGGAGGGGGGGACCGGACCGCGCGCGAGATGAGCGTCCCCTTCCTCGGCCGGATCCCCATGGACCCGCGCATGGTCGCCTGCGGCGACTCCGGTGTTTCGTTTCAGCGCACTTACCCGGATTCGGTCGTCACCAGGGCCTTCAGCACCATCGCAGAGCAGATGGCCAAGGTCAAATCCGCCGGATAGACGCGCTGGACCTGCAGGCTGTAAGTCGAGTGTATGAGGCGGCCGGCCGGGCCCCGCTCGATCCCGCCCTTGCGGAGGCGGCTTAGCCGCCTTGAACCCCCTCAAAAACAGGCGCCGGCAGACCGCATCCGGCGCCTGTTTTTTTATGAGCCCCCTGACAGAATTGATTTGATATGAAGGCCCCTGCGCCGCTATAAAAAGCAAGACGGCACGGGAACGATGGTATCTTGACCCGGAGCGGCGGGGAAAGAGGGCGAAAGGAAGAGGCCATGTTCCGCTTGAAGAAAAAAACGCTGATGGGCATGTCGCGCACCTGCGGGTGAGCCGCCAAGATCGGTCCGGCGGATCTGTCGGACGCGCTCAAAGGACTGGCCATGCCGGCCGACCCGAACCTGCTGGTCGGATTTCAAACCAGCGACGATGCGGCCGTATACCGTCTTTCCGCGGATACGGCCGTGATCAGCACGGTGGATTTCATCACACCGCCGGTGGACGACCCTTATTGGTTCGGACAGATCGCGGCCGCCAACTCGCTTTCGGACGTCTACGCCATGGGCGGCAGGCCGATCCTGGCGTTGAACCTCGTCATGTATCCCTCCAAGGCGCTGGACATGGGTCTGCTCAAGCAGATCCTGCGCGGGGGCAACGACAAGGTCCTGGAGGCCGGTGCCTGCATGGCCGGCGGCCATTCGGTGGACGACAAAGAGCCGAAATACGGGCTGGCCGTGACAGGGGTCGTGCATCCCGAGCGCATATGGACCAATGCGGGCGCGCGACCGGGGGACGCGCTGGTCCTGACCAAGCCGTTAGGGACCGGGGTGCTTTTCAATGCCAACCGTTCCGGCAAGCTTCCCTATCGCGATCTGGAAGCGATCTTGCCGGAGATCGCCGCACTGAACGGCCCGGCGCTGGAGGTGGCGCGCCGGTTCGACGTGCACGCCGCTACGGACATCACCGGGTTCGGCCTGGTGGGCCACTGTCTGGAGATGGCGCGCGGCAGCACCACGCGCATCCACCTGTCCTATCGCAGCCTGCCGTTCCATCCGCATGCGGCCGCCATGTACCGCCGGGGGGAAACCACCGGCAGCAACCCGGCCAATCGCAAAGCCGTGGAAGGTTCGTGGGAATCGCAGTTGAAACTCAGCGCCGTCGAAGAGGAGTTGCTCTTCGATCCCCAGACCTCGGGAGGCCTGCTGTTGTCGGTCCCGGATCCGCAGGCCGATGAACTGGTTCGGTCGCTGCGGGCCGCCGGCGTGGGGGCTGCCGCGCGCATCGCCGAGGTCCTGGCAGGCGCCCGCGTCCGGGTAAGCGTCGGGTGAGGAGGCGGCTGCCGCGGGCCTCAGGCCTGCACTTTTTCAAGAGCGCGACGGAATCCCTCCCGGGAGCCGGTGATGACGGCTTCCGGAACCGCGTAGGATATTCGAAAGTAACCCGGTGTTCCGAAGGCGCGGCCGGGACTGACCAGGATGCGCTCATCCTTCAGCGCTCGGGTGAAGCGGAGATCGTCGGCGATGGGGCTTTTGGGAAAGAGATAGAACGCGCCTTCGGGCAGCGTGAACTCGTAGCCGGCGTCCCGAAGTACCGCGGCCATCAGATCCCGCCGGCGGCGGTAGGCCAAAACATCCACACCGGCTCCCAGCACACGGGCGGCGGCCTGCTGGAATAGACTGGGCGCATTGACGACGCTCATGGAGTTGACGGCCGCCGCTGCGGCGAGGATCTGCGCCGCGTCTTCTGCTTCGGGGTGAACGGCGAGATAGCCGATCCGTTCACCGGCCAGGCTGAGCTCTTTCGAGAACGAGTTCACGACGATGGCGTGCGGGTAGGCCTCGAAAACCGGCGGCACCGCGACATCGTAGACGATGCGCCGGTAGGGCTCATCCGAAACGAGATAGATGCGCTTGCCGAAGCGGGCGCTCGCCCGTTGCAGCAGATCGCCCAAAGCCTTGAGTTCGGCGTTCGAATAAACGGCGCCGCTGGGATTGTTCGGCGAGTTGATCAGGACCAGACGGCTTCTAAAAGTAAGGCTTCTCTCGATGGCGGCGATGTCCAGATGAAAGCGCTCATCGGTCGGCGCGGCGACGAGCGTCACATCCGCGAGAAAGGCGTAGTTCTCGTACCCGAGGAAATACGGCGCCGGAGTGACGAACTCCTCGCCGGGGTTCATCAAGGCCCGCAGGATGTCGTTGAGCGCTCCGGCAGCCCCCACGGTCATCAAAATGAGATCGGGCGGGACCGCGGTGCCCTGCTCCTGCTGCAGACGCCGGGACAGGGCCTCGCGCACGTGAAGATGCCCCGTAACCGGCGCATAGCCGTGATCGAACGTCTCCGCGGCCGTCATCGCGCGCAGGCTGAAGCGGAACTCCGCGGGCGGGGGGACATCCGGATTGCCCAGCGAAAAATCGTAAACGCGGTCGGGTCCGAACGCGGCCTTCAGGCGCCGGCCCTCCTCGAACATGTCCTTTATTACCGCGAAGGCGGCCACCCGTGCTATCATCCGCTCGGCTATCGGCATCTTCTTCCTCCTGCGCACATTTCGGCATTGATCGCATAGCACTGACTTTGGTTCCGGTTCGTCCGGGTTGGGTCTAATTCGGTTAAGCCACTCATCGTCGCTGCAGGGTCCCGGTCGGGCGGACGGGGACTATAGGGGTTTCTTTCGAAAGGGTCAATGATGAAATACTTCCTCAAGCAAACCTGGATCGGCGCGCTGCTGCTTTGGCTGGCAGTTTTTCTGCCGCTTGGCGTCAGAGCCTACCCGGCGGGCGATGAGGCCGGGACGCGGTTTTTCTTTGTGCAGATCACCGACACCCATTTCGGCGAGCGCGACCACCTGGAACGCACCCGGAAGCTGGTGGAACAGATCAACCGCCTACCCTATCAAATCGCCTGCGTCGTGCACACCGGGGATATTTTTGCCGACAACATCACGGATGCCGGTGTCCGCGATGCCGGGCTCGGACTGCTTCGGGGCCTCAAGGCGCCGCTGCATCTGCTGCCTGGCAACCACGACATCCTTGAGAAGGACCTCGAAACGACCGCAGCGGCCTACACCCGGAACGTCGGCCCGCTCATCCACCAGGCCGAGTACCATGGCGTCGCTTTCATCCTGGCCTACACCGAGCCGTTGGCCCTCGGGTTCACCCTTAAGGGCTACGAGCCACTGGCCGAACTCGAAGCGGCCCTGGCGGCCTCCGGCGGCAAACCCATCATTCTGTTCCACCACCGGCCGGCGGTCGAAGACTACTACGAGTTCGCCTCGTCGCCGGGTTGGGAGGGGCCGGCGCGTGCGGAGCTGGCAAAGCGGATGGCCCGCTACGACGTGAAAGCAGTGATCACCGGGCATTTTCACCGAGACGAGCTACACTGGACCGGCGGCAGACCCGTCTTTGCCGCTCCTCCGGTGGCAGGCTACTGGGGGCGGCAGGCCGGCTTTCGCCTATACGAATACCGGGACGGCCAGTTGGGCTACCGGACGATCTATCTACCGGAGTGACCGGGGGAGCCGGGATCACCACGAGAAGGGATTGACACCTCGCAAACAGCCGGATATTGCTTAAGAGCAGGCTAAGGCGGGGGAGCTCATTTTGGCTAATAAGACATGATAAGGAGCCAGCATGCCGTTCGGATATACCGGAAAAATCCTGCACGTCGATTTGACCCGGCGCCGTCTGGAAACCGAAGCGCCCGATGAGGCGTTTTACCGCAGCTATCTGGGCGGACGGGGCATCGGTTATTATTACCTCCTGCGCGACATGCCGCCGCATGTCGATGCCTATGCTCCGGAAAACGTGTTCACTCTGGCGGCCGGCGTCATGACGGGCGCGCCGATCGCCGCCGCCTGCCGATTCGCCGCCGTGGGCAAATCGCCGCTCACCGGTGCGGCGGGGGAATCCGAGGCGGCCGGCTTCTTCGGGCCCGAACTCAAAAAAGCCGGTTTTGACGCGATCGTCTTCCGCGGGAGGTCCGCAAGCCCGGTCTATCTCTGGGTGACCGAAGGCCGGGCGGAGATTCGCGATGCCGCCGTCATCGCCCGCCAGGGCGCCCGCGAGGCGGAGGACGCCATCCGTGCCGAGCTCGGCAGCGATAAGATCCGTGTGGCCCAGACCGGCTTGGCCGGGATGAACCTCGTGCGGTTTGCCAACATCACCAACAACCTGGGGCACTTCAACGGCCGCAACGGGTTCGGCGCCGTGATGGGGTCCAAGAACCTCCGGGCCGTGGCGGCGCTGGGGACAGCTGACCCGGAGTACCAGAATCCCGATTTCCTGCGCAAGACCGCTACCGATTATGCCAAGACCTTCCGCAATAGTCCGGCCGGAGATGCGCTGTATGTCTACGGCACGACCGTCTTTCCCGAACCGCTCTCGGCCGCCGGCGGTCTTCCCGTCAACAACTTCCGCGGCAGCGGCCTGCCGGATGCCGCCGTGATCGGCGGAGACGCCTACAATTCCCTGCTGCTGAAGAAGCGCAAGGGGTGTCATGCCTGCCCGATCATGTGCAAACGGGTCATCGCACTCGAAGACCCGGTCTACGGCGTGGATTCGCGCTACGGCGGGCCGGAGTACGAAACCATTGCCGCCCTGGGGAGCAACCTGAACATCCTCGACCTGAAGGCGATCGCCAAGGGCAACGAGATCTGCAACCGCACCTGCATGGACACCATTTCGGCGGGCATGGTGATCGCGTTCGCCTGCGAATGCTTCGAAAAGGGGATCATAACGACCGCGGACACGGGTGGCTTGGAGCTGCGCTTCGGGGACCCCTCGCTGATGTTGAGGCTGCTTGAAATGACGGCGCGGCGGGAGGGCTTCGGCGACCTGCTGGCCGAAGGGACGGCCCGGCTGGCTGCCCGGTGGCAAGTCTCCGAAGCCGATGGCTGCCTGTGCGTCAAGGGCCAGGAGCTTCCCATGCACGATCCGCGCATCAAGGTCGGCGTGGGCATGAGCTTCGCACTCTGCACGTCCGGGGCCAACCACATGAATACCCCGCACGACCCGTCGTTTGTGGACCCCCATTCCTTTGCCTTCAAATCGGTGAATGCCCTGGGAATCCACCGGGCCATGCCCGCCACCCAGCTCTCCAACGACAAGGTTCGCAGCTTCGTGATTCTTGAAAATTTCTGGAAAGTGCTGGATTCGCTCGGGTTGTGCGTTTTCGGTTTCGCGCCGCGCGGGGTCATGCCGCTGGACACCCTGGTCGCCTGCATCCGGGCGGTGACCGGCTGGGAAGTGAGCCTGTACGATCTGATGCAGGCGGCCGAGCGCTCCTCGATCCTGGCGCGGGCGTTCAACAGCCGCGAAGGATTTTCCATAAAAGACGACCGCCTGCCGGCACGCCTTTATGATCCCAAGCCGAACGGCCCTGGAGCCGGCACCCGCATTTTCTCCGAGGAAGAATTCAACGCGGCCATCGCGAAATACTACGCCATCATCGGATGCGACCCCCAGACCGGCCGACCGTCACCCGGCAAGCTGCTGGAGATGAACCTGGAGTGGGTGGAGGAACTGCTGGCCAACTGCGGCGAGGGCGGAAGGCGGAAGGCGGAAGGCTAAAGGAAATAAGGACTATGTCCCCCGAGCCCACCAAGCTTCTGACCCTCGGCGGCGGCAGCGGCCAGTTTGCGCTGCTCTCGGGGTTGCGTGACCTGGAGAATGTCGACGTCACCGCGGTCGTGTCGATGGTGGACAGCGGCGGCTCGACCGGCCGGCTGCGGGACGAGTTCGGCATACTTCCGCCCGGCGACGTGCTCAAGTGCATCGTGGCGCTGTCTCCGCATCGCGACGTGGCCCGCGTTCTGCTGCTAAAGCGTTTCATCGAGGACCGCCGCCTCAAGGGCCACAACGCCGGCAACATGCTGCTGACCATGCTTTCGCGTTATGTCGGCAGTTTTCCGGCCGGTATCCAGGCGTTGGCGGAAATTCTGGACGTGCGCGGCCGCATCCTGCCGGTGACCATCGATCCGGGTACGCTGGTGGCTGAACTCACCGACGGCACGCGCATCTTCGGCGAAAAGGCCATCGACGTGCCGCGCGGCACCCAGCGCGAGAAGATCCGCGACGTCTTTCTGGTCCCGCATCACAGCGAAACCATCTCCGTCTATCCGCCGGTGATCGACGCGGCCTGGTGGGCGGACTATATCATCATCGGCCCGGGGGACCTCTTCACCAGTATCATTCCCGGCCTCATCGTGCCCGGCGTCGCCGAAGCGTTCCGGAAATCGCGGGGGAAACTGCTGTTCGTGATGAACATCATGACCAAGTTCGGCGAAACCCACAACTATTCGGGCCTGGATTTCGTCAACCGCCTGGAGGAGGTCTTCGGGCGCGAGCTGGACGGGATCATCTACAACTCGGCCCGGCCCGATGAGGCTCTCCTGGCCCAATACCGCGAGCAGAAGGCCGAGTTCGTCCAGCTCGACCCACAGGACCCCGCCTGGGGCAAACGCCGGATCTGCAGCGACGACCTGCTGGAGACCTCGGGCGGCATCGTGCGCCACGACTCGCGAAAACTGGCCGGCCTGATCCGGCGGATCATTGCCGAAAACCGTCCTTTATCGTGAAGGAGGAACTCATGCGCGTCAAGACCGCTACGATCACCACGAATTACGAGCTTTCCGGCCCGCCGCACGCACCCGTCGTGATGCTCAGCCATTCGTTGGGCTCCAACCTGCACATGTGGGACCCGCAACTGACGGTGCTCGAGGGCCGGTTCCGCGTGTTGCGCTACGACACCCGCGGCCACGGCGGGAGCGACGTTCCCGGGGACGCCTACCGCCTGGAGGAGCTGGTTGCCGATGCCGCCGCGCTGCTGGATGCCCTGGCCATCCCGGCGGTGCATTTCGTAGGGTTGTCCATGGGCGGAATGATCGCCCAGGGATTCGCCCTGAGCCATCCCGAACGACTCGACCGCCTGGTCCTGTGCGACACCTCGGCCTTTATGCCGGTCGCGGCCCAGCCGATCATCCAGGACCGGATCGATACGGCCCGCAGAGAAGGGCTGGCCGCGCTGGTCGATTCAACCCTGGCGCGCTGGTTCACCGCCGATTACCTGCGCCGCAAGGGTCCGGGAGTGGACATGATCCGCAGCATTATGCATTCCTCGCCCGCGGCCGGCTATATCGGATGCACCGAGGCCATCCGCCGGCTCAACTACCTGGACGATCTGGCCCGGATCGAGCGCCTCACTCTGATCGTGGTCGGAGAGGAAGATCCCGGCACACCGGTGGCCGCGGCCCAGGCCATCCACGAGCGCATCGGCGGTTCCCGGCTCGTCATTCTTCCATCCGCTTCGCATTTGTGCAACATCGAGCAGGCACAGGCCTTCAACTCCGCCCTGACCGGGTTCCTCGGAAGCGGCGCTTGACCGGCTTCGTTTCTCTTATCCAGCCGTTCAACGGGGAGCCGGAGTGAACGCCAAGGTAAAATGGATCCTCGCCGGCCTGGGGATCGTCGCAGGTCTATTGGCGTCGGCGTACGTGCTGCGGGATCTCCTGATCGCACCGCGCATCGCTGCGTTGCTTCAAGCCGCACTCAGCCGGGAACTCGGCGTGGACGTGGCGATCGGCCGCCTCGGCGGCTCCTTTCTGTCGGACATCGAAATCGATGATCTCCAAACCGTGACCCCCGGCACGCGGGGTCCGGTGTCCGCGCTCGCAGCCAATCGGCTGCGTATCCGTTATTCCATCTTCAAGCTCCTCTCCGGGCCGGCGGCATTCGTCGACGGCATGCGCGTCGAGGCCGACGGGCTGCGGGCGGAACTGGACCTCGACCGGCGCGATCCGTCTTCTCCGGAACCAACGCCATCCGCCCTTTTCCCGCTGATGCTCCCCGTGGTTCAGGTCAAGGACGGAGCCGTTGCGATCCGGTGGGGCGAGTACCGCACCCGTTTGGACGGCATCGCCCTGAATGTCGAGAAAAGCGCCGCCGCCGCGCGGCGGATACGGCTGGCCGCCGCCGGATGGAGCTGGTCCCACCCGCTGCTGGCCGCGGGTGAAACGACCATGACGGCTGATCTGACGCTCGCGCCGGATTCGATCGCGATCCACGCATGGAGCCTGGACCGCGGACGGGTGGCGGGGCAGGGCCGCCTCGACCTCCCAGGGGCGGGCGGGCCCTTCCCGTTCGAGGCCCGCCTGGACCTATCGGAGGGCCGGCTCAACCTTGCGGGCGATTTCAGTTCATCGGTTCTCAACATTCGGTTGGAGGCCGATTCCATCGAAATCGAGCCAATCGCGGCCCTGTTCCGCCAGCCGCTGTCCGGACGCCTGTCGGCCGACATCGACCTGTCCGTGCCGTTCGACCGGCCTGAGGCCGCCTCCGGCCAACTCCAGCTCGATGTCCTCGACGCCAGGATCCACGGGGTCGCACTCGTCACGGCCGGCGTTACCGGCGCGGCGGCGGATGGACGGGTTCGCGTCGCGGATCTGGAGGCCGCCTCCGGCAATAGCCGCCTGAAGATCACCGATGGGGTTGCACCGTTGCGGCTCCTCCTGGACGGTGCCTGGGGAGATCTTCTCCGGGAGCTGTCCGGGCGCTTTGCGCTTTCCTCCGAGGACCTGCCGGAGCTGGTCCAGATGATCGGGCTGTCGACCGGCGCTCCGCTGGAGCGGATTCCAGGGCACCGCCTGGATCTTTCGGGGCGTCTGGATGCCGGCTATCTGCGCATCCCGCATGCCGAACTGTCGGCGGGGTCGGACCGGATTCAGCTTCAGGACCTGGAAACCCGGCTGCTCCCGGCTCCGCCGGACACGCCGCTCAAGGGCAGCCTGCGCGTGGAACTCGCCGATCTGGAAGTCCTCTCACGCCTTTTCCCGTTCGTTGCGTCCTCCGGCAGCATCAAGGCCGACGCCGTGATCGGCGGCACGATCGGCCGGCCGGAAGCCGACGCCGTCGTGGCGGCCGAGAACCTCAAACTGGAAGGTCTGCATTTCGGCAACGTGTCCTTGAAGGCGCGCTGCGAGCGGCAGCAGGTCCGGGTGAAGACCCTGGCCGTCCGACGGGGGCCGGATGCGCTCGACGGAACCGCCACCATCCGGCTGCCGTCAGGATCCATCGATTCAGCCGAGTTTTCGTTTGCGGTCGCCGACCTGGAATGGATCGGCGACCAGTTTCTTCCGGCAGCGTGGACCATCGCGGGCAAGCGCCCACGGATTCAAGGGCGGGCCCGGGGCCAGGCGCATCTATCGGGGCCCTGGAAATCTCCGGACGGTGAGCTTGCCGCAACGTTCGAGGACCTGCGCCTGAACGAGAGCCGTTTCGGGACCGGGTCGGTCCGCATGCTGAAACGAGGCGGCACGCTTACGGCGGACCCGATCCGGCTGGAGCAGGGCGGCGACCGGCTGGAGCTTCAGGGCAGCTACGACATCGCCGCCGGACGACTCGGCGCTGTCCGGCTGCGGATCGACTGCGCGGAGGCCGCCGCCTATCTGGGTGCGTTCGCATCACCGTGGAATGGGGTCAGCGGCCGCATCAGCGCGATGGTCGAAGCCTCCGGCGCGGTCGGTCGGCCGGACTTCACGCTCGATCTTTTCCTGGAACGGATCAAGGCCGGTACCGGCTCGCTGGCTGAAACCCGCATTCTGGCGCGGGGCGTCGGCCGCCAGGTCGACATCCAGACGGCCGAAACGCTGACAGCGGTCGGAAGGCTGCGGGCTGCCGGCAGCCTCGCGCAAAGCGCCGCAGGGTCCGCCTGGGATGCGACCCTGGAAGCCTTCAGCCTGGAGGGTGAAGACCTGCAACTGACCATGACGCAGCCGGCACGGATCCGCTACGAAGCCGGGCGCGGGTTCTGGATCGATACTTTCGAATGGACCGGCCCAGAGGGGCACCGCGTCGCAATCACCGGTGCGCTGCCGATCGACCTATCGGGCGACCCCGTGCTCGCTCCGGGCGCGCTGGCGCTGACCGTGACGGTTGACATGCCGTCCCAGGACCTGCTGCGCCAGCTGGTGCCGGCCTGGCCGATCGCGGCGGGCGCCATCGAGGCCCGGCTCGCGCTGGAGGGCTCCTGGGCCGCCCCGCGCGGCGCTCT
>Ga0105093_10000822_pt1 | contig 11739 bp, 14 predicted proteins | sample PPLLak3March2015_2_FD_79111 | JGI IMG/M metagenome (GOLD analysis project Ga0105093, IMG submission 79111) | Freshwater sediment microbial communities from Prairie Pothole Lake near Jamestown, North Dakota, USA - PPLs Lake P8 Core (3) Depth... | ecosystem: Environmental > Aquatic > Freshwater >... | reverse complement strand
CATCGAGGTGATGGAGAGCGCCGGTTTCGGCTTAGACGAGGAGGCGATGCGGGCCTCCAGCTTCAGGGCCGCAGTGCGCAACGGAAAGACGGTCGCCAGCCGGGCGCTTCTGCCCGTGCGATTCATGTTGAGAGGTTCCGGAGATGATTGACTTCTTCGTGAAAGGCGGGCCGCTGATGTGGCCCATTCTAGCGTGTTCAGTAATCGCGCTGGCGCTCATCCTGGCCAAGGCGGTTCAATTTTACGGGTCGCGCAAAAGACTTTCCGCAAGTCTTGAAAGCCTGCTGGCGCAGAAGCCGTCCGAAGTGGCGGAACTGATCGAAGGCGTCCGCAGCGGCGTGGACCGCGAACAGCTGTCCCTCATCGGCACCCGGCAGGTCCGGGAGCTCGAGAAGGGCCTCGGCGTGCTGGCCCTGATCGCGAGCATCGCGCCGCTGCTCGGGCTGACAGGGACGGTGACCGGCATGATCCAGGCCTTCATGAGCATCGCCAGCCACAGCGGCAGCCGCGTGGAGCCTTCCATGTTGGCGGGGGGGATCTATGAGGCCCTCATCACCACCGCGGCCGGGCTATTCGTGGCCGTGCCCACCCACGTGGGACGTTTTCATCGGTGATCAGCCGGTGGCGCTGGAGGATATGCCGGCCGTGATCCAGGCGGGCTTGAGCGCACTGCCCGAGATGTCGGTCAGGATCAAGGCCGACCATGAAGCCGCCGTCGGGCTCCTCATAAAAGTCGTGGACGGGGTGTGCTCGTCCGGCTGCACAGGCTTCAGCATCGTCACCGAAAGGCCCTGACGGATCCCCCTTTGCTTTTAGAAGTCGGGGAGGGGGCTTCGGCGTCTAATAATCCTCATCGCCGCCGGTCAGCTGCAAAGGACGCTTGCCGGACGTCGGCAGCTCGAAGACATACGGAAATCGTGGCGGTTCAATCGGTTCGATGGATTCGGCCAGGAAAACGGCCTGGTTGTAAACCATCGCAAAGGGGGCCTGGTCCGTTGCGCCCAGGTCGGTGATCGCAATGGGCGTTTCAAGCGCCTGGATACGGCCCAGGATCTCGACCCATTCAGCGCCCTGGAGCGCGGTACGCCCGTCGGAAGCGACCATCATGCCCATGGCGACAGCGTCCGCCAGGCAGCAGACTATGTTTCCGCGCAGCAGGGCGAATTTCCCGAGATGGTCCAGCTGCGTGCTGCGTTTGACGACCCCGCGCGTTATGTAGCGCTGGTCCGGGGGCGCGCCCTGACCGGCCCGCAGTGACAGGAACAACCGGGCCGGGTTCGACTTGAGATAACGAACGCCGTCCCGGACCACATGGGGATCCGGTTCAACCCGCGCCGCGGGAGGCGGTTTGACGGCAAAGCCGGATGCGCCTTTCAAGGAGCCGCTGCCGGCATGCAGCGCCAGCATGCCCAGGATGGCGAAACACAGGGTGCGCCGAACGTCGACCCCGCCCCCCGGTCGGATCAGGAACGCTAGGGCCGCGAGGCAAAGCCCGACACCCCCGGCGGCGGTGAGCGGGCGGAACCTGGGGTTCATAAACGCCGCATAGGCCTCGGTCTGGCTGAGAACCAGCATGTAAAGGCCCAACCCGAGGACGAACGCCCCATCCAGTGTCAGAAGGACGCGTTTCATCAGCCCGCCTCTATAATAAAGCCCAACAGCCATGATAGACCAAAAACACAGACGGTCGGTACGACGACCAGGACCCAGGCGGTTCTTTTCGGAAACACCGCGAAATACATGCCCATCAGCTTCAGGTCCACCATGGCGCCCAGGGCGATGAAGCCCAGCTGTGCCGCGGGCGGCACATAAACAAACGCGGCGGCGACAAAGGCATCCGCCTCGGAGCAGACACAGAGCAGAACCGCCAGGAGCATCATCACGGAAATCGACAGGAAGGCGCTGCCGGCCAGAGCCTGAACGAGCTGCCAGGGCAGAAAAACCTTGAAGGCCGCCGAGGCCAGCGAGCCGAGAATGAGGTATTTTCCCATGTCCAGGAATTCGGCGGCCCCGCTGCTGAGAAGATCCGGAACCGAGCTCTTCCCGCGCTCCTGAGAGCTGACGTGATGGGGGGCGTGGGTATGCGCAGGGTTCCCGTGCGGCGATGCGGCCATGGGGCCCGGATTCGCGTGCCGCGGGCCGTACGTGCCGCGGCTGCAGAACCATCCGGCCAGGGCGGCGCTGCAGGCTACGACCAGCGCTCTGGCAAGAACCATTCTCAGGTTACCGCCGAAAGCGACGTAGGTCGACAGCAGGACGATCGGATTGATCACCGGAGCCGCCAGCATGTAGGTGATCGCGGTCAGCGGCGGCACGCCCTTTTCCAGCAGGCGGCGGGCCAAGGGCACCGAGCCGCACTCGCAGATCGGCATGGCCATTCCGCCCAGCAGGCCGACCGCCAAGCGACCAAACGGCCCGCTCGGGATCCGGCGGGCGATACGCCCCGCATCCACGTATCGGTCGACGGCGGCCGACAGCATGGACCCCAGGAACAGAAACGGGGCGGCTTCCATGACGATGGAAACCGCAATGCGGGACATCAATTGAACATCCTGGAGCATCATCGGGATCCGCCGCGGCCGTCCGCCCGCGCATTGGGTCTGCGGGCCTCGGTCTGGTTTGGAACCGTCGAAACGCTATCAGTTCTGCGCGAATACGACTTGCATGTCATCCGGGTTTGGGTATAACGGTCACGGCAGTTGCAGCCGCCCCGTCCTTTGAACGCGGGCATTTCGGTCACCATGGAGGACGACGTCGATGGAGACGCAGTCGATTGCTTTCGGGACCTTCGGCTCTGATGCTTTCGAGCGGATGCTGAGCGCCGCCGACCGCTCGACTCTGAAGGGCCTTGTCAGTCCCGCCGCGGTTCAGGGGTTCCTGGATTCGATTCCCTACAGCACGGCCGATTTCTACCGCTGCCCGCTGCGGGTTCTGCAGGAGCGCACGGCGCACTGTTTCGACGGCGCCGTCTTTGCCGCGGCGGCCCTGTGCCGCATCGGCTACCCGCCGCTGATCCTGGACATGCTCTCCAACGGGCGCGACGACGAGCACCTGCTGGCGATCTTCAAGGTCCACGGTCATTGGGGGGCGGTGGCCAAGTCCAATTTCGTGGGCTTGCGCTATCGCGAGCCGGTCTACCGCACCCTGCGGGAGCTTGTGATGTCCTACTTCGAGCAATACTACAATCTCGAGCGCGAGAAGACGCTGCGCGGCTACACCGGACCGCTGAACCTGAAACGCTTCGACCGCTTGGACTGGACGATATCCGACAGCGCGATGGACCTGATCGCGCAGCGCACCGAGGAGATCCGGCGGGTGACGCTGATCGAAGCCGCCATGGAAAGCCGCCTGTCTCCGGTCGATGAGCGCTCGTATCAGTCTGGACTCATCGGCTCTGATCCCGACGGCCTCTTCAAGCCCAAGCCGTGACGACCGGACGCCGCTTCCCGGTGACAGCGAAGCCGCAGCCGGAATGACACGTCCGGCGTGCGTCCGGTGCGGCGGCTATTTCGGCTGGCTCATGCGGGCCTTAGCCCTGAGGATGAAGGCTTCGCGCATGTTCTTGGGGACCGGCGGAAGCGTTTCAGGCGACTTGCGCGCAAGGCTCAGCGCACCGCTCGGGCAGGTGGTGACGCACAGACCGCAGCCGATGCAGCGGTCGAGGTCGAGAACCGCGAGGCCGTCCGCCATTTTCAAGGCGTCCATCTGGCAGCGATCCTGACAGGTCCCGCAGCCGATGCAAAGCTCCGCATCGAGCGCTGCTGCAAACGGCGAGGCGACGGCGGCGGCCGGCGCCGGCAGGCGCTTCAAGTGTTTCAGCACCTGGCAGCAGTCCCCGCAGCAGCAGCAGATGTTGGTGATGTCCTGGGCGTTGCTCGGCTGAAGCACCAGCGCCTGCTCCTCGGCCATTTTCAGGATTTCCAGGGTTTCCTCGAGCGTGATGAACCGTCCCAGGCCGTTGCGCGCATAGTAATCGGCGGCCCAGCCGAAGATCAGGCAGGCGTCCATGAGCTTGTCGCAGCTATGGCCCTTGATCTGGTGTTCACGGCGGCAGATACAGGGGGCCACCAGAAATTTGGTCTGCCTGCGGACCAGCTCCTCGGCCTGTTCGTACGGCAGCGCCTCCACGCCGGCGCTGATGCTCTTGCCGACCGGTACGGTGCGAAGCTGCGGCAGGCGGCCGAACGCCGAGCGCGAAAGGATCGGGATGTACTCGTCCATGTCCCGGATGAATTCGGGGTCGAGATCGTTCACATGGTATTCCCAGATGCCGACCACGAACTGGGCAGCCATGTAGACGGGCGGACGGTCGGGGGATTCGATGGAGAAGATCAGCCCCTTGCGGGACAGCTGCTTCAGGCGGTCTTCGGCCGCCTCCGGCGGAAGGCCCGCTCTGGCGGCGATAGCGGCCGCCGGCTCGAGCTTCAAGGTCACATTCAGCGCCAGCTCGGCTTCCTCCGGCGTGAAGAGCCGCTTCAGGATGCGCAGCTCCACGCCGCTTTCGGTTGGTGGAAAACCGGAAGGCAGGCGGTCCAAATGGTCCCGCAGTCGAGCATATACATCCGCCATGGCGTGTTCCTCCCTGAAAAGCGAAGAGCCGATACGTCCAGGTTCAACGACCATTTCTTTTTACACGCATCACGCTTTTTGTAAAGGAGGGCGAGCCGGCGATCCGCGTCGGTTGAGATGGGTGTGGCCGAGGCCACCGCTAGGAGACGTCTCCGGCCAAGAGCAGGCGTTCAAGCTCCGTATCCAGCACTTTCCAGCCTTTGCCGAGCTTCTTTGCGCGGATCTTGCCGGTCGCTATCAATTTCAGAAATGTGGGACGCGAAATGCGGAGGTACTCGCAGGCTTCGCTGGTATTGAACACCTGATTGGCGGCGCCGGTCGCAGAGCGGATGTTCCGGCGGTGCCGGTCGAAAGGCCGGGCATCAGGTTTGGCACCGTCCTCGTCAACGCCGGCTTTTTCGCCTATTGGGGCGGGTGAGGGATGGCGATTCAAATTAAGCGGTATCTTCCTCTGGATTTTCGCTGCCGTTGGCGCCTTTGTTGAGCATGCCGGCGCTCTGTGCCAGGGCAAAAAAGGCGCCCCCCAGCATCGGAGGCAGGTCTTCAAATCGGATGCCCATCGCCACGTGAATCTGGCCGTTATCAAGCACTTTTTCTTTCCGGACGATCTTGCCCGGTACAATCAACGACATTTTTTCGATAGACAGAATTACCCGCACCTCTGAATTCCGGCCGTTGAAAACGCCGGTCAATACCGCCTGCTGGCTGTCTTCAATGAGGGCGCTGGGGGTCAGAAAACACAAGCCCGAAACGGACAAATCCCGCGAGAAGCCTGCGAGCCGAATCGGGGCGTCTTCTGAATCTGGAAGGATTTCAATCGCGATCGGGGTCGAAAGATTATACCTTTTCGCCTTGCGCGCCAGCGAAGAACCATTGCTGGATGTCTTGGAATAACGGATCTGGAGGAGTCCGATTATCTTGGCCTCGAGCTGCGGGTGAACCCTGCATAGCCGAACCAGTTTGTCTTTCTTGATACTGATAAGCTCAGTCCGCTTGAGCGTTACGATATGCGACTGGGACCGGATGTCTTCGGAAAAAGGATAAACGGCCCCAAAGATATCGTTCGCACCCAGCATTTGGATGGGTTTCTTGAATTTAACCTGTTGGTCTTCGACCATCCGGTAGTTGGATTCCTTGAGCTCTCCGGAGACTACAAAGCTTAACAACCTCTCAACCTCTCCAAGTTGTTTTACTGTAATTCCGGAAGGATAACAGGGGTTCTCGGAAATCTGGTAAAGATCAAAGAACTCGTCAGCGCCGAGGCTCTTCCAAAAGGTGACCGCCGGTTTCCCATCGGGAGCGAGTTTTCCGCAGACTGTTATAAAAGCTTCGATTTCCTGCTTATGGGGTTTGACCGCCTGCCACTGGGCCATCTTGGTGGCGATCCCCTGCAAAAAATGGCCTTGCTTCAGAAAAATCTGCGCCGAGCGGTCGTAATGGTTGGCAGCGGCCTGTGTGTGGTTGTTCGAGTATAGAAGACTTGCGTAGATTTTCAGAAGATGCGGATGGTCCGGAAAACGCTTGACCCAATGCCCGAGGACCTCCAGGGAATTGATCACTATGTTGCCGTTCAGGATGTATTCGAGCAGTCGAGTATTCATTCTGAAACAGTCTTCTTTAATTCCGGGTTAGAGCATAATTCCCAGTTATAGTTGCGAAATTTTCCAAATTCAGTGCAAACGCCGCAGGTTTTCTTTTCGCCGCAATCGAAAACCACCTCTTCATCGGATTCAACCGCGGCGCCCCCATCGACCTCGGAGAAAAACTGAATCGAAGTTACGACCACATTGCGGCTCAGCCGGGTGCAATGAAAGGGCGCATAGATCAACTGGGTGGCAGGTATTTTAACCTCCATCCCGACTATCTCCTTTTGTGCCGGCAACATGCTGAAAACATTTTGTATAATCACTATTGAACGCGGGACAGCCGCATTCGGACGGGTTCTATTGGATTATCGGTTGGTTGCCTTTTATCTTTAATCGTTTAAGGCGATGAGCGTCATAGCTATCGACCCGGCGAGTCGGCGGGCGGCTTCGAGCCAGGGAATACCCTCGGGCCACGCTTTATAGGCCACCCGTTATCTGCTAATTAATGCCGATTCAGCACGGCTGAAAGCAACAACCATTTGAAAGAAAAGAAATGTCGAAACCACGCCTGTTGGTCGATCTTGATAAGATCGCTCATAACGCCCGCATGGCCAAAGCGGTTGGACGGGCGCATGGAATGGAAGTAATGGGGGTGACCAAAGGCGCAGCCGGTCTTCCCGAAGTGGCCGAGTCCATGCTTGCCGGCGGAATCGAGACGTTGGGGGATTCCCGTCTCGAAAATATCGAGCGTATCCGAAAAGCGGGGATCAAAGCGCACACCACCCTGCTCAGATCGCCCGGCTTGAGCGACATCGTCCGCACGGTTGAACTTGCCGACGCCAGCCTCAACGCCGATTTGGAAGCGGTCGCGGCGATCTCGGATGCGGCCTGCGCACAAAACAAAATCCACGGCGTGGTTCTAATGGTCGACCTGGATACCGGCCGGGAAGGCTTCGCTGCGGAGGAGATTCCCGGGGTTTGCCGCCGGGTGGCGTCGCTTCCGGGCGTGGGGCTTGCAGGGATTGGGGCCTATTTTCACCTGGCAAGCGAATGCGGCCTGCACATGACGGCGCTTTCCAGGTTTGTGGCTTTGGCGAAATGGATCGAAACGGATCTGGGAAAACCGCTCGCAATGCTTTCCGGCGGGTCCTCGAACATATTCCGGACCATCGCCGTTGAGGGCCATTCCAACCCGGGCATCAACCATTTGCGCATCGGCACGGCCATTCTGCTCGGCTTTTCTTCGTCCCTGAACCCGGTTACCATCGACGGCTTCGAGCGCGACACATTCGTGCTGTCGGCGGAAGTGATTGAAGTCAAGCATCGCAGGCCGGGGGAAGCCATCCTGGCGCTCGGCAAGATCGACACCGATCCGCAGTTTCTGTTCCCCCTGACCCCGGGGCTCAGGGTAAAAGACGCAACCAGTGATCATCTGCTGGTTTCAACGGAGAAACGGGTCAGGCTCGGGGACTGGATCCCTTTTCATCTCGGCTACCCCGCCCTGTGCCGCTTGACCGCGTCGCCCTATGTGCACATCGAATATGTCAATGGGTTAGGATCTTGCTGAGGAACAGCCTGGTCCGCTCGCTCTTCGGGTGGGAGAAAAACTCGCCGGGGGGCGCGATCTCGATCAGCTCCCCGTAGTCCATAAAGGCGACACGGTGGGAGACCTCGCGCGCGAAACCCATCTCGTGGGTGACGACCATCATGGTCATGCCCTCGCGCGCCAGATTGCGCATGACCTCCAGGACCTCGTTGATCATCTCCGGGTCGAGCGCCGACGTGGGCTCGTCGAAGAGCATGATTTTCGGCCGCATGCACAGCCCGCGGGCGATCGCGACGCGCTGCTGCTGACCGCCCGAAAGCTGGGCCGGATACTGGTGCAGCTTGTCGTCCAGGCCGACTTTCTCCATCACATACCGGCCCTGGTCCTCGGCGTCCTTTCTGGAGATTTTCCGGACCTTGATCGGCGCCAGCGTCACGTTCTCAAGCGCCGTCATGTGAGGATAGAGGTTGAACTGCTGGAAGACGAAGCCGATCTCCGCCCGCAGCTTGGTCATGTTCGTCTTCGAGTCGTGGACCTTCATGGTATCGACGATGAGCTCGCCCTTCTGGATGGGTTCGAGCCGGTTGATGCAGCGGATGAGGGTGCTCTTGCCCGAGCCGCTCGGCCCGCAGACCACCAGCACCTCCGCCGGCTCGACCTTGAGATTGATGCCCTTCAGCACGTGAAGCTCGCCGAACCATTTGTGGACGTCCTTGAATTCGATCATGGCTTACTCTTTTCCCCGTGAATACCCCACCGACATGCGCTTCTCCAGGCCGTTGGAGAGCTGGATGAGCGGGTAGCAGATCACGAAGTATAAAACGGCCACCAACCCGAACACCAGCAGCCCCTGGGGGATGCGCTGCACCGTGAGCCACCCGACCCGGGTCACGTCGACGACGCCGATCGCCGACACCACGGAGGAGTCCTTGATCAACAGCACGTACTGGCCGACGAGCGGCGGCAGGATCACGCGCATGGATTGGGGCATGATCACGTAGCGCAGCTGCTGGATCCAGTTCAACCCCGTGGAGGTGGCCGCCTCCTTTTGCCCGGAGGGCACTGCCAGGATGCCGGCCGACACGATTTCGCAGATGAAGCAGGACGCGAGATTGGTCAAGGCGATCACCGCCGCCGGGAAAGCTTCCAGCTGGATCCCGAACTCCGGCAGGAGGAAAAAAATGATGAAGATCTGGACCAGAAACGGCGTTCCCCGGATAACGTCCACCCAGGCGCCGATGAGGGCTTTGGCGATCCGGCTGCGCGACGCGCGAACGATTCCCCAGATGAAACCGATCACGGTGCCCATGACCAGGCTCAGACCCGAGACGGCGATGGTCATCCACAGCCCCTTGAGGAAGAATGGCAGGCTGTGCATCAGCTGCTCTATGTAGAAGCCCCACATAAGCTTGCGCAGGGTTCGAGGGGTCCAGGGGTCAAGTGAAAAACCGCACGCGTTGCCAGTCCTTCTTTTCACTTGACCCCTCGACCCCTGGAATCCTTGACCCCTTCCCTTTACGTTTGCAGATAAATCAGCCGTTTCTGCGACCAGGCCGTCATCCATTTAAGGACGTAATAGATCAACAGGTAGAACGCCGCCGAGGTCAGGAACCCCTCGGCGGGCATGAAACGCTCCGAGGTCATGATCTGGCCGGCGCGGGTCAATTCCGGCAGGGAGATCAGCGACAGCAGCGCCGAATCCTTGACCAGCACGATGGCCTGCCCCAGCATGGGCGGCAGCGTCACGCCGATGGCCTGCGGCAGGATCACATAACGCATGCGCTGGAAGTAGTTCAGGCCGGATGATACCCCCGCCTCCACCTGGCCGTTGGAAATGGACTGGACCCCCGCCCGGATGATTTCCGCCATGTACGCCCCGCTGTTGAGGGTCAGCGCCATGATGCCGGTGGACGCCTCCGACAGGCGCAGACCCAGGGATGGCAGGCCGAAGTAAAAGAAGAAAAGTTGGACCAGCAGGGGCGTCGAACGGATGCTTTCGATATAGATGTAAGCGCTGCGCGATAGCAGTTTGGAATGGCTGATGCGCATGCCGCATGAAATGACGCCCACGGTGAGCGAGCCGAGCAGGCCTGCCCCGGAGAGCCACAGGGTGGCGAAGAAGCAGCTCAGGAAGAGCGGCAGGTATTCGAAGATGACTCTGAAATTGAAGGTCTCGAGCATGGCGCTTCGCTTGTAAAACATGGGCCGCCGGAGAGGGCGGCCCATGTTTGAATCACACAACCACTCGTGGTTTCATCAGTGGTCTTTCTTCCAGTCCAGGCTGTTGACCCAGTAGTTCAGGTTCTGCTCCAGCCGGCCGTCGAGCCCTGTATTGAGGAAGAACAGATTCATCAGCTCCAGCAGATCCATCGAGTCATAGCGCACCGCGAAGGCCAGCGGAAGCTTTGAGAGCAAATCCGGCAGGACCCGGATGCTGTTGGGCGGGAAATTGGCCATCTGGCCGATGACCGCCGAGGAGTCGTTCACGCCGAAATCGGCCTGCCCCTGCAGGACGGCATCGATCAGAAGCGGCCCGCCGCCCTTGTAGGATTTGAGCTCGGCCTTCGGGAAAGAATTCTTGGCATCGGTTTCTCCGGTCGAGCCGAGCAGCACCGCCGCTTTCAAACCCGCCTTCTTGGCGTCGTCGATGGTTTTGATGGGGCTGTCGGCCTTAACGAAGGCGACGCTGCCGGTGAACATGAAGGGCTTAGTGAATCCGATCTTCATGGCGCGCTTGATGGTGGGCGTCATGTCGGCCGCCAGAATATCGGCTTTCTTGGAGAGCAGGGCCGGGATGAGGCCGTCCCAGTCGAAATCGAGGAACGTCACCTTGACGCCCATGTCTTTCGCCAGCATCTCACACAGCTCGATGGAGCTCCCGGTGCGCTTGCCGTTCTTGTCGATGAAGCTGAAGGGCGGGCCCTGAGTCTGGCAGGCGACCCGCAGCTCGCCGCGCTGGGCGATTTCCTCGAGTGTGCCCGCGACCGCCATCGACGAAAAACCGACCACCATCAGGAACGCAACGACCCATTTGAAACGTTTCATGATCCCTTCCTCCTTGTTTTAGGTTGCAGTCTACTCCGCCTCTTCCGTAACGACGATCCCTCTTTCCGCCAGTGCTTTCATGAACGGGGCATACGGGACGTGCAGCGCGGGGTTGAGAACGCCCTTCTGGGTGATTTCACCCGCGGCGAGCATCTGGGCGACGATGCTGGCCGGGAACCCGACTCCCAGGCTCATGCCGTAGAGGCCGGACTTAAGATCACGTTCGATAGTAAGAGAACTTTTTAGGGTCTTAGGCCGACCGTCTTTGATTCCGGAAAAAACATTGTACATCGCCACCAGGTCTTTTTCGCCGTCTTGGTATTGAAGCTGCGGCTCAAGCAGCTTCACCATGAACTGGTGGGGTGTTACGGCACCGTCCAGCCCCTTCAGCGGTTCGTCGGAGAGCAGGCCCAGGCGTTTCAGGGGCCGCCAGAACGAAGCCCATCCGGGCCAGCGCAGGAGGTAGCGTCCGGCCTCGCGGATGTCGGGCGTCACGCCGAGCAGATCCGTGTAGAAGACGGCGTCCCCGTTCGGCACCGCCTCCATATCCCCGAGCCCCGGAAACCGGATCGTGTGGATCATGTCGGACTCGTGCTGCTGCTCGGCCGGCACCTCCATTCTTTCGCCCCTCTGGATGAAGACCGATGCCCGCTTCTGGGAGCGCAGCACCATGTCGAAATTCCAGCTGATCTTGTAGTTGAGCGGGTTGGTGCAGGCCTTCTTCTCGGGAACCCCACCGCAGTAGGAATTGAGCACATGCAGCTTGTCGAACTGGCGCACCGCATGGCCGCAGATGACCAGATCGATGCCGGGGTCGAGGCCGCATTCCGGCATGAGGCTGACGCCGGCGGCCTGGGCCGGCTCGTGCAGGCGGTGGATGGGCTTGCCGTAGTTGGTGCTGACCAGCGGCACCCTGGCTTCCAGGGCCGCTTCGAAAGCGTTGACCATGAAGGGCAGCGGCAGGAGGTCGATGACGGCATCGAATCCCTGCTT
>Ga0105093_10000820_pt1 | contig 11747 bp, 10 predicted proteins | sample PPLLak3March2015_2_FD_79111 | JGI IMG/M metagenome (GOLD analysis project Ga0105093, IMG submission 79111) | Freshwater sediment microbial communities from Prairie Pothole Lake near Jamestown, North Dakota, USA - PPLs Lake P8 Core (3) Depth... | ecosystem: Environmental > Aquatic > Freshwater >... | reverse complement strand
TCTTCTTGCTTGGCAGCCAGGGCTTGGCGGTGGCCACCGGCCTGGCCTCGGGGGCGCATGAAGCAACGGGATGGAGATTGGCGCTTGTCCTTGGCTTGCTCATCCTCTACATATTGGCAGTCATCGCGACCGGCGTAGGCGGTATCCTGTTGCTGCGTGGCCTGTTCAAATCCCATCAACTGCCGATCAGGGAGGGACAGGGATAATTCATCGTGGGGGCAGTTTTTCGAAGAGTGGCAGGATGTGGTGGAAAAGCTATATGATGATTGGCCAGGTCAGAAGATCAAAATCTTTAATTCCCATGACGATTGGGAGCGCGCTTACCAACAGTTGCATCTATTCATGCAAGTTGATTAAGGGGAACAACCTGCCCAGGCGCGCGGCAAAATACCTCTCCAGAGGCGCATCGTATTTCGAATTCTTGCGTACATCTTCTCAGAAACCATCAGAAAGGAAAATTGCCATGTTTACAAAATCCTATCCTAAAACCTTGTTCCTGCTCTCCATCATACTGATCCTGGTGACCTCCGGGTGTGGCATTAACATCAACGTTCGGACCGTGCGCGGTTCCGGCGTCATTGCGGAACAATCCTATACCGTCCAGGGCTTCCACGCCATCAGCATGGGCGGCATTGGTGAAGTTACGGTCGAAATGGGGGATGAAGAATCCCTGCGCATCGAGGCCGAGGACAACCTGCTGGAGTACTTCGATGTCGAGGTGCGTAACGGCATCCTGGAAATCGAACAGAGCCCGAACGGCATCAATCTCTTGCCGACGAAACAGATCCATATCTACGTGGTTACCAAATCGCTGGATGCCTTGACCCTTTCCGGCCTGGGGGATCTCTCGGGTCCTGAACTGACTGGTGATTCTTGTAGCCTGACCACCAGCGGCGCGGGCAGCATCACGGTTGAGTCCCTGAATTGCACCAACCTGGATGTAACCATCGCAGGTTTGGGGGACATAACGGTCGGAGGGGGGCAGGTGGATACACAGGATGTCACCATCAGTGGCATGGGCGATTACCAGGCCGGCGACCTGCAAAGCAGGCAGGCCGATTTCCAGATCAGCGGTATGGGTGACAGCACCATCTGGGTCACTGAATCGCTGGATGTTGCAATCAGTGGGGTGGGCGACCTGGAATACTACGGCCAGCCGCATGTCACCACCTCCGGCAGCGGGGTGGGGGATGTTGATAGCCTGGGTGAGAAGTAAACCCACAATATGGGGAGAAGAGGGCGAAAATGGGAATTGCGAGTGCGAAGCACTCGCAATTCCCATTTTCGCCTATGTCCCCCTTCCCGGGCAATTGCCTGTACAATAGGGGCATCGCTTTATCAATGCCAGCCCATCCCATTCGTTGAGGTCAATATGGCACTTTCTCCCTCCTCCCCTGCTGGAAAAAACAACCCCATCTCTGCTCGTGCCTGGATCGTCATGATTGTACTGGCCATTACCGGCCAGATCGCCTGGGCGGTCGAGAACTCCTGGTTCAATACCTTCGTTTTCGATGAGCTGACCCCCGACCCGCGCCCGGTGGCCTGGATGGTGGCTGCCAGCGCCATCACCGCCACGCTGACCACGCTCCTGATGGGCACGCTCAGCGACCGGACGCGCTCGCGCTGGGGGCGGCGCAAACCGTTCATCCTTTTCGGGTACATCCTGTGGGGCATCTCGACCGTGCTCTTCCCGACCGTGGCTTACATCCAGGTAACCGGCATCGCCGTGGTGATGGTCATCATCGCCGACTCAGCCATGACCTTCTTCGGCTCGACCGCCAACGATGCTGCCTTCAATGCCTGGACGGCCGATATTGCCACCAGCCAGACGCGCGGACGGGTGGAAGGCGTGCTCAATCTGGCTGTGTTCATCGCCCAGATCGTCGCCATGACCGCTGCCGGAGCCTTGATCGAATCCGTGGGATATTTTGTTTTCTTCTACACCCTGGGCGGGATCGTTATCCTTTCAGGCCTTGTGGCAGGCCTTTTCATCCAAGATGTGCCCTTGCCGCAGGGTGCAGAAAAACCACGCGGAAGTTTCCTGTCCGAGTTCGCCAGCCTATTCCAGTGGCAGACCATCACCCGGAACCGTACGCTGTTCCTTTTGCTGCTCTTCATCATGGTCAGCAGCATCGGCATGCAGGTTTCCTTCCCGTACCTGATCATCTACCTGGAAAATTACATCGGCATCACCAAGACCGAGTTCAGCATCATTGGCGGGGCGGTCATGCTGGGCAGCGCCATTTTTGCCGTCCCCTTCGGGCTGCTGGCCGACCGCTGGAACAAGCGTACCATGATCATGATCGCCATCATCGTCAGTGCAGTTGGGGGGATCCTGCTCTCGCTGATCACCAGCATCCCGTTACTGGCCTTGACGGGTTTCCTGTGGCAGGCCTTCAGCATGGCTGGCGGGATCGCGGCCGTGGCCTGGCTCAAGAACCTGTTGCCGGAACAGAACCGCGGCAAGTTCCTGGGCATCCGCATGATCTTCTGGATCGCCATCCCGATGGTGCTGGGGCCCTGGATCGGCTCGACGCTCATCCAGAACTTCGGCATCCCGACCACCCTCAACGGCGAGGCTGGTTTCATCCCGGTGCCGATCATCTTCCAGGTTGGTTCGGTCATTGCCCTGCTTTCGCTCATCCCCCTCTTTTTCATCAAGGGACATCTAACCGCTGAGAGCGTGGAGATATAAGACGATGGGCTCTTTAATGAATCCAGTATATTGGCTCTCTTGCATATGTGCGCTAGAGAGCGCACACTAATCCAGTTTTAGGTTGTTTCTGCTCCGATTAATTCATCGTGACTTCTCGAACCAATATCACCTCTGGTTTCTGGCACGGTCGCCTCGATGTCAATGCCACCTCCGCCATCTTCCACCAGTGGGAACAACTGGAGGCCTCCGGCTGCATCGATAATTTCCGCATTGCCGCCGGGGAGAAGTATGGTTTTCGTGAAGGCTGGTTCTTTGCAGACTCAGATGCCTACAAGTGGCTGGATGCGGCCGCCCGGATCTTCGCATCCCATCCGGGCCCGCGGCTTGCCGCCCTTATGGATGATTTCATCTCCCTCCTCGGCCGCGCTCAGGATGCGGATGGTTACCTGTTCACCTATAATCAGATCCATTTTCCAGGCACTCGCTGGATCAACCTGCAGATCGAGCATGAACTCTACTGCCACGGCCACCTGATCGAGGCGGGAGTCTCGTATTTCGAGGCCGCCGGGCGCACGGACATGCTCTCCATCGTCCGCCGCGCTGCTGACCGGGTAGTTGGCGATTTTCTTGATAAGGGTCCAGCCTACACTCCCGGCCACGAGGAGATCGAGATCGCCCTGCTGCGCCTGCACGAGGCTACCGGTCATGCACCGTACCTGGAGATGGCGCGCCAGTTCATCGAACAAAGGGGGCGAACCCCGTTGTTTGGGCTATCCCTGCTGCGGCAAATGGCCAATGTCAACCGACGGAGTGCATCTGTCCGGCAGGAAAAGACGTTGTATTTGGCTGCTCATCCTGATTACAGCCCGAACAAGGTGCCGCCCGGGAACTTTGCCAGGAGGTCACGCAATTCGGCCCTGCGCTGGTATGCCAGTGCCCTGGTCGGTAAATACTTCCAACAGCATGTCCCGGTTCGTCAACAGCGCGTGCCGGTGGGGCATTCGGTCCGTTGTGGTTATCTCGAAACCGCCATTGCCATGCTCCTGCGCCAGTCGGGAGATATGACCCTTTTACCCGTCTTGGAACAGGCCTGGGAACGGATGGTGACCCGCCGCATGTACGTCACGGGCGGGATCGGCTCGCTGCCAGGGTTGGAAGGATTTGGCAACGATTATGAACTCGATCCCGAATATGCCTACGCCGAAACATGCGCCGCGCTGGCGAGCATCTTCTGGAATTGGGAGATGGCTTGTATCACCGGCGAAGCCAAATACAGCGACCTGCTCGAATGGCAGTTGTATAACGCTGCCGGGGTTGGCATGGGGCAGGATGGGAAAACCTATCTCTACAATAACCCGCTCACCTGCCGGGGCGGCGTGACCCGCAAACCCTGGTATGCTGTGCCCTGCTGCCCATCCAACATCTCCCGCACCTGGGCCGACCTGGGGAAGTACATCTGCTCTTCCGGCGAGGATGAAGTCCGCGTCCACCAGTACATCAGCAGCGAATATGCCGGCGAACTTGCGCAAGGCGAAATCCGTTCGGGATTGCCGTGGGATGGCAAAGTGGAAATCAGCATCAACCCGGTTAGATCATCAGAATTTACTCTGTTCCTGCGAATCCCCTCGTGGAGCAAAGACGCCAGGGTAAAAGTGAATGGGGAATTTGCCCCGTCTTCAACTCCGTCCCCTGTTTTGCCTGCCACCGCTTGCGGTTATGACCCGCGCCTGAGCGCCTGGCTGCCCATCCGGCGCGAATGGTCTGCCGGGGATGTGGTCACGCTCGAATTCGATCTGGCGGTTCGGCTGATGCAAACCCATCCGAAAGTGAAAGGACAGGGTGGCAAGGTTGCCCTGAGCCGCGGACCGCTGGTTTACTGCCTGGAAAGCCTGGACAACCCGGATGTGGATCTTTTCACTGCCAGCCTGGATGCCAGTTCCCTGAAAGCCACATACGATGAAAACTTGCTGGGCGGAGTGGTGAAGATAACGGGCAAAACGAAGCAAGGCCAACCACTCACCTTCATCCCCTACATGCTGTGGGGGAACCGCGGTGAATCGCAAATGGATGTGTTTGTGAATGATAATGATTAGTAATTTCCCCCACCCCCGACCCCGCCCCCAAGGGCGGGGAGAAGATGGCAAAAAGGGGATATTCGAGTGCGAAGCACTCGAATATCCCCTTTTTGCCTTATCCCCCCCTTCCAGGAGGGAAGGGGGGTAGGGGGGATGGGTGTTTGATATCCTACTTCTTGGAGGCGATATGCAAACCGAATTGACCCAACCTGGAAACCTTCTCCAACCCGATGGCCGCCTGGCGCAGGTCGGCTGGGCGCGCCAGCAACTGCTGGATTGCAACCTGGAAGCCGCCCGCTTCTACTCGTTCAAGCCTTTCCAGCGTTTCCGCATCAAGCGCTGGGATTATTACGCAGTTTTCAGCCCCAAGCGCTTCTTCTCCGCCACCGTTGCCGACCTTGGCTATGCCGGGAATATCTTCGTCTACAGCATGGATTTCGAGACCGGCGACCTGCACGAAGAGGGGCTGGTCATCCCGTTGGGAAAAGGGATAGAACTGCCGCGCAACAGCACCGAGGGCGACAGCCACTTCGAGAATGACAAGGCGCGCCTGCATTTCAGCCTGCTCCCCGGCCAGCGCCGGATAACGGTCTCCTGGCCATCCTTCCACGATGGGCGCGGCATCGAGGCGGACATCACCCTGGCCTGCCCGCCCGTCCACGAATCGATGACCATCGTCATCCCGATCGGGGAGAAGCGCTTCTACTACAACCGCAAGATCAATTGCCTGCCCGCCGGCGGGACGGTCAAATATGGGGATATGACCGAAACGCTCGATCCGAATTCCTGCCTGGGCTCGCTGGATTGGGGGCGCGGCGTCTGGGAGTACAAATCCTTCTGGAACTGGGCTTCGGCTTCCGGTTTCCTGCCGGATGGCCGCACGGTCGGCCTGAACCTGGGCTGTGGTTTCGGGGATCTTTCGAAGGCCGGGGAAAATGCCCTCATCCTGAATAACCGCATCCACAAGCTGGGGCAGGTCAAATTCGATTATATTTCCGGCGACTTCATGAAACCCTGGAAGTTCACGGATACCGAAGGCCGCCTCAACCTGGTCTTTACGCCTTTCAAGGACCGCACGGCGATCACGAACCTGGGCATCATCCAGAGCGAAGTCCACCAGATGTTCGGGCGCTATAACGGGGTTGCCATTGCCAATGATGGCGAAAAGATCCAGATCAAAGATCTGATCGGTTTTGCCGAGGAACACCATGCCAGGTGGTAGTCCGCTGAAAACACCCTGGCAACCTGCCTCTCCCATCCCCCTGCCCGAATACCCCCGCCCGCAGATGACCCGCCCGGACTGGGTCAACCTGAATGGCTGGTGGGAGTATGCGATCCTTCCCAAGGAACAAGCCAAGCCTGAAACCTTTTCTGGCAAGATCCTGGTTCCATATGCCATCGAGTCGGCCCTTTCGGGAGTCCAAAAGCCATTGCGACCAAATCAGCGCCTTTGGTACCGACGCATGTTCCCTCACCCCTGCGCCCCTCTCCCGAAATCGGGAGATGGGATGGGGGTGAGGGCCCTCCTCCACTTCAGCGCGGTGGATTACAAATGCAACGCCTGGGTCAACGGCACACATGTTGGCACACACGCGGGCGGCTATTTGCCCTTCACCTTCGATATCACAGCTGCACTCAAGGATGGCGAGAATGAGCTGATCGTATCCGCCTGGGACCCCACCAACGCCGGGCGGCAGGAGCGCGGCAAGCAGGTGCTCAAGCCGGGTATCATCTGGTACACGGCGGTCTCCGGCATCTGGCAGACCGTCTGGCTGGAGGTGGTGCCGGAGACGGGCATTGAGTCACTCAAACTGACCCCTGACCTGGATGCCGGTACGCTCACCGTGGAAGTCAAAATCCGGTGTGGGATGGACAGCCTTCAGGTGGAGGCGGTGGCCTTCGAAGGCTGCGAACCGATCACCTCGAAACGGGACCGGGCCGCGGGTCCCGTGACGCTTGCGATCCCACAGCCGCGGCCCTGGAGTCCCGCCGACCCGTACCTGTATGACTTGCAAGTCCGGCTTTTCCGTGATGACCACATACTGGATGAAGTTGGCAGTTACTTCGCCTTGCGCAAGTTCAGCCTGGTGCGGGATGCGAGCGGACACCTGCGCTTCGCCTTGAACGGCAAGCCGCTGTTCCTGTACGGCCCGCTCGACCAGGGCTACTTCCCGGATGGAATGTACACGCCGCCTTCGGAAGATGCCATGCTGTTCGATATCGAGTACATCAAGAAGATCGGCTGCAACATGATCCGCAAGCACGTCAAGGTGGAACCGGCGCGCTGGTATGCCGCCTGCGACCGGCTGGGGATGATCGTCTGGCAGGATATGCCCAATGGCGGCGAACCGGTGAACGTGGCCGAGAACTTGCTGGCGCTGCTGGCCGGCCTGAACTACCGCGATGACCGCTGGATGGGACGTTTCGGGCGCGGGGACGCGGCGAACCGGGCGCAATATCGCGCCGACCTGGAAGGTATGCTGGATCACCTGCACAACTTCCCCTGCATTGCTGTCTGGGTGCCGTTCAACGAAGGCTGGGGGCAGTTCCAGGCCTTCGAGATTGCCGCCTGGATCAAATCCCATGACCCGGGCCGGCTGGTGGATCACGCCAGCGGCTGGTTCGACCAGGGCGGCGGGGATTTCGTCAGCCCCCACATTTATGTGAAGAAATTGTATCGCCCCAAAGTGGACCCATCGCGGGCGTTCGTCATTTCGGAGTTTGGCGGTTATGGGCTACAGGTGAAGGGGCATCTCTGGCATGAGAAGAAGAAATTCAGCCAGAAATTCTTCGGAACATCGGAGGCTTTGACGCGTGCCTATCTCGATACGCTCGAGAATGAGCTGAAGCCGCTCATCCCGCAGGGATTGGCGGCTGCCATCTACACCCAGACAACCGATGTGGAGATCGAGATCAATGGCTTCCTGACCTACGATAGGGGGGTGGAGAAGATGGATGCGGATGCAATCAGGAGGGTGCATGAAGGGTTGACCAGTTTGTTGGAATGAATACCCCCTTTCGAGAATGATTGGGAATCAGAAATCGCCGGTACTTCCGCAAGCGCCGGCGATTTGATGTTTTGTGCATTTCCCCAGGTCAGGTCAGCCAGTTTTCCAGTTCGAGGCCTTCGATACGCCTAAAATGGTCTGTGTTGTTGGTAACCAGCAGCAGGTTGTTTACGAGTGCTATGCTGGCAATTTGCAGATCGAGGTCAGCAAGGATTTCGCCCTTTATTTCAAGATTAGCTTTCAATTGCCCGAAGCGGCGGGCCGAGGCTTCATCGAATGGCAGGACCGTCAGGGCGGCAAGCAATACTTCGAGGCGCGCCAGGTTATCTTCACGGCGCAGGGAGCGCTGTGCCCCATGCGTCAATTCCGCCACGCTGATCGCTGTAATGGACAACTCCTCATCAGCCGTCACGTGAGCGCGTAGATCGAGTCTCTCGCGCAGAATGGCGATGCAATGGTCGCTATCGAGGAGTTTCATAGATCTACGCCTGTGCGCGAGCCAGCCGATTGACGATTCTCGCTGATGCAGGCTTCGAGATCACTTAAATCATCTTCATCCTTCCACAGGCCAAAGGCAGCCATGGCGGGATGTGCTTCACCCGCCTCGATCTCTTCCAGCAAATCCGTGGATTGGCCGAGGGCTTGCGCCAGCCGACGCGTGACCTCGGTGGCGCGGTCGAGGCGTTCCAGTTCCCCTGCGCTGATGATGGCTGCCAGCGGGCGCGACCTGCGCATGATTACAAAGCGTTCCCCACTCGCGGCGCGGGAGATGAATTCCGAGAAGCGGCTCTTGACTTCGGTGATATTGATGGTTTCCATTTTTTAGGCTCCAAACAGGTCATTATGACCTATTTGATTGTACCACACCTGCAACCGGCAGGTGGAGAAGTTGGGAGGGGAGATAATCGGGAAGGTGCATGTTGCATAAACCAGGTGGTTGGATTAGGAAATGTAAAGTGGATTATTTGAGGTGGTAAAGAGCTTTTATTGAGTGGAAAATCGGAACGTTCACTATTTATAAGGTTTGCTAATCCACTCGGTAATACCAGTGACCAAGTTGTGGATGAATACATCATAACAGTTGTGTGACACGAAGGGCCAATCACTGCATACGTAAGTATCATCGAGATCCAGATTACTGGCAGGGGAGGCAAATACCGCCCATTGCCCATCATTCGAGATATCGCAACCTGGTTCGAACATTGCTTCGTGCCATAAGGCATACTCTGGATCGCTAAATCCAACCCACTCGCCGTTCGATGGAACGCCGTCGCTTGTTACGCTCACCATGGTGACTGCGCCGGTCGAAAGGTCTTTTACAAAGAATTCCACACCCTTCCGAAAGATTGAGAACAAACCATTCCCGGATAACTTGGCGTTGCAGCAATCCTCACACAGAAATTGATCCATCTGACGGTCGTAGACTTTGCAGAGGTATCTCACCCGACTTCCGTTCTCGGATAGGCTGAGAGTCTCCTCTCCCATTCCAATGCCGTAGCCCATACCAACAGGGATGCGGTCCATTTGGCCAGTTTCTCGGTCATAGATGAACACATCACCGCAACTGTAGTTGTTCCTCTCGCCCTGGCGGCAAACTTCTAAATCATCGGCAACTAGGTTTCCCGCCCACGACCAAAGTGCCACCCAGCGGCCATCACCAGAGATGGCAGGCCACCAATTTACGCCATCACTCACGCCTTCTAGAGCCTTGCTAATCAACTCAGTTTGACCGGACTGGCGATCGTATACGTAGACATCCCATCCATAGGCTTCGTTTTGCCCGCTATATGCTACGAAGCGACCATCCGTTGAGATCACAGGATCTTTGCTTGCCAGAACACGCGCCTGTTCAACTGCCTGCGATTCGAAAAATGGGTTCTGCATGACGCGGGCACCTCCACCCAAAGTGAAAGCAATGAGTCTCCCATCCGCTGTGATGTGCGGTTCTCCACTTACGCCGTTTAATGGAAGGCCATCTTCCGATGCCGAAAACAATTTCATGGTTTTGCTTACTCGATCATAGATATAGATCTGTGTACAATTTATTTTCTGTCCCTCTTGGGTTGTGCAAAGTTTCCAGTTACCATCCAAAGGAATTAAATCCGTAGCGCGCGACGCAAATGCGACATAACGGCCATCCGCAGAGATGCTTGGAGAAAAGCTATCAGCATGAACTGTATGAAGGGGGGGGTGTTGTAGAGGAAGAAATGGCAAGTGTTGAGATTGTCGTCGGCTGGACGGAGGGCGTATGTGAAGAAGTTTCAATTGCCATGTCTGTTGTGGTTGCAGTCGGGGTTGCAGGTGAACTTTCTCGGTTACAACCAGAGCACATGCCCAGGAATAGAATCATTGTAATAAAGAGATGAATTGCTTTCATGCGAATATTTTATACTGGATTAATTGCTGAGTGAAGGTCATGCCATCATTCTTCTTTGAAAAGCCGGTTTAATGCTCTTTTGGTATAAAAATGGTATAATTTCTATATCATGTTGTTCGAATATGATCCGCAAAAAAGCCAGAGCAATTCCCAGAAACATGGAATCAACTTTGATGAAGCCCAATCCATCTGGGATGATGAAAACCGCCTGGAGATCCTTGCCAGAACCACGGATGAACCTCGTTACCTGGTCATCGGAAAAATCGAAGGGAAGTTCTGGTCGGCAGTGATCACATATCGCGGCGAGAATATCCGCATCATATCGGTGCGCCGTTCACGTGAGGAGGAGATTGAACTTTATGAAAGCCTCTGAATTCGACAAGAAATTTGATAATAACGAAAGTGTATTGGAAGATCTGGACCTTTCCAACGCCCGTCGTCCTGGTGAGGATCAGAAACGTATCAACGTGGATTTTCCAGTATGGATGATCCAGGCCCTCGACCGCGAAGCGCGCCGGTTGGGTGTTACACGCCAGTCGGTCATCAAGATGTGGCTGGCAGAACGGCTGGAGCAGAGGGTATAAATAAACCCGGATGACAGGCACAACATGGCGGGGGATCGTGTTCATTGGCAAAACCATTCAGGGTGTAGTTTCCTCTCCGTGAGATCCTCATTTGCCGATAAACCGCCGACAAACCGCCGTTATCCCGCCGATAAACGGTAACGGCGGGATTTGCGGGATGGCGATGGGGATATGGCCTTCTCAAAATAGGTTGAAAAATCAGCAGTTTTGAAACGCGAATGCCGCAAATGGGCGAATTTCGCCAATTCATCATGGTTTATTCGCGTCATTCGTACATTGGCGTAATTCGCGTTGAGAAATTCCCAACTTTGGGAAAGCCCTATCGCGGGAGGAGATGCCCCTCCGCAAAAATTATACATAATGTATAATATATAAAACCCCCTGTTATCAAGGAATTCAGGAATGGATCTCACCCCGGTACCGGCTGAAAACCTGGAACTGCAGCGCAAGCCTCTCAAGGAGGAGATCTTCGATATCCTCCACAAGCGCATCATCGCCGGCAAGTACAGCCCCGGTGAGTGGCTGCGGCAGGAGGATATCGCTTCCAGCCTGCGCGTCAGCCAGACGCCGGTGCGCGAGGCGCTCGACCTGCTGGTCTCGGCCGGGCTGGCGGAACGCGTCCCCTTCCGGGGGGTGCGCGTCCTGCAACTCACCCGGCAGGAGATGGTGGAAGCCTACGGCCTGCGCCTGCTGCTGGAACCGGCCGCGGGGCGCGGCGCGGCGGAACGCGCCGATGTGAGCCAGATCCTGGCTTTGGAACGCATCCTGGAGCAGATGAAATCGCTGGCCACCCTGAACGACATGTCCGCCCAGCGGCAGTTCAACCGCGAGTTCCACCTGGCAATCGTCAGCGTCGCCGGGAATGCGCTGTTGAATAAAGTCTACGAAATGGCCGCCAACGCCTTCCCGGATTGGATGCTGTACGAAGCCATGTTCCACCACCCGGAGATGCTGGAAAGTTGTCTCCAGCAGGAGTACCGGGAGCATGAAGGTCTGGTAAAAGCGATTGCAGCCCACCAGCCCGAACAGGCGGCCCAAGAGGCTCTG
>Ga0105093_10000818_pt1 | contig 11756 bp, 11 predicted proteins | sample PPLLak3March2015_2_FD_79111 | JGI IMG/M metagenome (GOLD analysis project Ga0105093, IMG submission 79111) | Freshwater sediment microbial communities from Prairie Pothole Lake near Jamestown, North Dakota, USA - PPLs Lake P8 Core (3) Depth... | ecosystem: Environmental > Aquatic > Freshwater >... | reverse complement strand
TGCTCGTCGGCGACATGCCCTTCCTTTCCTATCAAGTGTCACCGGAGGAGGCCGTCCGAAACGCCGGGCGCTTCCTGCAGGAAGGAGGCATGGACGCGGTCAAGGTCGAAGGCGGGCGGGAACGGCTGCAGGCAATCGGAGCCGTCCTGCAGGCGGGCATCCCAGTCATGGGCCATATCGGTCTGACGCCGCAGTCGGTGCATCAACTGGGCGGCTTCCGGCCGCAGGGGCGGACGGCGCGGGCGGCGGTCGAACTGCTGCGCGATGCCGCGGCGCTCGAAGCGGCGGGCTGCTTTGCGCTCGTGCTCGAATCCATTCCGCAGGAGCTGGCGGCCGAGATCAGCCGGCGCCTGACCATCCCGACGATCGGCATCGGCGCCGGGGCGGGGTGCGACGGCCAGATTCTGGTGACGCATGACCTGCTCGGACTGTTCGAGCGGTTCACGCCGCGTTTTGTGAAACAGTATGCGGATCTGCATGGCGAGATGAAGCGCGCCTTCAGCGCGTACATTCAGGATGTGGAAACTGGTCAGTTTCCCGCGCAGGAACACAACCTCACCATGGATGCGGACGAATGGCGCAGCGTGCTCAAGGCGCTGCGGAGCGAGGCCGCTGCGTGAACAACGAACGGCTGTTGATCGTCGGCACGGGCGCCATGGCCTGCCTGTTCGCCGGAGTACTGGCAGACGTTGCCGAGGTCATGTTGCTGGGGACCTGGGCGGCGGGCGTGCAAACCATGCGCTCGGCAGGTGTGCGCTTGCAGACCGAGGCCGGCGAGCGAATCCTGCGCGTCGGGGCGACCGATGATCCGGGGACCTGCGTGGGTGTTCGCCAGGCGCTGGTGTTGGTCAAGGCGTGGCAGACGCCTCGCGCCGCGGCGCAGTTGAAGGAGTGCCTCGCTCCGGACGGCGTGGCGCTCAGCCTGCAGAACGGGCTGGGCAACTGGGAAGCACTGCGCGACTGCCTTGGCGAGGAGCGGGTTGCAGCCGGCGTGACGCGCATGGGAGCTACGTTGCTGGCGCCAGGCGTGGTGCGTCTCGGCGGGCGTGGGCCGACGACGGTGGGCGACCATCCGCGACTCGGGCCGCTGCAGGAGCGACTGCAGGCAGCCGGGCTGGAGGTCGAGCGGGTTGAGGATCTGGCCAGCGTGCTGTGGGGCAAACTGGCGGTCAACGCAGCGATCAACCCCGTGGCGGCGCTACTACGCCTGAGCAATGGTGAGATTGCTGCCCGTCCCGGGGCGAGGGCCGTGATGCGGGGTGCAGCGGCCGAGGTCCAGGCCGTGGCGGAAGCGGCGGGGATCCTCCTGCCGTTTCCGGACGCAGCCGAGCAGGCCGAATTAGCGGCGCGTGCCTCAGCCGACAACCAATCCTCGATGCTGCAGGACGTGCTGCGCGGTGCCCGCACCGAGATCGACGCCATCAACGGCGCGGTCGTGCGCGCGGCCGGCTCAGTCGGCGCCGACGCTCCGATCAACCGCACCCTCTGGCATCTCATCGCTGCGCTGGCGCCCGAGGAGAGCACAAGGTGGTGATTGCGCGGAGCATCGCTGAATTGCGAACATCACGGGCGCATCTGGCCGATCCGCTGGGGCTCGTTCCGACGATGGGAGCGTTCCACGAAGGCCACCTGTCGCTGATCCGCCGCGCTCGGGAGGAGTGCGCCTCGGCTGTTGTCAGCCTCTTCGTCAACCCGACCCAGTTTGGTGCCCGCGAGGATCTGGCGGCCTACCCTCGCGACCCGAGTCGCGACCTGGAATTGGCCGAACAGGCCGGCGCCGATCTGCTGTGGGCACCGGAGGTGGCGGAGATGTACCCCCCGGGATTTCAGACCTGGGTGCAGGTGGAGTCGCTGACAAAGCCCCTGGAGGGCCTGTACCGCCCGGGGCACTTCCAGGGTGTAGCTACAATCGTCGCCAAGCTGTTCAACGCGGTCCTGCCGCAGCGGGCTTACTTCGGGCAGAAGGATGCTCAACAGGCTGTGGTTGTGCGGCGGATGGCGCAGGACTTGAACTTCCCGCTTGAGATCGTGGTGTGCCCGACCGTGCGCGAAGCGGACGGACTGGCGATGTCCAGCCGTAATGCATATCTGGAGCCGGACGAGCGGCGGGTCGCCCCTGTGCTCTACCACGCGCTGTCACAGGCGGCCGAAGCGTTCAGGGCGGGCGAGCGCGAGGCGGATGTGCTGCGCAAGTGGATGGAGCGGACTTTGGCCGGGGAGCCCCTGGCCCGGCCCCAGTACGTCTCGGTGGCCGATCCAGAGACTCTGGCGGAACTCTCCGGACCGGTGGAGAGAGCGCTGCTCTCGATGGCCGTCCATCTTGGCACGACCCGCCTGATCGACAACCTGCTCGTCGGGTAGCTGGGCTGCGGAAGGAGACCGATATGCTGCTGGCGATCGACATCGGCAACACCAATATCACGCTTGGCCTGTACGAAGGGGAGCGCAGAGTGGATGCCTGGCGGCTGGCGACGGCACACGAGCGCATGCCGGACGAGTACGGCCTGCAGATGCTGGGGCTGCTGCGGCACGCCGGCGTCGAGACGGCGCAGCTCACCGGAGGCGCGCTGGCCTCCGTCGTACCGCCGCTCACCGGGACCTTCCTACAGGCCTGCGCCCACTACCTGAATCTGCAGCCGCTGGTTGTCGATGCCGGCGTCAGGACCGGCGTGCGCATCCGCTACGAGGATCCCAAGGCCGTCGGCGCCGATCGGGTCGTCGATGCGGCGGCGGTGCAGCAGCTATATGGTGGGCCGGCCTGCGTCGTCGATTTTGGCACGGCGACGACCTTCGATGCGATCTCGGCTGAGGGGGACTATCTGGGGGGAGCGATTGCGCCCGGGATCGGGATCGCCGCCGAGGCGCTCTTCTCACGGACGGCCAAGCTGCCGCGTGTCGATCTGGCCCGCCCACCGGCCGCCATCGGCCGCAATACCGTGTATGCGCTCCAATCGGGTCTGGTATTCGGCTACGTGGGGCTGGTCGAAGGCATGGTGAGCCGGTTCCGTCAGGAGCTGGGGCCGAAGATGAAGGTGATCGGGACAGGAGGTCTGGTGGACCTGATCGCCGCCGAGACCGAGGCGATCCAGATCAAGGCGCCCTGGCTGACGCTCGACGGATTGCGGATTGTCTGGGGGCTGAATCAAGGCTGACCCCTGGGGCGCCTTGGCCCTCCCCTTTTCCGGGCCTGGCACTCAACAGAAGAAGGGATGGCTGCCGAAGGGCATTGCGTCTGCCGTCCCTCCTGGGCGCCTCGGGCTCGCTGCCGGGTTCCGAGAGGTGACACTCATCCTGTTGACAGCACCCCGTAAGCTTCCCTATACTGGCAAATGTAACATGTAACATTTTAGATTTCTGTACGCTACTCTGGGCGATGTTGGCGATTGGGCGACATCGGGCATCAAGGTAGCCGAAACCATCCGGGGACAGTCCAGTCCGACCTGGCAAACACACGCCGGGAGGATCGAGGCAGCGGTCTCCGGTTCTTCATCGAGGGAGCGTGCGATGGTGCTGCGGGACAGCCAGCCGGTTGCCGACACCCTAGTGCCCCTTGCCCACACTGACCTGGCTGAGAAAACCTACCTGGTCCTCAAAGACAAGATCCTCCGGCGGCAGCTTGAGCCCGGGGCGCGCATCTCGGTTGAGGAGATCGCGCACGGCCTGGGGGTCAGCCGCACACCGGTGACCGACGCCCTCAAGCGCCTGGCGCTGGAGGGGCTGGTCGAGATCCAGCCTCGCCGGGGAACCTTTGTCACCGAGCTGACGGCGCGGGATGTCGGTGAACTGTTCGATATCCGGCTGCTGATCGAGTTGCATGCTGCGCGCCGGCTGGTCAGCCAGGGTCGGGCGCGGGAGTTCCTGGAAGCCGTCGACGAGCCGATCAACCGCATGCGCGAAGCGACGGTCAACGGTAACTATGGGGACTATGAGTCGTTCATCAGCGCCGATCGCCAGCTGCACGGGATCCTGGTCGGGATGAGCGAGAACCAGCGCCTGATGCAGATTTTCACCGAGTTGAATGTCCACATGCGCGTCGCGCGGGCGCACTATCTGAACAGCGTCGAGAACGCCCGCCAGGCTCACCAGGAGCATGAGGCGATCCTTGCGGCCTTCGAGCTCGGCGAGGCACGCGCCGTGGAGCAGGCCTTGACGTTGCACATCACCAATGTCAGGGCCCGTATCCTCGAGCTGCTCGAAGCGCGCGGCGGAAGGCTGTGAGCCGGCAGGCGCGAACATGGCGATGAAGGGTGTGCTGGACAGCTTCTGCCTGGATGGCCGGGCGGCGATCGTCACCGGGGCTGGACGCGGCCTGGGACTGGCGATGGCGCAGGCATTGGGGCAGGCCGGTGCCGCGCTGACGCTGGTCGACGTCAACCCCCAGGATCTCGAACCGGCGGCCGACGGCCTGCGGGCAGATGGCCTGCGCGCCCTGGCAATGGTCGCCGACGTCACCTCGGCCGCGGACGTCCAGCGCGTCGTGCAGCACACGGCGGATGAGTACGGCGGCGTGCACATCCTGGTCAACAATGCCGGCGTCACGACCCGGGCGCCCTTCGAAGACCTGGAGCAGGACGACTGGGAGAAGGTGGTGCAGGTCAACCTGGGGGGCATCTACCAGTGCTCGCGCTGGGCGGCGCGGCAGATGATCGAGCAGGGAAGCGGTGCGATCATCAACATTGCTTCGATCTCCGGCTTGGTGGGGAATCGCGGCGGGAACAACAGCCACTACTGCGCCACCAAGGGCGGCGTGATCGCCCTGACGCGTTCGCTAGCTGTCGAGTGGGCAGCCAGGGGGATCCGGGTGAATGCCATTGCGCCTGGCTATTTCGTCACCCCGATGACCGACCGCCTCAAGCAGCGCGATCCGGACTTCTACCGTGAGCTTGTCGGCCGAGTTCCGCTGGGGCGCTTCGGCGAGGAGCGCGACCTGGCGGGCGCGGTGGTCTACCTGGCCAGCCCGGCCTCGGCCTTCGTCACGGGCCACGTGCTGGTCGTCGACGGGGCTTACACCGCGTGGTGAGGAGCAGGGAGCATGGGTCAAGTTCTGGTGCCTGAACCCTCCGGGCCGCGGGTGCGGGAGCTGGTGCGCAGCCAGTCCGATACCCGGCGGCGCTGGCTGCAGGCGGCGGCGATCTGGATTGTGCTGGGCGTGTTGATCCTGATCGCCTCGCTCGTCTCTCCGAGCTTCCTTGCCCCGCGCAACCTGACCACCATCCTCAAGCAAGCTGCGCCGCTGGGCATCCTGGCGGTGGGCGAGACGCTGGTGATTCTGACCGGCGGGATCGATCTGTCCGTCGCTTCGGTGATGGCCACGGTCTCGATCTTCGCTGCGGGGTTCACGGGCGGAAAGGATGAGTTGGTCCTTCCGGTCGTCGCCGGCTGCCTGCTGTTCTCGCTCCTGGTCGGCCTGGGCAATGGGCTGATGGTGACCAAGCTCAAGATCCCGTCCTTCATCGCCACGCTCGGCATGATTCTGGTGGTGCAGGGAATCCGCTTCGTCTATTCCCAGGGAACCCCGAAGACCTATATTCCGGACAGCCTGCGCTTCTGGGGACGAGACGCGCTGGGGCCGGTTCCCATGGCTTTGATCGTGTGGCTGGTGATCGCGGCGATCGCTGGCTTCGTGCTCTCGCGCACGACATTTGGCCGCCGGTTGTATGCCGTCGGCGGCAATGTGCGCACGGCGTACCTGTCGGGCGTCAGCGTGGATGCGATCAAGATCGCCGCCTACACCGCCTGCAGCTTCCTGGCCGGCATCGCCGGGCTGATCCTGGTGGGCTACGTCGGACACGCCGACAACTGGCTGGGCAACGGCTATGAACTGAACGCGATCGCGGCCGTGGTGATTGGCGGGACCGCCTTCGAGGGCGGCAAGGGCGGTCAGATCGGGACCATCGCTGGCGTGCTGATCCTGACCGTGCTCTTTAACTTGGTGCTGATGCTGCAGTTCGATGAAGAGGCGCGGCGTATCGTGAAGGGGCTGGTGATCCTGCTGGCGGTGGCGCTCTACGCTCGCCTGCGGGCGCGCCGCTAGCCGGCGGCTCAAGACCGATCGTCAGCCTGATCGCCCCGAAAGGAGGTGGGGACGAACCGAACGCCCAACTGACGTGCAACTCCGTGAACGTAGTTCGACCACAAATCAAGGAGGACAAGGAAGATGTCTGGCCGAAAGATCATGGGTTTCGTTTCGTTGCTGGTCGTGCTGGGCCTGCTGATCGGCGCCTGTGCGCCGGCTGGGCCGGCCCCGGCCGAGCCCGCCGGACCGATCGTGGTGGAGCCAGATGCTGAGGGCATGATCGACACGACGCCCTTCGCCAAGGAACCGCCGTATACCGTGTGCTTCAGCAACGCCTCGGTCGCCAATGCCTGGCGCGTGGCCATGGTGCAGAACTTCGAGTACGGCATCGATGAGGCCAAGGCGAGCGGTTTGGTGGACAACTATCTGTATGCCGATGCTAACGATGATCCCGCCAAGCAGATTGCTGATATCGAGGACTTGCTGACCAAGGGCTGCGACGTGCTGGTGATCAGCGCCGCCGCCCAGGACGTGGTTGATCCGGGCGCCAAGAAGGCAATGGAGATGGGCGTCCCGGTCATCACCCTCGACCGCGATGTCAAGAGCCCGGCCAACCGCGTCTCCTACACCGACGGCGACTCGTGCGCCATGGGCCGGATGCAAGCCGAATGGCTGGTTGAGGAACTGGATGGCAAGGGCGATATCCTGCTGCTCTCCGGTATGGCGGGCGCCAGCCCGGCGGAAGAGCGCCTGCGCTGCGCGCGCGAGGTCTTCGCTGGGTACCCGGAGATCAACGAACTGGCCCAGGCCTACACCGACTGGTCGCCCACCGGCGGCCAGAAGCAGATGGAAGCCTGGATCACGCAGTTCGGTGAGGTCGACGGCATCTGGTCCGACAGCGCCCTGCAGGGTGTGGGTGTGGTGGAAGCGCTGCTGGCTGCCGGCATGACCGTGCCGCCGATCACCGGCGAGGACTGGGCGCTGTTCCTGCGCCAGGCCACCGAGAACAACTTCCCGTTCGCGGCCGTCAGCTTCCCGAACCGCATGGGCTTCGTCTCGGTCCAGGACGCGCTGGCGCTGCTGCAGGGCCAGCCGATCCCGTTCCACCACCAGGTGGCTCCGCTCGTCATCACCGCCGAGAACATGGCGGAGTTCTACAACACGGGCATGTCGGACGAGCTGTGGCTCGATATGCTCCCCGAGGTGCGCGAGAAGTTCTACAGCCAGTAGCCGTGCACCCGGCATAGTGTGAAGGATCAACGGACTGCTGGCCGGAGGCAACGCCTCCGGCCAGCAGAACCCCCGGCGGGCTGTGGCGCGAGGTTCTGATGGCGGAATGCCTCGTTGAGATGAAGGGGATCACCAAGACCTTCCCGGGCGTCGTGGCGCTGGACGACGTCAGCTTTGATTGCCGCGCCGGGGAAGTGCATGCCGTCGTGGGCGAAAACGGCGCTGGCAAGTCAACGCTGATGAAGATCCTGGCCGGGGTCTACCAGCCCGACGAAGGAAGCATCCTGATCGAAGGCGAGAGCGTCCGGCTGGCCAGCCCCCACGATGCCCAGCTTCACCGGGTGAGCATCATCTACCAGGAACTCAACCTGCTGCCGGATCTGAATGTGGCCGAGAACGTATTCCTCGGCCGAGAGCCTCGCGGCCGACTGGGCATACTGGATGAGGGCGGGGAGGCGGAAAGGGCGCGCGAGGTGCTGCAGCGCCTGGGTGTCGACATCGATCCCGGCACGAAGCTGGGCCGGCTGAGTATGGCCCAGCAGCAGATGGTCGAGATCGCCAAGGCCCTGTCGCTCAACGCTCGCGTGGTCATCATGGATGAACCGTCGGCCGCCCTCGGCGGCCGGGACCTGGAGTACCTGTTCCGCGTCATTCGAGCACTCAAGGAACAGGGTGTTGGGGTGATCTACATCTCGCACCGTATCGCCGAGATTTTCGAGGTTGCCGATCGGGTGACCGTGTTCAAGGATGGCAAGGTCGTCGGGACGTTCCCTGTGGCGGAGGTCGATCGTCCCGAGCTGGTGCGATTGATGATCGGGCGGTCCTTCTCCGAGACCTTCCCGCAACGCGGTTCCACCCCCGGGGAGGAGATTCTGCGGATCGATGGGCTGCGGGTTGGGGAGCGGCTGAAGGACATCCACCTCACGGCCCGCCGGGGCGAGGTCATCGGGATCTCCGGACTGGTCGGCGCCGGGCGGACCGAGCTGGCACAGGCGATCTTCGGCAGCCGCCGCATCGACGGCGGAGAGATCCACGTCGCCGGCAAGAAGGTCAACCTGCGCACCCCGCGCCAGGCGCTGCGTCATAAGATCGGCTACTTGACCGAAGACCGCAACGCCGAAGGCCTGGTGATGGGCCAGACGGTGATGGAGAATGCGGCCCTGCCCAGCCTGGCCAAGCGCCAACGCTGGGGGGTGGTCAACCGCAAGCGCGAACGCGAAGTGGTTGAAGAGACCACACACGACCTGCGCCTGCGGGCGCCGAGCTTGGGCGCGGATGTCGAGAACCTCAGCGGCGGCAACCGGCAGAAAGTTGTGCTGGCCAAATGGTTGATCAGCGGGCCCGAGCTGATCATCTTCGACGAGCCGACGCGCGGCATCGACGTCGGCGCCAAGGCGGAGATCTGGCAGTTAATGCGCGATCTGGCCGATCAGGGCAAGGCGATCGTGATGATCTCGTCGGAACTGCCGGAGATCGTGGGTATGAGCGATCGGGTGTATGTGATGCACCGAGGCATGATCGTGGGCGAGCTGAACGGCGAGCAAGCCACGGAAGAGCAGGTGATGATGCTTGCCACGTATGGGAAGTCCGATGGCCGCTGAGAGGGTGAGCACTCGCCGCAAGTCATTCGCTGGCCGCCGGTTCCTGGACGAGCAGCGCGATGTCTTGATCATCTACGGGCTGCTGCTGCTGATCCTGGTGCTGGCGGCGATCTACATCCCTGAGTTCCGGCGCCCGGCCAACTTCATCAACGTGCTGCGCCAGAGCGTGGCGCTGGGGATCGCCAGCGTCGGGCAGACGCTGGTGATCCTGGTCGGCGGGATCGATCTGTCGATCGGGGCAACAATCAGCCTGATGAACGTGTATTCCAGCGGCTTCATGGCCAATTACACCACGCCGTTGCTGGTGGCGGGCATGGTGATCTTGCTGCTGGCGCTCGGGTTGTTCTTCGGATTTGTCAACGCCAACATCATCACCCGGCTGCGCGTGGCGCCGTTCATTGCCACGATGGGGGTGGGGGCGGTCATCCAGGGCATGGTGTTGCTTTACGCCAAGAAGCCCGGAGGCAGCATCGCCCCGGGCTGGGAGTATTTTGCCGAAGGGATGATCGGGCCGATCCCCTTCCCGGTGATCTTCCTGTTCGTTCTTGTAGCGGTGACCTGGGTCTTGCTCAGCAAGACGGTTTGGGGACGGCACGTCAAGGCGACCGGGGGCAGTGAGGTGATCGCCAGGCTGTCCGGCGTCGAGACGCGACGTGTGATCACCTTCGCTTACATGTTCTGCAGCGCCATGGCGGCCGTCACGGGCATGTATCTCGCCAGCCGCATGGGCGCCGGTGACCCGCGAGTCGGCGGCCTGCAGTACGACCGATTCGACCTGGACACCATTACTGCGGTGCTGATCGGTGGCACGCGCTTGGGCGGCGGCAAAGGCAGCGTGATCGGAACGGTCGCGGGCGTGCTGATTGTGTCCGTGCTGAACAACATCTTCAACCTAATGGGTGTCAATCCGTATCTGCAGTGGATCATCAAGGGTCTGATCTTGCTCGGTGCTGTAGCCATCTATTCGGCACGCCGGGACAGTGCGAACTAGCTGCAAGACAGACAAGGGACGTGGGTGGTTTCTTACGCACCGAATGTGAGCTGGCTGTTCCCGGAGACGCCGTTCTCCGAGCGCCCGAAGCTGGTGGCCCAGGCGGGCTGCCGGGCGCTGGAGTTCGGCTTCCCGTCGCATGCTGACCTGCCGGCCCTCGAGGCGGCCGTCGAGGATCTGGGCCTGGAGGTTGTGCTGTTCAACCAGGATGTCCCGGTGTGGGATGCAGCCAACCGCGGCTACCTGGTGGACCCGAAACGCACGAGCGAATTTCGGCGCACGCTCGATCAGGGGCTTGAACTGTGCCAGCGCCTCCGCGCCGGCAAGGTGATGCTGCCTGCCGGCGTGGAGCTTCCCGGGACCGACCGGGACGGCCAGCGGGAGTGCATGCTGGAGAACCTGCGCCTGGCTGCGCCGTTGGCGGCCCAGGCCGGCGTGATGCTCACGCTGGAAGTGCTGAACCCGAAGGACAACCCCGGCTACTTCCTGACCAGGCTAGAGGAGGCGCGCCAGGTGGTCGAGACGCTGAACCACCCCGGCGTGCGGATGCAGCTTGACACCTATCACCTGGGGCTGTTGGGCTACGACCCGGCGATCGAGATCCGGCGCCATGCGGCGTGGATCGGGCACATCCAGTTTGCCGACTTTCCGGGCCGTCACGAGCCGGGGTCCGGCGGGCTCGATTTCGTGAGCATCCGCGCCGCAATTGAGGCGATCGGCTACGCCGGGCATATCGGATTGGAGTACATCCCTCTGCAGGCAGGGGTGCGCACGCTGACCTGGGCGCAGGCCGAGCCGACGGGGAAATCTCAATGAATGACTTGGGGAGTGTTCGATGAGCCGCATGACGAAGGCGCCGCAGGGTAAGGGTCACCATTCGGTCTTTCAATCCGGCGAGCTGGGCATGAAGTGGTTGGGGCTGGAGGTTCTCCGGCTCGAGGCGGGCGAGAGCTGGCAGGGGCAGCTCAAGGATGAAGAGGCGGCCTTGGTGCTGCTCTCCGGGCGCTGCTCGGTCAGCGTGGATGGGACGCGCTACGACGACATTGCCCGCTCCGACATCTTCACCGCCCTGGGGACGACGGTCTATGCTCCGCGGCGCAGCAAGCTCGAGGTCCAGGCGGAGGCGCGCCTGGAGCTGGCGATCGCCAAGGCGCCCTGCGAGGTTGACCTCCAGCCGCAGCGCCTCAACCCGGACACGGTCAAGGTGATCTCGGCCGGCATGGCCAACTGGCGGCGGGACGTGCGCCTGCTGGTGGCGCCCGGATCGCCGGTCAGCAGCCGGCTGATCGTCGGCGAGACGATCAATCCGCCGGGCAACTGGTCGGGCATCCCGCCGCACAAGCATGACACGATCAGCGACAAGGAGAACATCCTGGAGGAGTTCTACCTGTTCAAGATGAAGCCGGCCGATGGCTACGGCGTCCAGGTCTTGAACGATGACGGAAAAGATAACGCCTTTGTGATCGTCAATGACGACGTGGCCATCCTGCAGCAGGGCTACCACCCGACAGCCGCCGCCCCCGGGGTCAGCGTGGCCTACCTGTGGGTGCTCTCCGGCGACGACAAGGCCTACAACATCACCACCGACCCGCGCTTCGCCTGGGTGGCGGCGACGGAAGCGGTGTTGAAAGAGATGAAGAACTAGCGAACAGCTTTCAGCCGTCAGCTATCAGCTCCAACCCCTTAGCGTAGAGGAGAGGTGACAGGCTGATAACTGATCGCTGAATGCTGACCGCTGAACGCTGAACGCTTGACAAGGAGCCTCCATGCTAAAGAACCCTCCCTCCGGCATCATCCCTGCGATGGTGACGCCGTTCACCAAGGATCAGGAAGTCAACGAGAAGGCGCTGCGGCGTCTGGTCAATCATTGCATCGAAGGCGGCGTGCACGGCGTGTTTGCCGTCGGCAGCCAGGGGGA
>Ga0105093_10000814_pt1 | contig 11774 bp, 22 predicted proteins | sample PPLLak3March2015_2_FD_79111 | JGI IMG/M metagenome (GOLD analysis project Ga0105093, IMG submission 79111) | Freshwater sediment microbial communities from Prairie Pothole Lake near Jamestown, North Dakota, USA - PPLs Lake P8 Core (3) Depth... | ecosystem: Environmental > Aquatic > Freshwater >... | reverse complement strand
TTCTCATAGTCGGGACCATATTTACTATTGAATAATCTTATATGTTTGCATGGTTTTACTCTATAGATTGCTACACAACGATCACATGCAGAATTTTGTTCAGGCAAAATAAAATCCATCCTTTATCCATTTATAAAGAGCATTAGTTTCAGGAACAGAAAATCCCTCACAGTACAAAAGCATATACCTATCACAGTAATCATGACATATCCCTTTAACTAAACATTCTTTACATGGGCATCTATCAATCTTATCTGTAACAAAATCAAAACACATACTTTTAAAGTTTCTACATCCATTACAAGCGTTCGACTTCATGACTACCATCCTCATAAGTTGTAACAACAAATTTTAATAACCTTTTAAATATTTTCTTTCTATCAATTCTAAGCGAAATTGATTCTTTTGGAAATTGTTTATCAATAAAGTCTTCTAGAATTTTACATAGGTTGTCCTCACATCTTACTTTTACTAAACATTTTCCACAAGGACATTCATTCTGTAACTTTTCATCTTCAATTGTACATCTAACAACTGGTTCTCTTTTACAATAGCAACCAAAGCACGGAGAATGTTCATCTACTTCAGGGTTCATCATCATACCTCATTTCATCCACAACAATCCATGATGGTTCATTTCCTTTTAATTCTAATGGTTTCTTAACAGAATATCTTTTTTGTAAAGCATCAACATACATCTTAAATACCTTTGCTCTAAGGGCAGTAAATTGATCACAGTCAGTAACGCACATTGGTTTAACCAAACACTTAGAACATGGGCATTCTTTCATTAATGGACTAACTGGACAAAATAATTTTTTATACGACTGTCGATAACACCCTTCACATTCTTTCATTATAGTATAATTCCTTTTTTATCTATTTGAACTTCATAAAATAGGTCACAATAGTGATTACAAACTACTTTAACTAAACATGATCCACATGGGCACTCGCCTCTTGCTCGTTTATGCATTCTACAATCAGTTTCTCCTTCAATTTTTTCAAGTGCCCATTTATATCCATTGCAACCAACACAATGTTTCTTATATCCTTTTATTATACCCATATTACTCCTTACAAGATATTATTGGGCGTATCCTATCAATGATTTCTGCTGTTGGTTCGATAGCATCTTCAATGAATTTAGGATCTTTATAAGCACCCTTAAGTTCATCAGTTGGCAACCTGGAACAATATATACCTTTTTCATCCATTCTTTTCTTTGCATCTTCATTAGATAGATTCTCTTTTGCCCATTTTCTTGAACCTATACGCCCAGCACCATGAGGAGCAGAATAATTCCAATCAGCATTTCCTTTACCTTTACATATCAATGTCCCATCTTCCATATTGAATGGGATAACAATCTTTTCATCTGCTCTGGATGCAATTGCACCTTTTCTTATAATAAAATCTTGGAAGTCTATGAAGTTATGAACTGATGATACAGTATCTTTAACTTGACTATGTTTAATATCTAAAGCATTTAGAATCCTAGTCATCATTATTAATCTGTTAGTAAATGCATAAGTTTGTGCAATTAATAAATCAACTAAGTATTCAAACATATCATCATGCATCAAATATGATAGAGGATGCTTTCCAGCTTTTCTTTGATGATAAGTTGCACTCTTTAGGCCAAACTGCCTTGATCCTGAATGGACAGTAATCCAGTTGTCTCCTGTAATAGTTGATTCACCAACCTCAATAAAATGATTCCCACCACCAAGCGATCCTAATGATTTGACCACTCTTACATAATCAATATCAAACTCTTTGCTCTTGTTTTCAATATATTTTTTATCTATTCGTCTTTGAGGATAATGCTTATCAAACTTCTCATTGAACTTATCTATAAAAGGGCCTATCATTGAATTGACTATAGTTACAACTGTTTCAATACCTGTTTCATTAAATTCATGATTGACATCTGTGCCGAATGGAATAACCTCCCGGATTAACCCGTCTATGCGCTGTGGCACTAGATCTTTTAGCGCCCCTTGCCCTATACAATATGATAACATACCACATCCCTTATCGACGCCAATCACGTTAGGAATCACTTTATCAGGCAGCAACATTGTGAACCCAATAACGGCACCTTTACCTGCATGAGTGTCTGGCATTACAACTACGGGATTAGTAAACGCTTCATGATTAACAAATTCAATAATTTGTTTATATGTTTCTTGATCCAGGTCATCAATTGTTACTATCGCTACGGTATACTTACCTTTTATGAACATGTTTTTCCTCTGTTATTTGAAATGATGATCCAATTGACCTATTAAAGAATTTAGAATACTCAACACAAGATTTACCACACATAACTTTAACCAGACATACTGGGCACGGGCAATCATTTGCGCGATCTTTAGTTAAACATATTGGATATGTTCTACAGTCTTTACACCTATCTTCACTATCCCGTACCATCCACTACCTCTCATCTGCCATCAAATGGCGCACTCGATGAAATTTTCCATGTGATACCCCTTGTTTTACATTATCAATTTCATTAAAATGTTTACATGATGCTTCACACATAACCTTAACCAAGCATTGTTGACAAGGGCATAATTCTGCTAGAAATTTATCTACATATTTGCATTCTATAGCATGTTCATACATATAGCACCCTCTACAGCTATTAAGAAATCTTTGAACTTTTCTTGGAATATAATATTTATTAAGATTATTTTCTGACATTTTTTCTTTTTCTCCTTTTAACTCTAAATAATGTTACATCATCTGTACTCAACCACCCTATATCATTAACTAGTTTATTTCTTTCTTTACATCTATTGACGCACGTTACTTTAACCAAACACTGTTTGCATGGGCAGTTTTTAAAGAATTTATCTATTTCCCAACATGCGGCGCTTATCCCATTTATGTCCCACCAATCAGGAATACGGCAACCTAAACATGCCTTATTAGTATTCTTATTTGATTTTCTCATAATCTTCCTATAGATAAAACAGGTTCTCTTTTTCTTAAAAACTTCATACAAGCAATTGAGCACATAGAAAATACTAGACATGTTGGGCATGGACAGGTTTTTCTTTTTTCAAGAGGAACCGAACAATCAATTTTATTTTCTAAAACCATATTTTTATAGACAGAACAACTACTGCAAGCTGATGGATATCCTGTTTTCATTTTTTACTCCTTTTAAGTATTCTATATATATTATAATATGGGATCATATATGATCCCTTCAAAAAACTGTATTCATCTATATATATTAATATTTGAAATTATTCTATTAACTTTAATTGAAAGGAGATTAAAAATGATTCCGACCACAAAATGCGGGCAATGCCAGTTTCAAAACGAGAGTAAGATATGTGTGAATTATACTTGTCTATCCTACAAGGAACGAGTGCTGGACGGGTATGTTTCATGCGACAGGTTTGAACCGCGGAAGAGCGAAGTGACAAAAGAGTACGAAGCACTGAAGCCGGGGAAGTGTAAGACCTGCATGTTGGGTGAAAAATGCAAGCTGACCCCAGCGACTTGCCCGGGAACATTGGATAAAACGATGTCTGAGATTTTGATGAAAGATGACTCACCAATGGGTCATCTGTTCAAACATCTGATTGAGGATATCATGGCATTCCACGGGACAAAGGTATAGCGGATTTGATTGGGAGTAAGGATTAGCGTCCTTACTCCCAATCAGAGATTAAAGGGAAATGTGATCCAATTTTTTGTTGTTTCGTCTGACTTCTCAAACGGGTGTTCTATTAATATTGTAGAAATCACTATACCTTCTTGTTTGAATAATGTTTTTGCATATGTAAGTTCTTCTTTACAGTAATCATGTAAAATAGAACATCTAAACACTATTGCTTGTATAGCTTTATGTTTTCTTATCTTATTAAATATGATTCTTTCATATCTTCCTTCGCAACATGAAAATACCAAACACTCTTTACAAGGGAGATTTCTTCTTGGGGTCAACATTTAGAAAAACTTCAGCATAGTTCTTGCCAAAATCAGTAAGGGTTATATCTCTATCTTTAATACAGATCATTCTTGAGGTAACAAGACCTTCAAGAATTTTATCCATCTGGGTAGGTTTAAAATCAAGATCGTGCAGAACTACATCCTGTGCCACTGCATCTCTTTTCTTTACTTGATAATAGATATGCTTGAGGACTTTGTTTGCTGAGGTATCACCTTGCTCAATACAGGCCTTTTCTTTCTTCTTGTTAAGCCATTGAACAAAAACGATAATAAAAATTAAAGCAATACAACCTAGAACCAATAACAATACTGCCTCTGCCATTTCACATTCCTTTCTTTAAGAGTAGAATTTAAGTTCTTCGTCACGGGTTGAGTTTGCTTGTACAATCTCTCCCCCTCCTGCCGCCTTTTTAGTAACACCACAATATGGGCATGTTGGATCTGCCTTTGAAGCTTGTAATCCTTTTTGAATAGCAACCTCAAAAAATATACCGCAGTTTGAACATCTGAATATCATTTTATACTGGTTAATATTTACTTCAACTTTGCTAAAAATGCTATTCTCTTTTTTCTTTGCTGGCATACATCTCCTTTCAGAAAAATAAATGCATCTTTTCAATTATTAATATATATAGATCTATTCAACCAACCCATCATCTAATGCCATACTATATGCAACTGATAATGGAGTTTTTTCTCCTAAGTAATATTCCGCTTTAGCCGAATGTGATCCTGTAAAATGACATGTGGAATCATGCCCATACCGTGCAACAAACAATACATCAAACCTTGGATCGAAAGATGTTCTATAATACATATCATAGACATCAGGTCCAACCTCTGTAACCCCCAGGAAGTTTAGAGCTGGTTGTGGGTTAAAGTATTGTTGTACACCTGCCTCTATTATTTTTTCGTCATCAAATATTTTAAACTTACACCTTGGGAAATATATTTCAGATAAGTCAGGAAATCTTTCCTTTAATTCTTTTTTTATTATATTATTCGTTTCTCTTATGATGATATATTTGCTAAGAGGATCCCAGATATCAGTCATAAACAACTCAACTTTTTCTTGGACAGATTCCAACAAATACTCTCTAGCTTGAACGAACAGATCAATTTGTTCTTCATTAGACATTATTAAATCCTCACTAGAGTGGGAGGACCCGAAGGCCCTCCCGATAATTTTATTCATCTTTAATAAGATCAGATGTAATCAAAACCTCAACAATGCTAGGTTCAATAGATTGTGGCAGTTCAGCAAATGAAATCTTAAATGGGTTTGTCATTGTATACTCATCTTTTAGAAGCTTATCAAACTCTTTCATTTGAGCTTCTCTTTGCTCGATGGCAGACTTAAACTTTTTCTTTAGTTTCTCCATTTGCTTATCAAATGCATCAAGCTTCTCTACAATAACAAATGCTCCATTTTGAACCATTGGTTTTCCAGCTGAATCTTTATCTGAATACTCTTGAGCAAGCTTAACTCTTTCTAGTTCAAAATCTAGAAATTCTTGCTCAGGCTTCCTTGCCTCATCTAGAGCTTCAACCTCAGATTTAATAGCAATTCTATTCTTTGCTAAAAAATAACTAAACTTAACTCCATACTTCATGTCTCCAAAACGATTAAACACTTCATTAAGGCGCAACACATCTAACTTCTTCATACTTTACTCCTTTCGTGGGTTCATTGTCTATCGACAACATTTATTTTCATTATTTTGTTCTAAATTGTTACATTCTTTTCCTTCTGCTTCATCTAATAATGCATTAAGATATGGGATGCTAAGATCATATGCAGGAGGTAACCATCCCTTATAAATATAAAGTTGTTCTAAAGTATGCTTCATTGAATCTGAAGCTCTGCTAATTGAAAAAGAACTAGCAAGAAGAATTTTAATACATTTACAAAGCATAAATATATCTTCATCTTTCTTTAAATTATTATTCCAGTTAAATACCAATTCAGCAAATCCTTCAAGGAATTGCCCATATTTACCAGATGTATTTCCTTCAAGCACCATACTAACTAATACTCTGATACTTCGTTTGCATTTTTCAAAATCAAAATCAGGAACTTCTTTATCATTACCTAAAAGTGTAATATGTTCTCTTATTAATGTATATAAATCTTGTAACTCTTTCGGATATTCACTTAAGCTTGTTTCGATGAATCCTATAGATTTTTCAAAATCCACTTTACATTCCTCCCTTGTATTTTTCATAATAAAGTCTGATTGGTTGTTTTTGTTCTTGTTGAGTGTAGTTGTAAATATATGGATGAAGTTTTAATTCATATAGTTCATCAAGCATTGCTTTTATCTTAGTATGTTCCAAAGCACATACTGTAGGAATAGGAGAAAATATTGTTGAGTTAACCTCAAACATTGAGCCCCAACATTGACCAGAGCATAAATGTTTCATCATACATGCTTGACAATACGGGAAATAATCTTCATCAACGCTAGTCCATGCCATAAGGAGACCTGGGTTAATAGCTTTGACTCCTACAATTTCATCATTCTCAACTTCAAACTTCCACATATTATGTGGTTTATAAGATGCTCTATGACAAACTGAGTGTGTTAGATCACCAAGTCTTAATTGAATTGTATTTTGAACTGAGCATCCTGTTCCTCTACCGACTCTAGAAAACATACTAAATAAATTACTTAGTCTACTATTCTGCATATTATACATAAATCTATCTGGATCATTCCCACATTTTTCATAGTAGTATTTAATTAGAAATCTCATGAACTTATAAAAATCATTGAGCTGTTGCTTAGTCCATTCAACATTTCTAACCTCAAGAAAATATATAGATTCCCAAGGCATATCATACTTTTTAAACATCTCCTGAAACCATAAAAAGTTTTGTTCCCACTTATGAATGTTTTTACTATACATCATCGGGTGGAACGAATAATGATGACGAGCACAAAAACTAAATAAATTATCATAATAGCTATCATCTCTAATTTTCCCACTTATAAATGGTCTATTTTCATCTACATATTTTCCATCGACTGACGCACTTAAATAAATGTAGGTTCCATGATCAGTAGCTTTTTTAATTAATTCTTCAACCTTTGCAGTTTTCTTATCACTAAATATAAATGACATATTAGTTGGAATTACTACGTTGTGTGTTGCACATAAATCATTTTTGATATAGAAATCCAAGATCATATCAATCATTTCAAACCCAGAGGTTTGTGCAAATATCTCTCCAGAGAATGGTTCAAAATTTGGGTATAGTTTATTTTTATCCAACCAATTTAATAATATCTCAAAATTCTTTAAAACCATCTTAGGATTAGAAATAGAGTCTGGATATATTTCATCTCTATGTTTAGCATAATAACAATAGACACAATCTAAATCACACTTTGCATTTAATTGTACTTCTAACTTACTAAAGTTGGCATATTTTTCTTTATCTTCATGGTTTTCCCTTTTCCAAGCTTTGAAGAAAGTTCGGTTTAGAAAACTTTCAACTAACAAATCCTCATCATTCTTTATCATTTTAAATTTAAATTCTCCTTTAGTTTTTACTAGTTCTATTCGAACTATAATTCCCACCCAGGTAACTTGAAAGATTAGATGAATTGACAGATCCATTATATGGGCTTGCTAAATAAGATGCATTATACGCAGCGCAATCGCTAGTGTAATACCCACCACAATAACCAGGATAATATCCATTATAGTTTGAACTATAATATGGGGTTGAGTAATTTGGTGCTGTTAAGTTAGAAGCATCATTGGAAGTATAGTGTGGAGTGTTTCTAACAGCAACTAAATTCGACGCATCATTAGAAGTATAGTGTGGTCCACTTCTTACAGAAGAAAGATGTGATGCATCATTAGTAGTGTAGTGAGGAGCTGCTTGTACAGTTGAATTATGTGGTGTTGCCTGTACAACTGTATTAAAAGCTACATTGGCTGCATTATTTTGTAACCAATCAGCGTTTCCTCTTAGCTCTGTAAGATAACTAAGTAAAGTTTTTGATTGTCCCTCTGTTACTGCTGACCATGTGAATGCCATTTTTTAATCCTCTTTATGCATAAGAAGCGTTGTGTGGAGTAGCTCTATAATTTCCCATATGGGATGCTCTTTGTGTTGCTTGAACTGCAGTGTAATGAGGTGCAACTCTATGAGTGTTAAAATGATAGCTAAAATGTGGTGCATTTCTATGGGCACCATGATATGAAGCATAATACCCAGTATCAACATTATTATTATAGGAACTATTATTATTAGTCAAATGCCCAGTATCCACATTATTGTTATAGCTACTATCATGAGTTGCTCGATGCCCAGTATCCACATTGTTGTTATAAGTAGAATAATGAGGGGTACTTCTAACAGTAGATAAGTGTGAAGATCTGTGTGCACTACACACATTGTTGTTATGAACATAATCAAGACCAGATTTTAATTCCGCAAGATCCTCATATTCTACAAGTGTGTTGGCAACCACAGGCAACTGTGACCATGAATAGTTACCTATACCTAATCCAGAACATAAAGTATTAGTATTAGTTTGAACTTCATTAAAATGTGCAGGTTGAAGTTTAGTTTCACCTTGGGTTACGCTAGTCCATGAGAAAGACATTTTAGTTTTCCTCTTTAATCAAATTGAAATAGTGATCGCTTATTTTAAATCCAGGAATATTTAAAGAATCAGTTTCAGCTCTTAATCTTGCCGAAGTATCATCTAATAATGTAATTTTTTCCATTAATGGAGAAGTATCACTTGATATTCTTCTTAAAAATTCACATCTATTTTGTAACTCATTATCTTTACTAAATTCTTTATTAAAATTTTCAAGTATTATTGTATAAGCCAAAATAAAATCTTTTAGTTCAATATATAAGTCTCTCGCATACAATATACCAATCAAATTGTCAGTGCACATATAGAAAACCTTATAGTCTACAGAAGGAACTTCTTTTCCTTCTTTTTTTAGTCTAAATACATTTTCTATATAATCTAAACTAGTTAGAAATTCGCTTCCTAATTCTTTAGATAAAATATAGCAAGATTGAGGGTTAAATAAAAACCCTCTTGAAATTTCAAAAAGATTTTCCATTCTCTACTCCCTTCCAAGAAATTTTCTAAGATATAATTCGACTGCTCCATTTGCAAATAATCTAACTTGATGTAAATCTTGTGATTCCATAAGTCCGCTATCATTAATATTTCTTATCTGGCAATTATTAGTTTCTAAAAACAAACTAAGAAGATAAGCATAGTTTACTTTTTTATAAATTGGAGAAATTTGCCCACAATGTGCTGACTCTACAATAGATGCTATTCGTATGTTATTTCTATGAATCATAAAATCTTGAAATCCGCGATTAACATATAATGTTTTTAAGAATTTCTTTTTATCATTAACATTAGCAACATTTGTGTCTGTCATTATTTTATTTCTATCTGGGTCTGTACTCTCTACCATTTTTCTCTCTGTATTCCACTTTTGAATAGACTCTATATATTCAGGATAGTTTGTATAATACGCTCTATGACATCCATAAACAGTATAAGGCTTATCCCCAAATCCTAAACATGAATCCCCCGATGAGCAGGAAAACATTCTTGGTTTTGTATAAAACTCTTTGTAGTAAGGAATTTTATCAATCCATCTTTTAAAATAAAAACAAAGAGGTTGAGTTATATACTTATATTTTCCTTTCATTCCTAATTCAAACTGTAAGTTAATCAAGTTAAAGAAATTTATTCCATCCTGTTTAGTATAACTATCAGGAGACACAACTGTAGGATCTACTGATGGGCCAAGGAAAATTTTTTTATCTCCTTTAGCGGAATTCCATTTTTCAAAACAAGATTCAAAGAAATTATAATAGTCTTCTAAAATAGCTGGGTCATTCATCTTTTGTATAATTTCTTTTGTTATAGTTGCTTTAATATGAAATGAAACATTGTGATAATCTTCAATATTTTTTAATACTTCCGCTACATTGTTTACAATTTTTTCAGTAGACCCTCCGGTTCTATTATCATCTGTTATCCAAGGAGGACCATCTAATGAAATTTGAAGCGAAACATTTAACTTTTTCTTTTTTGGTAAAGTATTATTTACAAATTCTATAATGTTATTTGGTAAAGTCATAAAGTTAGATGACATACTAATATTATTTAAATTAGGAAATGATTCCCCTGCTTCTTTATAAAAGTCTTTAAAAAATGGTAGGGTAAGTGATGGTTCAGTCCCCCAATGAGATAAACTATCAAGCTCATCACCAACCATTTCTTTTAGCTCTTTTATTAAACTACCATCTTTAACTCTCTCTATAATTTTTTTGTGTACTGTTTTTAAAAAATCTGTCTTGGGAATATAACAATATTTACATTCTAAATTACACCACCCCGAAGAAAAAAGCTGGATAGCTGTTACAACCTTCTCATTAAAAACTTCGTTAATTCTCATTATTAATATTTCTCCACCATCATGAAGGATTTGCTAGTAGTTGTATCTAATATATTACATTCACATAATTTATTAAATCCAAACATATTTTCATAATAAAATGGAACTCTAACCTGAAATGTAGTTCCTTCCTCTAAATCTATACACGCTTGATCTAAAGCGGGTTTATCAATTTGGTTATTCCCCCATTGATCTAATAATGCTTTAACACTAATATAGAAATTAATAGTAGGCTGAGATTTAGAAAAAAGAGAAGTTGAATACTGTAATCCATCCGCTCTTCTAGATGGATCTATAATAGTAAATAGTCCTGGTTGTTTATATTTGTCTATATGATATTTTTGAAGAAAAGTTACTATTCCATCTTTCCAACACATAACTTTCTTTTGTCCATTTAAATTTACATTAATCAAATCCTTTAGAATATAGAAAAATAAGAAATATTTTAGGTCATTAATCTTGAACGAATCATTTACATAAGGAAAAGTATAAACTTCACTATAATTTTCAGTTTGAATATAAGTTTCTACTTGCTCCATAATTGCAGTTGAGTCATAACTTTGATTTATTAAATCTATAAGATTACTTTCTGCTATAACTAGATAATCAACATTTAAATTTTGAAGCCAATTAGTACAGTAAGTTTCATCAAATGGAGAATTAGTGTAGGATCCTCCTCCAAATAGGGAATTAATAATTTGACTATGATTAAAAAAACAGGCTACAGAAACTTGAGAATTATTTTTAACTGTATTAATCAAGCTTTCATGCCCTGTATGTAACTGACCTGAATCTTTAAAATTAAAAGTAACATAACCAACATCACCTACAATATTTTGTATGTCAAACCAGCTGGTCAAAGTTTGCATTTTTAGTTTTCCTCATCTACATATTTTTTGATAAGATTTTTAAATTTAGTTTTTAATCCTTCATAGTCAAATTTATGTCTTGCTCTTTCTACAATATCAGAAGATATATTACTAAAATCTTTATTATCATTTTTAGTTTTAACTAAATTTTCTAAAAATTCTTTTTCTTTATTACACCCAAAATAAAAAGTATTAGCCCAATCAATCCATTTAAAATCAAATGATTGATCTGTTCTATCATTACACACTAATGGTATAGTTCCACATAAAATACTTTGAAGTAAAGTAACATTAAAAATTTCAGAATACCTTCCATGAGGCATAACAAAATATTTATATTGATTTAGAATATCAATAACTTTATCTTGTGAAACTAATGGGTTAATATTTAGTCCACTTTCTTCAACTGCTTTTTTATATTCATCGTCAACAAATTCTGGGACATTTGTATAAAAATCTATATCAAGA
>Ga0105093_10000812_pt1 | contig 11779 bp, 9 predicted proteins | sample PPLLak3March2015_2_FD_79111 | JGI IMG/M metagenome (GOLD analysis project Ga0105093, IMG submission 79111) | Freshwater sediment microbial communities from Prairie Pothole Lake near Jamestown, North Dakota, USA - PPLs Lake P8 Core (3) Depth... | ecosystem: Environmental > Aquatic > Freshwater >... | reverse complement strand
GTGTCAGGCAGAATTTTTATATGATTTAAATCACTGACGATTATGCAGGTCGTTCTTGGTGGTCTTACTCTTTAAGTACTGCAATCAGTTTGCTGGTCAGCTGCATAAGCCAATCGTCTTTACCACAAGCCGACGGAAAGAATAACCTCTTTATATTTATCTATAGATCATTAGACGAGTCCTCGGTTTAAGTGGTCATTTTGTGGTGGTGAGAAATGGTCAGAGTCGCTGGTTTTTGCACCCGACACCCATGTCACCTCTGATATGGGTTCAGAAAGCAATCAATATCATGGATTTGGAATTCATTAGACTATTAAATAGATTTGCTGAAAAGCATAGCATTCTCAATTATATGATGCAAAAAGGCAGATGGTTCTATCCGGGATTTATAGCCTTTCTGTTTATCCTTAATTCCTGTTCGGGGCCATTGGAATGGCCCGAATCGCCTTTATATGTTTTCGAAAGGGGAGAATCGAACACAACTCAACCAACAGACCTCGAGAGTGCATTGGAAAAGATTGCAGGTCATTATGCGCACTTTGATGTGGTGGCATACGAAGATACCACAACCAGAACGACCATGCGGACATTCATCGTTTCATATGGATTTACTGATTTTTACCTCGAGGAAGGCAGGCTGGTGCAGGCTGACCGGTTTGTGCATGCAGAACAAAAGCTAAGTAGAAAAAATGCTAAATCAGTATTCAAAGACGAGGCTGTGCAAGCCATCAAACCAAGGGTTCAGGAAGTTGAATTATTCCGGAAAGAAGGAGCCTGGAATATTTACAGGCCTGAGACCCCAAGCCTTCTGGGAATTGACGGAGATCCGATGAAACCCCTTTCAACAGATCCCTATGATCCAAATTTAACTGATCCTGATAAGGACGGTCATCCCGGGGTTACCGTTCAAATCAGCGTGGGGAAATTTTTCAGGGGTGAGATCTATATAACACGAAGGGAGATCTTCAGCAATTATCTAACACTGAATAATAACGGAACCCTGAGTGGATATGTTATTGACAGATCGGAGCAATTCGTTGTCGGAGCTTCAAAAAAAATACTGAATCAGGAATCCAATCCTATTCAGCTTCCTGATACAGGTATGAGTCCGGTCTTTCTGGTTAAGGTCGACCCGGCCATAGATACTTTCGAGGAGTTAATGAAGATAAGAGATGATATCTTCCCGGAAGAACCGGAATTCCATCCAAAGAAGAAATAGAAAATAATGTCGGAGAAACAACACAAGATAAATGAATCCAATAGAACAGGAGAAGAGATCCGCCGGGACAGGTTTAAATGCTGAAAACATAAAGGAATTATGGACTAAAACCTACAATACCGAGGGGAAGCCCGACTGGTCACATATCCTCCCCTTTTACGATGAAAACATATATTTCAGGGATTCTGTTCAGGAACTCCGGGGAATTGAAGAATTTGTAGCAATGACCAGACGGCTGACCGACCGATCCAAAGACCTGTCAATGAATATTGTCAGAACCGCCCAACAGAAGAACGACATCTTTATTGAATGGGAAATGACTATTAAATTCAAGAAGAATCCCAGTTCGGTATTATACGGTTCAAGCCGTGTAACCCTGAACGAAGAAGGAAAGATCATTGAACAAAGGGACTACTATGACCTCTGGGGAGATATTTTTGACAATATTCCACGGTTTGGAAAGGTCTACAGACGTTTTATGAAAAGGAAATTTGGTTGAAACTGTAATGAAGAGGATTATGATATCCAAATATTTCAAAGAATATCAGTGGTCGAACATCGCAGCAATGATAAAAAACAACCGGCGCGATCCGGGCGTCTGTACCAATGATTTCAAGGACAGGCTTGTTGTTATCAGCGGTGCCACATCAGGGATAGGTTACCTTACAACCAAAAAGTTTGCCTCGCATGGAGCAAGGCTTCTCTGCATTAACCGGAACGAGAAGAAAAGTGAGGCTTTAAAAACCGAAATCGAGAAAGAATATGGCGTTAGCTGTGAGTATATAATTGCTGACCTGAGCAACCTGAAAGATATTTATAATGCCGCGGAAAAACTTGCTAAGATCGATATCCCGATCGATGTGCTGATTCATAATGCAGGGATATATCTTACCAAAAGGGAACTTACCAATGAAGGATTTGACAAGGTTTTTGTAGTACATCACCTTTCTTCATTTGTGATTAATATTCTCCTGAGCAAAAAGTTAAAATCCCAGCAAAGGGCGAGAATCATACTGGTCAATTCAGAAGGCCACCGTTTTGCTGCCTGGGGTTTACGACTCGATGATCTGAACTGGGAAAAACGACGTTATTCCGGATTAAAAAGTTATGGTTCGGCCAAGCTTGCCCAACTACTGTCAATGCTCCTCTTTGCTGAATACTTCAAACCCTGGGGAGTAACCATAAATGCATTGCATCCTGGCGCTGTCAGATCGGAGACCGGACAGGAGAATGGTGCTTTGTACCGTTGGGTAAAAAAGCATATGTTTGATAAAATACTGAGGCCGGCTGAAATTTCGGCAGAGTCAATATACTACCTTGGGGTTTCAGAAGAGATGGAAGGTGTAAGCGGAAAGTTTTTTAACCTGACCCAAGAGGAAGCACCCGCACCCCCCGCCCTTGACAAAGAGGCTGCATATAAACTCTGGGCAAAAAGTGTGGAAATGACCGGGGTTGAAGATATAATCAGCTAATTTTAAACCTGTATGGTTGAAAAGAAATACCATTCAATAGTCGTTGGAGGAGGTATGGCAGGACTGACCTGTGCCGCCTCTCTTGCTAAGGATGGCTGTCGCGTTGTGCTTATTGAAAAGAACAGGGAATGCGGAGGCCTGGTGAATTCCTTTTCACACAACGGGTTTCAGTTTGATACCGGGATCAGGGCTCTTGAAAATGCGGGCATTATTTTCCCTATGTTAAATGAACTGGGCATTAAGCTCGATGTCGTTAAAAGCCCCGTTTCTGTTGGTGTGGAGAAAGAGATCCTGAATATCGAAGACATCACAAGTCTTAATGAATACAGTACCCTGTTGAAAAGATTGTATCCGGGAAGTGAAGACGAAACGGATCATATCATAAGAATAATCCGGAAGGTAATGAAGCACATGGACGTGCTTTATGGTATAGAAAATCCCTATTTCAAGGATATGAGTCGTGACAGGAACTATCTGCTTAAAGAACTGCTTCCCTGGTTACCGAAATTCCTGTTTACAATAGGAAAAATCAACCGGATGAATGTGCCGGTTGAGCCATACCTGGAAAAGATTGTTAAAAATCCCTCACTCAGAGATATTATCTCCCAGCATTTCTTCAGAAATACCCCTGCCTTTTTTGCGTTGAGCTACTTTTCGCTGTACCTGGATTATTTCTACCCAAAGGGAGGTATGGGCAAACTTGCCGATGCATTGGAAAAAAGGTTCCTTGAATGGGGGGGAGAGATAATCCGGGAAACGATCATTGAAAAGGTATTCGCCTTTGAAAAGAGAATAACTGATCAGAATAATATTGATTATATATATCAAAATCTTGTCTGGGCTGCAGACCTTAAAACATTTTACAGGATTACCAGTACAGAGGGTTTATCCGGAAAGATCGGGACGAATTTTGAAAATGTTAAAAGCCGCTTATTTGAAAAAAGGGGCGGAGATTCCGTTTTTACTCTTTTTGTTGAAGTGGATGAACCCATTGAGAGCTTTAAAAGAATTGCGAAAGGACACTTCTTTTATTCTCCGTCAAGGAAGGGATTGGGTGAAACCCACCGGGGAGAGCTAGACAGGATTTTAAGTGCACCCGGCGTGCCGGACAGGTCCGGGATTATGAATTGGCTCGATAAATTTCTTGCGCTGAATACCTACGAGATTTCTGTCCCTGCCCTTAAGGATCCTGAACTGGCACCAGAGGGCAAAACAGGACTTATAATCAGCTTCCTTGCTGATTATGATTTGTTTAAAATGATCGCCGAGACAGACTGGTATAAGGAGTTTATTTCGGAACTGGAAGAGCGGATCATCAAGGTTCTTGCCGGTTCAGTGTATCCCATGTTGAAGGAAAAGGTAATAAAGCATTTCTCGTTCACCCCTCTTAACTATAAAAACAGGGTTGGCACTTCTGAGGGAGCGATTACCGGGTGGTCCTTCCGCGAACCGGTTCCCGTAATCAATAAAATAATGGCTGCGAATAGGGCAGTTGTAACACCAATTCCTTCAATATTTCAGGCAGGACAATGGACATATAGTCCGGCCGGAGTACCCATGGCTGTTCTCACCGGCAAACTGGCCGCACTCAAAATCTTAAACACGTAAGAACCTACAGAATGAGAATAAGAAATACTGTAATAAGTATAGAAATGGCTATTCCGATAAAGAGTTGTTTCACTATGGTCCTGGCGGAAAATGTCTTAAGTACTTCGTAGTTCGCAATTTCATTATACTTGCTTACCAGATCATTACGGTCCTTTAATGTGGTATAACAACCCGGGCTGTCAGCAATATAGTGCTGAGCAAAAGGAAAACAGACTGCCTTACTGATTTCCTGGTGTGCCAATCCCGGGAAAAGTGTGTTTTCGGTTATGTGAATATCCTCTGGAGGAATATCCAGGGCTTCAACAACTTCAGCCGGATCAAATATCACAGAAAAAGGTTTATCATCCCCATTTGCAAACTTTTTACAGTGACCTATTGAGGTATTCCCCATCAGCCAGAGACTTTGATCCAACCTGCGCATCTTTCCCCTTTTTAAGCTGCCTGTTAATAAAAGCTTTCTATTTGTCTTGTCTTCCTGAATATCCAGAAAGACTTCGCCTTTTGAACTCGTTGTGAAAATAGCCCTTTTACAATTTGGATCAGCAATACCTTTCGTTGGCAGCGCTATAATAGTATTACTTAAAATATCAATGAAGATGAAAGATAATAATCCGGTTTTTTTATCTGTTGCAATGAGATAAGCCTCTTGCCTTGTACCCCAAAAAGTACTTGCACGTGTATTAAGATTACCAATTCCCATGTAGTAATCCGGCTCATCATCGGTAAACAATCTGGTCTTTGCAAGATCATAACGATCGGGCAGCAGTGATTTTGCATATTCAATATCGCTGAGCCTGAAGAACAAAAACAGACTATATGGATCAATCACAAAACCTATATAGGGAGTATTTTTTGAAGCATTGGAAAGCAATCGCCTCATAATTCGCGGAGGCAGCAATCTTTTAAGTTTCTGGAAGAAGAGGAGATTGCTGACTTCCATAGGATTGATTAAGCTTTCAACTCCTTTAATGAACTTTTCCTCGTTCTGAATTTCCATAGGTCGAACTGCAAATAAAAATGAGAAAATTTTGCATAAACCTAATAGATAAATTTCACTTATAAAAATACATTTTACAAACCTTTTACTGGAAAGTCACATAGTAAGCTCAGAATCAAAGGATCGACGGATCGTTCTCAGCTGGGCCCGCACAATCAGTGGAGGAGCGAGAGCGAGTGTGCTTGTAGCTTTTTCTTAAAACTTTACTCCTAAAGCGGCCTGGTACCAGAAATTTTTGTGACGGGGATTTAACTCCTGCTATAAATAGTCAATTTATCTCAACGAAACAGGATCAGGGACACTGGCTATTACAATTAACTCTCCAACCATTTTATAAAATCCTGCACCTTCTCGCGACTCACTATTAAATCATCGGATTTGTTTGAGTTAAGTTTCACCTGCAAGCGACTATTCGAAAAACTGATAATATCTGATATTGCCGAAGAGGAAATGATGAATTTACGGTTGATCCTGAAAAAGATTGAAGGATCCAATAACTCTTCCAGCTGATCAAGCGAATAGCTGATCCCATAATCGCGGCCTGAATTATTTTGAAGGAATGTATATTTTTCCATGCTATAGAAACACTGAACATCTTCGGTAGCAAATACTTTAATGACCTCTCCTACTTTTATTACAAATTTGTTCTTGTATTTTTTTGTAAGGGAAAACAAGATGTTATCGAATACCTGTGCTGGTATATCTAATGGGTAATTATTCGCTTTAAATTTATCAATCGCATTTTTTAATTCTTTCTGATCAACAGGTTTCAATAAATAGTCGATGCTGTTCACTTTAAATGCTTTCAGGGCGTATTCATCATAGGCGGTTGTGAAAATCACAGGTGTCTTAACAATGGTTTGTTCAAATATTTCAAAGCTCAAACCATCGGCAAGTTGAATATCCATAAAAATTAAATCGGGCGCCTGATGTGTATTTAACCATTGAACGGCATTTTTAACCGATTGTACGACCTCTGTAATATCTATGAACGGGTCGCATTTTTTAATTAAACCGGATAGCCTTTCGGCGGCTACTTTCTCATCTTCTACAATTAGGCAATTCATATATTAAGGTTCAATAATTGGCAACTTTACTATAAATTCACTTTCCGATTCAATAATTTCCACTGGTACATTGGATAGATATGAATATCTTTTTTTTATGTTTTCAAGTCCCAATGGCCCTTTTTCCGGATTTAAAGTGTTTTTCCTTTGAAGGTTGTTCCTCACGATCACAAAGCCATCTTCAATTTCCATTTCAATTTTCAATGGCATATCGTCTGATATGATGTTGTGTTTGATAGCATTTTCAACCATCATTTGTATGCCCAAAGGAGCAACCAGGAAGTTCTGGTTTTTAGTTAGGCTCGAATTAAATATAAGTCCTTCCCCAAATCTCATTTTTGAGAGGTAGATATAATCTTCCACAAATTTCATTTCCTCTTTAATCGATACTATTTCCTTATCGTTTTGCTCCAGCACATATCGGTAAATATCTGATAGTTTTTTAATAAAATCAGTGGCAAGTTCCGGTTTTTGCTCTATAATCCCGGTGAGCGTATTTAAATTATTAAAAAGAAAATGCGGATTTACCTGGTTCTTTAAGGTTTCATATTTGGCTAACAGGTTTTCCCTTTTTAACTCTTCATTTTTTTCGATAGACTTGATCCAGTTATTTGAAATAAGTGTTGTGTTAAAAAAATAAAACACGATCAGACTAAAAACTGTAGTCATAAAAGCTTTTGCCGACACATCATAAAAAACTTCCTTCCCAGACATTCCCCACAAAAAACGATCGATTGTGTAGGGTATCATTATACCCATTGTGATCGCATAACCCATAAATACCATAAAGGTGATCAGATTTGTCCTTTTTGGATTTTTGGCCCAGTCAAGTTTTTTGAAATATTTTCCAATTAATGAATTGCCTGATGCAAAGACAATTCCGTATGCATATCCAATTGAAGTATAAGTAAAATAATAGGAAATTGAGGAAAATATTTTAGGTCCCTGAAATAAATATCCTACAATGGGAGGGATAACAATAATAAATATTATCCATATAAGTATCCACTTTTTGCTTTTGCTCATGATGTCCAAATTAACTAATTTTATTAGTTGTAAAAAATAACTTAACAGCCCTGCTATTTAGATTTCTTTATTATAAGAGAATTACATTTTAGTCTATACCATCTTTAAAATATTTCTCCTGAACATCAGCAGGGCAACGAAATTTAAAAAGGTTCCAATGCAGAGTAAAACAAAAACTTTTGATAAGAATGTAATATCCGCTAACGGAACAAGTTTCCAGAAGATGTCATAAATCCCCTGTATCCCCCAATAATTAACTGTAAAAACAGCAATCTTTTGCATAATTTCCGGCATTATAAATATTGGAATCATACTACCTCCAATACCACTCATAACAAGTATAACTATTGATGAAAATCCCTGCACCTGCTGGCGTGTCTTGGCAAATGAGGCAAGAACTACACCAAAACCGGTACAGGCAAAGGCTGTTGCAAAAATCATAAGTATCAGAGAAGGAAGATGATGCATGATGTCTAAGCCAAAAACCAGCCAGGCGTAAATAAACATGACTATCAGCTGAATAATGGAAATGATATTCGCAAATACCAATTTTCCAAAGAGGATATAGTCAGGAGGTATGGGTGAGCAAAGTAACTTCTTTAACATACCTTCCTGTTTTTCATCCAAAAGGCTTCCACCTATTCCTGCAACTGAAAATAATAACATAAATACTGATGTACCTGCCACCGCGTGAACAAGACTTACTAAATCACCCTCTTCAGAATTGTTCGTTTCTCTGAAAACATAAGCAAAAAGAGTTATAAATATTATGGGCAAAGCAAAAGTCAGGAGCATATCCTGCTTATTACCGAAGAACAATTTCAGATCTTTCTTTACAAGTCTTATCATTTGTCTCTAAGTTTTTTACCGGTCAGACTTAAAAATATAGTTTCAAGGTTAATCTTTTGGATATCAATATGCAGGATATCAAGACCAAACTCATTGCACATTATAATTATCTTTGATAAATCACCCTGAATATTCATTGAATAAAAATGTATCGTATCCTCAAAACGTTGAAGATCTTTCCATACTTTTTCTATAATATTAAAATGTTTATCTGTAAGATTATTAAAAGAGACTACAACGGATTCTTTCATCGATCCCAGAGTCTTTAATTCTTCCATTGTTCCCTGAGCAATTATTTCTCCATTGTCCAAAATTCCGATACGATCGCACAAACGTTCAGCCTCTTCCATGTAATGGGTAGTATATATAATTGTCGTTCCCTCATTATGCAGCTTCTCCACCACTTCAAAAATCAAATTCCGGCTTTGTGGATCAATTCCCACTGTGGGTTCATCCATAAGCAGGATCGCGGGTTTATGTAACAAGGCTGAAGCGATATTAATTCTGCGTTTCATTCCACCGGAATAGGTTCTTACTTTGTCATTCTTCCTGTCAGTTAATCCGAGCAGGTTTAAGGTCTCATCGATAAGTTTTTCTAATTCCTTTCCCGGGATTTTATACATGCCTCCCCAAAATATTAAGTTATCATATGCCGAGAACTCATTATATAGAGCCAGTTCCTGTGTAACAACCCCAATGTTCTTTTTACAATCCAACGGATTTTTCTTAAGATCATAGCCGGCGATGGTTACTTCTCCGTTATCCGGTTCAATCAATGTGCTCAAAATGGAAATCGTTGTTGTTTTGCCGGCTCCGTTTGGACCCAGCAATCCATAACACTCACCTTGTGGAATGTTAAATGAGATACCTTTAAGGGCATCGGCCGTATCGAATGATTTTTTAAGACTTGAAACATTAATCATATAATTTCTTTATCAGTTTTTATTATTCATCTTACTGTTATTGTCAGGACGAAAATCATAAAAATTAAGAGTGTTGTTTTCATGAACTTAATTGTTTCTTGAATAATTAATTCCTGACAAAGGTTTGAGATATTATAGGTTAATAATAATTTAATACGACGGGTTGTTGAATTTTGCCGATGGGTTGTGAGAATGACAGAATAAAAAAAATCCCTTCATCCAATTTCTAATTGTTTTGGATGGAGGGATGATTAAAGGAGCAAACCGAATACCTACTTTGTAGAGCCTGTAACGAGCTTCCGGATGTGTGAATAATGTAAATTTTTTCTATAGTTATGTAACACTCATCCGGTTCGGTATTATTAAAATTGGGGTTGAAATTTCTGAAAAATATTCTCCGTTTTCCAGTACCATCTCTGATGCAAAATTTTTCTTTAAAAGAGCAGGAGTTCATGAAGATAGTACCTTCCATTATTAACGAATCAATAAACCTCTTAAAATCCCAGCTCTGGGAAAAAGATCTTTCTCAAAAATATGCTGATGGCGAGCCTCCGCTGCGTTCGGAATTATACAGTACCGAACAGATGGAGCAGTATGGAAAGGTATTAGCAGGCTTACATTTACTTGGACCAAAAGTTGAACCTGAACAGCATCTTCTCTCCCGTCTTGCAGAAAACGAAGCTATACTCCTCGAAGTACATGATCTCATATCAGAAGCAGTAAAAGGAAGCCGGCAAATTACACCTGCTGGTGAATGGCTGCTTGATAATTATTATTTAATTGAAGAACAAGTACGTACAGGAAGAAGACATTTGCCGAAGGGTTATAGCAAGGAACTTCCACGTCTACTCAATGGTCCGTCTGCCGGACTTCCCCGCGTTTACGATATTGCAAAGGAAATAATCTCTCATGGAGAGGGACATATAGATCTGGAAAGAACACGCCGTTTTGTAGCAGCATATCAAACAATTAATCCTATGAAACTTGGTGAGTTGTGGGCTATTCCAATAATGTTACGATTAGCTCTCATTGAGAACCTGCGACGAGTAGCAGTAAGAGTGGCTGCCGGCAGAGTAGAAGGAGATCTGGCAGATAGCTGGGCTGATAAGATGATAGAAACAGCTGAAAATGATCCAAAGAGCCTGATCCTTATAATTGCTGATATGGCAAGGTCAAATCCACCAATGTCACCCCCTTTCGTCTCAGAATTTGTCAGACGATTACAGGGACAAAGTCCGGCCCTTGCTTTTCCATTGACGTGGATTGAACAACGTCTTTCTGATTCAAATCAGACAACAGTGCAGTCGATTCAGTATGGAAGCCAGCAACAGGCTGCAGATCAGGTTTCGATAAGTAACAGTATCGGCAGCCTTCGCTTCCTGAGCGCTGTGGACTGGCGTGAATTCGTTGAATCGATGAGTCATGTAGAAAATATCCTGCAAAGTGACCCAATCGGGGCATACGTATTAATGGATTTTAAAACCAGAGATCATTATCGTCATATTATAGAAAAGGTTGCAAAAAAAAGCAATTTTTCTGAGATTGAAGTTGCCCAAAAAGCTATAGACCTGGCAAAAAAAGGAGCTGAGCTGAGTGGTCAAAAGGACCGTAAAGCTCATGTAGGATTTTATCTGATTGGCAAAGGTCTTTCTCGGCTTGAACACATTTCAAAATCTAAAAGGTCAATTAATTCCATAATAAGAAATGTGATTGCCCGGGTTCCTCTCTTATTCTATCTGGGTTCGATTATTTTATTAACAGTTATCTTCAGCTGGAGTCTTCTTGAAAAAGCTCAAAGTAATGGTATTGGAAGCTGGCATCTCTGGCCCCTTGGGTTTCTGCTGGCACTTTGTACCAGTTACCTGGCAATAGCTATTGTGAACTGGTTGTCGGCCCTGTTGGTTAATCCTTTTCCATTGCCGCGACTGGATTATTCAAAAGGGATACCACCGGAATCAAGAACAATTGTTATTATTCCTTCCATGCTTTCAAACAATCAGAATATTGAAGATCTGGCAGAAGCCCTGGAGGTTCGTTTTCTGGCAAACCAGGACAAAAATCTCCATTTTGGGCTTCTGACAGATTTGAAAGATTCAACACATGAGAAACTTGAGGAAGATGATCATCTTATTAATTTGATCAGTAAGAAAATTACAGAATTAAACGAAAAATATCAGGGGGAAAACAGAGATACATTTTTCCTCTTTCATCGTCCGCGAAAGTGGAATCCAAATGACAGGATATGGATGGGTTATGAACGAAAGAGGGGAAAGCTTTCAGATTTGAATTCTCTGTTGCGCGGAGGCCCTGAAAAATTGTTTTCGGTTATCATTGGGAATACCCGGATTCTAAGAAAAATCAAATATGTGATTACACTTGACTCTGATACACAATTACCCCGTGATTCAGCGCGACAATTTATCGGAGCAATGTCTCATCCTCTGAACAAGCCGGAATACAATGCAAAAAAACACTGTGTTACAGACGGATACACGATACTTCAACCAAGGGTTGCTGTTAGCTTACCCGGAACCAACCTTTCAAAATATGCAAAGCTTTTTGGTAATGAGCCGGGAATAGATCCTTATACCAGGGCAGTATCGGACGTCTACCAGGAT
>Ga0105093_10000811_pt1 | contig 11783 bp, 10 predicted proteins | sample PPLLak3March2015_2_FD_79111 | JGI IMG/M metagenome (GOLD analysis project Ga0105093, IMG submission 79111) | Freshwater sediment microbial communities from Prairie Pothole Lake near Jamestown, North Dakota, USA - PPLs Lake P8 Core (3) Depth... | ecosystem: Environmental > Aquatic > Freshwater >... | reverse complement strand
CGTAGACGAGCTCGGCCGTCGTGTCCGTCGACTCGCTCCCGGAGCAGAGGCAGGCGGGGACCTCGTCGAGATCCGCGAGCTTGCGCAGCTCGGGCTCGACCATCCACAGCTCGGCCGATTCGGCGTCCCAAGCCGTCCGTCCCTCGACCGGCAGGTCGACGACGGCCGAGTCCGCGACGCCGTACTCGCGGAGCTTGTCCAGGATGAAGGCCGATTCGAAGTAGCCCGTCCGGTACTCCTCGGGCGTGCGGTTCCGGTTGACGCCGGTGAGGCGGATCTCGTTCTGTAGGGCCATCTCCCCGGACGCTTCGTTGACGATCGCCCGGAGGATCTCGGGGGAGCTCGGGGCGGGCCGGGGCGGCGTGTCCTGAGCGGCGAAGGCGCCGGCCAGGATCAGGCCGGCCGCGACGAGGGCGAGGGCGGCGGCAGGCGGGATGCGTTTCATCGGGGCCTCCTGGGACAGGATCGAAGGCCCATTCTATCCCGCGACGGCCCAAAAACCAAGGCGGCCGCCGGGCCCTCCGGAGGGGCCCTCCTCTCCGGGGACGGTCCCCAAAAAGGGGATACCTCCCGCGGGGCCGACTGTGCTACAATGCCGCCGGGCCGAGCGCGGACTCGGGCCCGAAGGAGGTCCGGCCATGGTCGCCACCGAAACGGTCAAGACGGTCCTGCTCGTCCTGTTCGGTCTCTCGATCCTCTGGATCATCGTCATCATCGTCCGCAACGACATGCAGACGATCATCCGCGCCCTCATCGTGGCCGCCCTCCTCGGGCTCGGCCTCTATTACGTCAACCAGACCAAGCTCGAGAAGCTGTCCTACAGGGCCGTCAAGGAGGAGCTCTTCCCGGTCAAGTCCCGGGCCTATACGTACGACAAGCGGGAAGGCGCCATCGCCGGGAGCCCGACCACGACCTTCGTCTTCCAGGATCCCGGGCCGCCGATCACCGTGGCCATGATGAACGGCGGGAAATACATGGCCATCAAGGATGTCCGCCGGGTCAACGTCGTCCTCGAGTACCTCGGCCTGCCGCCCGTCGAGAAGGGCGTGCCGGAGCTGGCCTCCATCACCGGCAAGACGATCGACGCCGACAAGTACCGCTGGGACGATTACGCCAGGGGCGTCCTGCTCCTCGAGCGGGGCATCTGCCGCGATCTGACCTCGACGGAGACCTTCACCTGCATCGCCCGGATCACGATCACGGCCCGCTGAGCCCATGAGCGCAACGACCGCCGCGACGCTGGTCCTGGCCGTGATGGTCGCGGCCTTCGTCGTCGCCAAGCTGTTCAAGATCTCGACCGAGCTCTCGCTCCTCGCCGCCGCCCTGGCGGGCGCGCTGGCGGCCGGGGACGGCCTGCCGGCCCGGGCCATCGTCGAAGGGGCGTTCACCTATTTCGACATCGTCCTCATCTTCGTCACCGCGACGCTGTTCATGAACCTGCTCAAGGAGTCGGGGGCGGCCGCGTTCGTCGTCCGGGCCATCCTCCGCCGCTTCCACCGGCATAAGGCGCCGCTGTTCGTGCTGCTGGCCCTGCTCCTGCTCGTGCCCGGCGCGCTGACCGGCGCGGGCAGCGTCACCGTTCTCATCATGGGCGGCATGACGGCCACGGTGCTGGCGACGATGGACATCCCCAAGCCCAAGGTCGCCGCCATCATCTTCATCATCGCCGGGCTGAGCGCGGCCGCGCCGCCGGTCAACCTCTGGGCCATGCTGACGGCGGCCGGCGTCAACATGCCCTATGTCGGGTTCTTCCTGCCGCTCCTCGTCCCCTGCGTCCTGCTGGCCCTGATGTCGATCTTCATCCTCGGGGCCGGGTCCAAGCCGGTCGATCTGGCCAAGGCGCTGGCCGAGCTGCCCGAGGCCCCGCCGAAGATGAACTGGGCCCGCGTCGCAACGCCGTTCGTCGTCTTCTTCCTCCTCGTCGCCGCCGGCCGCGTCTTCCCGTTCGACGTGCCGGTCTTGGGCCTGCCGCTGATGTTCGCGGCGGCGGCCGCGGCGGCCCTCCTCCTCTCGCCGGTCAAGATCGCTCTCTTCCGGACCTCGACGGACACCGTCCACCAGCTCCTGCCGCTCATCGGGACGCTGACCTGCGCCGGGATCCTGGTCGAGATCATGGCCTTGACCGGCGTCCGCGGGCTCATCGCCATCACCACGGTCACCCTGCCCATCACCGTCGTCTTCCTGACGCTGGCCGTCACGCTTCCGGTCTCGGAAGCCGTTCTGATGTGGGGCGCGGCGCCCGTCCTCGGCGTGCCGCTCGTCCTGTACTTCAACACGATCGGGCTCAACCCGGTCGTCGCGCTGGCCGGGATGAGCGTCATCTGGCCGCTCGGCGACGCCATCCCCCCGACGGCCATCATCGGACGGCTGACCGCTTCGACCGTGGGCATGTCGGAGCCCTACGGCAGGTTCCTGAAGCGCTGCCTGGTGCCGGCGGTCCTCATCGCCGTCGCCGGGACGCTCATGGTCGTCTTCAGCAAGAAGCTCGCGTTCCTGACGGTGTTTTAAGATGAACACGATCGTGACGGTCCTCTACTACCTCATGACGGCCTATATCGCCGTCCTGCTCGTCCGGAGCTTCCTCAAACAGAAGACCTGGCAGGAGGAGGCCCTCTACATCATCGTCCTCATCCCCTTCCTGCTGCGGCTGCTGAGGCTCAAATGACGAGAAAGATCCTCATCGCGGCGCTGGGGGGGGTCCTGGCGGTCTTTGCCGGGCTGAGCTTCTACCGGAGCCGGCATCTCGCCGAGCCGGTCGTCCCGGGCCCGGGCCTCACCCGGGTCGCCACGCTCGGGGATTACTTCGCGCCGATCAAGGGCACCATCAACGACGCCAACGTCTACATCCTCGAAGGACCGGAACCCGGCGGGACCGTGCTCCTCCTCGGCGGCACGCACCCCGAGGAGCCGGCCGGACGCCTGGCCTCCTGGATCTTCGCCGAGAATGCCGCGATCTCGCAGGGGCGGCTCATCGTCATCCTCTCGGCCAACCGGAGCGCGTCGACGGCGACCCGGGTCGGCGGGGCCTATCCGCCGGACTTCACCATCCCGACGGCCTGGGGCGGCCAGACGTTCCGCATGGGCGACCGCTGGTCGAACCCGCTCGACCAGTGGCCCGATCCCGAGGTCTATCTCCACTATCCGTCGCGCCAGGAGCTGGCCTACGTCGACATCCGCAATCTCAACCGGGCCTTCCCCGGCCGGCCGGACGGGACCCTGACCGAGCGGACCTGCCACGCCATCACCGAGCTCATCCGCCGGGAAAAGGTCGCCATCGCCATCGACTTCCACGAGGCCGAGCTCCAGTACCCGGTCATCAGCACCATCGTGGCCCACGAGAAGGGGGCCGACCTGGCCGCCGCGGCGTCCATGTTCATCAGCAGCCTGGAGGGCTTCTCCATCGGCGTGGAGAACTCGCCCAAGGCCCTGCGCGGCCTGTCCCACCGCGAGATCGGCGACGCGACCGACGCCATCTCGCTCCTCCTCGAAGCGCCGGAGCCGTTCCTCGACGCGACGCGCGGCCGGACGGACCGCGAGCTGCTGCTCACGGGCCGGGACGAGTTCGTCGTCCGGGCCGGCCGGCGCGGCCTCCTGTTCGAGAAGATCGACGAGAAGGGCTGGCCCATCGACGTCCGCGTCGGCCGCCATACCTCGACCGTGCTCCAGATCCTCGAGATCTGGTCGGGCGACCACCCGGACCGGGCGGTCGTCGTGACCGGCGTCCCCCGCTACACCGAGGTCGTCGAAAAGGGACGGGGGCGTTCCTCAAGGACCCCAAATCGGTGGACCCGGCCAAGCTCTATTACGAGTAGCCGGGGGAAGGCCCGTTTCCGGTCAGGCCGGCTTCTTCCTGCCCCGGGCGAACCCGACGATGGCCAGGATGACGGCCAGCCCCAGCAGGATGCCCAGGATCAGGGTGGTCGACTTTTTGCTCGCTATCGTCTTGTCGAGCGCGGCGGATAGATCGTTCTTCTCGGACGTCAGGGCGGCCATCTTCTGGCCCTGATCCTCCGCCGCGGCCATGAGGGCCGCCTCGCTCTGTTTCAGGGAGGCGATCTCGACGTCCTTGGCCGCGATCTGGTCCTCCATCTCGGCCACGTCCTTCCTGAGGCCGGCGATGAGCCCGTTGAGGCCGCGGACCTTCTTCTGGTAGGACTCCTCGGTCTCCTTTCCGGCGGCCAAGGCCTTGTCGAGCTCGGCCTTCTGGCCCTCGAGCGCCGCGAGCTGGTCCTTGAGCGAGGCGGCCTTCACCGCAAGCTCCTTGGTCTCGCTCTGGGCCCCGGCGAGCGCGCCCTGGGTCTCTTTCAAGCTCTTGTCCAGCGTATCGCCCCGCTGGGAGAGCTCGTCGATGCGCGCGTTGGCCTCGGCCAGCCGTTCCGCGCTTTCCTGCTCGACCGTTCGCAGCCGCTTCTTGGACACGCAGGCGGTCGAGGACATGAGAAAGACCGCGACGATCGCGAGGACCAGGACAACTAGAGTTCTTTTGGACATGACTCCTCCCTCTTCGGATTATCTTATCGCGCCGGCGAATGAGGACGAGTTGGTGGAACGGCCTCGACGACTGGACCCATTATCGCCCGGCCCGGCGGACCGTGTCAACGGGCCTGATTTTTGCAGCGGGAACAGGTCAGAGCTTGCGCGGGGTGGTGAGGAGGAGCGCGAGCATCGCCAGGATGTAGGCGGCGGTGAGCCCGAATCCGGTCCGCGTGCCCGAGGGCGCGCGGCGGTAGAAGGGGCCTTCACCGGCCTCCGGAAGAGGCCGGGGGTCCCAAGGCAGGCCGTAGCGGTCGCAGAGGCCTTTGACGTTCAGGAAGTGGATGACTTTGACGCCGGCCGCGGCCATGGCCTGGATGACGCCGCGGCGGTCCGGCGGCGGCAGGGGCACGCGGCGGGCGAGCCCGGGTTCGACCGACAGCACCGCCGAGTCCGTGCCCATGTTCGCCCAGCTGCCGCCGATGTTGATGAAGGCCTTGAGGGGCCGGGCTCCGGCGCGTTCACGGTAGAGCGACATCCGCCGGGCGACATTGCGCTCGAGGCCGGGCTCTTCGAGGAAGGGGGCCTCCCCCGTCCGGATCCGCGCGGCGAGCAAGGCGCGGCCCGCCGCGGCCATGTCCTCGCCGACGTCCCCCTCCCCGCCGATGGCCCGAGCGATCGGGCGGGCCTCGACGAGCCCCGCCTCCCTCAGGCAGTCCTCCATGTCGAGCCAGCAGAACCCGGGCACGTTCGCCCCCCATTCCGAGGCGCCGAGCGACGAGATGACCAGCGGTTCCGCGCCCAGGGCCTTGGCCGCGGCGTACGTCGCGACGATGAGCGCCGGGAACGAGCTCGAGGCCCCGACGGCGACGACATCGCCGCGCCGGACCCCGGCCTCGCGCAGAAGGGAGACGGCCAGGGCGGCGAAGGCGGGATTGGTCGTCGTCCTCTTCGCTTCGAGCCGGCCGGCCGAGGTTGTGATCTCGGACCGCTCGACGCCCACGAGCCCGGTCCCGTTGGGATCGACGGCAGGATCGATCGGGAGACCCCGGGCCTCGCGGCACGCCTTCAGCGCGGCGGAGGCCCGGGCCATGAGGCGCGAAGCTTCGACCATCTCGACGCGGGCGTCCGCCGAGGCGGACGGCAGGAAAGAGACGAGTCCCAGGTAAAGGACGCTCAGCGCGGCGGCCGCGTAGACCGCCGCGAAGACACGCCCTCGGGCCGGCCTTTTCACAGGGCCGCCGCCAGCCTGGCCACGGCGAAGGTCAGCGTCGAGACCGCGGCCAGCGAGGCCAGCGTCGGCGCGGCCTTCTGCCGGGCGAGGCTCGAAGCCAGGATGCCGGGGATGATCCAGCCGATGACGCGGAGACCGGCCGGGGCGGCGAAGAGCCCCGGCAGCAGAAGGAGCCAGGCCTGGGCCAGGACGGCGCCGACGAGAACCATCAGCACGAACCGGCGCCGCCCGAAGAGGATGAGGCGGCGGGCCAGGACCCGGTAGACGGCCAGGGCCAGCAGCGCGGCGGCCAGCGTGGCCGCGACCCGGGCCGGCTGGCCGAGGTAAAGGGCCAGGTAGCCCGGAACGATGAGGCCGCCGGGAGAGATGTCGGTGATCTCGGTCCAGAGAAGGGCCAGGACGAGCCCGATGAGAAGCGTTTCGATGATCATGCCCGGATCCCTATTCTATCCCAATAGCGGACGAGAGCGTCCCCGGGACCGACGAAATTGCCGAACCCGATGACGACCGGCCGGCCGGCCGCCGAGGCGGTCACCCGGCCCATCAGGTCCTCTGTCGAGCGCCATTCGACGACGGAATAGGCGGGACCGCACGGCCCGGCGTGCCGCAGGATCTTCCGCAGGGCCGCCGCCGCGGGCGGTCCGACGAGAACGACCGACGAGAACTCGCGGAAGAAGCCTCCCCGGGCGGCCCGGACCCATTGAAGCGTCCGGTCGCCGCGGTCCTCGCGCAGGCTCAGGATCCCGATGACCGGCCGGCCGGAGAGCGGGACGGCTCTCTTGGCCTCGAGGAGCCCGGCGGCCGATGATTCCGGCTCATTGGCGGCGAACAGGCTGACGCAGGCAGCCTCACGGGGCGGTTGGCCGAACGCGGCACGCCAGATCCGCAGGCTTCCGGCGTCGGCGGCGGCTGACGCCAGGCCCCGCTCGATCGCCTGCCGGTCGACCCCCAGGCCTTCGAGAACGGCCCGGGCCAGACGCCGGTTCGGCTCGAACTCGCCGAAGGGCAGGTCCCGGCCCGGGGCGTCTGTGGCCCCTGAAGAGGGCCGGGCGACCCTGACGACCTTCGATCCCAGCCTCGCGGCCGCCTCCTCGAAGGCCGGATGGACTTCCTCCTCCGGGATGTAGAGCTCGGCCCTTTCGGGGACGGCCGCCGCGAGGGTCCGGGCGATCGCGGCCTTGTCCCTTCCCATCTCGTCCAGGTGATCGAGCCGGACGTTGGTCAGGGCCAGGGTCCCCGGCCGCAGGATGCCCCGGGACTCTGCGGCCAGGCACTCGCCGCCGATGCTCATCATCTCGGTGACGAGGACCTCCGCCCCGGCCGCCGCGGCGAGCGCGACGAGCCGGACCTGCTCGCGGATGGAGGCCGGACCGGTCCGAACGATCTCCCGCTCCGAGCCGTCCGGAAGGATCAGGACCGGCCTCGAGCCGGTCGTCTTGGCCACGACACGGAGGCCGGATTCCCGCAGCCCGGCCGCGACGAGGCGGGTGACGCCGGATTTGCCCCGGGTCCCGGTGACGGCGACGCGGCGCGGCACGCGCTTCAGCGCCCGGTCGAGGCGGACCCTTTCGACGGCGAGATAGACGAGAACAAGGCCCAGGCAGGAGGCGAGAACGAGAAGGGTGCGCAGGGCCGGACTCTCCGTTCGGCGGCCGGACCGCTACTTCTGCTTGGACAGAGCGTCGAGGCTCTGCTTATAGGCCGCCTCGTCGACGACGCCGAAGGTGATCGCTTTGTTGAAGGTCTCGAGCTCGCCGAGGTAGCGGTTGCCCGTCGTCTGGGTGATCCGCCACTGCGACGGCTGGACGAAGGCGAAGGTGTATTTGATGAAATACATGTCGAAGGGATAGACCCAGATCTCGGCCCGGTTGGCCCCGACGTCCTCGTTCGACCCGGCGGCGGCGCCCCCGGCCTGGCCGGGCAGCGCGAAACCGCCCAGATTGACGCGCTGATCGTAATCGATCGAGGCCGGGCTGCCGTTGAGGAGGTAGGTGCGGCCGCGGTCCGTGTTCCAGGGCTGCTTGCGGTTCTCCTGCTTGAAGTTCTTGTTGACGTAGTCCAGGCGGGCGTCGAATTTCGCCCGGGACTCCGGCGTCCGGGAGGCCCAGAAGAGCGCCTGGAAACCCTTCCGGCCCTCTTCGGACAGGTCGCGGTAGAGCTTTCGCTCGAAGTCCTGCATGATGGGGTAATGCTGCGTGTACCAGGTGTCCTTCTTCGGGATGGCGGCCGGGCCGGGCGTCGCGAAGACCAGGACGGTAAAGAGGATGGCGCCCAGGGCGCAAACGCTTCGCCATTTCTTCGGCATGTTCACGTCCGACCTCCACTCGAGAAAGACATTCCGTTCCAAGTATAGGCCCCCTCGTCCGGGGCGTCAATAAGCCCAGAGCCGCCGATGGGCCTGATCCCCCCGGTTCTGCCGTCTTAACCAGTAAAATCCATTTTTTTGGATAAGTCCAAAAAACCGGAGGCGAAAAGGTCCAGTTTTATATTTATATTATTGATAATAAATGAGTTTAAGCTGACATGACCTTGGCATGATACTTGCTTAAATAGGGTCCGGCATAGATATGCAATCAATCTATTTTTCTACGCGAGGAGGTGAGAGCAAAGGTAGGCGTACGCATGAGGAAATTGGGAGGGACCGGAACGAAGAGTTCCTGTCCCGGGACGCCCGCTGGACCGGCCGGAAGCCGGTCACGGAAAGCGGGCGGCCATTGGGTTTTTGACTATCGACATCTAGGAGGAATTTAATCCATGAGTAAGAGACTGATCATCGCGTCCCTCGCCCTGTTCTTGGCCGGGGTCGCCTTTGCCCAGCTCGTCCCGACCTCCCAAATGACGGGCAAGGTCGTGGACAACACGGGCGCTCCGCTTCCCGGCGTATCGGTCGAAGCGACGAGCCCCCGGCTGGTCGGCAAGGCGACGGCGGTCACGGACGGGGACGGGAACTACCGTCTGTTTTCTCTGCCTTCGGGCGTCTATGAGGTGACCTTCACCCTCCAGGGCTTCCAGACCCTGATCCGGCAGGACATCGTCATTCAGCTGTCCCAGACGATCACGCTGAACGCGACGCTCAACCAGGCCGCTCTCGAAGAGCAGGTCACGGTCATCGGGCAGAGCCCGCTCATCGACGTCAAGAGCACGGTCAAGAGCCAGACCATGACCAAGGAAGTGTTCATGGCCCTGCCCCGCAACCGGAGCTTCGACGGCCTGATCAGCACCATGCCCGGCGTCCAGTACGACAACCGCACCGGCGGCCTCTCGGTCGACGGCGCCACCGGGACCGAGAACATGTGGTACATGGACGGCGCGGACATCACCCAGCCCCACATCGGCACGAACGCCCAGGGCGCCGTCATGGAGCTCGTTGACGAAGTCAAGGTCACCGCTTCCGGGTACAACGCCGAGTTCGGCGGCTCGATGGGCGGCGTCGTCAACGTCATCACCCGCTCCGGCGGCAACGCCTACCACGGGGACGTCAGCTTCTACTACAACGACAACAGCCAGTTCATGCAGGGCAAGTCCAGGGAATATTTCCGCTGGAGCCCGCTGAACAGCGACATCCCCGAGTACGTCAACGACGACGACCTCTACTGGGGCGGCGGCCGCACTCGCGACGACTACAAGCGCTTCGAGGGCGTCTTCACCCTCGGCGGCTACATCCTGAAGGACAAGCTCTGGTTCTTCGGATCGCTCAACCCGGTCTATTCCCGGACCTACGCCCAGAGGTTTTTCAACACCGATCCTGAGCCCCGGCCGCTCTATCCCTTCTATCGGAAAGACCTCGGCTTCAACGGCCAGATCAAGCTGACCGCCGCCCCCGCCAGAGGGCTGCGCGTGTCGGCCTCCATGGTCAACAACTGGTCGAACTATCGCGGCGCCGTCCCCAGCCGCCTCGGCTCGGGCACCAAGACCTACGCCTGGGGCCTCGAAGGGTTCGACTACCCGAACTGGTCCGCCGCCTTCCTGGCCGACTACAGCGCCAGCAACAATTTCCTGATCAGCCTCCGCGGCGGCTACCACATGTCGGACCAGAACAACCAGCAGATCGCGAACAGGTTCACGACGTACTATTTCAACAACGAGAACCTGATGTTCGACACTGACCCGTTCTACATCGCCAACCCGACTCTGCTCCGGCTGGCCGGCGCCGCCAACTACGGCGGGTCCCGTTCCGTCCAGGACCGCTACACGCTCGAGAAGTTCTCCGGCAACCTCGACCTGTCTTACTTCGTCAGCCTGGCCGGCGAGCACGCCTGGAAGGCCGGCTTCCAGATCATCCGCGATCAGGAAGACGTCCTCAGCGGGCCCACCAGCCCCATGGTCAACATCAGCTGGGACCAGGAATGCACGGCCCTCGAGCCCTACGGCACCCCGGCTACCCGCGGCACCTACGGTTTCTATGACATCCGCGGCAGCTGGCGTCAGCCCTACGGTTCCGCCTGGGACATTTTCCGGAACACCTACGCCATCTACCTCCAGGATTCCTGGACGATCAGCGGCAAGCTGACCTTGAACGCCGGCGTCCGGACCGAGAGCGAGTACATCCCGACGTTCAACGAGAACGTTCCGGACGAGTTCAGGAAGCCCATTCAGTTCGGCTTCGAGGACAAGATCGCTCCCCGCTTCGGCGCCGTCTATGACGTCTTCGGCGACTCGACCCTGAAGATCTTCGGCAGCTTCGGCATCTACTACGACGTCATGAAGCTGTACATGGCCGAAGGCGCGTTCGGCGGTTTCAAGTGGCAGACCGACTACTACACCCTCGACGTCGCCGACTACCGGCTCATCGCGGCCAGCGGCCTCCTCGACGACCAGGCCAGCCAAGAAGCCGGCGGCGACTACCTCGGCACCATCGACTGGCGCATCCCCTCGTTCGAAACGCTGCAGCCCGACATGCTGCCCGTCGCCCAGCAGGAAGTCTCCTTCGGCGCCGAAAAGAAGCTGACGGAAGACCTGTCCATCTCGGCCCGCGGCGTTTGGAAGCACCTGCTGCGGACGATCGAGGACATCGGCATCATCACTCCCCTGGGAGAACAGTACTACCAGGGCAACCCCGGCAGCCAGTGGATCCTTGATCTCTTCCATGAGCTGCAGGAAGTCCCGACCGGTCTCGATTATTGGGACCAGCGGCCCGCCATCCGCAACTACTACGGCCTGAACGTCTCCCTCGAGAAGCGGTTCAGCCACAACTGGCAGGGCTCCGTCAATTACACTCTGAGCCTGACCAAGGGCAACTACGGCGGCCTCTCCTCGACCGACGAGTTCGGCCGCAATTCCCCGAACGTCGAGCGCTCGTACGATCTGTGGTTCATGATGTACGAGATGGACGGCACGGCGGTCAACGGCACGCTGCCCCAGAATCGCACCCACTACATCAAGGCCTACGGCTCCTACTCCTTCCCGATGGGCCTGACGCTCGGCTTCGCCGCCTACGGCCGCAGCGGGAACCCCATCTCCACGCGCCTCAACTTCAACAACAGCTACATCTACCCCGAAGGCTACGGCGACATGGGGAACCTGCCCTTCACGGCTTGGGCCGACGTCTACGCCGAGTGGGCCATCAAGATCGGAGGCCGCTACACCGTGGCTTTCAACGCCCAGATGAGCAATGTCACCAACACCAAGACCTTCCAGAACGCCAACTACATCCCCACCCGCAACTCCATGAACATCCCCGACGACCTCCTCCTCGACGGGACGGCCGTCGACCCCAGCACCACGCTCGTCGACTCCCTGGGACGCACGTATTACTGGGTAGACCGGATGGCCTATTACCGGCCCAACGTCTCCTACATCGGCTCACCCGAAGCTCAGGCCACCCCGCAGAAGGGCCTCAACGAGCGCTTCGGCACCTGGACCCTCCGGTTCGGCGCCCGGTTCTCGTTCTAAGCCAGACAGCAGAAGCAGAAGCAGTACACGCAGAATCTCGAGCCCGCCCCCTCCGGGGGGCGGGCTTTTTTTTTCGCCGGAAGGGGTCAAACTTATCGTTCGTAAATTGGGGGCTGTCCCCGGAGGGGACGGGGCTGGGCAGCGCCACTAAATTACAGATGTCGTTATGGTTATGACCTATCCG
>Ga0105093_10000810_pt1 | contig 11788 bp, 10 predicted proteins | sample PPLLak3March2015_2_FD_79111 | JGI IMG/M metagenome (GOLD analysis project Ga0105093, IMG submission 79111) | Freshwater sediment microbial communities from Prairie Pothole Lake near Jamestown, North Dakota, USA - PPLs Lake P8 Core (3) Depth... | ecosystem: Environmental > Aquatic > Freshwater >... | reverse complement strand
TTGACCGAGACCGAGCCGGCCCCTTCTTCGACCCGGATCTCGACCTTATCGAGGTCCTCCTTGCTCCGGCGGGCCTTCTTGACGGCCTTGATCTCGACCTTGTCGTCTTTCCATGTGGCGACCGTCACCCCGCCGTTGACGTTCGCGAGCGAGAACCGGTCCCCGGCCTTGAGAGGCAGGGTCTTCGAAAAGTCTTCCAGGAACTCCTCCCCGGCCAGCATGCAGGAAACGGCCAGGAGAAGGATCGTAACGCAGAGCGCGATGAGGACCTTGATCTTCGACACGGGAACCTCCTAGAAAACGACGTTCATGAGAGTAGACGCAGATTCATGCCGGAAGGTTCCCTGGCCGGAAAATAGGCCTTAGAGGAGGCCCATGAGCTTCTTGGCCCCGTCGAGGGTCTCCCGGGCGACGACCCGGGCCTTGCGGGCGCCCTCGGCCAAAGCCTCCCTGACACGCTCCGGATGCTGGGCCAGGTCCTGCCGGCGCTCCCGGATGGGGTCGAGGACCTTCATCAGGCTGCGGTGGAAGATCTTCTTGCAGTCGAGGCAGCCGATCGTCGCCTCGCGGCAGCCCTGGACGATCCCGGAGAGCTCGGCCTCCGGCGTCACGAGCTTGTGATAGCCGTAGATATTGCACCGGTCCGGTTCGCCCTTGTCGCTGCGGCGCTTGCGGGCCTCGTCGGTCTTGGCCGGCCGGAGCTTCTCCCAGATGGCCTCCGGCGCCTCGGCGACGCCGATGGTGTTGTCCATGGACTTGCTCATCTTCGACGCGCCGTCGATGCCCATGACCCGGGCGCCGCGGCCGATGAGCGTCGCCGGCTCCGGGAAGTAATCGCCGAAACGGTTGTTGAAGCGGCGGGCCACCTCGCGGCTGAACTCGAGATGCTGGGCCTGGTCCTCCCCGACGGGGACGGCGTCGGCCTTGTAGATCAGGATATCGGCGGCCTGAAGGATGGGATAGTTGAGGAGGCCGGCCGTGACATTCTCCCGCTCCCGGTCCGACTTCTCCTTGAATTGGGTCATCCGGCCGAGCTCGCCGAGGGGCGTCACGCAGTTGAGGAGCCAGCAGAGCTCGGTGTGCTCGGGGACGTGGCTCTGGACGAAGATCGTGCACTTGGCCGGATCGAGGCCGGCGGCCATGTTGTCGAGGGCGGCGTCTCAGACCCTTTGGGGCAGGGCTTTGGGATCGTAGGTGACGGTGATGGCATGGAGGTCGACGATCGTGAAGAAGCAATCGTACTCGTCCATCAGGCGGACCCAGTTCTCGATGGCGCCGAAATAGTTGCCGATATGGATGGTGCCGCTCGGCTGGATGCCGCTCAGGATGCGTTGGCGTGAAGTCATGGCCGGACCTCGTTTCTTTTCCGGGGCTATTGTATCAGAAGGGCCAGGAGTTCCGCGAGGACCATGGCCGTGGCCCCCCAGATCCGGTGCCCCCCATAAGCGTAAAACGGGACGTCATGGTCCTGGCCGCCGTAATGCCAGGTCTCCCGGCGGACGTTGGCCGGGTCGGCCAGATGGTCGACGGGGGCCTCGATGACCTCCTCGACCTCTTCCGGCTGGAGGCGGAACTGAAGCGGTCCGTTGATCGCGGCCACGGTCGGGAAGATGCAATAGTTGCTCGGCGGGACGAAGAGCGGCGTGAGGCGGCCGAGGAGGCGGACCGCGCCGAGATCGAGCCCCAGCTCCTCGACGGCCTCCCGGAGGGCCGTCGCCTCGATCGATTCGCCGGGGTGCTGCTCGCCCCCGGGCAGGGAGATCTGGCCGCGGTGGTGCTGGACGAGGTCGGTCCGGCGGGTCAGGAGGACGCGAAGGCGGCCGTCCTTGACGTAGAGGAGGATGAGGACGCCCGCTTTGCGGCAGCAGTCCTCGACCTCGAACCAGGCTTTGCTCCCCGGGCGGGGATGCGGGACCATGGTGAGTTGGGCGGGGATCCCGGGAAGCGGGGCCCTCAGGCCCTTCTCGATGCGGGCCAGTATCTCCAGGGGCGCCAAGGGCACAGGCACGCCCGCCTCAGCGGCCTCTCCCGGCCAGGAGCTTCTCGATGTCCGCGATCTCCTTGGGCACGCCGGCCGTCAGGACCTCGCAGCCGGCCGCGGTGATGAGGACCGTGTCCTCGATGCGGACGCCGAAGCCCTTCTCGGGATAATAGAGGCCCGGCTCGATGGCGAAGACCATGCCTTCCTTGAGCACCCCGCCGAGAGGGACGTCGTGGGTCGAAAGTCCGACGCCATGGCCGAACCCCCCCAGCTGGCCGCGCGGGTCGAGCCCTTTGGCCTTCATCACGGCGGCGACGTGCTCGCGGACGTCATTCGGGGTCGCGCCCGGCTTGTAGGCCTCGATGCAGGCTTTCTGGACCTCGAGGACGATCCGGTAGACCTCCCTCTGCTCGTCCGAGAAGCGGCCCGAGGCCGGCCAGGTCCGGGTGATGTCCATGGCCAGATGATCGAGGTCCGCCCCGAAGTCCATGAGGACGACGTCCCCGGCCTCGACGCGCCGCGTGTTCTTGTTGTAGTGGAGGATGCACGAGTTGGGTCCGGAGCCGACGATCGGGGGGTAAGCGGCTCCCGTGGCCCCGCCCTTCAGGACGACGGACATGGCCGCCGCCTCGATCTCGTATTCGTGGACGCCGGGCCGCCCCGCCAGCATGGCCTGGCGGACGCCTTCGGCCGAGAGAGCCCCGTTCCGCCGCAGGATCGCGATCTCCTCGGGTGTCTTGACGGCTCTCAGCGCGTCGATCGCCGGGGCGAGGTCATGGAACTCCATCTGGGGATAGCGCTGGCGGAGCTTCTCGATCCGGTAAAGATCGGTCGACAGCTGGTCGTTGTAGTGGCTCCGGGACCGGCGGCCGTCCATCAGGGCCGTCTCGGAACGGGCGTTGTCAAGGGAGTCCCGCGGCGAGAGCCGGAGGTAGAGCTTCCCGCCGCCGCGCCCCGAGAGCCGGGCCAGGAACTCGTCGAGGTCGGCGACGGCGAGGATGTCCGTGAAGCCCGCCTTGGCCTTGGCCTCCGGGTCGTCGAGCAGGCCGGGGCCGTCGTATTGCTTCTCGCGGGCCGACCGCTGGGGCAGGAAGAGGAAGGACGACCCCCGGGACAACGGCAGGAGGACGAGGACCGCGCCGAGGTCCTCGTTCCCGGTGAAGTAGAAGAAGTCGTTGTCCTGCCGGAAGTGGGCCCCCGCGGGGACCGAGGCGTCACCGAAGAGGATGATCGCCCCGTCCTTGACCTGGCCCATGAGGGCGGCGCGGCGCCGGACGAATTCCTCGGGGGTGAAGCCGGTCCGTTGGGCCGGGAGCGGGAGGGCGGTCAGGATGACGAGCAGTCCGATCGAAAAAAGAAGGACGTTCCGGCGGGCGTTCGGCATATCGCGACTCCTCTCGACGGCAGGGGGATCAGGCCTTGCCGAGGACCATGGCCAGCAGGGCCATGCGGACATAGAGCCCGTACTCCATCTGCCGGAAGTAAGCGGCCCGGGGATCGTCGTCGAAATCGGTGCTGATCTCGGTGACCCGGGGCAGCGGGTGCATGACGATCATCTTGCTCTTCGCGGCGGCCATGATGGCCTTGTCGAGGACATAGGCCCCCTTGACGGACTCGTAGACCGCCTCGTTCTCGAAGCGCTCCCGCTGGACGCGGGTGACATAGAGGACGTCGGTCTCCGGCAGGACCTTGTCGAGGGTCTGGTGCTCGGACTGCTTCATGCCCTTGGCCTCGAGCTCGGCGATGATCTCCGGCGGCATCCGCAGGGCCTCGGGCGAGACATAGTTGAGCTTGGCGTTGTAGAGGGACAGCAGCCGGGACAGCGAGTGCACCGTCCGCCCGTATTTGAGGTCGCCGAGCATGGTCACGGTCAGGTCGTCCATGCGGCCGAGCTCCTCGCGAATGGTGAAGGCGTCGAGCAGGGCCTGGGTCGGATGCTCGCCGACGCCGTCGCCGGCGTTGATGACCGGCTTGGACGCGGCCGCGGCCGCCTTGGCCGCCGAGCCTAGCTCGGGGTGGCGGATGACGATGACGTCGGCGTAGCACTCGAGCGTCTTGATCGTGTCCGGCAGGCTCTCGCCCTTGGCCACGGAGGAGTAACGGACCTCGTTGATGTTGATGACGTTGCCGCCGAGCCGCTCCATGGCCGCGAGGAAGGAGGACGAGGTCCTCGTCGACGGCTCGTAGAAGATCGAGGCCAGGATCTTGCCCTTGAGGAGGTCGAAGGTCCCGACCCGCTCGACCATGACCCGCATCTCGTGGGCGACGCCGAAGACGTACTCGAGGTCGGTCCGGCTGAACTGCTTGACCGAGATGATGTCCTTGCCGTACCAGGGCGCCGTGCGCTGGTCGCCGAATGGGAGATGCGGGCTTTTGGCGGGGCTGGGCATGGCGGCTCTCCTTTACGCGGAAAGGGTCCCCCCCGGGGCGAACGGTCCCTGGAAAGGCCGCCTAATGCTACATCAGCCCGCGCGTGCGCGTCAATCCGCCGCGAGCTTGAAGCGGGCAAATGCGAAGGACCCATCGCCGCCCGTCTTTGTGAGATAGGCGTAGGCGTAGGCCTTCCAAAAATGGATGGGCATCACGGGCTCGTAGCCCGCCGGATCGATCTTGACCGCGGCGATCAGCCGGCCGTCAGTCGCGTAGGCCTTGAACGACGCCTCCCGGGAGAAGCGGGCCGCGTTGAGATCATAGACGAGGATCCGGCCTTGGGGGTCGACCGCCAGCCGCTGAAAACAGGGCAGATACTCGGGAAGCTTGATATCGGCCTTATTCCGGGCCAGGAACGCGATGTTCTTCGGATCTTCGTCGGCGCGCACGGCGAACTCGAGGTGCTTCCAGGTGATCCTGGTCCTTTCGATATCCAACACGAAGGAGGACAGCTTCTCCCCGGAAAACGAGTACAGCGCGACCTCGGGAGTCCCGGAGCAGGCGACCAGGACCCGGTCGGGACCGGCCTTGGCCAGAAAGACGGCCGGCTCCCATTCGATGACCCGGACCATGAACTTGGAACTCGGCTTCTCCCAGTCGAAGACCGCCAGCTCGGTTTCGTGTCCGTCCCCGAGGTCCATGATCAGGACGCGGTACCGTGCGGCGATTACGCCCGGGGGTCCCGTCCGCCCTTCGTGAACGGCGCAGACGATCTTGTTCTCGCCAAGGGTGGCCAGGGTCCGGACGGAAGACATTGAGCCCCCGTCTTCCCCCAGCTTGACCGTCCTCAGGAAATTCCCGTCCAAGTCAAAGAGGCTCAGCCTCCGGTTCCCCGCGTCGTTGACCACCAGGGTTTTCGCCTCGAGGACGTCCAGGGCGCCGGGGCTCTGGAGGTCCCCAGGCCCCTGCCCTTTGCGGCCGAAACTCTTGACCAGATTCCCCGCGGCATCAAACTTATGGATCAGGCCGTCGGCGGCGGCCGGCCGGAAGAACGACCCGTCTGGGCAGAAGGCCGTCCATGTGTCGGTGGACGTCTTGAAGAGGGCGTCCCATTCCGTTCCCGCCCCGAACGCCGGATCGGCGACGATTCTGACCGTCGCCGGATTGCCGGCGGCCGGGGCGCCGGGCTGCTGCCCCGGACCGAAAATCCCCAGGGCGACGAAAAGAACGACGGCATGGAACATTGCGGCCTCCTTATCTGACCGGGAAACGGGGGTTTCCTCCCGCCTTCTCCTCATGAGTCGATGCGCCCCGCCCGGGAGAACCATTTAAGGCAACCCTCACCAGAACCCGGGGACGAGCTCCAGCGCGCGCGTCCATGGCCCTACAATAAATCCGGCCTGGGGCGTAGTCAATCCCCCGAAGCCTGCCAATCAAAACAACTGAGAATCAACTCCCCGGGCGGGGAACGGGCCGGATCTCGTGAGGCCTGGAAGGGGTAAAAAGGGAGGAGGGACGCCCCCGCGGCGCCCCTCACTCCGGAACAAAAGAAGGAGGGTTAAGGAAGGGTATCGGGAGTCCTGAGGTTGATTGCTCTAACCATCGGTATCTCCACTGCCCTCAGAAATGCATTTTTTGTGCCATATCCCTCCTGCCTGAAAAAGCGCGGAGAACGGCGGCCGATGTAAACTTTCTTGAGGGCCCTGTCAAAAAACGAGAAAAAGAAGGGGGCCGTCAGCCCTTGTGGGCGAGGAGGGCCCGGACGCCGTCGACGACGAGGTCCACCTCCTTGGCTGAGATATAGATCGGCGTCGAGACCCGGACGCCGAAGGTCCCGGCCTCGGGGCTGCCCGTCGTGCGGACGACCAGGTTGTGCTTCTCGCGGAGGTAGTCGCAGAGCCTGGACTCGAGCCCCCCGCCCATGGAGAAGGCGGTCAGCCCGGCGCTGAGGTAGGGGTCGAGGGGCGTGTGGACCTTGACGCCCGGGATCTTGGCCAGCTCCTGCTTGAGCCGGGCGGCCAGGACCTTGATCCGGCGCTCGATGCGGGACTTGCCGATCCTGTTATTGAAATTGAGGGCCTCGTCGAGGGCGAAGAGCAGGGCGTCGGACCGCTGGCCCGACGGGTCGAGCTTGGACGCCTTCGCGTTTTTCTCCCAGCCGGAGCTGACGACCGTGGGGTAGACCTTGTCGAGGGCCTCCAAGCGGACGTAGAGAAGGCCGATCCCGGTCGGCGCGCCCAGCCACTTGTAGGGGCTCGAAGCGAAAAAGTCGATGCCCAGGGCCTTCATATCGAGGTCGAGCATGCCGACGCCGTGGGCGCTGTCGGCCAGGATGAGCAGGCCCTTGTCGTGGGCCAGCTTGCTCAGCTCCTTGAGAGGCATGATGAGGCCGGTGATGAACACGGTGTGGCTGATGCTGATCACCCGCGTCCTGGGCGTGATCGCGGCGGCGAAGGCCCCGACGATCTCGTCGACCGCCCTGGTCGTCGGGCTGAGCGGGACTTCCTTGATCGAGAGGCCGGCCCGCTTCTCCTTGAGCCGCCAGGGGCCGATGTGGCCGGGGTGCTCCAGGTTCGACATCAGGACCTCGTCCCCGGCCTTGAGGTCGAGGCCGTTGATGACGAAGTTGAGGCCTTCGGTCGTGTTGCTGGTCAGCGCGATCTCGTCGGGCGAGGCGTTGACGAACGCGGCCAGCTTGGCCCGGACGGATTCCCGGAAGGACGGCAGGAAGTTGTAACTGTCGAACGGGTTGCCGACCTGGACGCGGAAGTACTTCATCAAGGTGTTGAAAACGCTCTTGGGCATGGGCCCGAGCGTCCCGTTGTTCATCATGATGAAGCGGTCGTCGAATTCATAGAGCTTGCGGATCTCCTCCCAATAGACGCCGTCGGGCGCCTCGTCGTCGAGGTACTTCTGGTTGAGCGCGGTGATCTTCTGTCCGATCCCGGCGTTGAGCTCGTCGAGGGCGGCGACCGAGAGGGCCGAGCCGGCGAGAAGGTATTTGGCGAAATCCCGGCGAGACAGGCCTGACGGCATGTTCATGAGGGGGCCTCCTGAAAGGATGGCCGGATTATATCAAGAAGGAAGGGATCAAGCCAAGTTTGACCCTTCTTAAGCGGCGGGCTCGAGGGGGTTCTTGGGTTGGAGGACCCGGTCGATCGACAGGTTCAGGTCATTGAGGTCGAGGGGCTTGACGAAGAAGTGGCTGATCGCGAACCGGCCCATGTCCTCGATCCGGACCTCGTCGGGATGAGCGGTGATGAGCATGGCTTCCCCCTCGAAGCCGTTCTCCCGGAGCCGCTTGATGAGCTCCATCCCGGTGAAGAACGGGAGCCTGTAGTCCGCGATGATCAGGTCGGCCCGCCCGTCCTTGAGCTGGGTCAGGGCCTGACGGGGGTCCTTGAGGGGCACGACCCGGTACTTCTTGCCGAGGAGCAAGGCGAACGTCTTGCGGACGGTTTCGTCGTCGTCGACCAGTACGATCTTCTTCAGTGCGGTCATGAGGGGCCTCTTCCTTGCGGCCGCAGGCTTAAATTGCACTTTTTGTGCCAAGTCCGGAAGCTTTTCTCTCGGGGAGACCGGGCGGCGGCGCGGGCGGCCCGGGGGGGGGCGGCCAAGTTCTTTTACAGCCGCGGCGGGGGCTTTACAGCGCGTTCCTCAAGACGATTCCCCCAGGTCGAGGCCGTAGTCCTTGATCTTCTTGTCCAGGGTCGGACGGCTGATCTGGAGGATCTGGCTGGCCCGGGTCTTGCTCCCCTTGACCGCGCTGAGGACGTGCTGGATGTAGTTCTTCTCGACTTCCTCGAGCGAGACGAGCTCGTCGGAGAAGGCTTTCTTCTCGTCCGGCTCCAGGGGCAGGTTCTCCTTGAGGACGACGTCGCCCTTGGCCAGGATGACCGCCCGGGTCAGCGCGTTCTCGAGCTCGCGGACGTTGCCGCGCCAGGGCATCTCGACCAGGATCTTCATGACCTCCGGCGGGACCTTGCGGACGTTGCGGCGCAGCTCGCGGTTGATCTTCTCGAGCAGGTAGGCCACCAGGTCGGGGATGTCCTCGCGCCGTTCGCGCAGCGCCGGCAGCGTGATCTCGACGACCTTGAGGCGATAGAAGAGGTCCTCGCGGAACTTTCCCTTCTCGATCAGGGCCTTCAGGTTCTGGTTCGTGGCGGCGATGATGCGGGCCTCGGTCTTGAGCACCTTCTCCCCGCCGACCTTCATGAAATCGCGCGATTCGATGACCCGCAGGAGCTTGCTCTGAAGGTTGGGCGAGACGTCCCCGACCTCGTCGAGGAAGAGAGTGCCTTTCCCGGCGATCTCGAATTTCCCCTTGGTCTCGCTGACGGCGTCGGTGAAGGCGCCCTTGACGTGCCCGAACAGCTCCGATTCGAGTAGGGTGTCCTGGATGGCCGAGCAGTTGATGACGATGAAGGGCTCGTCCCGGTAGGGGCTGTTGTAGTGGATGGCCTTGGCCACGAGCTCCTTGCCCGTGCCGCTCTCGCCCTGGATGAGGATGTTGGCCCGGGTGTTGGCCACCGAGCCGATGAGCTTGAAGACGTTCCGGATGCCGGGCGAACGGCCGATGATGTTGTCGATCGTGTACTCTTTCTGCTTCTCCTCGACCAGATAGCTGACCCGCTCCTCGAGGGCCCGCACCTGGAAGGCCTTGTCGATGGTCAGGTCGAGCTCGGTCGCGTTGAGCGGCTTGACCAGATACTCGAAGGCCCCGAGCTTGATGGCCTCGACCGTCGTCTTCATGTCGTCGAACGCGGTCATGATCAGGATGACGGCCCGCCGGTCGCGCTCCTTGATCCGCCGCAGGACCTCCAGGCCGTCGATGTCGGGCAGCCGGACGTCGAGGAGGACCAGGTCCGGCGCGGATTCGGAGAAGGACCGCACCGCGCCCTCCCCCGTCTCGGCGACGGCGATGTCGAAGCCCTTCTTCGCCAGCTGGGAGGCCAGGGTCTTGCGGACGAGCGGGTCGTCCTCGACGATCAGGATGGATCTCATGGCGTTTCCTCCGCCGGGATGAGGATGACGAACGCGCCGCCGCACCCGCCTTCGGGGTCGACGCCGATCGTCCCGTTGTGCTGCTCGACGATCTTGCGGGCGTTGGCCAGGCCGAGCCCGAAGCCGGAGGGCTTGGTCGTATAGAACGGCTCGAAGATGTTCGGCCGGTCCTTCTCCGGAATGCCCGGCCCGGTGTCGGCGATCCGCACCCGGACCAGCGTCCGCCCGCCCTCGACGACGGGATCGCAGGTAATGCGAATGGTCCCGCCGGACCCGAGGGCCTCCTGGGCGTTGCGGAGGATGTTGAGGAAGACCTGGCGGAGCTTGTCGGCGTCGGCCAGGATCGGGGGCAGACTTCCGGCGCAGTCCTTCTCGACCTTGATCCCCTTCCCGGCGAGGACGTCCCGGACGACCTTGAGCGATTCCTCGACGACCTGCTCGATCGGCCAGCGCTCCAAGCTGAGCTCCTGGACGCGCGTGAAGTTGAGCAGCTCCTTGATGAAGCGCTCGATCTGGTCGATGCCCTCGAGCGAGAGACCGAGGTGAGCCTTGACCGCATCGGCGAACCCTTCCTCTTCGGCCACCTTCTGGATGTTCAGCTTGACCGACGTCAGGGGGTTGCGGATCTCGTGGGCGATCGTGGCGGCCATCCGGCCGATCGAGGCGAGCTTCTCGTGCTGGACGAGGCGCCGGTTCGCCTCCTCTACCCGTTCGCGCGAGTGGAGGAGCTGCGATGTCATCTCGTTGAAGCTCCGGGCCAGCTCGCCGACCTCATCCCGCGATGTGTCGACGATGGCCTGGGAGAAATCGCCCTTGGCGATCCGGACCGTCCCGTCGACGAGACGGTGGAGGGGCCGGGTGATGCGCCGGGCCAGCAGGGCCGCCCCGGCGATGCCGAACAGAAAACCGGCCAGGCCGATAAGCCCGAGGACCCGCTGGATCTCGCGCAGCCGGTCGTACATGGGCTCGAGGGTCATGCCGATCTTGACCGCGCCCCACCGGCCGGCCGCCGCGGTGAAGGCGGGGACCTCGATCTCGAGGACCCGGACCGGCTCGTTGCGGATGATCAGGCGCTTGGTCTCCGAGGCGGTCTCCTGGTTGGTCAGCGCGTCCCTCAGATGGCTCGTGGTGACGATCTCGCTGTGGTCCTGGATGAGATCGCTCCAGGCGACAGGGCGCCATTCCCGGTCATAGACGATGATGTAGATCAGGTCCCCGGTGCTGTGCTCGGCGACGTATTTCTTGACCGCCTGCCAGTCGTTGAACGACAGGCTGGTCAGGTTGGCGTCGGCAATGTAGCGGGCCTGGAGCATGGCCCGGGCCTCCGTCTCTTCCTTGAGGATGGCGGCCTCGCGGATCTGGATGACGTAGAGGACCGCCCCGAAGACCAGGAGGACGAGCAGGGTGATCCAGAAGAGGAGGCGCTTGTAGATCGAGATCTTCAGCTCACTTCTCCTTCCCGGGGGCTAGCCAGATCGATCGGACGTCGAGGAAGATGAACCCCATGGCCGGGATGCGCACGCCGCGCACCTGGGGCTGGACGGCCATGAGGATCCGTTCGGAAAAGAGAGGCAGGGCCGGCATCTCCTCGTAGAGGAGCTTCTCCATCTCCCGGAACAGCGCCGTCCGCAGCTCCCAGCTCGACTCGGACTCGGCCTTGGCCAGCAGGACGTCCAGGCGCGGGTCGGCATAGCGGGAGTTGAGCCCGTTCGGGACGGACCCGGACCGAAAGAGGGGGGCGATGATGTTCTCGGGGTCCGGAAAATCCATGGTGTAGGGGAGGAACTTCACGTAAGGCGCGGTCATGTCCCCGGCACCCTCCGGCTTGCGCAGATGCTTCACGTCGAGCCGGATCTCGAGGGCCCCGAGCTGGCGGGCGAGCTCGCGGGCGAAACCGGCCGACTCGTCGTTCCTCGGGAGATCGAGGAGAAGCGTCAGCTTCAGGGCCTTCCGGCCGCCGGGCGGCAACAGCCGGTCGAGGAGGAGCTTGGCCGCGTCGGTATCGGTGAACGGGCCCGCCGCCCGGGGGAAAAACCCCGGCAGGAAGGGCGGGATGAAGTTGTTCATGACCTGGTGGATCGTCCCCGGCGAGTCGCAGGCCGCGGCCAGGCGGGCTTTGTCGAGACCCAGGGCCAGGGCCTTGCGGACCTCGGGGCGGTCGAGCGGGGGGATATTGCAGCTGAAGGCCAGGAAGAACGACTTGAGGGTGCTGTTCTCCAGGATCGGGAAACGGCCGCGGAGCATCCCCTCGGAGGTCACCGGAACGAGGTGGATGCTGCCGTTCTCGAACTGCTCGTCGGTGAAATACGGGCTGTACTCGAGGGCGGCCACATAGGGCGGGCCCCAGTAATAGTCGGCGTTGCGCACGAGCCGGACCCCGAGGATATCCAGCCGCGGGCTCCGGAGCCACTCGGCGAACTTGAAGGGGCCGGT
>Ga0105093_10000809_pt1 | contig 11797 bp, 7 predicted proteins | sample PPLLak3March2015_2_FD_79111 | JGI IMG/M metagenome (GOLD analysis project Ga0105093, IMG submission 79111) | Freshwater sediment microbial communities from Prairie Pothole Lake near Jamestown, North Dakota, USA - PPLs Lake P8 Core (3) Depth... | ecosystem: Environmental > Aquatic > Freshwater >... | reverse complement strand
GACCTCGACGACGTGCCGGCCTCTCTCTGCTCGGGCAGCGCGACGACGGACACGACGGCCGAGCTCGTCTACGTCGGGCCCGGCGATCGCGAGGAGTTCTACAAGGACAGGGACATCGAGGGCAAGATCCTGCTCGTCGGCGGCCCGCCCGAGATGGCCCGCCGGCTCGGGGTGCAGAAGTTCGGGGCCGCCGGCCTCGTCGGCTGGTCCTCGAGCCATCCCGAGTTCGACCGGGACCAGGTCGGCTGGAGCGGCCTGCGGCCGGCCGGGCAGGACCGGGCGACGTTCGGGTTCATGGTCTCCGAGAGGCAGGGCCAGGAGCTGCGGGAGACGCTCGAGCGGGGCGGCAGGATCGTCGTCCGGGCCGTCGTCAAGACCCAGCTCGTCGAGGGCTTCAAGGACCAGCTGACGGTCGGCCTGATCAAGGGCACGGAATTCCCCGACGAGGAGCTCGTCTTCACCGCCCATCTCTACGAGGGCTGGGCCAAACAGGGGGCCAACGACAACGCCTCCGGCTGCGCGGCCATCCTGGAGACGGCCCGGGTGCTGGCCAAGCTCGCGGCCGAGGGCCGGATCCCGCCGCTCAAGCGGTCCGTGCGCTTCCTCTTCGTGCCCGAGATCTCCGGGACCGAGGCCTACCTCCGGCTGAACCCGGATATCACGAAGAGGATCTTCGCCGACATCAATCTCGACATGGTCGGCGAGGGCCTGATCAAGAACCAGAGCTACTTCCGCCTCAACCAGACGCCCTGGTCGCTGCCGACCTACCTCAACGACGTCATGGCCTCCTACATCGAGTGGATGGGCGATTCCCAGCGGGACGCCCAGGAGTCCAATTGGCGGACGGGCGGGGTCCTGGCCCCGACCGGATCCCGCGACCCGTTCTATTTCCTCGTCGAGCACTATTCCGGGGGGAGCGACCACGTCGTCTTCCTCGACGGCGGCGTCCGCATCCCGGCCGTGCTGATGATCGTCTGGCCCGACCAGTGGTACCACTCGAGCGGCGACACGCCGGACAAGTCCGACGCGACCCAGCTCAAGCGGGTCGTGACGATCTCCGCGGCCGCGGCGGAGTTTCTGGCCAACGCGGGCCCGGCCGAGGCGACGCGGATGATGACCGAGATCTCGGCCCGCCAGGGCGGCCGGCTCGGGGACGACCGGGCCCGGGCGGAGCGGATGCTGCTCGAGGCCGGCGCGGGCGCGGTCCACGCGGCCGTCCGGGAGGCCCGGGTGCTCGTCGATCAGGGCATCCTCCGGGAGAAGAAGGCCCTGGAATCGGTCCGGTTCTTCATCGGCCAGGATGACGGCGCGGCGCGGACCCTCGCGGGCCGGCTGGCCGGCCTCGACACGGTCCGGACCGCCCATATCAAGGTCGTCGACGAGCTCTACGCCGCGCGCTGCCGGGCGCTCGGCGTCAAGGCCGAAAAGCCCGTGCCGACGAAGGACGAAGTCAGGCTGGCCGGCCTCGTCCCCGTCCGGACCGCGAAGATCGGCGGGATGATGGCCATGTGGTCGCTCCGGGAAGAGGTCCGCAAGCTCGGCTACCAGGCGCCGATGGCGATCCGGATGGCCGAAGAGGAGCTGCGCAACTTCATCGACGGGGAGCGGTCGATCCTCGACATCCGCGACGCCGCCTCGGCGGAATTCGCGCCCCTCGACCTTCTGGAGGTCGAGACATGGGTGGGCGTCCAGGAGAAGCTCGGCCTCGTCACCCTGAAAAGGAAATAGCTCTTCTCTCGATCCCGGGGGAGTTCCTCTCTCCGGCTTTGCTCGGCTCCGCCGCCATTCTGGAGCTCCGCTCCGAAGACTTCGCTACGCGCCGATCCCTCGCCGCCTCGAGAGGATTCCCGGAAAAGGGAGAAGAACCAAGAAATAGGGTTTACTTAACGAAGAGCTTCTCCAGGGCGGGGATGAGGTCCATCGTCTTCTCGAACTCGACGAGCGGGATCTTCTTGGCCGCGGCGATGGTCGAGAAGCGGCCGTCGGCGTTGCCTTCCTTGAGGACGAGGAGGATGTCCGAGCTCGGCGCCACGGCGTCGATCGACTGCTCGTCGGTCGTATCGCCGGCCGCCGCGCCCTGGGAGCGGCGCTTCATGCCCTCGATGTGGGCGCCGATGATCTTGACCCCCGACTTGCGGGCCTCGGCGATGAGGGCGGAGGCCCGGGCGAGCTCGTCCTCGATCTCGATGCCGGCCGCGCCCATGCCCTTGAGGCTGGCGCCCATGGTGATGATGAGGGTCTTGTAGGGTGTGCCGGCCTTGGCCTTGGCCTGGAGGGTCTCGGGCGTCGCCAGCGGGTCGATGTCGTAGGCCATCTTCAGCCGCTGCAGGACGACCTTGATCGTCGTGGGCCCGATGCTCTGCCCGCAGGAGGTGACCAGGACGGGGAGCTCGGCCTTGGCCTCCGGGGCCTGGCTCACGAGCGTCGCGGGGGCGAGGGCGAGGAGGACGGCGACGGCGGCAAGGGCCGCGGCGGATCTATGGATGCGGGACATGGCGGACTCCTTTCTCAGGCGCTTGGGGCGCAAGAACCCATGTTAAGGCAAAGTCCCGGCGCGGTCAAATCTGTGGTATCATTTTCGGACGAGATCGAGCGCGTCATGGAGGGTGCCATGCTCAGGGAACGTCGCCATCGAACGCCAGCCGCCGGCGCGGTACTTGTCCTCGCCTTGTGGTCCTGCCAGGGTTCGCCGGACCGGATGGAGCCGGTCACGACCGACGAGATCGCGGCCCACATCCGCTATCTCTCGAGCGACCAGCTGGAGGGCCGGGCCGTCGGGACGGACGGCATCGAACTGGCCGCCCGGTACCACGAGGACTACTTCCGGACGATGGGCCTCGACCCCGCCTTCCCCACGGGCTACCGGCAGACGTTCTCCCTCAAGGGATCGACGCCGGACCCGCACGCCGCGCTCGAGTTCGCCGCGCCGGAGGGGACGATCGCCCCCGTTCTCTGGGAGGAGTTCGTCGTCCGGACGGAGCGCGAGGACGCGCCGGCCGAGGCCTCGGGCGAGGTCGTCTACTGCGGCTATCTCATCCAGGCCCCCGAGCGGGACTGGGACGACATCAAGGGCCTCGACCTCGCCGGCAAGGTCCTGCTCGTCGAGATCAACGAACCGGGAAACCGGCCGGGCGGCGCCTTCGACGGCGAGGACATGACCTACTACGGCCGCTGGACTTACAAGTACGAGAAGGCCGCCGCCCTCGGTGCGGCCGGCGTCCTCATCATCCACGACACGAAGGGCGCCGCCTACGGCTGGGACGTCCTGCCGGCGTCGTGGAAGAACGAGGCCTTCTTCCTGCCCGACCGCGAGCGGCGGCTCCTCTTCGAGGGCTGGATCTCGGGCCCGGCGGCCGACCGGCTCATGGCCGCGGTCAAGCTCGACCGCCAGGCCCTCCGTTCGAAGGCCGAGACCTCCGATTTCGCGCCCGTTCCGCTCGGCCTGAAGGCGGCGGTCCGCCAGCGGCGGACGTTCCGGGCCGTCGAAGGCGTCAACGTCGCCGGCATCGTTCGGGCCCGGCATCCCGCCGCGACGAAGCGGACGATCGTCCTCTCGGCCCACTACGATCACTTCGGGCGCGACGCGTCCCTCGAAGGCGACCAGATCTACAACGGCGCCGTCGACAACTGCTCGGCGTCCGCGGCCATGCTCGCGCTGGCGGGCCACGCCGCCCAGCGCCCGGAGAAGCTCAAGGACGACCTCTGCTTCGTCGCCGTGACGGCCGAGGAGCAGAACCTCCTCGGCTCGGACTACTTCGCCCGGCACATGCCCTTCGAGGCGGCCAAGGTCATCGCCGATCTCAACTTCGAGATGACCAACGTCTGGGGCGAGACCGAGGATGTCTTCGCCGTCGGGGCCCGCCTGTCCGACCTCGACGGCGTCTGCCGCGAGGCCGCGGAAAAGCTCGGCCTCCGCTACATCCCCGAGCGCAACGGCGAGCTCGGGTTCACCTTCCGGTCCGACCAGATGAGCTTCATCCGGGCCGGGGTCCCGGGGGTCTGGCTCAGCCAGGGCATCGTGTCCAGGGGCCCGGACAAGGGCCTCGTCCAGCGGAAGTTCGAGGACTACCGGGCCACGAAATACCACAAGGTCACCGACGAGATACAGCCCGACTGGGACCTCCGCGGAGCGCTCCAGATCGTCGCCTGGGCCCGGGAGATCATCGCCCTTCTCGAGGAGCGCGAAACCCTGCCCCAGTTCGCGCCGACGAGCGCGTTCAAGCGCGTGAATTGAGGGTTGGCTTTTTCCGCCGTGTGTGCTAAGATTTTGCGGCATGGAGAATAAACCCGCTCCTCACATATCCCGTTTTTCCGATTACCTCAAACCCAACCAGGTCGTCTTCGATCTCAAGAGCAAGGACAAGGTCGAGGCCATCGAAGAGCTCCTCGACGTGCTGGCCAAGCAGAAGGTCATCGACAACAAGAAGCTCATCCTGACCCGCATCATCGATCGCGAGAACCTCGTCTCGACGGCCATCGGCTACGGCGTCGCCCTGCCCCACGCCCGCGTCGACGCCGGGGGCGAGATCGCCGTCGCGGTCGGCCGGTCGGAGAAGGGCATCGACTTCGACGCCCACGACGGCCAGAAGGTCCACCTGATCATCCTCGTCGTCTGGAACCCGACCCTGCCCGGGCTCTTCAACCACCTCTTCGCCGGCCTGGCCCGCTTCCTCATCCGGCCCGAGAACCGCGGCCGGATCCTGGCGGCCGGGGACAAGGCCGAGCTCTACGACATCCTGGCCGGGATCGAGTTCCGGTTCATCCACGAGGAGAAGATCGTCAGCCGGGCCAGCCTGCTCAAGAAGCTCCAGGAGATCGAGCTCAGGAAGAAAAAGGCGACCAGGGAGCAGCAGAAGGAGCTCCAGAAGCAGGCGGCCATGATCCGCGAGGAGCTCGACCGCGACCTGCTGACCCGCTTCGACCGGCTGATGGAGCGCTACGGCTTCGCCGTCGCCGAGGCCGTCGAAGGGGTCTGCCAGGGCTGCAACATCAACATCTCGACGCAGATGTACTCGGCCATGGAAGACTCGAACGACATCTACGTCTGCGAGAACTGCGGCAAGTACCTGGTCTCGGCCAAGAAGAAAAAGAAATAGCCCCCGGCCACCCGTTCCGGGATAAGCGTCTTTCCTAATAGGCGGAGGAAGGCAGGTTTACCGGCCCCATCAACTTGTGCACGGGGTAGGTCTGCCCGCCGCGGCCCCACTGGCTGACGATGTCACGGTCGAAAAAATTCCAGACGAGGAGGCCGTCGTCCGACTCCGGCTCGAGGAGATAGGCGGCCAGGCGGCCGAGCGGCTGGGCCGCGCGGACGAGCCAGGTCCCGGCGGGGAACTCTCGTTTCTCGACCGCGTACTCGCCCTTGACCGTGTTGGTCCGGTGCCCCTGGTAGAGTCGCTCGGCGCCCTTGATCTCCGTGAGGCGGAAGGCCTCGACCTCGAGGTTCGCGGCGGACGTCAGGCGCTCGACGGCGATGCCGTGCTGGCGGAGCTTGTCCGCGACCTCGGTCGAGGCGACCGGAATGAGATAGGCGTAGGGCCGCCGGACCGTGCGCTTGGCGAAGAAATCGGCGTGATAGGGCATGGTGTAGGTCTTCGGCCGGTCGGTCGGGCGCATCCGCGGGAAGGGCCCGGGCGCGGCGCCCTCGGCCGGGGCGGGCGGGGCTTCCATCTCATACCCGAGGATCGAGATCGTGCCCGCGAGCGGCCGGACGTCGATATCGAGTCCGAAAGTGTCGGCCTCGGCCGGGGCGAGGCCGCTCCGGACGGTCCGGGCGTCGGCGTCGGCGGCCAGGCGCTGGAGCTCGGCGGCGTTCGCCGCGCAGTAGTCGAGGATGGCCTTGAGCAGGTGGTAGTTCCCGGCGACGCGGGTCTTGAAGTCGGCGTAGTTGTAGTTCTCGTCGAGGATGGAGAGGCGGTTGCGCAGGCCGACGTAGTTGGTCATGTAGCGCGGCTGGTGGCCGAAGGTCCGCCAGCCCTTTTCCATGTCTTTGAGGTCCATCGGGTCGCCGTAGGGGACGGAGAGCGTGCCGTATTTTTTCTCGAGGGCGGCGTCGATCGCCGGGAGCATCTTGTCCCGGGCGTACTCGACGACGGCGGGGTCGCCGTTCGGGTTGAGCGGCCACGAATAGGTCACCGGCTCCCGGTGGAAGGAGCCGTCGGTCGTGTGGCAGTCGACGAGGAGGAGCGGGTCCCAGCGCAGGAGGACGTTCCGGACGAGGCCGCGCATCTCGGGGCTCTCGAGCTTCATGGCGTCGCGGTTGAGGTCGAGGTTCTGCCCGTTGTGGCGGACGCCCGAGCCCTTTTCGGGGCCGACCTGGCCCATCCGGTTCCGGGGGTCCATCTTGTCGTTGCCGTCGGCGTTGAAGAGGGGCGCGACGAGGAGGACGATCTTGTCGAGATAGGGCGTCTTGGGATCGAGGACGATGTCGCGGGCGAGCATGAGCGAGGCTTCCTTGCCTTCGACCTCGCCGGCGTGGATGTTGGCCTGGATATAGACGACGATGCGGCCGTCGCGGCGCAGGGCCAGCGGGTCCGCGGGCGCGGGCTTGCCGATGACGAGGAGCGGGATGGCCCGGCCCTCGGTCGAGGTGGCGATCGTCTCGACCCGCACGAGAGGGGAGAGCTTCTGGAGGTCGCGGATGAACGCCTGGACCTCGGCCGAGGTCGACGTGGCCGCGTAATTCGTTGATTCGGCAGTCGTTACCGGCCCGGAAGCGGGAGCGGCCGGAGGCGGCGGCACGGGCGGGACCGGCGGCGGCTTGATCGGCGTGCGCTGCGGAGGGGGCGCCTGGGGCGCGCCAGGCGGCGGGGCCTGCTGGGCGGCGGTGACGGCGATGAGGAACGGGACGGCGGCGAGGACGGCGAGGGAGATAAGAGCTCGGGGTATGGGCTTCATAGGAACCTCCGTGGTTTTGGACGATGGAAGCGGCAGTTTATTCCAAATTCCGGCAACGCACAACATCTAAGAAGGGGTCAAACCTACACGTTTCAAGTTTTCGCTTCCCAACAGGGCTGGAAAACTTGAAACGTGTAGGTTTGACCCTCTCAGAGTTGTGTGTCACCGGAATTATGGGCTAGGATAGGGACATGGCGACGTACGGCGCGGGTCCCGATAAAGAGAAGTCCCTGGCGGAGCGGATGGAGCGGCTCGGCATCCGCGAGGAGGACATCCTCGAGAAGTTCATCCGCTCCGGCGGCCACGGCGGCCAGAACGTCAACAAGGTCGCGACCTGCGTCTACCTCAAGCACCTCCCCACCGGCACCGAGGTCAAGTGCCAGCAGGAGCGGTCCCAATCGCTCAATCGCTACCTGGCCCGGCGCATCCTGGCCGACAAGATCGAGGCGGCCGTCCTGGGGAAGGAGAGCGAGGAGGAGCGGCGGATCGCCAAGATCCGACGTCAGAAGAGGAAGCGCTCGAAAAGGGCCAAAGAGAAGATGCTCGCCGACAAGCGCCGGGTCTCGGAGAAGAAGAAGGCCCGCACTTTCAAGCCCGATGTCGAATGATCCAGGCTAGCGGCGGTAGAGCATACCGCCGGACATGCCGGCCTGGTCCACGACCGGCCAGACCTTGGACAGCAGGAGGGTGTTGTCCTTGAAAACGGCCCGGATGACCGTGTACTTCTCGATGTTGAAGGTCGCGTCCTTGCCGCCCGTCACGCCCATCGAATCGACCGTCCCCATCGTCGTCGCGTCCTGGCCGACGAGCTTGCTGTAGACGACGACCCGGAAGGCCCCTCCCGCGCCGAAGACTTCCTCGATCTCCTTCTTCGAGAACTTGATCTTCTTGCGGTTGTGCCCGGCGATCTCTTTCGGCGCCGGGTCCACCGCCTCCCAGGCGTCGAGGCACTCGAAGTCCCAGTCCTCGATCGCGGCGATGACCTTTCCGAACGGCTGTCCGGCCAGCCCAAGGAGGGCCGCGTCGTAGACCTTGGCCTGCTCCTTCGGCTTCTGCGGAACCCCGACCCCTTCACCGGGCGCCGCGGCCAGAAGAACCGCGAGGCTCGCGAGGACGGCCAGGGGCGCGGCGAGACGTTTCCGATGGCGTTGTTCCATGTCGCCTCCGTAAAGGGAAAAGCCCGTCCCGGCTCGCGCCGGGACGGGCTTTTGTGCTTCTGCTGGGTACTGCTTAGAACTCGAAGCGGACGCCGAACCTCCAGATCCTGGGATTCAAGATCTCGTTCAGGCGGTTGTTGTAGGGGTAGGTGTAGCTGGAGTACTGCTGGGTGCCGGTGCCGGCATCGGGCCGGTAGTAGGCGGTGCCGTCATAGGCGGAGTAGCCGCGGATAGGCATGTTGGAATTGAGCAGGTTGAAGACGTCCGCCATGAGGTACATCCGGCCGGCGCCGATGTTGACCCTCTTCTCGAGCCGGAAGGTGACGTTGTAGAACGTGGGGTGAGCGAGAGCGAGGTCGTTGTCCTTGTAGATCGTCACCGAATGGCCGACCGCGTAATTGGGGGCCAGGGCCGAATTCAGATCGATGTTGAAGTACTGCGGGATCTTCCAGCCTTCGCGGGCGTTGACCGTCCCGGAGATGTTGAAGCCCCAGGGCAGTTGGTAGAGGCCGCTGAGCTTGGCCATCCAGCGGGTGTACATGAGAACGCTCGTCTTGCCGCTGGCGCCGCCGCCCCAGTCGCCGTAGGACTTGCCGTCGTACGCCCACTGGTTGGTGGGATCGAAGAAGTCGGTGCCCCAATAGGTCTTCTGGTTCTGCAGGGTGAAGGAGGCGTTCATCATCCACTTGTTGGACAATCTCTTGTTGAAGATGAAGTCGACGCCGTAGTAGGCGAAGTGATTGTCCGTCTCGCGGACGATGGAGTAGCGCGAGGAGGTGGTGGGATACTCGGGTCCGGGCAGATAGAAGGTCCTTCCGGCGGCGTTGCCGGAATCGTAGGTCGTGCCGCCCGTGTTGGTCCACACGCCGGGGGCGGACTCGGTCCAGGTGCCGCCGATGACGTAGCTGTCGGGCACCGTGCCGGCCGGAACATACCAGTTGCCGGCGCCCGGCTCGATGATCCTGACCCCGTCATAGAGGGGGTATTCGTCCTGGTGCGCTTCGGGGTAGTAGCGGTAGCTGGCCTGGTCGCCGTCGAAATACCGGTAGGTCAGGTTGATGCCGGCCGAGAAGTCGGTCAGGATCTCCCGTTCGAGGGTCAGCAGGACCTCGCGAGTCCGGCTGCCCGACTGGGCCTTCCGGTTCAGGAAATAGGTCGTGCCGGCGCCGTAGACGGGCGGTTCGTCCGGGTTGAGGATGTCGTAGCTATAGTAGTTGCCGTAGACGTAGGAGTCGCTGTCGTAGCCGCCGACGAGCGCGGCCTGAGCCTCGGGCGTGAAGGCGCCGGCGTCGGTGAAGACCCGGTAGGGAACGTAGGCGGTCCCGGCGGGCTGACGGCTCGAATAGGCCCAGTACATCTCGTTGAGCTCCATCTTCCGGTCGCCGTCGTCGTTCCACCAGTAGCGCATGCCGCCGGCGGTGGCGGACGGCGTGGCGATGTTCCAGCCGACGCCCATGATGTCGCCGTACTGGGACAGGGCCAGCTTGGCCACCGTCTTGCCGTCGCCCGTGACGTCCCACGTCAGGCCGATGCGCGGCGAGAAGTCGTTCCACTGGTACGGCCGGTTTTCGCCGTTGACGATCTGTTCCAAGCCCTTGACCGCCTCGACGCTCTTGTCGGGGAGCAGCGGGTCGAGGACGCTCGTGACGGCCGGATCGAAGACCTTGTCCCAGGCCGTTTCGAAGCCGGGGACGCGGACGGCGTCGCGGGTGTAGGCGCCGCCGCCGGACCATTGCCTGTCGAACCGCAGGCCGAGCGACAGGGTGAAGTTGCCCTTGACGATCGTGTCCTGGAAGTACGCGGCCATCTGCTGGGTGTTGGTCGCGCCGATGTTGCGGCGATAGACGTAGGCCCGCTGCCAGCCGGCCATCTCGCCGACGCTCCGCGAGCCGTCCGCGTCGACGTCGAGCGCGAGCGAGGACCAGTTCCGGCCGATGTCGAACCCTTGCAGGTTGCCGGTCAGGTAATCCTGGACCTTGTGGGAGTACTCCGCGCCGACCTTGATCTCGTGGGACGCGCTGAGGAGCGTGTCGTTGAAATAGGTCGCCTGGAGCTGATAGTTCTTGCGGGGCCGGCTCACGCCGTAGGAGCCCCAGCTCGTGCCGCTGCCGTCGCCGTAGGCGACGTACTTGCCCTGGGTGTTGTCATAGACGATGGGATTCACGCAGTCGGGGTCCGGGATGGGCCGCCAGCCGAAGCCGGCGTCGTTGAAGGTGAACTTCCCCGACAGGAAGAAGTTGTTGCCGAAGATGTGCTCGTCCTGCAGCTTGATGACCGGGCTGCCCCAGTGGTACTTGCCCGTCTGGTGGTCGCCTTCGGGCTTCTCGAAGCTGCTGTTCCGGCCGAACTTCTCCTTGGCGCCGGACGAGATCAGGGCCTCGAACCGGTTGTTGGGCAGGACCTGGGCGTTGACCTTGAGGTTGTAGTTGTTGAGCAGGGTCTTGTCCTGGTTGCCCGTGATCGTCCAAACGAAGATGTCCTGGACGCCGTAGGAGCCCCACCACCACAGCTTGTCCTTGATGATCGGGCCGCCGGCGTTGAAGCCGAAGTCCTTGATCTGCTGGATCTTGTTGATGTTCTGGACGCCCTTGGCAATGAGCTCGTCCGTCAGGTTGTTGGACTGGAAGAACTCGTCGGTCAGGTAGAACCGGCCGGCCAGGGTCATCCGGTTGCCGCCGCGGCGGGTGACCATGTTCAGCGCGATGCCGCCCGTCTGAATGGTGACGTCGGCCGCGCCGCCCGTGGTGATGTTCAGCTCTTCGAACATGTCGAAGTCGTAGTATCCGGCCGATCCGCCGAGGGCCGCCGGGTCGGTCACGTCGATGCCGTCGACCGCCCAGATGTTGTTGGCGCCCTGGTTGCCCGAGATGCGGGCCCCGGACGTGTCGCCCTTGCCGATGAAGCCGGACTGCTGGCCGGACTCGTTGCCGCCGACGTTCTCACGGTCGACCATGACGGCCGGAGCCAGCTGGAGGACGACCCAGGGGTCGCGGGCCGTCGGGAGGGACTGCATGGCCTCCTTGTCGATGTTCGCCCCGACGGTCGTCTTCTTGGTGTCGACGACGGGCGTCTGGGCGACGACGGTGACCTGCTCCTCGAGGGTCCCGACGTCCATGACGATGTTGATCTCGGAGCTCTGGTTGAGCTGGACGATGACGCCCGTCCGCACAACCTTCTTGAACCCCGTGAGCTCGACGGTGAGCTCGTAGTCACTCGCGGGGGAGAGTGACACGAAGCGATAAACCCCCGTCGCGCTGGTGACCGCGGTCAAGGGGCGGACTTGGGCGCCCCGGATGGTCACGCTTGCGCCGGGAAGAGGGTTCCCTTCCGTGTCCGTGACGACTCCGTAGATGTTTCCCGTACTGATCTGCGCGCTCGCCGAGACGGCGAACAGCAACAGAGCCAGGACGATGAAGCATTTCTTCATACCTCTTACCTCCTGTCGATAATGCCCTTCCTAAGCTTGAGTGGCCTTCCACTCGCTCCATCCCCATGATTGCATAGCCTTACCTCATTCACACCTCCAGGCTTTATTTGAATATTCGAGATAATGCCCCACATTCCAGCCTCAAAGGGGAGCAATTCCTGTGCCAAACAGAGAGGGGGTCTTCAGGCAGGCGCATGACCCTCATATGAAAGAGTTTAGCGGGCGTAAAGAGGATAGGGGCCGAGGCCCAGGTCTTCAATAATTTGAATAAAATCCAAAAAATTGAAGTCCGGGCTTATTTCTCGACCTCACGGAT
>Ga0105093_10000808_pt1 | contig 11800 bp, 13 predicted proteins | sample PPLLak3March2015_2_FD_79111 | JGI IMG/M metagenome (GOLD analysis project Ga0105093, IMG submission 79111) | Freshwater sediment microbial communities from Prairie Pothole Lake near Jamestown, North Dakota, USA - PPLs Lake P8 Core (3) Depth... | ecosystem: Environmental > Aquatic > Freshwater >... | reverse complement strand
GTAATTATAACCGCTGGTGAAAAAAAAGAGGCGGGTCGAAATTCATCCGCCTCCGCAATAGAACGTGCTGCTGATCACCGCCAGATTCTGAACGAAGTAATCGTACGCGCAGATAGACCGTCAATCAAAACAGTGACATCCACCGCTATAAGACTGCCCGTTGGCTGGTCAATGAATGGAATATCCATGACCTTCCCAATACCGTTTTCATTGGTTGTAAAGCGATAGGTTTGATCCCCTCCATTCGGTAAACGAACCACAACCTGCCCCTCGGCATTCTCGACCGGGCGTAAAGCTTGATCCCGAACGATGATATACACTTTTTGCGTGTCAGAGGTTCGGGTGATCGCTTTTCCGACAAAAGCCAGGACACGCAGAGAGAGGATCGATGGCTTTGCTTCAGGAATGCCGCCGACAGATGAGTCAACGCCCGGCAAGCGGGCCGGATCTTCACCAACAGAGTCGAAATACAGTCGCCCCAGATCAGAAAGGACGATATTCTGACCACGATTGAATTCCGGGTGCCATTCCAACCGGGCGTATTCAAAGTATTGAAGAATTCGTCCGTCCGGCTGGAATTCGAAAGCTGAGATCGGATTCCCAAACAAGGACACCCCACCCTGTTGATCGTAAAAAGTCAGAAAATCATAACAGACGGAATAGCCGCTCGTAAAGACACGGCAGGCTCCAGGGGTGGAGAGATTCAATGACGGCGCGCCTGGTTCATAGAGTATTCTTCCCAGAGGGGTCAGACGGACACGCTGTCCATCCGGGTTATTGGGATACAACTCGAATCGGGCTCGCTGGAAATATTGTACAGTAAGGCCGGAAGGATAACTGGTGATAAACGCCTCTGTGATCGGATATCCAAACACCAAGGTAGGGTTGGGGACGGTTTTGTAGAAGCGATAGAATTCCCCTGCCACATTGTGCCCGGTTTCAGCAAAAAACTCCCCCTCCACCTGCTGAGCCTGGACACTGCCCAGCCCGTATCCCAACAGGGCTAAGCAGGCGATCATCAGGCCGATATTTCGCAACCGTCTCATGATTGGATTATACCCAACCGAAGGCACCAAAACGATACATTTACATATGAAAATCGAACAAAGCCCGGACGATCCTTTCTGCTGCGTGGCCATCGCCAAAAGGATTGACAGCCTGGGCCATGATTGCATGGGTATCAGTGTTATCGAGAAGAAGGTTCGCGTTACGGACGATGGAAGCGGTCTCTGTTCCGACCAGCTTCAACGTCCCCGCCTCGATCCCCTCGGGGCGTTCGGTGACTTCCCGCAAAACCAACACCGGCACGCCAAAAGCCGGGGCCTCCTCCTGGATTCCACCGGAATCGGTCAGGATGAGATATGAATTTTTCATCAAGTGCACAAGTGGCGCATAATCCATAGGAGATAAGAGCGTTATATGTGGAGTATGGCTTAAAAGGCGATAAACCGGCCCTTGTACATTCGGATTCAGGTGAACCGGGTAAACAATCTCCACGTCCCCGCGTTCAGCTAACTGCTTGAGCGCCATACAGATCCGTTCCAGCGGGAGGCCGAAATTTTCGCGGCGGTGGGCTGTTACCAATACCAAACGTTTCGAACCAGGACCGATTTCCAGTTTACCAAGTAACTCTATAACTTCTCCTGGCAGGGGCCTCTTCGAAACTTGAACCAGCGCATCGATAACAGGATTGCCAGTCACCACGATACTCGAATCGGGCACATGTTCTTGGAGCAGATTCCTGCGTGCCCATTCCGTGGGAGCAAAATGGAGATCCGCAGAGATGCCTGCCACGCGCCGGTTGATCTCCTCGGGAAAAGGTTGCCACTTGTCATATGTTCGCAACCCGGCTTCCACATGCCCGACACGGATGTGGCGATAATAAGCCAGGAGCGCAGCGATCGCAACTGTCGTGGTATCCCCCTGTACCAAAACCCAATCGGGTTTTATATCAGCCAGCACGGGATCAAGTTCCCGGAAGATCACAGCGCTCAACTCTGCCAGCGATTGATCGTCGCGCATCAAGTCCAGGTCAATGTCTGGCCGGATATCGAACAAACCCAACACCTGATCGAGCATCTGGCGATGCTGGGCTGTCACACACACAAGCGATTCGACGCCGGTTGTCCGCGACAACTCCTGCACAACCGGAGCCATCTTGACCGCTTCAGGCCGGGTTCCAAATACAGACAGGATACGCATCAGGAATCCCGGGAACCGAGTTGGAAGAGATGGAATCCAGCCGCCCGCCAGGTTTCAGGGGAATAAATCCCACGCATATCCACCACCACGCGTGCAGGAGTTCTTTTTGCAACCTGGCCCGGCTCCAGTTTTCGGAAAACCTCGTGTCCAACCATGACCACGAGTATTTCTGCATCCTTGATCGCATCCTCCAAGGCAGGAACCGTATCAAAGCCATCATATCGAGCATCGGGCTTGAAGGGTTCATAGGCCTTCACCAACGCCCCATGCCTTGCAAGCATGTGGGCAATTTCCACCGCCGGGCTTTCGCGCAGGTCATCGACATTTTCTTTGAAAGAAAGTCCCAGAACAGATATCCTCTTGCCATCCAGCGAACCCGCTGCCCGTTCGATCAGTTCCAATGCAAAATGCGGTTGACCGTCATTCACCCGTCGCGCGGTATAAATTAAATCCGTTATATCCGGCGCCGCCTCGACAAAAAACCATGGATCGACGCTGATGCAATGACCGCCGACACCCGGGCCCGGGTTAAGGATCTTCACTCGCGGGTGGAGATTTGCGATGGAGATGGCTTCCCAAACATTCACGCCAAACCGTCCTGCCAGCCTCGAAAATTCATTGGCAATTGCAATGTTGACATCGCGATAGGTGTTCTCCATCAATTTGACCATTTCTGCTGTGGTCGCGTCGGTGAGTACGATTTCCCCTCGAACGAAAACAGCATACAGATCCCGACCCGCCTGCGCCGACTCAGGAGTCATCCCGCCGATCACGCGTGCATTCTCGATCAATTCCCGCAGGATTTGCCCCGGCAACACACGTTCTGGTGAGTACGCAAGGTGGAAATCAGATCCCGCTCTGAGACCGGATTTCTCCAGAATCGGCGCGACCAGGTCAATTGTGGTGCGGGGCGGTGAGGTGGATTCCAAGATAACCAAATTTCCTTTACGCAGGAATGGAACGATGGATTCCGTTGCCGATATCACCGCCTGCATATCAGCCAACTTATACGTTTTTCCTTCTTGTTTACCCAATTGACCTTCCCGGAATGGCGTTGGAACGGCGATAATAAACGCATCTGCTTCCTCGGGTGCAGCAGAAACCCGTAACCTTCCTGACATTACGGCTGCCTCCACCACGGTTCGCAAACCCGGTTCCTGGATATGGATCTCACCGTTCCGAAGGGTCTTAACAACCTGGCTATTGACATCAACGCCAAGCACATTAATGCCGTTTGTGGCAAATGTACTGGCCGTGGGGAGACCAATGTAACCCAGCCCAAGAACGCAAATCTTGTTGAATTTCAATTCAACTCCTTGACCATGGAATTGCGTTAATATCTCAATAAATGGGGGATTGGGGGGTGTGCGAACGGCTTCGCCATCCGCACACCCCCCAACTTTCTCCTTCTTTTTGAGAATATACGAATTTCGCCTATTATACAACCAAGCCCGGGAAATCATCGTATACCTCTTATGGAGTTTGTTGTATAATGAATTCGGTAACTCGTGAAAGGCGGAAAAAATGGATTTCCTTCTTAACCCGAATGTTGCCTACCTCTTGTTGGTGGTTGGCATCCTACTGACGCTGTTGGCCATCATCACCCCCGGCACTGGCATGCTGGAGGTCGGCGCGGCTTTCTGCCTGATCCTGGCCGGCTATGCGGTATACAACCTTTCGTTCAGTTGGTGGGCGCTCATCCTGCTGGTTCTCAGCGTCATTCCCTTCGTGCTTGCTGTTAGAAGGAAACGGAGGGAGATTTTCCTGGCTCTCAGCATTGCCTTGTTGATCGCCGGTTCGGTGTTCCTTTTCAAGGATGATAAGGGTGGACCGGCCGTCAATCCCTGGCTGGCATCGGTGACATCCATCCTGGTTGGGGGCTTCCTGTGGTTCGTGACCCAAAAAACGATCCAGGCCATCCAATCGAAACCAACCCACAACCTGGAAAAACTCATCGGCCAAATTGGTGAAGCTAAAACGAAGATCCACGAAGATGGTTCAGTACAAGTGGCCGGTGAACTCTGGTCCGCTTGCAGCGATTCCCCCATTCCACTGGGAGCCCAGGTGCGGGTGGTGGATAGGGTTGGATTCGTGCTGAAAGTTGAAAAAGATGTACCATCTCAATAACTTGGGGGGCGGGGGGTGTGTGGGCGGCAAAGCCGCCCCACACCCCCCATCTTCCCAAATTTATTGAGAAGTTACAAAAAGATCATTAGCCAAATCAAATCGAAAAGGAGAAACTATGGATAGTACTTTCTTTGCAGTCACCTGCGGATTCATTGCATTGGCTGTTGTTGTCGTGGTTTTCCTGGCCAACGCCATCCGCATTGTCCCCGAATACCAGCGCCTGGTGGTCTTCCGCCTTGGGCGCTGCATCGGGCAGAAGGGACCCGGCCTGATCCTGCTCATCCCGATCATCGACCGGGCTGTCAAAGTGGATCTGCGCGAACAGGTGCGCGAGATCCCACACCAGACTTCCATCACCAAGGACAATGCCCCCATCTCGATCGACTTCCTGTGGTACTACAAGGTGCTCGACCCAGCCGAGTCAGTACTTCAAGTAGGCAACTTCGAAGTTGCTGCGCAGGGTATGGCGACAACCACACTGCGTGCTGTCATCGGTGGAATTCCATTGGATGATGTGCTTTCTGAGCGCGAACATATCAACACCATGCTGCGCACCCGCCTGGATGAGGTCACAGAACGCTGGGGCGTGAAGGTCACCAACGTGGAAATCCGCGAGATCATCCCACCGCGCGAAGTGCAGGATGCCATGAACCGCCAGATGTCGGCCGAGCGCGTCCGGCGAGCCGTTGTGACCGAGTCGACCGGTACCCGCGAAGCCGCCATCAACGTGGCCGAAGGTGAAAAACAGGCTGCCATCCTACGCGCAGAAGGCTCAAAGCAATCTGCCATCCTCGAAGCGGAAGGCCAGCGCCAGGCCCAGCAGCTCAAGGCCGAAGGCTATGCAGCCGCCCTGGAGAAGATCTTTGCTTCTGCCAAGACCATCGACCAGAAGACCATGACCCTGCAATACTTCGACACGCTCAAGAACCTGGGAATGGGCGCCTCGACCAAGTTCATCTTCCCGATGGAATTCACCAGCATGATCGAGAATTTTGTCAAAGACAAGAAGTAAGTATCATCTCAAAGTAACCAGGGGAGGATGGGGGGTGTGCGGGCGGCTTCGCCGCCCGCACACCCCCCGCCCCCCCAAGTTATTGAGATGTTGCAACAAGAAGTAGCATTAAACCCAAGAACAGGTAAAATAGAGGCCTCTCAAAACCGGGAGGCCTCTGTTCTTACAATACCGACTGTATGGAAATTCTCCCCGCCACCCTCCGTGATCTCGGCAGCCTGCGACGCGTGGAACAGGCCTGCTTCCCGGCCGATGCCTGGCCCCTGCTTGATCTGATCGCCGTGTTGACTTGGCCGGATGTTGTCCGCTTGAAGACTGTCGTTGACAGCCAGATGATCGGCTTCATCGCCGGGAATCCGCGCCCTTCCGAAAACACATCCTGGATCGCCACCCTGGGTGTATTGCCGGATTATCGCCGCCAGGGGATCGCCAGCCTGATGCTCACCAGGTGCGAAGAAAAACTGCCTACGGGGATCATCCGCCTGTGCGTGCGCACGAATAATACGGCTGCCATAAAACTCTACGAATTTGCAGGCTACAACCGCTTCGATATCTGGCGAAAATACTATAACGATGGCGGGGATGCGCTGGTGATGGAAAAGATCAGGCCGCGGTAATTCAAAATCTAAAGCAACCGGCGCCCCAACAGGAGCGCCGGTTTGTATTTGATCAGGGCAACTTTGCAAACTCAGCCCGGAATTCCTCCGCCGAAACATACCCCACCCATTTCTTCACAACCTTTCCATCACCACCCAGCAGGTAGAACTCTGGCTGGACAAAGAAGCCATATTCCCGCTGGAATGAGACGGTATCCGGGTCATCGGCATCGAAGAAAACAAAGTTGATCTTCCCGTAATACTCTGCCTCCAGCCCATGCACGATGGGCGCCATGGAGCGGCAGGTGCCTCAGGTGAAGCGGAAGAACTCCAGCAACGTTGGCGTACCGGATTTCAGATCCACCGTTGCCGGATCGGTCGCTACCAGGGCATCTCCGCGCGGGGTGACAACCGGATGGGACTGCTCCACCGCCTGTCCGGGAATATTCGTCGCTGGAACAACGGTTTCAATGACCGGAACAGGCTGGGATGTTTCCGCGTCGGGCAGGTCATTGGAAACAAGCCCCGCCCCGCACGCAGCCAGGATAACAGATAACAGGATAAAGGTCGGGGAAAGGATGCGTGTTCTCAAGATGTTCTCCTTATTGTGATATGGTCAATTTTTACTATATTTATTATAATTGTCTAGTATATTGACCCGGCAACAGGAGACAAAAATGAGTAATTTCAAATTAACGTACGCCACGATGTTCAACCCGCCCGAAGAACTGCACCAACGATACGATTCAGCATTGAAAAAGGTTAAGGCAGGCTTGGGCAAGGAACACGGCCTGTTCATCGATGGCAAGGATATATTTTCTAACGAAAAATTCGAAGACCGCTCCCCTATCAACACCGACTGGGTGCTGGCTACCATGCAGAAAGGGGACGAAAACCATGCCCGAGTTGCACTGGAAGCAGCCCGCCAGGCTTTCCCACAATGGAGCCATACCCCCTGGCAGGAGCGTGTGAGACTCCTGCGTAAAGCAGCCGCGCTCATCGAGGAACGCATCTTCGAACTAAGCGCATCCCTCTCCCTGGAAGTGGGCAAGAACCGCATGGAAGCCCTCGGCGATGTGCAGGAGACCGCCGACTTGATTGCCTATGCCTGCGACCAGATGGAGCAAAACGATGGTTTCATCGTCGAGATGGGCAAGGATCCGCTGGCGGGATACACAGCCAGGAACGTTTCCGTGCTGCGGCCATATGGCGTCTGGTTGGTGATCAGCCCCTTCAACTTTCCCTTTGCGCTGACCGGTGGACCGATGGGCGCCGCCTTGGTGACAGGCAATACCATCGTGGTAAAGCCAGCTTCGGATACACCCTGGATCGTCCGCTTGCTGGTCGATTGTTTCCAGGATGCCGGGCTGCCGGATGGGGTGGTCAACTTCGTCACCGGGCCGGGCCGGACGCTGGGACAGGCGCTCATCACCTGTTCGGATGTGGACGGCGTCACCTTCACCGGTTCCTTCGATGTGGGCATGCAGATCAACCGCGACTTTTCCGATTGCCGCTGGCTACGCCCGATCATCCTGGAACTGGGCGGCAAGAACCCCACCATCGTCTCCCGCCACGCCGACCTGGAACGAGCTTCCACGGGGATCGTACGCTCCGCCTTCGGGCTGCAAGGGCAGAAATGCTCAGCCTGCTCGCGGGTTTACGTTGAAGAACCGGTTTATGATGAACTGGTGGAACGCCTGGTAGGACTGACGAACAATATTACCATCGGAGACCCAACCGATCACAAGGTTTGGATGGGCCCGGTTATCAACAAGGCAGCCGGCGAAGATTACCAAAGTTTTGTCGCTGAACTGTCGCAATCCGGCAAGATACTGACCGGGGGAAAGGTCATAACAGATGGCAATTTCAGCAAAGGGTATTTCGTCGCCCCCACCCTGGTTACCGACCTACCGTTGACACATCGTCTGTGGAAACACGAGATGTTCCTGCCGATCACAACCATTGCCAAAGTTAACAATTTGGAAGAGGCGATGAAATACGCCAACGATGTGGATTATGGATTGACAGCAGGATTCTTCGGGTCAGACGATGAAGCCGAGTGGTTCTTCGATCACGTCCAGGCCGGGGTGACATACGCCAACCGCCCGCAGGGGGCTACAACCGGTGCCTGGCCGGGTTTCCAGCCATTCGGCGGCTGGAAAGGCTCCGGCGCAACCGGTAAGAATGCTGGCGGCCATTATTACCTGCAACTCTACATGCGCGAACAAATCCGAACGCTCATCAAGTAACAACTTTCGGGTACAATCATAGGGAGCCTGGAGAAATACCAGACTCCCTATATTTTTAACTTATGGATGAAGGTTTTACTCCTCGCGTTGGCACATTCTTTTTCCTGGTCGGCATCGGGCTGATGGTGGTATTTGCCGGTTCCTGGACTGACGGGAAAGCGGATGCCGGTTACCTGGTTGCCAGCCTGATTGCCTTTGTCTTCGGTTTCTATCTGCGCCGCCGCAAAGGGCCTCCCCCACCGTCGGCACGTTTCAGCGGCCTCCGCCAGTCACGCGATAAAAGTCGCCAGCGAAAAGCGGAAAAGGCAGAAAAGAAGAAACAACAGAAGAAAAAATGATCGTCTGTTCATCGTTGTAATCCCAATAAACCTACCCCCAACGAGAGTCACAATATGAGCAAACTCATCCCCCTTTCGGAAGCCATTTCAAAATACGTTCTAGATGGAGACTTGGTCTACGCGGCCGGATTCACGCACTTGATCCCGTTTGCGGCTGGCCACGAGATCATCCGCCAGGGCAAACGGGAACTGACGCTGGCGCGTGCCACTCCCGACCTGATCTACGATATGCTGGTGGCAGCCGGATGCGCCAGGAAGGTGATCTTTTCCTACATGGGGAATCCGGGTGTCGGCTCGCTGCGCATCGTGCGCACCGAACTCGAAGCCGGCCGACTGGAATGGGAGGAATATTCCCATTTCGGCATGATCTCCCGTTTGCAGGCAGGCGCGACAGGACTGCCCTTCATGCCCATGAACCAAACCGGCGCCACCGACCTGGAACGCGCCAACCCGAACATCAAGCGCATCACTGATCCGTATTCAGGCAGTGAGGTTGTGGTTGTCCCGGCGCTCAACCCGGATGTGGCCATCGTACACGTTCAGCGCGCCGACAAGGAGGGCAATGCCCACCTATGGGGGATCATCGGCGAGCAGAAGGAAGTGGCCTTTGCCGCCAAGCGCGTCATCCTGACCGCTGAAGAGATCGTGGATGAAACTGTCATCCGCTCCGACCCAAACCGGACGCTCATCCCCGGTTTTGTGGTCAGCGCGGTCTGCCATGTCCCCTACGCTTCCCATCCATCCTACGCCCAGGGATATTACGACCGCGACAACGATTTCTACCTGAAATGGGACAAGATCAGTGAAACGATGGAGGCGGTCAGATCATACCTGGATGAATGGGTCTACGGCGTAAAAGACCACGCCGAATACTGGCAGAAACTGGGAGCGGAAACCCATACACGCTTGAAAGTGAAATCCCGCTTGAGCGAACCAATCAATTATGGCGATTACTGATATCCAATTCCATTCGAGAAGGTTAGCGGGGATGGGCGGATGAAAATACTGGCTCTTAATTTCGGCGGCTCTGGCCCCATCGTCCACTTTGCCCATGCCAACGGCTACCCGCCGGAGTGCTACCGTCCGCTTCTGGAGCAGCTTGCCTCACATTACCATGTTCTCGCCATGTACCAGCGTTCCTTATGGCCGGGATCGAAACCGGATGAGATCGAGGATTGGCTGCCTTTCAGCCGCGACCTGATGCAATTCCTCGATGAGCAAAGATCGGATCCGGTCATTGCCATTGGACATTCACTGGGAGGCCTCGCCAGCCTGCGCGCTGCTTTACAGGAACCACATCGTTTCCGCGCCCTGATCCTGCTCGACCCTGTGCTCTTCCCACCTTACATGGTCCGCACCTGGCAACTGGTGCGCGCCTTCGAGCTGGAATACCGGCTCCACCCCTTTATTCGGAATACATTACGCAGGAGGCGGGTTTTCGATAGCCGGGAAAAATTGTACGAACTCTACCGGCGGAAACAGGTCTTCCGCTATTTTTCTGAACAAAACTTGAAAGCCCTGGTTGACGGCCTGACCCATCCGCATAATGGAAAATTCGAACTCAGGCAGAGCCCGGAATGGGAAGCCCGAATATACGTTACGGCAATATGGCGCGACATGGATATCTGGCGCGGCCTTTCCCGACTGGAAGTGCCGCTGATCATCATCCGCGGCGCTGAAACGGATACGTTCTGGGAACGGACCGGCCGACTGGTAAAGAAGCGGCTGCCAACCGCAAAGATCGTTACCATTGAAAACGCAACCCACCTTGTCGCATTGGAACAACCGGATGAAGTATCCCATTGCATTCTCAACTTCCTCGAGGAAAATTTATGACTACCTATTCTTCTGCTGAACTCATGATCGTCAACGCTGCCCGCATGCTGCGGGATGGCGATGTTGTCTTTGTCGGCGTTGGCCAGCCCAACCTGGCCTGCAACCTCGCCAAGCGTACCCACGCGCCCAACCTGGTCATGATCTACGAAGCGGGGGTGATCGGCGCACAGCCTGCCCGCCTGCCGCTCAGCATCGGTGATCCAACCCTGGTCTCTGGGGCGCTTTCGGTGTGCAGCATGTACGATATTTTCGCCTTCTACCTCCAGCGCGGTTACGTGGATGTTGGTTTCATGGGCGGGGCGCAGATCGACAAATACGGCAACATCAACGCAACCGTGATCGGCGGTTATGCCAAGCCCAAGGTGCGCCTGCCCGGTTCCGGCGGCTCACAGGAGATTGCTGCCTGGGCCAACCGCTGCTACCTGATGACCCCCCACCAGAAACGCCGTTTCCCCGAACGCTGCGATTTCCGCACCTCCGTCGGCTATCTGGATGGGCAGGGAGAACGCCAGAAGATCGGCCTGCGTGGCGGCGGGATGCTGGCCGTGGTGACGGATATCGGCATCCTGGAGCCAGATGATACCGGTGAATTGATGTTGGCTGCCTTGCATCCGGGCAAAACGGTGCAGGATGCAAAAGAAAATACAGGCTGGGATCTGAAAATCGCTGATAAAGTAAGCACAACCGAACCGCCCGGCAATCATGAATTACACATCCTGCGCAACGAATTGGATCCCACCGGGATCTACCTCAAGTAGCCAATGCAACCTCGATCGTGAGCATGACTGAGACCCAGGCACATAGCGGACTGAAAGATTTCTTCATCTCCCCAGGTGAGGCTCGCCTGCGGTCGGGATGGCGGATCGTTATCCATACCATTCTCTACAACATCCTGATTTTCTGCCTTGCGATCCCATATGGGATAACCGTCTACTTTGTCGATCTATCCGCCTTTGACCTGTGGATCAGCCAATTCATCTCCCTGTTCGCCGTCACCTTGTCGGTATTCCTAGCGCGCCGTTTCGTCGACCGTCGTGCATTTTGCAGCCTGGGCATTCGACTATCTCCCAGGCTTGTCCTTGATCTGGCGGCCGGATTCAGCATCGCGGGCTTGATGCAGGCTCTCATCTTCGGTTTGGAAATGAGCCTGGGATGGCTCGAAATCGAGGCTTTCGCTTGGAACCAATCAAGTAGTATCCGCTTTTTTGACAATCTCCCCCTCTCCACCGAAATCCAGACCGGTATCTACATCGCAGGGACAGTGGCAATATGGCTGCTGTTCTATACACTGACTGGCTGGAACGAGGAACTGCTCTTCCGCGGCTATCGGCTGCAGAATATGGCAGAAGGGTTGAATCCCTGGTGGGGGCTGTTATTATCATCCTTGTGGTTCGGGGCAGCGCACTGGCTCAATCCGAGTGCTTCCTGGAAATCCACGAT
>Ga0105093_10000806_pt1 | contig 11822 bp, 7 predicted proteins | sample PPLLak3March2015_2_FD_79111 | JGI IMG/M metagenome (GOLD analysis project Ga0105093, IMG submission 79111) | Freshwater sediment microbial communities from Prairie Pothole Lake near Jamestown, North Dakota, USA - PPLs Lake P8 Core (3) Depth... | ecosystem: Environmental > Aquatic > Freshwater >... | reverse complement strand
TTAAAAGCAGTCTGTGGGGGCCAAGAAATGAACAGCAGGGCATAGAATAAGGCCATCAATACCATGCCCTGGCTGTAAGCCAGGTAAGTCTCTCCGTAGAGCAAGTGCAGCAGCTGGGCCGGGAAAAGTATGGCGACTGCCAGCAAACCCAGGACAGGCACGCTGCACAGCAAAAAGGTGATCCGGATCATGCGCTGCATGGCCGGATAGGATCTTTCCTGGAAAGCCCTGGCGGCACGCGGGGTGAGGAAGGTGTCGACTGCACGCAGCAGCATATGGACCGGCGCCACAACATTCTGTAAAGCCCGGTAAGCCCCTGCTGCAGCGAAACTGATCATCCCGGCGGTGAGCACCGGGTAAAATTCCACCGCCACCCAGTTGGCGAGCAGGCCTCCAGTTATCCAGCGCCCAAAATCCCAGTTTCGCTTCCATGTATTTGACAGGTTCTCAATCCTGGTGGTCCAGAAAGTGCGCGTCTGCCACAGGCCCAAAAGCAGCGCGCCGGCTGAACCCACTGCGATGGCGTGCAGGCTGGCGGACCCATCCAAAGTCCCAGATTGCACCAGCCACAACATTAGTGCCAAGCGGATAACGTTTGCCAGGAACGAATTGAGCAGGGCCTCACGCACCAGGCCGCGGGTATACAGCATGCGCCGCAGGTACTCCTGCAGCTGCCACCACAGGAAGCCTGACCACAAGGAAAAAAGAGCCAGGCCTGATACATCGTTTCCGAGCTGGATGAGCAGCCAGCCGCCGGCCGCTGCAGCAGCCGCGCAAAGCAATGCCAGAGTGACCTGGATCAGGCTGCTGCTGGTGGCGTATGATTTGAACGCTTTCTGATCCATGCCCGCGCCGTAGGTATTCAGCGGTTGGATGGTTACTCCTTCTTGTATCGCCCGCACCAATCGAAGGGCGGTGAAACCCACCCCATAAATGCCGAGCTCAGTAGGGGAGGCGTTTCTAGCGAGAAGCAGCGTTGCCAGGAAATTGGCCAGGCTGATCTGTGCCTGGTCAAAAGCAGCCAGGTAGCCCTGGCGGGCTCCCTGGCCTACTAATACTACATACAGCTTTTGAATCGATTCAGGCAGGAAACCTGGCAGCGGGCTTCCATGTCCTTTGTTATTCGTGGTGATCTTCCGGCCAGGGGGTACCATGAAATTATCGGTTATCTACCATTATTTGATTACGGATGGAGAGAAATGATTCTAACAGGATTTCGATACCGATTAATTTCCTCACATCATGGAGAATCCGGGCAAAAACAGGCGCCTTGCAGGTTTGTTGGGTGGAGAGGTGATAGGCATAAGGTCTGTGACAGGCATTTTCAACTTTGATAGTTTTCAAACCGTGGGAGTGGAAGGATGATATTCTACTCAAACCGCTTCGACCGGGGGTCGTAAGCCAGGCGTGCTTTGGGAGTATCGGGCCATGAAGATTCACTCCTCGGACAAACCTCATCATGAACACGCACAGGGTATCGTTGAATTTGCCCTGGTTCTGCCGGTGCTGTTACTCGTCATGTTTGGAGTCATAGAAGTGGGACGGATGCTGGCAATCTACTCTTCAGTCGCAACCGCCAGCCGCGAAGCTGCGCGCTATGCCTCTGCGTCCGGCAGGTCGCCCAGGAATGTCCCTTATTATCAAGACTGTATAGGAATGCGGGCGGCTGCCCAACGAATGGGTATCCTCGTGGGTATCAACCCCAATAATGTATCCATTTCGTATGATCATGGACCCAATACCGGAAATCCATTTGGAACCTGCCCGGCAGGCACCAGCACCAGCGCTGTAACAGCCATTTTAGGCGACCGGGTGATAATTCAGGTGCTGGCGCAATACAATCCATTCCTGGGACTGGTGCGGCTGCCAGCGTTTCCGATGCAGTCTCAGACAGCCCGGACGATCATCAAAGATGTTAAGATCAAGGGTACGCCAGTTGCTTTTTTTCCAACCGTCACGCCATCTCGCACCAATACTTATTCTCTCAACCAGCCAGTTGTAACAATTATCAGTCCATCCTCAGGAAACACGTTTGGATTTGGCGAGGTGATTAACTTCATGGGTACAGCTCTCGATGTTCCCGATGGGGACATCAGCCATAAAATCACCTGGACATCAAGCATCGATGGCTGGTTGGGCAATGGCGCCGGATTCAGCCTTGCCACCCTCAGTGTGGGGACGCATCAGATCGTGGCAACGGCAAAGGATTCTGATGGTCTCATAGGGATGGATAGTGTGACAATCGTGGTCAATCCTTACTCTACTCCCACTTCCTCACCTACGATTACCCCAACGGGTACAGCCATGCCAACCGAGACTTCGACGCCGACTATTACCCTTACCCCAACTATAACCTTAACGCCTACAATTGGGCCATCTCCAACTCCCACCGAAACACCTACACCGACAGAAACACCTACCCCTACGGCAACTTCGACTTACACGCCCACACCTACCAATACACCTACGGATACCCCCACGCCTACCTTCACTCCTTTGCCTTGCCAGATCTATCCCGGCACTTACACAAGGGTTGGAAATAAGATCACCTGGAACCTGGTGAACAATGGCCCTTACACCTATACCTTGAGAAGGCTGACACTGCCCTGGCGTTTGACAGGAGGAAAGCTCGATAAAGTCGATTTCGGTACAGCAACAATTTATCCAGGAGACGATGGATCTGAAGGAAGCACTTTTGGCCCCACTGTGGCTGAAATCATCTGGACTCCCACCTGGCCTAACTTCGGATTTCCTTCTGGCCCAGGATTATCCAAGGATTTTGGCTTCTTCTGGACGAAAAACATCGGTGCATTCACAGATTTAACCATCGCTGTGTTTACGAATGATACGACCTTGACAAACTGCAGCATATCGGTAATTTTTAATTGAGTTAAGAGAGTAAGTTTGCATATGAAAACACAGACCAAATCAACGATTGTTAAATTGCTGCTGGCTGGCGCGCTGCTGAGCCGGTTTTCAACCACTCTGGCATATGATCCGGGCCAGACACCAGAACCACTTAAAAAGCCGTTATCCAAGGAATCCGGCAATTTAGTGGACAGCCCGAGTGCGCCGACTTTACCAGGAGGGCCTGACCAGTTCGGCTATACCTGGGACGACACTATTTCTATGGATTGGAAAGATGCCACCAGCGGTACGGCCATCGTCTCTCCGGGCGAATATGTGGATGATGATATTTATGGGCCCATTAACCTGCCAGCCGGAATCAGTCCATTTAAATTCTACGAATGGGCTTTCCAGGAAGTTTATATCAGCAGCAATGGGTTGCTGGGCTTCGACGAAAGCATTGCCGGGGTAGGAGCCAGCCTGGAGAATTTACCCATCCCTTTGGATTATGAATTTCCTCAAAATATACTGGCTCCGTTTTGGGTTGATCTTGTCATCGGTGGGGAATATAACGTCGGAGGGATTTACTATGATCATGGAACTGACCAGCGTGGAGATTACTTCGTCGTTGAATGGCACGAGATTTCGCGTGTCTTTTCCAACGATCTCCTGACTTTCGAAGCCGTAATATATGGAGATGGAACGATCCTTTTCCAGTATCAAAATCTGAATGGGAATCTTGACAACGCTACGGTAGGTATAGAAGACAGCGATGGCGTCGATGGGCTGCAATATCTCTATAATGGAATTGGACAACCAGTTTCAATCGGGTTATCGATCCAATTTCCTCGTCCACTACCGGATTTCAGGACGAAGGCATTTCCGCTGAATCAGGGAGGATTTAACATTGGGAGTTGGTCCACATTTCCGGTTTATGTTCGCAACACAGGAGAGGGAGGACAGGACCTATACAATCTGTCTGGCTCAACCAGCGATCCAGGATGGCAGATCTACTTCTACGATGCAATCGGAGCAGGTGCCCTGTGGGACACGAACAACGATGGACTGCCTGACACTGGAATAATTCAGCCGGGGGAGACTTTCACAATGACCGTAAAATTGAGGAAACCTGCGACAGCGCTGGTTGGAATGGGTACCTCTGCGGAGTGCATTGTGACTTCCTTAAACAAGCCAGACGCACGGCAGATAGTCCAAATGAACACTTCAATTCCCGCTCCCTTCGTACAGACTTTCCGCGAAGGACAACGGATTTTCATGGAATTGTTCTCCGAGTTCAATTCATACCTGGCTCTGGAGCATGATGCATACCGGGGAAGCTCATTCATGATGAACAGACAGCCGGAGGCTATGTACCTGGGACTATGGGAGCATAACGAGCTAAGTAGTTCTGTAACAAACTTATATTTTACTTTTGTTTCCAGCACGGGTATCAGACTGACAGCAGATCCAATCCAATTGACGGATAACCAGGAACCGGGTATGGATATCCGAGATTACAATCCAACAGCTGTCAGTGCACAAAATGGGAATATAGGTGTAGTCTGGGTGCGCTCGCGCATGGGGATGGATGACAGCGATCCCCAGACCTTTCTGAGATTTAATCGGAATGTTTACCTGGCAATTCTAGCCCCGGATGGCCAGAGCTTCATCCTTCCGCCAACGAACGTAACAAATGAAGCAGGCTGGTATGATTACTCGGATGAGAATGTGCCGAAGTTCGAAGGCGCAAACATATGTGTCACCCCAGACAACTTCTTTCATCTCACGTGGGTCTCCAAACACATTTCAGTTTCAGGCTCATACAGCGATATCGCTTATGCAGTATATAGTTCCAGCAATGGTTCCCTGGTTTACCTCCCTCGCCTGCTAACCTCTGGAGACCCAGATGATAACCTGGATTATTTCGATCCAACATTAACCGAGTTCAATGATGCAAATGAAAAGGAATGGGTAGTTTTACTGTTTTCAACGCAGAACTCAGCTGATCCTGAAATGACGGTATCGAGCATTAGTTATTTCATGCGCGATACGAATGGTGATCCACAATTTGGTCCGAGCGAGATTCACCAGGGTGGTGGGTACGGGATTGATGCGATCCAACTCAGCGATGGTAATCTGGTAGTTGTCTGGACAGACACTGACACAGGAAGCGACCGGATCGCCGTCAAACTCATGGATCAGGAGCCGTCCAGCCTGCATTCAACTGAGTTTTTATATAATCCCGATGGCAGACCAGGAGGAAATGTCTCAGTTACCAGGGATAAGAACGGACATGCAATCTTGACCTGGATCGATTCGAAATGGTTCCAGCGCCTGTATTATGCCCTGGTTGATGCAGGTGGGGTTGTGAGTGGTCCGCTGAGGTTCAGGTATTCTGAGCTTGGAGCGACCTCCGGTTTGCAAACCAACGATGGATTTGGGAATGCGCCTTATGATCCCTGGTTTCGCAGTGTGTTTCCTCTTATCCCGCGGTGATGAATCAACACATTGGAAGCAGAGTGAAAGAAACAAAGAATTGGGGTCCAATGGACAGGAATACGAACCTGATTCGTTTTAATTATAAATTTGCAGATCGGCAGGCTAAAGCACTCTCACGGGGAAAAAGCAGTGAGAGTGGACAAAGCATGGTTGAATTGGCCATCAGCCTGGTAGTATTGCTGCTGCTAATAACCGCGATCGTAGATGGTGCACGTGTGTTATTTTCTTACATGGCCCTGCGCGATGCTGCCCAGGAAGGATCAGTTTTTGGCTCGGTTGAACCTGGAGATACGAATGCAATCACGGCGCGGGTGCGTAATGCTTCCGACATGGTGCGGGGGTTCGGAGCAGCAAATGTTCAGGTACAGGTAACCTTCTCTGGCAGCGCCTGCGCAGGGGCAAACAATACTGTCAAGGTTCGGGTTTCCTATTCGAATTTCCGGCTGGCGATGCCTTTTGTAGGGATAATCCTGGGGACGCAGACCGTTCCAATCAGCGCTACAGCAACCGACTCGATTTTACGCCCGGGTTGTTGAGGTTTCCCCAGTTTTCACAAATCAAGTCAAGAAAAGCATTCGCCTGAGTGTATCAATTATGCATATACTGGTCAGGTTCGTGACGGTGTTCGCAACTCCAATTTAATTACAATAATGTTAGAAACCTCCACAAAATTTGCTTAAAATTGTAAACTCAACCTTGATTATTAAAATATTGTTTAACTGGTTTATTAATGCAAAATACATTTTCGTTAATGTCACAACGTGGGCAGGTGCTGGTCCTGGTTGTGCTGGCTATCGTTGTGCTCCTTGGCTTTACGGCGATCGCAATCGACGGGAGCATGGTTTACTCTGACCGGCGCTTTGCACAGAATGCCTCCGATGCCTCGGCTCTGGCAGGTGCTGCTGAGGCAGCGCTTTATTTTGAGAATAATGGTGTTAAGTACTGGAATTGGAATTGTTCTTCAGGAGCCATCGCTGCTTCGATCAGCCAGGCTGCGATAAGTGCCCGTCAGGTAGCAGTGAGCAGGGCAGCAGACAATGGGATCACCTTCGATCAAGATATTACAGATAAAAACGGGGTTAATACCCAATGTGGTGAGGATAATACATCAGGGCATGTTGATAAGTACCTGGATATCCGTTCCCTGGTGACATTTGAAACTCCGACCAGCTTTGCTCATTTCATTTTTGGTGGACCGTTGAGAAATACGGTGGAGGCCGTTGGAAGAGTACGTCCGCGTCACAACCTGGCCTTTGGGTATGCCATCGTGGCGTTGAACCAGGCTAACTGCCAGGGCCAGCAGAATGGGGCGACATTCCATGGGAATTCTGAAGTGCATGTAGATGGAGGAGGTGTGTTTACCAACGGTTGTTTGCGTGGAAATGGCCACCCCGATATTTTTGTGGTAAACGGGAGCACCAGCTATGTGGGTGAGCTGTCTGCCGGAAATGCAAATTGGGATCCTGAACCTCAATACGTCAGCACAATTATTCCGCCTGAAACCTATTACTTACCTGCACCGAATTGCTCCCACCCGGATGCTCACAATTTAAACGCGGGTGCACTGTTAAATACGGAAGAGCCTCTCCATGGTTTATATTGTGTATCGGGTAGTCTACACGTCAATGGCAACGATTCTCTAATTGGGACGGGTGTCACGATTTATATGTTGAATGGCGGTATTACAATAAACGGGAATGCGGAAGTAAATATCACGGCTCCCCATCCCAGTCCCGATCCTTCACCTGCCATCCCTGGATTAGTCATCTATGTTCCAGTGAACAATACCAATGATATACAGATCAATGGAAATTCCGAATCATATTTTGAAGGCACTATCTTGGCTCCAGGCTCGAATATCGACATGTTAGGCACCGGAGAAGTCGACGCATTTCACACTCAGGTTATCGGGTGGAATGTTGAAGTGGGAGGCAATGCGGATACCTTTGTGCTTTATAACGGCGATGAGCAATACAGCGAGCCGAGCGCCATCGAATTGCACCAATAACCTTTCATTCTCCGCTGTTCTCAAATGCCCGATTTGTGAAAACCTATAGGGGGATTTTAGTGTTCCTTACAATATTGTTTATGAATCCTATCTCAATTTTGATAGAATAAAAACAAATATTACCAATATTAATTACAAGTTGTTCTGGTTCTTTCTGAGCGTGTTATTCGTGTATGGAGGGAATATGAATTCTTCGAACTCACAACCTTCTGAAAGGGGCCAGGTGCTGGTACTCATCATCCTAGCCGTAGTGGCCTTATTGGGTTTCACTGCCCTGGCGGTCGACGGTGGGATGGTCTACTCTGATCGACGCCAGTCCCAGAACTCCGCTGATGCCACTGCCCTGGGGGGCGGTGGTAAGACAGCCATGGTCATCGAAGACAACGGAGTGGCGTATTGGAATTGGAACTGCTCCAATTCAGCGGTTACTACTGGCATCTACCAGGGCCGTATTGCTGCTTCTCAGCGGGCAGGCGATAATGGATTCGTTCTTGATTCAGGCGATACCGACCTCAGCGATCTGCAGGGCATTGATGTGCGATGTTCCAACCTGGACACATCTTCATTCTGGCCGGAAAAGTATATTGATTTCGAAGCGCAGTTAACCCGTGACACTTCTTCGTCATTCGGTCAGACTGTTTTCAAAGGAATCATGCGAAATTCCGTTGTGGCTGTAGCGCGTATTCGCCCGCGCAGCAACCTGGCTTTCGGCCATGCCATCGTGGCGTTGAATCCTGCCACAAAATGCACGACGACGACGGAGAGCGCCGGATTTCATGGGAATACGGATATCGTGGTGAACGGCGGGGGGATTTTTTCCAACGGCTGCATTGTTGCCAAAGACGCGGCGTTGACGGTGGAAGTTCACCAGGCAGGCGTCATTTATGGAACGGTGTTGAACCTGCATGATTCAGGTACTATCGCATTAGATCCTGGATATACTATTGAGAAATCACCCGAACCGCTGCCAGAAGATTACTACACTCTCGAGTATGAGCCCGATTGCAGTCACCCTTCAGCTCACAATTACTCTGCCGTAGATTTCGAAGCGGATGTGTTCGATGGCGGATTAGCGCCTGGCCTGTATTGTGTGAGCGGGAATGTGGAGTTTAATAGCCAGGATTACGTAGCAGGAATTGGTGTGACAATTGTCTTTCTCAGTGGAAAATTTACTGTGAACGGCGGCGCAGACATCCAACTCTACGCCCCTCCTCCGGACGCACCTCCGCCTGCCATACCTGGCTTGCTTTTCTATGGGCCTGCTGGTTATACCGGTCCTGTCAAATTGAATGGTAATGAGACTTCCGTTTATCAGGGAACGATCATGTTTCCAACTGCTGATATCGAATTTGAAGGAACCGGTGCGAATGCAGGCTTGCTGAGCTCCCAGATCATCGGTTGGAATGTCAAAATCGGCGGCAACAGCTCGGTGCTGATTGATTACAAGGGTGAGGAGCAGTACAGCCGTCCTGCATATATCGAGCTATATCGTTAATCCTGCAAGCCGTGATCCATACTGGTGGTTTTGGAAAAACAGGGCTATCTGCTTCCCATACCATGCCTGAATTTCGAAAAACATAGCCCGGGCAGGCTCCCCGGCGGCACCCGGAATTTCCTCCTTACCGCTGCTTCCTCTCGGACCTGACGGGGTTCGCAGGTTTCCGCCGCGCCGGACCCACCCGGGCAGCGCTAGCATAATCTATCTACGGTCGATTGTCAATAAATGAGACCCTTAGGGTTTTCCTAAACCCTCAGGGTCTGGTCGAATTCTATGTTGACGGGTGGTGATTATCCTGATTGAGGCCGGCGCTGTATCAGCCAGGCAGCGACCAGGATGACGATGAGCAGCAGGAGGAACAGGAGCACTCCGCCCCAACCAGAGAGCCAGGTCGGCTGCGCTTCGGGTGCTGCAGTTGGGGTCGCCGGCGAAATGGCGCTGGGCAGGCTCATGACGAAAGCCACCAGGTCATTGATATCTGATTCGGTCAGTGGTCCGCCGTTGGACTGCACCCAGGCAGGCATCAGAGATCCGGGTACGCCATCCATGATGGTAGTCTTGATGGAAAGATCGGGACGAATACCCGGCCAGTCCTGCGCCAGGGTCGCACCGACTCGACCTTCACCGTTCGGTCCGTGACACATCTGGCAGTTCTGGTCATAAAGAAGGGCACCCAGGTTGGGATCGCCTTCGACTGCGGGTATGGGTATGATCGGCGGTCGGCGTGTGGCGGTAGGTGCAGGTGTAACCAGATCCACTCCTCCAGTCTGCCAGCTTAGAATGTAATATACCAGTGAGTCAATCTGCTCAGAAGAAAGCGGCCCACCTTTGGCCTGGCTCCAGGCGGGCATCAGGGAGCCGGGTACGCCGTTTTCGATAATCGTCGTGACAGTCAGGTCAGGGCGGATAGATGGCCAGTCTTTTGCCAGGGTGGCTCCTGCCCTTCCTTCGCCGTTTGGCCCGTGGCAGACCGCGCAGTTTTGAGCATATATATACGCCCCTTCCACCAGCTTCGGGTCGCTGCCAGATTGCGCCTGGGCGCTCAAACGGGCAGCTGCCAGCAGGCTGGCTGCCAGGATAATTCCCAACCAGAAACGAGGCGATATTCTAAGCATTTGCATGCTGGTTCCTATCTCAAGCTGAGCAGGTAGGCAATCAGATCGGCTAAGTCCTGGTCGGTCAGCTGAGTGCCGTAGGTGGTTGGCATCAGGTTTTCAGCGTAGCCAGGCACCACATAGGCAGTAGTCTGAACAATCGATTCGAACAGGTACTGCTCAGGCGATTGGGCGCTGCCCTGGTAATCTTCCTGGGTGTAGCGGGTCTCGGCGCGCGTTCCGATCCCCGGTTCGGTACCTGTCGCCAGCCAGGCAGGACCGGTCGGGGCAGTAACATGGCAGGCAGTACAGACCAACCGGTTGGCTACTGTTTCGCCGCGTGCGAGATCGCCTTCTGGAAGCTGCCTGGTGATATCGGTGCCAACCGTTTCACCGACCGGTATTTCAGGCACTTCCACCACGGTCGCGGTTTGCTCCCAATTCACGATGAACGAAGCTATATTGCGTATCTGGTCTTCCCGCAGCGGGCCACCGAAGGACTGAGAAAAGGAGGGCATGGCAGGAGTTCCCTCTCCGGGGAAGGTCTCCGGGCGGGTAGACACAAGCCGGCCGCTGGAAGCCGTGGCGACGATGTAATCTTCCATGCTGCCGCTCCAGCTGATTTCCTGCAAGCGTTGGTCAAAGAAAAGCCTGTCGTTCAGGGGCGGGCACAGGCCGGGGATGCCCATGCCTTGTGTGCCGTGGCAGCGGCTGCACTGCGATTCGAAAAGCTCTGCGCCTTCTTCGATTGCCCGGGCGCGCTGGTCGAGCTCGTATTCCCCCATGCGGTCCTCTTCATTCAAACCATAAATGAGGACGATCAGGCTGGTTGCCAGGATCAAAACAGTACCTATGAAGATTTCGATTTGTACGCGGGTCATCGTTTACTCCATCACTCGTTCACGATGTCTGAAGATATGGCGTTCATAGGTTTTGCGCTCGCCGTCCTCCGGATCGGTGTATACCATGCGCAAGGTGATCTTCTTCAAGTCCTGCTGCCAGTCTTCGATGACCATTAAGGCTTGAATGTCCGTGATCACCCCTATTTGTTCGGCTTCTGCCACGCGCTGGGAATAGTCAGCGAATACAGCTTCCAGCTCAGGGCAGCCAAAATCCAGGTTCGGACACATACGAGTGCCTGGAGTAACTCCAACCTCATACGCGCCAGCTTGTAGCTGTTCGAAGGGGATTTCCCTCACCGGTCCCATGCCTTCTTCAGGCATCAAATCCTGGACAATGCGCGTCGCAGGGTTGGCCTCGATACCCCATTGCGGTAAACCCATATAACTGAGCATGACCAGCGTCAGCATCGCCAGGATTCCGACAGCAACTGCCACCGGGCGTTTGACCAGGCGGCGGTACGGGTTGCGGTCGATGTAAGGCAATGCTACAAGTACAGCAACAAGTATGGTAGGGATAATAATCCCCATGATCGTTTTGTCACCCAATTTGAGCATGCCCTGCAGCCACCAGAAGTACCAGGGGGCTTCGGTGTCCATCGGAGTGACCTGGGGGTTGGCCACGCTCTCCAACGGCGCGCTGTATCCTCCCAGCGTGACTGCCAGCACTAACAGGAACAATCCCAGGCATGTCAGGAAGACCTCATGAGAAAGCAAATCAGGGATAAAGTCGATACGCTGCTTGGCGACTCTCTTCTTCTCGGCCGATACATCGCCTTCTTCTAGCGAGGCTGGCAGGGAGATGCCATGTTCGCGTGAGACTTTATAATAATGAATGCTGATCACCCAGATGGCTGCCAGGGGCGTCGCCACAACGTGCAGCAGGTAGAAGCGCAGCAGCCCATTGGCGCCGATGTCCGGTGCACCCCTCAAAAGCAGGTTCGCCTGCTCGCCAAATACTGGAGCAGCTTCAACCA
>Ga0105093_10000805_pt1 | contig 11828 bp, 7 predicted proteins | sample PPLLak3March2015_2_FD_79111 | JGI IMG/M metagenome (GOLD analysis project Ga0105093, IMG submission 79111) | Freshwater sediment microbial communities from Prairie Pothole Lake near Jamestown, North Dakota, USA - PPLs Lake P8 Core (3) Depth... | ecosystem: Environmental > Aquatic > Freshwater >... | reverse complement strand
CCGTGATAGAAATAGGTCACCGCCCGGGACTTGGCGTGGAAGGGCGCCCCCAGGTAGAGCGGCTCCAGCAGGCGGGGGGAAGACGCCTTGTATTTCTCCTGCAGGAAAGGGGTGGAAACCCAAATGTCGTCGCAAACAGCAGACAAAAGCTTGCGGGCGCCCACATATCTATACATTATTTTTATGGCATACACGCCGGGCAGGTCCGGGCAGCCCAAGGCCCCCGGGATGTCGTCGTCAAGCAGGTATGCCACCCCGGCAAGCCGATTACGCTGCCGCGACAACAGCCTGAGCCAGGCTAGGGGGACATGACGGACGATGACGACATAAGTACCCTCGTCGATCAGTTCGGCATCTGGTCGTTGCATGGAAGTGTCGACGTAGCGGACCACCTGCCCCGTCAGACGAGCGGACAGATACAGGTCCGTGGTCGGGGGAGCACTGTGGGACAACACCATCACGGCGCGAACAGGGCCGCGATACTCCCCTTGTGGCCTGAACAGACCTAGTTCCGCAAGACCCAATAGAGTCGCGAGCCGAGTGATCATTCCCGCCGCCGCCACGCCCGATGGGAGTGGCCATCCTGCTGGGCCAGACGTCTCACGTTCACCGGGTTTCCCACTGCCAAGCATGGGCGATGATGGTGCCACCTCGCCAAACCAAGGCCGTCATCCCGATCAACCCCGCTCCAGCCGCGAATCCACCATGAACCTGGCTGCCCCCCCGCACCTCGGCCAGGCTAGCCCCGCGTCTCGGCGGCAGCCGGCGATGTCGTGCATGGGCACCACCTGGCAGCACAGCTGCCTGAGGCGCTTGAGCATGTGGAGAACCGATATAGCCGGCCCCGACCACCGCAAGAACACTCATGCCGCCCCTCTTTGTCTCTTAGACCGCATAGTATTAAAAGCCAGATTTCATAATTGAATCTTCTTATTTGCTAACTGACGACCCACAATTAAACTATCTACAAACAAGACATTAATATCTGTTACACGAGCCTTCAGAAGCTCTTTTGTACAGACTTCAGCCCGGGTTGGGCAAGGGTCATTTTTCACATTGTGGAGGCAATCATGAGAGGCGAGAAAACCATGAAATCGTTCAAACGGACCGTGTTGAGCACGGCAATAATTACGATCTTAGCGGCTGGGGCGGCACAAGCTGCTGTCGTGGTGCACAAGGATTACAAGTCATTCAGTGTATGGAACACCGTGGCCACACACTCGGGCGCGACCTTCGGCAATATTGGCAATGGAAGTTGGAAAACCATGCTGTGCGGCTCTCCAACGGGCGGCTACCTCACCGGCCTACCCGCTTGTGACGCAGAGCACCAACCAGTAGTAGGTGACCAGTCCCCCTGGCTGTATCCGGTAAATAGCGAGTTTGGCTTTCACGTTGTGCCTTATACCTTGGCATACGACAAAGTAATGAATGACGGCGTGTGGGGTGAAGGCTGGGTTGGCAATATTTACGACCCCGTCATCCCAACCAAGGTGATTGGCGTTGAAGTTGCTAACGTTGACACAGACACTTTCCAGGTTCCGGCGGGAATGGGCACATGGTGTTCAGGCATCGGTGGTGGTTCTGTCAAGTGTTCTACCGAACGCTACACCGTCATGGAACACGTGCTGACATGCCATGAAACCGTTGCGTATATCCCAGAGTCTCTCAATCCGACGGATATTCCGCGGGCTGACCCCATCGATGGTAGCCAAGCCGTCCTTACCTACCCCTTGGAAGGGGGGGGCACGGGAGCCCTTGATTGCGCAACCACCAAGCTGGACAACAACCTTCTCGTGAAAAATGCGAGTAATGCCGCCGTTGACGGCAAGCTGCTGAGCGAGATCGCCTGGGATGGAACGACGCTTAACCCCGCTAGTGTACTGAGCTTCCTGGAGGCTAATGAGTCTACAGTTCTCGACGACATCGCTATCGGCAAGAACTTCTCTATCACCGCCAAGGATGATGGCAAGCCTTTGTACCGCTGGGGCAACCTCATCAAGCGCCCGAATGACCTTCGCTTCTATCATCGCCTGCTCTTGCCAGTCGCATGGAAAACGGGTGGCTCCTGCGTAGCAGCCAATGGCGGCGCCGGTTGCCGTGTGATCAAGGCTGAGTTGCATCTCACCCACAACATCACCAACAACCCCAACGACCAGGTACGCCCTGAGGACATGGAAAACGAAGGTGCAATCGGTCGATTGCCTGGGTACAACACCGACAACACCTATGGGACTGGTTCTTGGGTCTCGGACACAGCGTGCTATGAAGGTGATGGCGATTTCATTCCCGCAGGCATCGTCTTCAAGAATACTGATATGAAGGTAGGTGGTGTTGATTCGCTAGTCGCCGAATCGGACGACTACACGAACGCCGCAGGAAACCCCTACGCTTGGTCAGGCGATCTCGAAAATGGTAATAGCAATGGCTGGTACACCACGGTAGACCGCGAACCCTTTGAATGGTCCTACGATACTGATGGGGATGGTGCAGCCGATGTGAGTTACCGGGCGCCGTTGAACCCCATCCCGTCTGGCACCACTTTGCTTTCAGGACCACGCTGGCGCCTCACCCCCGGCAAGTTCGGTCAGGATCTTCCGGCACTAGACATTCCGAACGTGAACTGTGCCCCGCCGCCCTATACAAAAGACTTGATCAAGTATCCTGTCGGCAACGCTATTACCACCCGATTGAACATGCTGGACTGGAACGCATCGGATGAGCGGAGCGTGATTGACCCAGTCTCTGGCAAGCCGGTTTCTCCTCTGACCTTCAGCAACGGTTGGGTCAATCCGACTTACAACGAGGGTACCGTAATCCAGCCTGGCGTTACGCTCTGGAATACGACACTCACAGGTGTTACGGTAAACGGCGCCCCGGTATCGCAGGACTTTGATCTCTCGATCTACATCAAGGGCGACAAGAAACCGACACAACTTTATGGCGCTTGGCTGTATATCGAATATGAATCAGCGCCGTAGTCCAAAGTCGCGCTAGGACAGAAGCCTGCTGGTCACGCTTGTTAGCAAGTGTGACTAGCAGTGACTCTCGACAATCTGTACGGAGGGGGGACGAAAGTCCCCCTTCTGTTGTGTAAGGGATCATGGATATGATTTTTCAGTTCGCTGGAAGAAATGTTATGTGCACAAATGGAAAAACTTCCTTATCTCGTCCCAATCGTCTCACTTCGTTGACGCTGGCGCTCTTCTTCATCGCGATCAACGCGGCATATGCCCAGCCAACTCCAGGACATCCGGTAGCTGTACAAACCATGCCCGAGCCGGTGCACGAGACCCCAATAGCTATTCCCGAGGAACCACCGACACCAAGCGCAGCACTAGCGTCCGGCTCTGAGGAGGGCGTGACACCCTTGATTCGAGCTGCTCAGCGTGGCGATCTGAAGGGAATCGTTGTCGAGTTGGACAATGGAGCCCCAATTAATGAACAAGATCCGCGCGGGTACACAGCGCTTGCGCGCGCTGCAGCAACAGGCCAGCTAGAATCGATCCAACTTCTGCTGGATCGGCGCGCATCACTCGAAATGTCCGATCGCTTTGGCGCCACGCCTTTGATGCAGGCAATCGCAGCCGGCAACGTTAAGGCGGCGGATCTGCTCATCAAACGTGGGGCAAACGTAAACACAAGACTGCACAGAAGTCGCACCACGCCGCTGATATTGGCCGCGTGGCATGGCCACACCGAAATCATCATGCTTCTGCTAGATGGTAAGGCTGATATCGCATACCGCAACCAGGGCGGCATGGACGCCTTGATGACTGCCATTGAACAGCAGCACGCTGGTCCAATCCGGGTACTCCTAGATCGAGGCGCACCAGTTGATGGCGTAACCACGACAGGCAGGTCAGCTTTAGACCTCGCCGCCACTGCCAACGACACCGCAACCATCAAGGAAATTCTGAAGCTGGGAATTGCCGTGGACAGGCGCGATCCGCGCGGCGTAACTGCACTAATGCATGCCAGCACAAGAGGCGCAACCGATGCGATGAAGGCACTCATCGATGCCGGGGCTGACACAAACACGAGAGCAGTCAATGGCATCACGCCACTGATGCAAGCGGCAAGCAACAATCGTTCCGAAGCCGTAGCGTTGCTGCTCAAGCACAAGGCAGACCCGAACGCGCGCCATGAACAAACGGGCGCCACCGCCTTGCATTGGACGGCAGGAGCCGGGCGACTTGCTCCAACGCTTGCCCTTCTTGAGGGCAAGGCCGATCCCAACATTCAGGACAAGGCCGGCCGTACCCCACTGATGGTAGCAGCTGACAGCGGAAGTATTGAGGTGGTCAAGGCACTGCTTGATGCCAAGGCTGACAAACGCCTGATTGACAATAAAGGCCAATCTGCAGCCGAGTGGGCAAAAAAGAAAAAACATGCAGAAGTTCTTAAACTTCTTGATCCAGCCCAAGAAAAATAAATTGACAAGTTATAGGGCATATCTCTGCTAATACATATAATTATTAGCAGAGTGATGAACATATATTTCAAGTTTTAAATGACATTCGCACTTGATCTGGCAAACCTCGCAGAAATCGCAAGGGTTGTCAGATCAACTTTGCCCTTCTTATTTACTTTACACCCCAATCCACTCTACTAAACCCATTCCCGGGATACCCTCTGGCGCGCGAATTACATATTCATTCGAGGGAAAAGCAATCTACCCACCTGAAGGGCCAGAAAAGACTAAATGAAAATCAGAATTGAGAAATCCCCATTAATTGCAATATTTATATTTATTGGAATATTATGGGCAACTTGCGCCACTCCAGATGATGACCTTCTTGTCGGAGGAGATATCTCAGCCCTATTAAGGATGGAGGATTTAGGCGCAAAGTATCGTGAAAATGGGAAAATCAAGTCTGCAGAAAAGATAATGAGTGACCGTGGCGCTAATATTTTTCGCTTGAGATTGTTTGTTAATCCAACGCAACAAGGTATGGTTGTCCAGGATTTACCTTACATAATCAAGCTCGCGAAGCGCATAAAGGCAACTGGCGCAAAGATATTTTTAACATTGCATTATTCCGATACGTGGACAAACCCAGGCCAACAATCAAAACCAATAATATGGGAATCTCTGAATTATGAATCCCTAGCGGTTGAAGTTCGCGAGTACACTCGTAAGACAATAGAAAAGATGGATAGCGAAGGTGTTCTGCCCGATTTTGTGGCAATTGGCAACGAAATAAGCCCTGGATTCTTATGGCCGGAGGGAAAAATTGATGGCAGCGAAGATCAATGGTTAAAATTCAGTCAACTTTTCAAAGCCGCCGTTGAAGGAATTGAAAAAACCGGAAAACGCGAAAATATAAAAATTGTTCTGCACATTCACGGCGGAGATAATTCCAAAATATCGAAACCCTTCTTTGATAAAGTTGGGATACTTGGAATTCCATATGACGTAATTGGCTTGAGCTTTTATCCGTGGTGGGGCCGGATTGAAGATTTGAAAACGAACTTAAACAGCCTAGCCAGTAGTTTCAACAAAGACATTATCATTGTCGAGACGGCATTCTTATTCAAACCTCATGTAGAGCCAAATTGGCGAATCAAACAATGGCAGTGGACAACATCACGTTGCGGCCAACAAAAATATGTGGTCGATATTATTCGCACCGCAACATCAACAACAAACGGACGCGTTAAGGGCGTTATATGGTGGTTCCCTGAATCCAGCCCGATTTATGGACAACATATATGGCTTGCAGGTAAGGCATCTTTGTTCGATGAAGATGGAACCCCCTTGCCGGCGATGAAAGTGTTGTTGTCAAATAAAGCCTATAAACATCCCCTAACAATACCTTACTGTGAATCTCCACCCTGAATAGTAGATATGTAACCTAAAAATACGTTAAATACATCTTCTAGATCAAGCTTGCAATTTGATTCACTTTGTTCGCATTCCCCAAAAAATTCTTTCATATAACCCACCATATCGTGCAATCCATAATTTTTTATTAGTTCAATATTGCTATCGAAGTAATAATTCATGATTTTTTTCCGCACGGACAAATCAAGAACCTTTACCCTCTCCACATCTCCACCTGCCTTGAATAAACTCCATGCTAATTTTTTTATTTTTACCTCTTTATCATATGATAATCTGAATTTGTTCAAGTTCCTCACAAACTCAAGATACTTACCACCAGGGGATGTATTATGAGCATGATCGGAATATCTCAATGATGGCGATCCAATGCCACAAAGATCAATAAAGTCTTTTGCAATATCAGCACCGATCAATATATTTCGATTATAGATTCTTAGTCTTATCGAAGTCTTACCAAATACCTCAGATAACTGCGATAGGAAATAATTATAATTCAAAACGCTATCATTCTTCAAAAATACGTCAACGTCAATTAAAGTATTATGTACACGGCCCTTGATTGACTCAATTATTCGGCTTTCAATAGCATCATCTTGGCGTCTAATATATACGATAGGAATAACTTCATAGTCAGAAAATATGCCAACAATCCTATTCCAAATATATATAGTTTGCTCGACGTTAAAATCCAAAACATTACCTGACAATGCCTCACAACTTATTATCAATGCGTCATGATTACTGCTTGATAACTCAGATAATAACTCGCTCAAATCAGCCTTACTGCTTTTGCTTAGATATTCCAATCTCAACAAATCATCCAGGATATAATGTGCCGAATCTCTAACAAAGGATTTCGGGTATAAATACCCGCTTTTCAGCAACACATCTCTATTTGCCGCCAGAAATTCCTGTAATGATGTTGAGCCAGTCTTGTATTGCCCAATGTGGAGGTAAAGTTTTTTTTTCATTAAAATAGCACTCTTCATTCAGATCAGCGAATGTGAAGAAATAGAAATTTACCCATAATTTGGCGATCTTCGAATACACCATTGCCCAGCAAGTCCGGCAGTAATAAATTGATAGTCATGAGATTTGACAAAATCATTTACAGCTCGAAAGACACCATGATGCTTGTGACTAATATCTGGCGCCCAATCATCTCCCACGATGAGTCCATTTCTACATATCACCCTATCGATAAGGCAAAGTTCAGTGTAGGTTTGCCGGTATTCATGTGACGAGTCCAGATAAACCCAATCCACAGTCCCTGCAAACGATGACAAAAAGTTCTGTGAGAAATCTTCGACGATCACGACCTTGACCCAATCGAATTTCTCCATCCTAGCTATGGCCTCGTCTTTCGCGACGCAGGTAGGTAACGTATTAAAGTTCGCGTATGAAGTGCGCCAGCCAAAGGTCTCGCCAAGTTTTGTCCAAGGGTCCACCAGATACAGTACCTTTGGGCGCACTATTTGCGCAATCACTTCCGAAAAATGCCCACGAAAAACACCTATCTCCATTCCAACACTATTCTTTGGCAGATAGTTCAGAATCCACTTGCGTTCATTCAAACGCTTTAATTCATTTTCCGGAAACGGAAATTGCTTTTCAGTATCGACATGCATTTTGTAATTTTATCCCCGGTTAACCGCATCTATTTAATAGCCAAACAACTACACCCAATCATTCGAAAGAATTTTGCCACCGTTTTATTATTGATTCGATTTCCATTTATAGATTAAGTGGCCAAATAAATTTGCAAAGCTAAAACTATTTTCATACTTGACTGAAATTTCTTTTGCGCCGAACCCACCCTTGCTTTCGGATAGCATGGCCAAATACTTAAAGTATTCTTCGGCATTGTTGTAATGTTGTTTTCTCTTAATTTCCTGAATCACTTTATTTTTGAATTCTGAATGATATTTGAAATGAGCAAAATACACAGGCCTAGTTGAAACATTCATGTTGGCACTGTAATGCACACCCTCTGAAAACCTAATCCATGGGAAATATTTAAACACGGCATATTTCTGGCTCACATAGGCATTTATTCTGCTAGGCGCAAGCCGATGTCGAAGACCATTAACGTAGTTTTGTGAATTGCTGAAGTGGCCTCCGCCATATACCAGTTCGATCTGCGCGTCTTTGTCAAAGAACGGCGCGGCATCAAACGGGTTCATTTCACTCATCTTAGCGTCCCCGAGGTCACCAAACGGGTACATATCGATCATGTGCACTATAAAGCCATTGAACCCTTCCAATTCGCCCTTCTCGATGAAACTTGAAAGGGTAACATTTTCACTATTCTCGAATACTAGAAACTCATCTGCATCGGCTATAATCACCCATTTACCAAGACAGTGGTTTGAAATAACCGCCTGCTGCCATGACACACCATAATGCGAATGTTTGTATTCAGTATCACACGAATAAAGAACAACATCATTTTGCGAGTTCAAATACTCCGTTGTACCATCATTCGAACAGTTATCGACAAATATAAAATACTTGATGCCGAGTTTTCTATAATGCTCTAAAAAGTGAGGCAGCATGATTATTTCATTGCGCACAACCGCCACAACAACAATATTATGCCGTTGCAAAGCCTCTACCCGCACTAGATCTGTGATTAGCTCAAGTTGATTTTTATTAAAGTCTATTGATGGAAGACAATAGGTTGGCCAGATTTTCTTAGGCCACAACGCATCACTTTTGGCATATTCACTTGCTACCGCCTGATCTTCTACATTATCTAGATGAACAACTTGTGTCGGACTAATCTTTGAGGGAAAGAAGGTGTTTTCCCATAGGCTCACCGGTATGCCATTACCATGACCTCGTTGTCGATAGAAAAACTCATAATCCTCGTTCGAGGGCATGATACCTGACATAGCCAACAAATCACCTACTAGCTTGTCTTCCATATATGAAGCAGCAGTTAACCTTTTGCCTGCATCAGTCCTTGCCGTTTGAAGGAGAAGTTTTATTGCTTCTCGCGATAAAGTATACGCACCTCCACCTTTGGCATAGATGGATGGCTCCGGAGATTTATCTAATGTTCTTCTGCTATGCCGGCTTTGAGACTTGCTCATATGCCAGCGGCGATCCATCTCCCCGTCCTTGCATACTACTATCTGTCCATAATATGCGTATTTTCGATAAGTCAGGCTTTCTAGGTAGCTATCCACATCAAGATAGCAATCGTCATCAATCTTCAGCACATACTGAGCATTGGTGTGCTGATATACCCAATCGAATAGCCTTAGGGTTTTCTTGGGCAGGTCTTCATAGTGATCTGGCACATCTAGTGCGAGTATGTCCCCTTTGAGAGTATTATCCCCGTCACCAACCAGTACTATGTAAGGAATATTTCTCCTTTCCAAATCCTGCATCCATGTTCTGCGAATAGCAGCAACACGGGATTCTAGGTACTTACGGCATGAATAAATTACCACTAAAATGCCAGATGGCCAGCCGCGGCCAGCCACATCTATTAAGGACGTGGATGAATTACTCTTGAATATATATTCATATCTATCACCGAATCTATGCCTGATTAGTGCTTCAATCTCATTTAGGAATGGTGTCAGAAGATCGTCATTTGGCAATGCCACGAGCTGAGCAATCGATGCTTGGATCGGCATAGGTAGAATGCCATTCCCCGAGGTCCTTGAAATCGCTTTATGGAGCATTTCATCCAATCTCAATATGATCGAATTCCGCTCCGGAAGATTGCAAGGTTGAGCAATCCTGTATGACTGCGCCAGCAGATCTGCACCTAAGAAGTAGTTTGAGTTGGCGGATAGAATTATCGACTTCTCGTGCAATGCAGCAATGCACGTTGATATAGAATTAATATCACTTTTTTCGAAATACACGCTAGCTTCACGAAGCAGCCTAGATGCTTCTCTCTGCATTTCAAACACTGGACTGCAAGGATGCCTTCCGTTATTGACACGAAGGGTTTCATTTAAACTGCCAAATACATTTTCTAATAATACTGTATCGCTCAAGCATCCACTTGATGGGGAAGCAGCAATACGCATACTTTCAACTCGATCGTTAGCGACTAGAATGTCAACGAGTTGCCGGCACACAGGCGGGATTGAACCATCAAAATTTGGCAGGGTATTCGCGATTACTTCCCTTAATACGTTGTTGGCTTCCTTGGAATTTTGACGCATGAAATACTGAATTGAATCCAATATTTCCGGAAGATGTAGAACTAGAGCATCGTTCGGTTTTGCAAATGCTTTTGACAATATATTCCATGCATTGAACCCCATAACAAGGTCATGATTACCCTCAATTAGATACAAGGGCATACGTTCCCAGAATGGAGGACAAAGTCCATAGATTCGGATCGCCGCCGTGACCATATCTCTGCGATGAGCATCGCTATAGTTACCAATCTTACCGATAACTAACAGCATTGCTTCAACGAGTTCCAAATCATGCAGACGTGAAAACCATTCACCTTTGAACCCATCAAGCAAGGCAACAAAGCTATGCCTTAACTCTTCAGCCTGATTGGGTTCTACCAGACCTTCTGCTTCAAGGCGTAGCGTCTCTTCTATGACATAGCGAACGCATTCGGTATTAAGCCAACCATGATCCAGTCGCTTAGACATGTTCAACAGCACCCCAGATGCGCGTTGCACATCAGCAGCGCGTGCTAGTGCGGGAAGCGCCAGGGACATTTCCCACAATCCAGAGGCTTCCTCTAGTTGGATCAATCTAGAAAGGCTCATGAATTCGCTCAGAGCAGGGAATTCACCCGATTTACATAGCAACGGTACGATTGCCATGAGAAATCTGTCTCGCGCCTCACCTATTAGTCGTTCTTCCTGTAGCACCACCCTCACATGGGACAGAACAGAATCCGCTGATCCAACCAATCTGGCGTTTAGAACTCGAAGAGCGCGTTCCAATAATGCTTGAACTGGGCTTTGAGCAGGGGCCTCTACCCCGGCACTAGCAATTTGATGACCTTCTATGAAGTCATCAAGTTGCATCCGAATTGCAAACTGGCGTAGAAGAATTCGAGTATCGTCATCCAGCAATTCATACAGTTTGCCGTAGTGCAGATGCTCTAGAGCCAGCAAAAACCTGTATTGCTTATCCTGTCCTTCATTCATGCGGCAGATTTCAGATATCCAGCGGGCTGCCTTGGCACGGCTGAGGACAAGTGGCTCTGCTGTAAGCACCCAATCCCCAGCCAGAATTTCCAGCCGCGCATCCTCATCTTCAGGCACTGCTTCCCATAGATAGCCGGGTAGTTCGATTTCGAAACCGGCATCGAGACTTGCGATTCCGAGCGCCTGTGCAACATCAGGGCGCTTACTCGTCAAGACGGTACAGTCCAAGGCAACGCCATTGCCAAGCAGACTGTAATTGGCCGGAGCATGACCACTTACCACAGCCCACCCGTCTATCGTGAAGTGACCCCAGGATTCGATGACGCAGTTGAGTTCATCAGAACGTACACTGGCGAGAAGCGGTTCCATCTGTAACAGGCTGGCAGCGGTCGGCATCTTTGCGACGTTCTGCAAGACAACTCCATCTGCATGCACCACTAGTGGCTTGCTGTTTCGTAGCGCATCCTTGACTGCTATCGTAACTTCACGAGGCAGTGCACAGCGAAAGCCAGAAATCATGAATTGTGCGCCGTGCTGCTGGGCAACATCGGACCGCTCTGACCAGGCTGCATCAAGGGGATAGCTACTACCATCAATATGCAGCACTAGATGTATAGACTTGCCATCGTGTCGAAGTGCCCACCCTTGGATGGTGGTAGGCTCAAACTGCTCGACGTAGCCAATAAAATTCTTCTTCTCGGAATGTGTGTCAGTCATTGTGATTGCTCATATCAAGACACCTGAAAATGCATTGGTTTCAAGTTACTACAAACCTGCAAGTCCAATGAGTTGTGCTGGTTCAACGAAGAAATCGGAATGAATTCCAAGTGATGCTGTCTGGG
>Ga0105093_10000803_pt1 | contig 11835 bp, 11 predicted proteins | sample PPLLak3March2015_2_FD_79111 | JGI IMG/M metagenome (GOLD analysis project Ga0105093, IMG submission 79111) | Freshwater sediment microbial communities from Prairie Pothole Lake near Jamestown, North Dakota, USA - PPLs Lake P8 Core (3) Depth... | ecosystem: Environmental > Aquatic > Freshwater >... | reverse complement strand
GGTTTTGGTGCAGTCGACGCACATCACCACCGGGGCTTTCAGGAGCTTGGCCAGTTCGGCTGTGCTGGTGGTGCCGTCCAGATCGATGCCGTCGTAGAGACCGCGGTTGCCTTCGATGAGCGCCAAATCGGCGGGGGAGGCATGGATGCAGAACGAACTTCGGATCAGGTCCGCGTTCAGGAGGAAGGTGTCCAGATTGTAGCAGGGCCGGCCTGCCGCCAGGGCAAGCCAGCCCGCATCGATATAATCCGGACCTTTTTTGAAAGGAGCGACGGATTTCCCGCGCGCGCGCAACGCCGCGATAATGCCGATCGATACGATGGTCTTGCCCGAGCCGCCGCGCAGGGCGGCGATGATCAGCCGGGGAAATTCCGCTTCACGAAGCTGCATCGATGATTGTCGGGAGAGACCAAGGAACCGCTGTGAACGGGCCGGTTCTACTCTTCGTGCTCTGCCGCCGCCTGTTTGCCGGTCCCCTTGAGGCCGTACATGGAGGTGCTACCGCTCGACCAGTATTCCAGCGTGCCGTCGGCCACCATCTCGTTAATCAGCTTCTTGGCCTCGCGGGGTTTCATTTCAAGGATGTCGGACAGGTCGTTGAAATAAAACTTGGATTTGGTCTTGAGCTTCTTGGTGAGTCCTTCAATGATTTTGGCCTTGGCTTCCGCGTAATCCATGGTTTCCCTCTTTTCCTTAAAGTGAAGGGGCACCCTTTGCGGGTGCCCCCCGTTCCATCCAGACGGTCTAGAACTTGAACTGCGAGGTCTGGCGCCAGGTGTAGTAAGCCGGATCGCGGAAATCATCGATCAGGTGGTGGGTGAACGGGATCTCGCATTTCTCGAAGAAGCGCTCCCACCCGATGCGCTCGGCCCATTCCCCGAGGCGCTCGTATTTGCGGGCATCCTGCGCGTAGACGTCGACCATCTTCTTGATGACCTGGGTGGTCTTGGGCCAGCGCGGCGGCTCGTTCTCGATAAAGGCCACGACAACCTTGGAGAACTTCGGGGGCGAAATGCGGTTGGACACCTTGCCGCCCGCCATGATGACGATGCCGTCGCCTTCCTTGTCGGCCAGCGGCATGGCCGGGCACATGGTGTAGCAGTTGCCGCAGAACATGCAGCGCTCGTTGTTGACGGCGACGCTGTTGACCTTCTGTCCCCCAACCTCCATCTTGGCCGGCTTGATGGCCGCGGTCGGGCAGGCGGCGATGGCAAGCGGGATCTCGCACATCTTGTCCAGGTACTCGTGGTCCAGCATGGGCGGCTTGCGATGGTAGCCCAGGATGGCGATGTCCGAGCAGTGCACGGCGCCGCACATGTTCAGGCAGCAGGCCAGCGAAACGCGCAGCTGGGCCGGCAGCCGCATCTTCTGGAAGTCCTCGAAGAGCACGTCCATGGTGGCCTTGACCGGTCCGGAGGCGTCGGTAGCCGGGGTGTGGCAGTGAATCCACCCCTGGGTGTGGACGATGTTGGTGACGCCGGCGCCGGTTCCGCCGACCGGGAACTTGAAGCTGCCGCCCTTGAACTTGCGGCCGGCCAAGTCCTTCAGCAGGGGCTCGACCTTCTTCTCGTCATCCACCATGAACTCGACATTGTTGCGGGTGGTCCAGCGCACATAGCCGCTGCAGTGCTTGTCGGCGATCTCGCAGATCTCGCGGATCAGCAGGGTGCTCATCAGGCGCGCGCCGCCGACGCGGATGGAAAAGATCTTGTCGCCAGACTCGGCCACGTGGACCAGCACGCCGGGTTTGAGGATTTCATGATACAGCCATTTGCCCTTGTTCTTGGCAATGACCGGCGGATAGAATTCGTCGTATTTGCGCGGGCCGATGTCCGTAATGCGGTTTTTCATCGGCTCTTTGGGATCGTATCCGGAAGATATGAATGCCATAGTTCGTCCCCCCCCTTATCTCAGATGTTGTTTGCGGAATTGGTTGATGTCACGCGTCCAGCCGCCCTCGACCTCCTCTTCCTTCCAGAAGATGTAGGGGTTGGACCGAGGCTCTTTGACGTGGCGCGGATCGGGAGCAATGCCGGTCACTTCCAGCAGCTTCTGGAAGCCCTGGCGCTTCATCAGTTCGCCGAGGCGCTCGCGGTTCTTGCCTTCTTCCATCCACCAATCCCAGATCTTCTCGATGACTTCCTTGATCTCGTCGTAAGGCTCCTCCACTTTGACGAAGGGGACGAGCAGCGAACCCATCTGGGCGCCGTCGAGAATGGGGGCCTTGGCGCCAACCAGGATGGAAAGACCTTTGTCTTCACCGATCCTCAGGGCGCGGGGCATGACGTTGATGCAGTGCATGCAGCGGTTGCATTCCTTGCTGTCGATCTTGAGCTTCTTGCCTTCCATCCACATGCATTCGGTGGGGCAGAGGTCGATGACTTCTTTTTTGATGTCGAACTTTCCCCAGTCCCGGTCTTTGTGTGCGCCGCCGTTCGGCAGGAATTCACCGCCGATGTAAGCCTGGACCGCTTCCTGGTCGATGCGGATGTCGTCGCGCCAGGTGCCGATGAAGGACATGTCGGCACGGGCGATGGAGGCCACGCAGCAGTTCGGGCAGCCGTCGAATTTGAACTTGAACTTATAGGGGAAGGCCGGCCGGTGCAGCTCGTCCTGGTAGTCGTTGGTCAGCTGGAAGCACAGCGCCTGCGTGTCGTAGCAGGCGTACTCGCAGCGGGCTGCGCCGATGCAGTCGGAGGGGGTTCGCAGGTTGGAGCCCGAGCCGCCGAGGTCCTGGTTCATCTTGTGGGTCAGCTCGAAGAAAATCTCTTCGAGCTGCGGGGTGGTGGTCCCCAGGAAGATAATGTCGCCGGTGGACCCGTGCATGTTGGTGATGCCGCTGCCGCGGAGGTCCCACAGGTCGCAGATTTCGCGCAGGTATTTCGAAGTGTAGAACTTGCCGCCCGGCTGGCTGACGCGCATGGTGTGGAAGTGGGCTACACCGGGAAATTGATCGGGCGCATCGCAGTAGCGGCCGATGACGCCGCCGCCGTAGCCGAACACGCCGACGATGCCGCCGTGCTTCCAATGGGTTTGGCCGTGTTTGTAGGTCAGCTCCAAAACGCCGAGAATGTCGTCCGCTACGTCTACCGGAATTTGATAGTTTGCCGTATCCGCTGTTTTAGCGCGATGTTCGGCCAATGCCTTCAAATCCGAGACAAAGCTCGGCCAAGGGCCGCTTTCCAGCTGATCCAACAGGGGGGTTGGGTGTTTTGCCATTATCTACCTCCGTTTGAGTTGATGAGTAAGCACCTGAGAACGCAAAGGCCGCATGAAACACATGAAAATCCGCTTCACCTCCTCTCTCGAAACGATGGGTTTTTCCGTTGTGGTGTATGCTTATCCGTGGGGAATCTCAGCGAAAAAAATCAAGGTGAAGCTATAGAATTAAACAACGGGCTTGTCAATAAAAAAGCGGTGTTGCGGGCCTTGGAGCGGCCTTGAAATCATGAAGGATTCTGGATCATACCTCATCTTGAGGCGAAGGCAGCGGCAAACGCTGTATGTAGTGAGAAATCGGCGAGGCCGTGCCGATCAAAGCCGGCCGAAAGCCTCCGCTAACGTGGCGGCGTGTTCTTTCATGTGCGCCTCCACCATGCAACGCTCCGCGCTGCCGGCTGGATAATTCTTTTCCACGAGGTCGGTGCAGAGAAACAGAATATCTTCCGCCGAGCAAGCCGCGAGGTAACGACTGAAAAGCGCATCGATCGGCAACGTCGGCTCCCAGGAGACCGTTTTGTCGGCGAGGCCGTCGAACACCCCGGCCACCGTCGCTTCAACGGCCAGCGGATCGGACCAGACCAAATCCCCCGTCCCGTCCAGGCGATCCAGGCGGGTGCGAACGCTCACATTCAGCAGGAAGATCAACAGCGCCTCAAGCAGCCCCGTGACGGCACGAACGCGATCGCCCGATTCCAGCCGGCGGCGGAACAGGGGCCGATAGTCGCGCACGGTGATCAGGCGAACCTCGGCCTGGCGGTCCTCCAGACGGACCACGAAATCGCCCGCCGCGTGATGCCAGGCGCCGATGCCTTCGAAAGTGGTCAGATTGAGATAATACGTCAGGATCCGGGCGACCTGGCGATAGACGGCACGGCCCTGAGCGGCGTCCAGGAGGATCGGGTCGCTTGCGGGGTCCCAGAGCGCGAGCGCCTGATCGCCTCCCGGGGTGTCCCGGGTGGTATGGAATTCGTGAAAACCGGTGAGCCATTGCCCCAGAAACATGGCCAGGGACCGGCCGCGCCCGGCATCCACCTCGGCGGCTGCGTAAACTCGAAGGACATAAGCGGCCGTGGATTCCCGTGCCAACCTTTCCAGCAAAGCGTATTCCTTGAACACAAGGGCTTTGCCGGCGGCGGACACCGCCACATTGACGACCCAGGGGTAAGGCACTCCGTCGATCTCGGTTTCCACCCTCGCCGGATGGTAGTACTCGCCGTGCTTGGCCAGAAAAATGCGGAAGACCTGCGCGGCCGCCGGGTCCACGCCCTTTCCGACAAGGACGCGGACGATCGCCTCCCCTCCGGTCTCCTGAATAAACGCCTGGATCGCCTGGAAATAGTCTCCGAGAGGGATGGAGGTTTCGGCATCCGCATGGGGCGATGCAGGAGCGGTGAAGGCGTGCCGGCTCGTCGGAAGCGGCCGCCGCCACAGCGGGTGTTCCGGCAAGACCGGCTGGTCCGGGGTTTCGAGAAAGCATTCGAATCGCAGCGACGCCTTCGCGCCGTTGGACCGCATCCGCTTTCCTGGAGCCTTCATTTCAGCTTGGCCCGATGATCTTCGATCTCCTGGCGGATCGGCGGCGCCACGTCGAAGCCGAGGGCGACGGCCTTGTCGTAGTGCTCGACGGCTTGGGCGTAGTCCCCCTTCTCCAGAAAGGCAATGGCCAGGTTGTTGTAGGCCGGGGCAAAATCAGGGGCGAGCGTGATGGCCTTCTGATTGGCCGCGATGGCCTCGTCCACCATACCCTTCATGAGGTAGGCGTTGCCCAGATTAGCGAAGGCCTGGACGTAACGGAAATTGAAGATGGTGGCCCGTTCGAAGTTCTTGATGGCCTCATCCACGTTGCCACGCTGCAGCTCCACAAAGCCGATGTTGCCGTAGCCCTCGGAGAAGCCTGGCCTGACATGGACCGCCTTGCGGTTGAATGCCAGACACCCTTCCAGGTCGCCACGGCTCAGGCAGATCCCGCCCAGCAACACGTATGCCTCGGCCAGGTTGGGGCTGCATTCCAGGGCGGCGTGCAGCTCGCGTTCGGCATCTTCAAGCCGCCGCTGCCCCACGTATCCGACCGCCAGGTTGTAATGCGAATTGCCGCACTCGGGGTTCTGGGCGACGGCATTCTTGTGGATGTCGATATACTCTTCGACGTTTTTTGGCTTTTCCATGCTTTTCTTCCTCAGCGGAGGTGATTTCAGCACACAGTAATAGACCATCCGCACTTTGTCAAAAACAGCCTCTGGTTCGGGACGAAGTTGCGCTTACGGCATGCATCTGGTGAAGTCAAGCGAATTTCAAGTCGAACGAAGGAGAAAGCCTTTGTTTTTTCTTGACATCCTATTCGCTTTTCTTTACCAGACCAACAGAGAAGAAAACCTGGCACACCAGCAAGGCGGCGCCAGCGGACGAGCCGCCAAGGAGGGATTATGAAACCTGGATGCTACACGGCCATCATCACTCCGTTCGAGGGCGACGCCGTGGACTGGAAAGGGCTTGACCGGTTGGTCGAGTTCCAGATCAGGAACGGCATCACCGGCGTTCTCGCCGTCGGTACGACCGGCGAAAGCCCCATCCTGAGCTGGGACGAGCACAACAAGGTCACCGAACGCATCGCCAAGCAGTGCCGGGGCAAGTGCCTGTGCATCGCGGGCACGGGAAGCAACAATCCCAAGGAGACCCTCGACGGCACCCGGCATGCGGCCGATTTCGGCGCCCAGGCGGTGCTGCTGGTGGACCCCTATTACAACGGACCCAGCTCGCTCGAGATCCGGCGCGAATACGTCGCGCCCATCGCCAAGGCCTTCCCCGCCATTGACATCATTCCTTACGTCATCCCGGGCCGCACCGGGACCCAGCTGCTGCCCGAGGACTTGGCGATTCTGTTCCGGCAACACCCCAACGTCAACGCCGTCAAGGAGGCCACGGGGGACATCGCGAACATGCGCCGCACGCGGGCATGCTGCGGCCCGGATTTCGCCATCTTTTCCGGCGACGACCCCATGACGGTCGAGATGATGACCGACCCGAACGTGAAGGCCGCCGGCGTGATATCGGTCGCCTCAAACGTGGCGCCCAAAGCGGCGACCGAGATGGTCAACCTGCTTCTGGCCGGGCAAACGGCCGAGGCCCGGACGCTGGCTGCCAAGCTCGAACCGCTCTTCAACCTGGTCACGGTCAAGACCACCGAGAAAACCCCTTACGGCGACGTGATCTGCCGGGCCCGCAACCCGCTGGCCTACAAGACCCTGATGGCCATCCTGGGGATGCCGTCGGGCGGCTGCAAACCCCCTCTAGGCAAAATGACTCCAAACGGCCTCAACAAGGTTCTGGGGGCCGCCCGCACCATGCAGCGCACGGCCCCTGAAATCCTGAAACCCATCGCGGACTTCTTCGGCGTGGACATCGAAGAGCGATTGGAAAATCCGAAATACTGGGAAGGGCTCTGCTACGCGGAATATTAGTCGAAAGTCCAGGAGGACTGAGGACTGAGAAAAAATTTCCTGATCAGCCCCCAGTCCTCGTTTCTCAGTCCTGCTTTGGGCCCGCCTGGAGGCCGCCCTCCTTGAACAGCAGCCCATTGAGCCACTTCAGGCCGAATTCCAGCAGAGCCACGTCGTCGCTGCGCAAGTTTGCGAGGGTGGCCTCATCCACGGGATACCGCTTGAGAAATGAGCTCTCGAACACGAACTTGCGGAACCGGTCGATGTCGTAGCTCGCCATGAAGAACATCTGCTTGACCTTCTCGGTCCAGTGCAAGTCCGGCGGGAAGGACCGCTTGCGGACGATGAGCTCGGTCCACTGATTGTTGATCCGGTCGTGCGTATCGACCCCCTGATCCTGCCGCCACTCCAGCACGGTCCAGGATCGATCCTCGTCAAACCCCAAACAATGCGCCTCGCGCACCATGAAGAAGAAGTCCTCTCCGTCCGGGTCCTCCTTGTAGGCCAGCGACGCAACCCCCAGCGGGTAGTAGCGGCATGAGGTCGGCCGGTCCTCGTAGACCAGGCAACCCTCCGGCCGGACGAAGGGGCAGGCCTTCCGACCCTCCGCGGCGCCTTCTTCGTCCAGAAGCTTGAGCGTGACGACGGGGATGTCGGTCTTTTCGAGCATCTGCGGCTCGGTGTAAAGAGCCAAAAACTCCTCGGAGGTCAGCCCCAGACGGTTTTTAAGGCGGATGATGTCGTAGGGGGTCAGGATGATGTTGATCCCGCGGCAGCACTGGGTGAAGCACTTCACGTCCTTGTGGCAACGGAACGTAAAGCGGCTGTCGGGCCCCAGCCGCATGGGTTGTATCGGTCCTTCCTTGAGCTGTTCCATACAAGGTCCTTTCAAATTTCGTTTTTTCTTATCCCACATCGGCCGGCCAAGTCAACGCAGCCATTTTCGTCTTGATTTCAGCCTAAAATCTACTATATCGTAAATTTTACTCTTTTTCCCGGCCGCACCCAAGCGGCTTTGCTGGCGGCGCTGACATCATTTGTTTGTCTTCAGAAGGAGGGGACCGAAATGAAGTTGTCGATTACAACGGCCAAGCAGCTCAAACCCAAGCCGGATGAAACCCGGCTCGGCTTCGGCACGAAATTCACCGATCATATGTTCAACATGGATTATGCCCCCGACCAGGGCTGGCACCATCCGAGGATCGAGCCCTACGCACCGATCGCCATGGATCCGGCCACCATGGTCCTGCACTACGGCCAGGGGGTTTTCGAGGGGCTCAAAGCCTACCGCACGGCTGCCGGCCGCATCCAGCTCTTCCGGCCTCTCGACAATTTCCGCCGCCTGAACCGCAGCAACGATATCCTGTGCATCCCTCGGTTCGATGAAAACCTCGCCCTGGAGGGGTTGAGGGAACTTCTGAAGATCGAGCAGGATTGGGTGCCGCGCGCGCCCGAAACCTCCCTATACATCCGGCCGACCATCTTCGCCTCCGATCCGTTCCTGGGTGTGCGCGCCTCACACACCTACCGGTTCTTCATCATTCTGTGCCCGGTCGGCGCCTACTACCCCGAAGGCTTCAACCCCGTTAAAATCCTGGTCGAAAACGAACACGTCCGCGCCGTCCCGGGCGGTACGGGCGAGGCCAAGACCCTCGGCAACTACGCCGCCAGCCTGTTGGCCGGGCAGAAGGCCCACGATGCCGGCTTCACCCAGGTGCTCTGGCTGGACGGCGTGGAGCGCAAATACATCGAAGAAGTGGGCTCCATGAACATCTTCTTCGTCATTGACGGCGAGGTCATTTCCCCGGCCCTTCAGGGAAGCATCCTGCCCGGCATCACCCGCGACACGGTCCTTCAGCTCGGGCGCATGTGGGGGCTGAAGGTTTCCGAACGCCGCATCAGCATCGATGAGGTACTGAAGGCCCAGGAAACCGGCAAGCTCCAGGAAGTCTTCGGTTCGGGCACGGCCGCAGTGATCTCTCCGGTCGGCCAGATCAAGTATGCAAACCGGTTGATCACGGTCGGCGACGGCCGGGTCGGACCCCTGGCCCAACGGTTTTACAAAGCCATCACCGACATCCAGTACGGCCGCGCCGAAGATCCCAAGGGCTGGATTATGCCGGTCGCCTGAGACGGAGAAGAAACTTCAGGATGAGGCAGCCTATGGCGCAGCCGCGGATGATTCCCCACCTGGCAGAGTTCGCCGCCAAGATGGCCAAGGCGGGCTTGAAGCCGCTGGTCATCGACACATTCGCGCATTACTACCACCGGCTGGTGGGCGGCGAGAGCGGATTGATCCACGATGCGGACATCCTGCCGGTCCAGCTCAGGGACGTCCCCAAGGCCTCCGAGCTGGCCGGCTACGCAGAAGGCGGGCACCAGACGCTGAGCCAGGCCGTACGCATCGTACTGAACGGCGGCCTGGGCACGTCCATGGGCCTGGTCGGACCCAAATCGCTGCTGAAGGTCCGACCGGGTCTTTCATTCCTCCAAATCATTCTGCGCCAGGCCGAGCTGGCTTCCGTGCGCATTGCGCTGATGAACAGTTTCAATACCCACACGTCGACGCTTTCGGAAATAACGAAACTCAACCCGGCCCGGCCGCCGCTCTGCTTTCTGCAGCATAAATTCCCCAAAATCCTGCAGGGGGAGCTGACGCCGGCCGACTGGCAGCGCAATCGCGAGTTGGAATGGAATCCGCCCGGCCACGGCGATGTCTACGCCGCGCTCTATGCCTCCGGGATGCTTCAGAAACTGCTGGACGAGGGAGCCCGCTACGGGTTTATTTGTAACTCGGACAATTTGGGAGCCGGGATCGACGAGGCTCTGCTAGGCTATTTCGCTGAAAAGCGGCTGCCCTTCATGATGGAGGTCGCCGAGAAAACCCCGTCCGACATCAAGGGCGGACATCTCGCCCGCCATCGCAACGGCCGCCTCATTCTGCGCGAGGCGGCCCAGTGCCCGAAGGAGGAGATCGCCGCTTTCCAGGACATCCAGCGCTACCGCTTTTTCAACACCAACAACATCTGGATCAACCTGGAGTTCCTGAAGGACCTCATCACCCGAGAGCGCATCATCGATCTGCCGATAATCGTGAATCCCAAGACGCTCGACCCGCGCGACGAAACAAGCCCGCCCGTCTACCAGATCGAAACGGCTATGGGCTCGGGAATCTCGCTCTTCGAGGGTGCGGCCGCGGTCAACGTGCCGCGCTCGCGCTTCCTTCCGGTCAAAACCTGCAACGACCTGCTGGCCTTGCGCTCGGACTGCTTCGTCTACACCGAACACGAGGGCTTGAAGCTCAACCCCGCGCGCAAAGCAACCGGCCGCAGCGAAGCCATCAAGATCAAACTCGACTCAAAGTATTACGGCAAGTTCGACGTTCTGGAAGAGCGCTTCCCGGCGGGCGCGCCCTCGCTCAGGGATTGCGATGCCCTCACCATCAACGGGGATGTGCGCTTCGAACAAGACGTGGTGATCCGTGGCACGGTCACCATCAGCAACAGCGGCAGCCGACCGGCCGTCATCAGGGCCGGAACGGTGGTCGACCGGGACTTGATGCTCTGATGGAGGAATAAAAGAATTCTGCTGCGGGTCTGTCGACCGATAAACCCGCTCAGGCAACGGATTGGATTATTTCTTTAGTACATCCTTTAGAGCGTTCACACAAAAATCAACCAGCTTTTCATTTGAGTTGTAGCCCATCAATCCTATTCGCCAAACTTTTCCGGCCAGTTCTCCCAAACCGGCACCGATTTCCATATTATGTTTGGCCAACAGATCGTTTCGCACGTTTGCTTCATTAATTCCTTCCGGCACCTTGATGGTCAGCAGGTGCGGAATTCGTTCACCGTCGGGAACAATCGGTTCCAGCCCCAGCTGGGATTTCAATTTTGAGATCAGCCTCGCGCTGTTTTCGCGGTGGCGCCTCCAGGCGTTTTCAATTCCCTCATCCTTTAAAATCATGAGCGCTTCATGCAGCCCATAATATTGATTACTGGGTGCGGTATGATGATACGCTCGTTTGCCCGGACCATTCCAGTAGCTTGCAAGAAGATTTAGGTCATTGACCCAGCTTTGAATTTGCGTCTTTCTATTCTTGACGAAGTGAACCGCCCGTTCGCTGAAACTAACCGGGGACATTCCGGCGACGCATGCCAATCCTTTTTGAGAACATGAATACACCGCATCGAGCTGCCAGTCATCAACGTAAACATCGACCGCGCCGAGCGATGTCACCACATCGGCGATCACTAGCGCGCCCGATTTATGCGCGATCTCTGAAAGCAGCTTTATATTCGATAAGGCGCCAGTGGATGTTTCCGCATGAACGAACGCCACTACTTTTGCGTCAGGATTATTTTTTAGAGCACTCTCCAACTTTTGAGGATCGACCGCTCTGCCCCAATCATCTTTTACAACCACAACCTGTCCACCCAGCTTCGAAACGATTTGTGTCATCCGGTTGGCAAAATACCCGGCAACGCAAACAATGACTTTTGACCCCGGCTCGACCAGATTAACCAGGCATGCCTCCATGCCCAACGATCCCGGGCCGGATAAAACGAATGTGTGTTCGCTTTCGGTTTTAAAGGTATACTTGAGAAGCGATTTTATATCGTCCATCAATTCGATGAACTGCGGATCGAGATGCCCCAGGGTGGGTTTTGATAATGCTTCTAAAACCTTGGGATGAACGTTCGCGGGACCGGGTCCCATCAATACCCTGTCTATCGGTTTGAATGAGTTGTGCACGGGTTCGATCTCCATGATAGGTTAGGATAAGCACTCGCGTTTCACTAACATCACCTTCAGCGGTTGTTGTCAACAGCGAAGATCCATCCGCAAAGAGTCCATCTCCGGCTCGTTTTAAGGTCAATCCAATCACTCAAGCGGCAAAACTATTTTAGATTATTACTCCGGCAAGTAAACCGGTTCAACTTGAGCCGAGGTTCGGCGGGGCGGGTTTTCGGCCGCAGCGCGCCGCAACCCATTTTTCAGGCGACCCTGCCACGCCCCCCAGCCGTCTAGAGGAACCGCGCACAGGCAGAGACGATTGGCGGCTGCGTGAGGATCGGTCCTTCGGGGCTGCCTGGAACCATATGGAGCGAGAGAGCTGCCGTACGCTGGTTCGTTGAAGGGATGGTTGCGGCGCGCTGCGGCCGAAAACCCGCCC
>Ga0105093_10000800_pt1 | contig 11854 bp, 10 predicted proteins | sample PPLLak3March2015_2_FD_79111 | JGI IMG/M metagenome (GOLD analysis project Ga0105093, IMG submission 79111) | Freshwater sediment microbial communities from Prairie Pothole Lake near Jamestown, North Dakota, USA - PPLs Lake P8 Core (3) Depth... | ecosystem: Environmental > Aquatic > Freshwater >... | reverse complement strand
TTGGTGTCGCAGGTGGTGAATTGCTGATACCGACTATCGTACTGCTCTTCGGTATCGATATCAAGCTGACCGGCAGTCTCTCGCTGGCCGTAAGCCTGCCGACCATGCTGGTCAGCTTCGCTCGTTACAGTCGCGACAGCAGTTTCGTCGTACTTGGCAGAAACAAAACATTTGTCCTGATTATGGCATCGGGATCGATTGTCGGCACATGAACAGGAGGACGATTGCCTGGACTGGTTCCCGAAGCTATGCTGCTTCCTTTGCTTGCCCTGTTGCTTCTCATATCGGCTATCAAGGTCTGGCGACACGAATAACCGCGAAGCGGAAAGAAACCATACCTGATTCGGACGGCTCGCTTTCAACTTTTTAGCTGCCTGTGCTGTTAAGTGTTTGAAAGGATTAAATGTAACGGTTTCAGTCATGACATCATCCGGCAGAAAAGTTTGTTTTATGACCGGCGCTTCAGGAAAGCTCGGCAGCGAGATCGCGCTTTCCGTTGCCGGACAGGGATATACGGTGTTTTTCACTTACCACCGATCCGAAGATAAAGCGGCGGAAACGCTCGAAAGGTTGCGCTGGGTAAGCCCTGAATCGGACATGGTGCAGTGCGACATCGCAAAACCGGCGGAAATCGCCGAAGCGTTCAGCCTCTTCAGGGAGCTCTATAGCCGCCTTGACCTGCTGATCGTCAGCGCATCGAACTTCTATCCGACCATGCTGCCCGACGTAACGGAAACGGAGTGGGACGATCTTGTGGACACCAATCTGAAGGGAGCCTTTTTCACCATGCAGGAGGCGGTCAGAATTATGCGGAAACAATCGTTCATATCGCGCATCATCACCATGACCGATATTTCCGCCGGGCTTGTATGGAAAAGTTACGCGCCTTACACGGTTTCGAAATCAGGCATCCAGCACCTCACGAAAATCTTTGCCCGCGAGTTCGCACCGGACATTCTTGTGAATTCGGTAGCGCCCGGAACCATCAGCATGTATCCCGGCCGGGAGAATGAACCTGAAGAAAAACTGGTCGAGAAAATTCCGCTCCACAGGCCCGGCGATCCGCTCGACATTGTCCGGACTATCCTGTTTCTCATGGAGAGCGACTATATCACCGGCGAAGTGATCAATGTGGACGGAGGGAGGCTGTTGTTTTAGCATAATGTCGTTATATTCCCCTTTACGAATTCCGATAACCGTTAATTTGAACACACAATGGAACAGGAAGTGCCGGTAACGATCCACAACAGCGGAGAACCGAAGCAGGAAACACCGTCAGCCAATCCGATACCCGAGCCTGTTCGGGAACTCGGCAGCACCGTTTCCGATGCAGTATCTTCGTTCATGGAGAGCGAACAGTATGAACAATTGAAACAAACGGCGACAAAGGTTAAAACCTATATCAGGGATAATCCCTTACCCGCCATGCTCTATACGCTCGGTGCCGGTGCGGTGCTTGGTTTTCTTCTGAAAAAGAAGCACTGAGCGGTATCGTCCATTTTTTCTTTACCACCATGACTTCACAATCTCTGCGAAACAGCGGGAAAAAGTTGCCGGAACATAAACACAAAAGCTTACCCGAGTTGCTCGACGACACCGTCACATCCACTTACGAGGATGTTATGGCTATTATCGAAGCTAAAACCGAACTGGTAAAAATAGATCTCACGAAAAAGATTGCCGTAGCCGCATCTATTCTTATCCTTGTCGTCGTGCTCCTTATCGGGGTAGCCTACCTTATCACTACCGTGGCACTGCTGCTTGGAGAATTGACGGGTCACCTGTTTGCCGGGTACCTGCTGGTAAGCCTCGCCTTCCTTTCCTGTTTTTTCTTTTTCATGAAGTTCAAACCGGACTTGCTGCCGAACCTCATACAGAAAATTCTTCTCTCATCCCATGACTACAAATAACGAACGATTGGACGGCATTCAGGCCCGTATAGAAGATCTGCAGAACACCATCTCCGAGAAGGAGGAACAGATCAAAGCGAGAGCCTATCAGTTTAAAGAGGATCTGAAAACGGAACTTTCCCCTCTCGAAGTGATTAAAAAACACCCCTTTGAAACTGCCGGAGCGGTTCTCGCCGCCGGATTTTTTGTCGGCAGGGCGCTGAAACCTTCCCGCCGGGCCGAAAACAGCACCCAGGCCGAAATTCCCGTTACCTCTAACCAGAGTTCCGCAGTAAAAATCGCAATAGGTTCACTCGGCATCGATATCCTGCGATCGGCCAAGGATCTCGGCTTTACCTATCTGCAGCGCTATCTCGACAGGAAAATTCGATAGACGCAGCACAAATTACGTCAAAACCGACACGCCTGCGACAGAGCCGCGCTTTTCGGGGAGATCAGAGGTCCGATACACGAGGAGTGGACTGAAGGCGTACCGGCTTTTCACGATTGCCTCATACCGACGAGCAGTGAACGGAACCTTAATTTTCTGGTAAATGAATGATTTAACTTACGTTAATAATTATCTCCGTCTCCCTCCCGAAAACATTCCCTTCAGATTTGTTTTCCTTTCCGATAACCGTATCGAGCCTCTTGATGAAGAATGTTTTTGCAGGATTTTCCGTACCTTGACAGGAGTATGATATATCCTCAAGCTTTGAAGCAATACGTATTTCACACATCGAGTCATAATGAAGATAAGCAATAACAACAACGCTGAGTTAGGCAGTAAAGAGCATTTCTATGTAAACCGGCATACCAGAGCACTTTTTCATCAACACGATCCGGGCTTTCTGCAACTTCCTGCCGATATGCACGAAAGTCAGCAGAAAGCCGATGAACAATCAAAAATTCTGACCCGTTCTCTATCTGAACGTCAGCAGGAAGAGGTTGAACCGATTCTTCCCGCACAGTTTCACGGTATGAAACTGCTCCATGAGGTGATGCACTTCGTGCTGTCGAAAACCGTCGCGCTCCGAAATCCGGCTCTCCTGGCAAATGTCAGAAAAAGCTTTGAGGAATCAACGCCGGAACAGAATACCAGCAGGTACCTGCACCGTTTTCTCGAATCGTTTCCTCCCATCCAGATTTACAACGGCTCTTTGAAAACAGGCGAGTTTCTGGAGAATCCCGTAAACCGCGAACTGGTCATCGAGGAATCTCTTCTGGTCTGGCTCAACAACCAGAATCCGGCTCTCGACCGTTTTTCATCGTTTATTTCCGACAAGCATCTCCGTGAGGAAACCGCTTATCCGCAGCTTATCAGGACAATGCTCGATGCCATGAAGGCTATGGGCCCGACAGGTCCGGATAACATCGATCTTGCCGAACTGCTCACCATGCCTGTCAGGCATGCCCCGAACTCCATTCTCGACCAGTTGCGCTATATCCGCCTCAATTGGGCGGGACTGCTTGAAGGCTCCCTCTTCTGGCCGCTCCTGACCGAAGCCATTGCATATATTCAGGATGAAGATCGCTACCTCTTTTTTGAAAATGTCGCAGCGTCGCATCAGGATAACCGGAAAGAAAGCGGCTGGTTTGAAAAGGATGCTCAAGCTCCGGATTTCAGTTCGCTCGACAATGCGCCGGCAAACTACTCGCCGGACTCCTCATGGATGCCGGAGGTGGTAATGATCGCCAAAAGCACCTATGTCTGGCTCGACCAGCTCAGCAAACAGTACCGGCGACACATTGTGCGTCTTCAGGATATTCCGGACGAGGAACTCGATATCCTTGCAGAACGAGGGTTCACCTCGCTCTGGCTTATCGGCCTCTGGCAAAGAAGCCCTGCATCGCAGCAGATCAAACAGATTCAGGGCAACCCTGAAGCCAAGGCTTCAGCCTATGCACTTGACCGGTATGACATTGCCGACGATCTCGGCGGATATGAGGGGTATCTGAATCTCCGGCACCGGGCCATGCACAGAGGAATCCGCCTCGCCAGCGACATGGTGCCCAACCATACGGGTCTCGATTCGGATCTTGTTAAAAATCAGCCCGACTGGTTTCTCTCTTCTCCCTGGCCGCCCTATGTGAACTACACCTATAACGGCCCCAATCTCAGCAACGATCATCGCTATGGAATCTATATCGAGGACGGTTACTGGAACCGATCGGATGCGGCAGTAACGTTCAAGCGAGTCGATCACATGAATGGCGATACCCGGTATATCTATCACGGCAACGACGGAACCAATATGCCGTGGAACGATACCGCACAGCTGAATTTTCTCAGCCCCGAAGTACGGGAAGGGGTGATCCAGCAGATACTGCATGTTGCCCGCATGTTCCCGGTCATCCGTTTCGATGCGGCCATGGTACTTGCAAAACGGCATATCCAGCGCCTCTGGTTTCCGCTTGCCGGCCATACGGCGGCAATACCTTCACGCTCCGCTTATGCGATGAGCATGGCTGATTTTGATGCCGCCATACCCGTGGAATTCTGGCGCGAGGTGGTTGACCGCGTTCAGACCGAAGTTCCCGATACCCTGCTGCTTGCCGAAGCCTTCTGGATGCTTGAAGGGTATTTTGTGCGCACGCTCGGCATGCACCGGGTGTATAACAGCGCCTTCATGCACATGCTGAAAAAAGAGGATAATGCCGGCTATCGCTACCTGATCAAAAACACGCTTGAATTCGATGCGGAGATCCTGAAACGGTATGTGAATTTCATGAACAACCCGGATGAGGATACCGCCATAGCTCAGTTTGGAAACGGCGATAAATATTTCGGCATCTGTCTGATGATGATCACCCTGCCAGGCCTGCCGATGTTCGGCCATGGCCAGGTCGAAGGGTTTAACGAGAAATACGGCATGGAATATGCGAAGGCATACTACGATGAACAACCCGACAACCACCTTGTCGAACGGCATTACCGGGAAATTTTTCCGGTAATGAAAAAACGTCCGCTCTTCGCCGATGTAAAACATTTTTTCCTCTACGACGTCTATGCTCCCGAAGGGACGGTTAACGAGAATGTATTCGCCTATTCCAACAGAATCGGCGGCGAGAGAGCTCTTTTTATCTATAACAACTGTATCTCGCATTCCGACGGATGGGTCAAAATATCCTCAGGGTATAAACAGAACGATGAAATCAGGCAGTCATCGCTTGTCGAAGGACTGGGACTGAACGCGGAAGAACAGAACTATGTGGTATTCAGAGAGCATGCATGCGGTCTTGAATTCGTGCGCTCATGCAGAAAGCTTGCCGAAGAAGGGCTCTATCTTTCTATCGACGGATACCGTTACAACCTGTTTCTTGATTTCCGGGAGGTTCGCCCATCCGGGCTTCGGCCCTATGATGCGCTCTGCAATGAACTTAACGGACAAGGCACGATTTCAGTTGAACATGCGGTACTTTCCATGAGCCTCGCTCCGCTGCACGGTATCATTACCGGATTTCTCGATTCGCCTTTCATGACCACGCTGAGGGAAATGCCTTCGGATGACAAACAGGTGCTTCTGTTTGCCGAAGAAATCGGTGAGCTTCTTGAACAAGTAGCCTCAGTGTTCGGCGATCTGGTCGATCAGAAGCTGATGATTCCCGAAACCCTTGCAGCTGAAACCGCATCTCTGTACCGATCGGCAGGAAAATATTTTGAAACCCTGGATAAAACAACGGACAGCGATGAGACGGCACAAGATCTCATGCTCGCAACGGACTGGATCATTCTTGAGTCACTGCAGCAGATGCTCCTGTCGAACACCCTTACTGGCTCAAACCTCATCGACGACTGGCTGATGCACGATGTGCTTGCGGCCCATTACCGGAGCAAAGGAGTGACCGCCATTGCAGGCGGCACGGCAGCGGATCTGCTCTGCTGCCTGCTCTCGACGCCGAAAGAGCAGAAGGGCGAAGATGCTGAACGTGTCGTGCTAAACAGTCTCGAAAAGCTCTACAGAACATGCAGAGGCTCGGTTGACCGGCTGCTGCAGATCGAATACCGGTACGAAAAAGCATGGTTCCGCGAACAGGGATTCACCGTACTTGCCGCATGGCTCAGGAGGGCTTCCAGACTGCGGGAGATAAACGCTCGGGGTGAAGAGGAACATGTTGCGAGTTCCGTTGTAACAACGGAAACGATGCAACATCTCGAATTACGAGCCTTCCTCTCCGGATATGAAATGGGATCTTTGTTCAGCAGAGCACCGGAACACGCCGCAAGAACGAGCAGCGAATTGCTTCCGGAACATATCTGAGTCTCGCTCATCCTTTCCGTCCTTATGGACGGACAATAAAAAAGCCCGGAAATTCCGGGCTTTTTTATTGTATTCAGGTACCTGACTGTTTACAGCTGGCTGTATTCAGCATAAACGCGATAGGTATTGATCACAAGGAATGCAATCACAAGCAGACCAAGAATGGTGAATATCGGGCTCCGCTGTTCTCTCGATGCCTGACGGTCAAGGAAAGGAACAAGAATCCAGAGGATAGCGCCGACAGTGAAGAGCACAATGGCAAGCAGTTCGCCGCCTTCAAAGGTAAAGTCCTTGAGAAGCTGGAACTGTGCCCAGAAATACCATTCAGGTTTAATACCTACAGGAGCGGAGCCAAGGGGATCAGCCTGAACGCCGATTTCCCATGGGAACATGACTGCCAGATAGACAAGCAGACCGAAACCTATCAGCCAGCCGATAGCATCCTTGGCGAGAAAGGTCGGGAAGAACTTCTCGTAGCCTTTGATAAGGCCAGCCTCTTTGTAACCGATCGGGGAAGAAGTGCCGAGCACCTGGACCAGCATGAGGTGTGCCGAAAGCATCAGGAGAAGCAGACCGGGAAGCAGAACCACGTGCAGCGAGAACATACGGGTAAGGGTTTCAGGGCTGACGTCTTTTCCGCCGCGAAGAATATCGACAAGCAATGCTCCGCCAGGCATGACCTTGGGAACCTCGGTACCAACCTGGGTAGCGAAGAATGCAAGCTCGTTCCAGGGAAGAAGGTAACCGGTAAACCCGAAACCGAGAGAGAGTACGAGCAGCACAAAACCGCTGACCCACATAAGCTCGCGAGGTTTACGATAGGACTTCATGAAAAAGGTGCTGAACATGTGGATGAACGCCATGCCGATCATGAGATTGGCCGACCATGCATGAACCTGACGAATCAACCAGCCGAAAGGAACCTCTTTCTGAATAAAAACAAACGAAGTAAAGGCTTCCGCGCCGGTCGGCTTGTAGTACTGCAGAAGAAGAAGACCGGTAACGACCTGAATGATAAAGAAGAAAAGGGTAAGACCGCCGAAATAGTACCAGAACGAAAGACGATGCTGAGGCACCTCTTTTTTCTTCAGGTAGTCGATGACCGGAATCATCACATAAAACCGCTCCTGAAACCATGACGCGAGAGCGCTTTGTTTGCTATCCTTGTACGGATTCGAATCGGGACGGTCTACCGGAGGTTTATAGACACCGCCGCCAGCAGATGCGGCAGGTTTTGCGGCACCAGGAGCTGCCGGTTTGGCGGCGCCTGCGGCAGGCTTTGCAGCACCCGGAGCTGCCGGCTTGGCGGCACCCGGAGCAGCGGGTTTCGGCTTGGCAGGGGCTTTTCCTGCCGCAGCGTTCTGATTGTTCTCAGCCATATTTTCTAACTCCCTTGGTTTTCAACAACGTTAAAATTAAGCTTTGGAAATAATAAGGTCATCACCCTCTACCCGAACAGCATACGGGGCTAAAGGCAGCGGCTGCGGACCGGAAATGATTTCGCCTGTCTGCTGGTACTTCGCACCGTGACAGGGACAGAAAATGAGGTTATCCTTATCCTCCCAGCGGACGAGACATCCAAGATGGGTACAGACCGCGCTGCAGGCTGTGAGCTTGCCGTTATCGTTGATAACGATGACCTTGTCCTCGTTGAACGGGTAGATCTTTCCGGTGTTTTCCGGGACTTCCGCTGCTTTGCCGACAACCATTTCGTTCACGTTTTTCACTTCTTTGACAGGAGGAATGATATACTTGACGACCGGATAGAGCGTCGATACCGCTACTGCCGCTCCAACACCGCCGACAACCTTGCCGAGAAAACTGCGGCGTTCGAAATTAACTCCTTTGAGTCCTTCTTCCCTTGGTTTTCCGGCGGAAACCGCTCCCGGGGAAGAGACTGGAGCACCCTCTTCAAGTGCACCCATTCTTGACGGGCTCTTGAAATTACCTTGTTGTGCCATTACGATCTATCTCCTTTTTAAAGATATTGTTAAGAAATCAAAAGGCATTAACTGCCTGTTCGGCCGCTGTTTTTTTTATTGAACCTGCCGTTTCAGGGGCCTGCACGTCTCATCTACAGGGTAGTACAAACAAACTCTGAAGTTAAAATTTTTTACCGTTTAAACCAATCAGTACAGCTCTTAAAAAAATTATAATAGTCATACATGAATGAGGGTTCCTTCTCCCGCCAGATCCGGCTCCTGGTGAAGAAGCGCATAAAGCGCGACTGCAATCTTACCGGATTGAGAAACTCCGATATACCGCTTATGCCGTTGAGATGCTGACCGTCTACCTGCAGCGAGATATTTGAAGCGAACCTGAGATAAAAGGGGCCTGCATCGAGCACGTTCTTCTGCGAAATAGTGACGGATGCCCGCTCATGAGAGATATCAAGCGTTCTGCCGTGAAGCGGAGAAAACAAGCCGGAAGAAAATTCACTTTCCCTGCATTGAAGCGAATCCATAACAGAAACCTTCTCGTCGCGATTGTCATGCAGCATCAAAAAGCTCAATGGCTGGAAGTCGCTGTTTTTAAAAAAAATAACATAATATATAATATCGTATCGCTCTGAAAACGCCCTTCCCCAGTACCATCGGGCAATATATTCCTGCATGGGCATGGTGCCCAGATTATGGTCGTGATAACCTTGGGCGCGCAACTCGATACGACGCACTCCCCCTCCGTTTTCACCGGTAATTTCGATGTAGCCTCCGACCACGGCCTTCGGAACGCTCAGCAGCCACTGGTGCTGCGAACCAGTCTCGGTATTGTTGGTATCATTTTTCGAGTAATGCGCCCGACGACTTACCTGGAACAGCAACTCGGCCTGTACCTGCCGGTTTCGGGCAGGAAAGGCAAAATCGATAAGCAGGCGATACTCGTCTTTGTGCGCATCATAGAAAAAACGGTTCTTTTCGAACCGGAGACCGATTCCCTCGCGACTGCTTTCAAAAAGGCCGTTTCCCCCTTCCTTTATAAAATTCAATGTTTCGGAACCCTGTTCATAAAGCTGAAAACTGAAGCCTGTATGGTCTTCCGGCAACGGAAGCGCCGAACCGGCCTTATGCTTCCAGTCGTCGTAACGCTGCATGTAATAAGGGGAGAAAGGAAAACCGGAAAACCATATCAGTACGACGGAAACGCCGCTTTCCTTGTCTTCGGCATCGAAGTACCACCACTCATAAGCGCCAGGCTCCCGCATGTCGTGCCAGACTTCCTGATGAGGTTCTGTGGTGATATTCATACGGAAAACAATGCTGTTCTGTCATGAAAGGTCGCTGTACGCAGTACCGACCGTTTCGAAGCTGAAAAAAGGGAACAAGTAGGAAGTGGAAGAAGAAGTGTGCAAAAACACCTGGTGGACAGAGAGGGAATCGAACCCCCGACACAAGGATTTTCAGTCCTTTGCTCTACCAACTGAGCTATCTGTCCATGTTTGTGAGGCACATAATAAGAAATGCGCATCAAAATTCAAAAAGAAAAAAACATTGAAAAATCGGTTTTTTAACGTACAGCCGGAACGAAACATTTCGCCCCGGCTGACGAAGACTACTCTGCGACGGAAATCAGGTCGATCCCTTTTGTGATTCTGCGGAGTACCGCTTCCCTGCCCAGCACTTCGAGCATATGGTAAAGGCTCGGGCCGAAACTTACGCCCGAAGCGAGAATCCTGAGAGGATGAATCAGTACGGCCGCCTTAAGACCTTTAGGCGCAACGAAAGCCTTTAGCGCACTCTCGATGGTTTCAGCTGTAAACGGTTCGAGAACTTCCAGTTCTGCGGTAAATTCCCGAAGAAGATCGTTGGTTTCCGGTATCCAGCGTTTTTTCACCGCCTCCTCTTCATACGATTCCGGCTCAAAGAAAAAGTATGAGGAGAAGGTGACGAATTCATGTTCGAATCCCACCCGCTCACGCATAAGTTCGATAACCTGCTCAAGATAATGGTCTCCTGTAATCACATCGACGGAAAGAAGGGTCTCACGTTTTGCAAGCTCGGCTGCAAGTACCGGCCTGATGGTATTGATAATATCCGCTGTCGGGCGATGTTTGATGTATTGCTTTTCAAGCCAGTTGAGTTTTTCCACGTTAAACACCGCTCCGGCTTTGCCGACCCGTTCAAGCGAAAATTTATCTATCAGTTCCTGAAGCGCATAAACCTCCTGCTCGGTTCCCTCTCCTTCATTCCACCCAAGCATCGCCACAAAATTCACAATCGCATCGCAACTGTAACCCTTGCGGATGTAATCCTCAACAGCTACATCTCCCTGACGTTTGCTGAGCTTTGAACGGTCAGGATTGAGCAACAGGGGAAGATGGGCAAATCTGGGAGGCTCCCATCCGAAAAACTCATAAAGAAGCAGGTGTTTCGGCATGGATGGCAGCCACTCCTCTCCACGGATAATATGCGTGAACTCCATGAGATGGTCGTCGATAACGCTGGCAAAGTGGTAGGTAGGAAATCCATCGGACTTCATCAGCACCTGATCATCGATGGTAGAAGAATCGAACTCGACCGGCCCACGAATCATATCTTCAAACCATACCGAAATATAATCGGGAACTTTCATCCGTACCACATAAGGAGAACCTTCTTCCATTTTCTTTCTGATCTCGCTCGACGGCATGGCACCGCCCATCTCCTCTGGCAGCCATTTACGGTTATACTTGGGCTGTAAGCCCTGTTTCAACTGAAGCTGGCGGTTCTCCTCAAGCTCCTCGGATGTCGAAAAACAGTAGTAGGCATGTTTGTCTTCGAGCAGACGTTCGCAATACTCGCGATAGATATGCAGTCTTTCCGACTGTACATAGGGCCCGAAACCTCCTCCATGCACCGGACTTTCGTCAGCCACAATTCCGGCCCACTCGAGGGTTTTAATAAGATTCCGCTGTGCATCTTCGACTTTTCTGCTCTGGTCGGTGTCTTCAATTCTGATAATGAAATCGCCTTTCATTTTTTTTGCGAACAGGTAATTATACAAGGCTGTCCGCAAACCGCCTACATGCAGATAACCTGTCGGAGAAGGCGCAAACCTCGTTCTGACCCTTTGAGCAACCATAATGTGACGTAAAAACAGTTAAATGAAGTACTGACAAGGCGACGCCTGTGTCAGGAGCACAGAATTTAAAAAAAGTCGGTGTTTTTTGAAGGTACAAAAAAACAGATTGACACTGCCGAAAAAATACCCACTCAGGCATAACAATATGCCGATATGTCATAGAGAAAAATAAACTTTTTGCATTCTATTGCAGTTTACTTTTAATTACTTTTAATGCCGTAAGTTAACTGAGCCTTACTTTTCTCTCACCCACTGAATGGTATCTATGCCGGAACTCAAGGAAAAAAACACGGGGAAGACCAATGCAAAGAATGTCTTCAAACCGGTACGTGACGATCAACCCCAACAGGATTGGATGCAGGGAAGCGGAGGCGGAAGCAAGGGGAAATTTCCAGGATTCCTTGTGATCATGATGCTTGGACTTATCTCGATCTTTGTGTTCCAGCGTTTTTTCTCGGCTCCTGAAAACCCGGAAATCACCTATAACCAGTACAGGACTGTTCTGGAAAAAGATCTTGTTACCGATATAACGGTCAAAACCTATGCCGACAGATCCGCAATGCTGAACGGCAAACTGAAATCGCCATCGCAACTTGAACTCAAGAACAACTCCTTTCTTCAGACTGACCGGTTCAGCGTCACCAT
>Ga0105093_10000799_pt1 | contig 11859 bp, 8 predicted proteins | sample PPLLak3March2015_2_FD_79111 | JGI IMG/M metagenome (GOLD analysis project Ga0105093, IMG submission 79111) | Freshwater sediment microbial communities from Prairie Pothole Lake near Jamestown, North Dakota, USA - PPLs Lake P8 Core (3) Depth... | ecosystem: Environmental > Aquatic > Freshwater >... | reverse complement strand
CGGCGGCCCAGGACCTGGATGCCGACGAGATGCTTTCCGTCCACCCCACGCCCCTGGCCGAAGCCCTCGACATGATCTTCAACGGCACGATCCAGGACGCCAAGACCATCACCGGGCTGCTGCTGGCCGAACGGCGGCTGCGCAGCGGCTGAAAAAACCTTCGGGCAGGGCGCCACCGTATCCGTTCACGGGGCCGTTTAGCAGGGACTGCTTGATGGTTCGCCGCAGGGCCTTAAACAAAATGCCCGGCGCGCCAAAAAAAAAACCCGCCCCAAGGGGGGCGGGTCGGGGGCAACCGCTGTCGGGAGCGGCCGGGTCACGCCCAACCTCTCCCGACAACGCGCTTAGTACATGTCTTCATCCATCTCGGGGGCCGTCGCCGCGGCCTTCTTCTTTTGGGGCTTGTCGGCGATCATGGCCTCGGTGGTCAGCATCAGAGCGGTCACCGAGGCGGCGTTCTGGAGGGCGAAGCGCACCACCTTGGCCGGGTCGATCACACCGGCGGCCACGAGATTTTCAAACTGGCCGGTATCGGCGTTGAAACCGAAATCGTCCTTGCCTTCCATCACGCGGTTGGCCACCACCGAGCCTTCAAAGCCGGCATTGATGGCGATCTGGCGCAAGGGCTCCTGGAGGGCGCGCCGCAGCAGGTCAACCCCGTTTTTCTCCTCGCCGGCGGCCTCGACCTTGTCCAGGGCCGGGATGCAGCGCACCAGCGCCACCCCGCCGCCGGGCACGACCCCCTCCTCCACCGCCGCCCGGGTGGCATTGAGGGCGTCTTCGACGCGCGCTTTCTTCTCCTTCATCTCGGTCTCGGTGGCCGCCCCGATATTGATCACGGCCACCCCGCCGACCAGCTTGGCCAGGCGCTCCTGGAGTTTTTCGCGGTCGTAGTCGGAGGTCGTCTCCTCGATCTGGGACCGAATCTGGCGCATGCGGGCCTCCAGGTCGGCCCGGCTGCCGGCGCCGTCGATGATGGTGGTGTTGTCCTTGTCGATTTTGACGTTTTTGCAGCGGCCCAGGTCGTTGAGGGTCACATTTTCCAGTTTGACCCCGATGTCTTCCGAGATCACCTGCCCGCCGCAGAGAACCGCGATATCCTGCAGCATGGCCTTGCGGCGATCACCGAAACCGGGGGCCTTGACCGCCGCGACGTGCAGCGTGCCGCGCAGCTTGTTGACGATCAGGGTTGCCAGGGCTTCGCCGTCGACGTCCTCGGCCACCATCAGGAGCGGCTTGCCGGATTTGGCCACCTGCTCCAGCAGCGGGAGCATGTCCTTCATATTCGAGACTTTCTTTTCGTTCAGCAGGATGTAGGGATCCGCCAGGGAGACCTGCATCTTTTCAGCGTCGGTGACGAAATAGGGCGAGACATAGCCCCGGTCGAACTGCATGCCCTCCACGATCTCCAGGGAGGTCTCCATCCCCTTGGCCTCTTCGACGGTGATCACGCCTTCCTTGCCGACTTTCTCCATGGCCTCCGAGATCAGACTGCCGATCACGGCGTCGTTGTTGGCCGAAATCGTCCCCACCTGGGTAATCTCGGTTTTGTCTTTGGTGGGCTTGGCGAGCCTTTTGAGGTCCGCCACCACAGCCACCACACCCTTTTCGATGCCCCGCTTGATGGCCATCGGGTTGGCGCCGGCGGCCACCAGCTTCTGGCCATCGGCATAGATCGCCTGGGCCAGGACGGTGGCCGTGGTGGTGCCGTCACCGGCAACATCGCTGGTCTTGCTGGCCACTTCCTTGACCATCTGGGCGCCCATGTTCTCGAACTTGTCGGGCAGATCGATATCCTTGGCGACGGTGACCCCGTCCTTGGTCACCAGTGGCGAACCGAAGGATTTCTGCAGTACGACGTTGCGGCCCTTGGGCCCCAGGGTGACCTTGACGGCATCCGCCAGGGTGTTGACACCCGCGAGCATGTGCTCCCGGGCCTTTGAACTGTATGCTATCATTTTTGCAGGCATTGAACCCTCCTCCTATGTTTACCCCAGAATCCCCAGAATATCGTCTTCTTTCATAAACAGGTGCTCGACCCCATCCACCTTGATTTCGGTGCCGGAGTACTTGGAAAACAGAACCCGGTCGCCGACCTTGACCTCCGGGGCCGTCCGCTTGCCGTCGTCCGCCATGCGTCCCGGACCTGCGGCCACCACCTCACCCTGCTGGGGTTTTTCCTTGGCCGTATCCGGGATGATGATGCCGCCGGCGGTTTTCTGTTCTCCCTCGAGTCTGCGAACGAGAATGCGGTCATTCAATGGCTTGATCTTCATAGGTGCTGAACCTCCTGTTAAAGAATTTGGGTTGATAAGGGGTTATACGTCGCCGGATTGCGCACCCCGCGGACCGCGCCGCGCCGGCAAGGCGCTCGACTGCGACGGGCATCACGCAGGGCGAACAATCCGGCAAATTTTTCAGGTTCGGGGTGCCGTCGCCGCCGCCATGCGGGCAACGCGCGCAACGCCCAGGACGTTTCCCAGCGGGAACCCCGACGGTCAGGCAACACGCAAAAGAGACCCTTGAATTCGATCAGTTGTCTTTGGCCACTGACCTAATAAAAGCGACTGGAAAACCCGGAAAAAAAGAAACGGAAAATCCATCGGCGGAATAAATCCCGACGCCACCCGTGAGGCGCCTTAATCTTTAGCACGATAGGAAGTTTGTCAAGCGCTCCGGTGCGGATTTTGTCGGTGGGGAGTCTAAAAGGTTTTTTTGTGGGCGGTCCCGCTCCAATCGAGTAGGGTGGGGTGAGCTGAGCTGATCACGCTTACCTCATCCCTCTCACAGAACCTTACGTACGGGCCTCGTATACGGCTCCTGTTCCCACCCGCAACGCCGTATCAGGTTCGCTTGCGCTATGTGCAGCTCACTTCCTATCGCTTCCTTCAGACCCTGCCGTCGCCAGCAACGCCCTTGCGATTCGAATTGTCTTCCCCCTGGTCGGGGTGACGCCAGTTTCTTGCGACAGGCCGGGTTTGCCCGCTGCGCTGGGCAAACAAAACAGCCGGCTGTCCTGGAACAGCCGGCTGCCTGAAATATCAGGGAACCCGAAGGATCACGGAAAATGACGCCCGAACGGCGCGGCCCCGGGCCTCCGCCGCGCGGGCGCTAGATCATCTCGATGGCGCAGGCCATGGAAACCCCGCCGCCGCCGCAGAGGGTGGCCATTCCCAGGCTTTTTCCCCGCTGCTTCATGGCGTGGATCAGGGTGACCATGATCCGGGACCCGGTCGATCCCACGGGGTGCCCCAGGCCGATGCCCGAGCCGTTGACGTTGGTGATCTTCCGGTTCAGGCCGAGCTCGCGTTCGCACCCGATGTACTGGGCCGCGAAGGCTTCATTGACCTCGATGAGTTCGAAATCGCCGACCGCCAGTCCGCTCCGGTCCAGCAGATTCTTGACCGCGGGCACCGGGGAGAGCCCCATCACCGCGGGGTGGCATGCGCCTCTGCCGACCGCCGTGATCCGGGCGATGGGGACGAGGCCCAGCTCCTGCGCCTTTTCCGCCGACATGATGGTCATGGCCGAAGCGCCGTCGTTGAGGCCGCTGGCATTTCCGGCGGTGACCTTTCCGGTTTTGGGCACGAAGGCCGGCGGCAGCTTCCGAAGCTGCTCCAGGGTGATGCCGGGGCGGAAATGCTCGTCCTTGTCGAAGATGACGGGGTCTTTTTTCCGCTGGGGCACCTCGACCGGCACGATCTCTTCCCTGAAGGATCCGTCGAGGGTGGCCCGCTCCGCGCTGTTGTGGCTTCTCAAGGCGACCTCGTCCATCTCCTCCCGGCTGATGTTGAGATGCTGAGCCACGAACTCCGCCGTATGGCCCATGATGTAGGGTTTTCCGAGAAAGAGGCTGGCCGGAGCCTCCCGGGTGTCGACGGGGGCGCCGCCGTCAAGGGGGAGGAGATGGGACCCGCAGTGCAGGGCGTGAATCATGGCATCGACAAACACCTGGTCCTGCAGTCGGCACCCCCAGCGGGCATTGGGGACGGCATAGGGCGCGCCGGACATGTGCTCGACGCCGCCGGCGAGGATGACATCGGCCATGCCGGCCTGGATCAGGGCCATGCCGGAGAGCACCGCTTCCATGCCGGAGATGCATACCCGGTTGACGGTGACGGCGGTAACGCTGTCCGGGATCCCGGCCAGGAGCGCGGCCACGCGGGTGGTGTTCAGCGTGTCGTGGTGCTCGAGGCAGCATCCGAACCGGACGTCATCGATGATGCCGGGGTCGATGCCCGACCTGTTCACCGCCGCTTTCATGGCGACGGCGGCAATGGCTGCGGCGTTCATGTCTTTCAGGGCGCCGCCGAATGCGCCGATGGCCGTCCGGCAGGCTGAAACGATGACAACGTCTTTCATGAGAATCTCCTTTATCGTTCAATGGGCCGCGGGTGGCGGCCGTAACCTTACTTCCCTCCGAAGGCATCCTCGGAGATGTCCACGACCGCGCCTTCGTTTGCAAGGATGGCGCTCATTTTTCCCAGGGTGACCGGGAGGAGGGAATTGATAAAGAAGCGGGCGCTCATGATTTGCCCCTCATAGAAGGCGGCGTCCTTTTTTTTGGCACCCTCAGCCAGTTTTCGGGCGGCGATGGCGGCCCGCCACAGGAGCATCCAGGCCATGACCGTATCGCCCGTGACCTCCATGAAGGGGTAGGCGGCGGCATAGGCGTTCAGCACCTTCTCGGACCGGGCCGTCTTCACCATGTGCAGCGCCACCGCTTCCAGCCTGGCGATGACGGTCTCCAGGGCGGCTGCGAGCCCTTCCACGCCCGGAACCCCCTTGGCGTCGGCGGCGGTCTTGGTCATCTCATCCAGAAGGTCCCGGAAGGCCTGGCCCTGGTTGAGGCCCAGTTTCCTCCCCAAGAGGTCCATGGCCTGGATGCCGTTGGTGCCTTCATAGATATGGGTGATCTTGCAGTCCCGCAAGAGCTGTTCCTGGGGGTATTCCTTGGTGTAGCCGTACCCGCCGAACATCTGGACCCCCATGTTGCAGACGTCGAAGGCCCGGTCGGAGACATAGCCCTTGGTAATGGGGATCAGTACATCGATGAGCCCCTGCCAGCGGGCCTTTTCAGCGGCGTCGCCGCTGATCCGGATCATGTCCTCACAGTAGCCGGTGTAGTAAACGATGCTCCGCATGCCCTCGGTGCAGGACTTCATGGTCAGGAGCATGCGACGGACGTCCGGGTGCTGGATGATGGGCACCGGCGGGGCGTCCTTGCCTGCAGCCGTCAGATGCCTTCCCTGGACCCGCTCCCGGGCGTAGTTGAGGGCGTTCATGAAGGAGGCGGAGGCGCATCCCAGGGACTGCATCCCCACGTCCAGCCGTGCCTCGTTCATCATGACGAACATGGCCCGCATGCCCTTGTTGGTCTCACCCAGCAGGGTCCCCCGGCACTGCCCCTTGCCGCCCATGGTCAGGGAGCAGGTGGCGCTGCCGTGGATGCCCATCTTGTGCTCGATGCCGGTGCAGACCACGTCGTTGAACTCGCCGAGGCTGCCGTCGTCGTTGACCCGGATCTTGGGCACCAGGAAGAGGGAGATGCCCGACGTGCCGGCCGGGGCGCCCTCGATACGGGCCAGGACGGGGTGGATGATGTTTTCCGTAAGGTCGTTCTCGCCGCTGGAGATGAAGATCTTGCTGCCGCTGATCGAATAGGTCCCGTCGTCGTTCTTAACGGCCGTGGTGGTGAGCGCCCCGACATCCGAGCCGGCATCCGACTCGGTGAGGAGCATGGTGCCGCCCCACACGCCGGTGTACATCTTTTTAAGGAAAAGCTTCTTCTGCCGATCCGTGCCGAAGGTCTCGACCAGCTTCCCCGCCCCGTGGTTCAGGATGTAATTCAACGTACAGGGGAAGTTGGCCCCGTTGAAGTAGTTCTTCGCGGCCAGGGCCACCGTCGCGGGCATGCCCTGCCCCCCCCATTCGGGGGCGTCGCACATGGCGATCCAGCCGCCTTCCGTAAACAGGCGGTGAATCTTATGGAAGGCTTCCGGGACCCTGACCTGGCCCTTGTCGAAGGTGCAGCCCTCCTCGTCCCCGATCTTCAGGGCCGGGAGCATCTCCTTGACGGCCAGGTTCCTTGCCTCGGACACGATGAGGTCCACCGTCTTCCGGGTGAACTCTTCGAATTTCTCGTGTTCCGAGAGCTTTTCAACCTCCAGCTGTTCGTGAAGGATGAAATCCACATCTCTTCTGTCCAGAATAACTTGTGCCATGATTTTCTCCGTTCAGTAAAATTTTAAGTATGGGTATTGGATGAAATGCATCTATTTATCCGTGTAATCGTAGAAGCCCCTGCCGCTTTTTCGCCCGAAGTACCCAGCCCGGACCATTTTCCGTAGGAGGGGGGCCGGCCGGTACTTGTCCTCCCCCAGCTCCGCATGAAACCCCTCCAGAACATGGAGCATGGTGTCAAGCCCCACCATATCGGCCAGGGCGAGGGGTCCGATGGGATGGTTGGCGCCCAGGGTCATGGCGCGGTCGATGTCACCGGCCGACGCGACGCCCTCGGACAGGACGAAGATGGCCTCGTTGATCATGGGGCAGAGAATGCGGTTGACGGCAAAACCCGGCGCCTCCTTGACTTCAATGGCCGTTTTGCCTATTTTTTCGACGAACTCCCGGGCAACGGCAAGAATGGCATCGCTGGTGGTGAACCCCTTGATCAGCTCAACCAGCTTCATCACCGGTACGGGGTTGAAAAAATGCATGCCGATCACCCTGTCCGGGCGCGCGGTGGCGGATGCCATCTCGGTGATGGAGAGCCCGGAAGTGTTCGACGCCAGGATCGTCTCCGGCTTGCAGAGCGCGTCGAGTTCCTTGAAGACCGTTTTCTTGAGGTCCATGATCTCGATGATGGCCTCAATCACCAGGTCCGCGTCCGTGACCGCCGCTTTGAGATCGGTCAGCCCCGTGATGCGGCCCATGATCTGCCCGGCCGCCACCTTCTCCATTTTTCCCTTGGCGACGGCCCGGTCGAGATTGTTGGCGATGGTACCCATCCCCTTGTCCACAAAACGGTCTTCAATGTCCCGCAGGGTCACCGTGAAGCCTGCATGGGCCGCGATTTGCGCAATTCCGGCGCCCATGATGCCCGCGCCCAACACGCATACCTTCTGGATTGCCATGATTGTCTTTCCTCTCATTTCATGTCGTTGATTTGCAGCACCTCCCGACGGAGAGCCGCATCGGGTTTATCGGTAGACCTGGCGTATCAGCTTCTTGTCCAGCTTGCCCACGCTCGTCTTGGCGATCTCATCCACGAACTCATATCGGTCGGGGACGCCGTATTTGGGCAGCTTCCCGTCCCGGGCCGCCTGCTTCATATACTGCTTGAGGTCATCTGCGGTGATTTTGCCGACAAAATCGGGCTTCACCACCACGATCATCATGGGCCGCTCGCCCCACTTCTCGTCGGGCACGCCGATGGCGGCCGATTCCAGCACCGCCTCGTGCTGGCTCAGCAGGTTTTCCAGATCCAGCGAGGAGACCCACTCCCCGCCGCTCTTGATCACATCCTTGACGCGGTCGGTGATCTGGAGGTACCCGTCCTCGTTGATGTGGCCGACGTCGCCGCTGTGGAGCCATCCGTTCTGCCAGAGATCCCTGGACTTGTCCGGCGCTTTGAAATAGCTTTTGGTCAGCCACGGCGTCCGGAAGACCACCTCGCCCGCGGACATGCCGTCATGGGGAAGCGGCTTGTCGTAGGCGTCCACCACCTCGAACTCCACCAGGGGAATGGGAAGGCCGGTTTTGATGACGACCTCCAGGAGGCGGTCGTCATCCCAGTCCGCCATGTGCTTTTGGGGAACGGAGAGGCTGATGATCGGGCAGGTTTCCGACATGCCGTACCCCGTATAGGCGGTGATGCCCATATCCTTGGCCGCCTTGGCTTGTCCCTTGGACAATTTCGCTCCGCCGATGATCACCTTCCACCGGGACAGGTCGTATTGTTTGGCCGCCGGGCTCGTGAGGACCATCTGGAGAATCGTGGGCACGCAGTGGGAGAAGGTGACGTTTTCGGCAACGATCAGTTTCAGCAGCATCTCCGGCTCGTATTTTCCCGGATAGACCTGCTTGACCCCCAGGAGCGTGGCGATGTAGGGCAGGCCCCAGGCGTGGACGTGGAACATGGGGGTGATGGGCATGTAGACGTCGTCGGACCGGAAGCGGCCGATGCCGTCGTAGGCGCCCAGCGCGAGCGCCGTGGCGAAGGTATGGAGCACCAGCTGCCGGTGGGTGAAGTGGACGCCTTTGGGGTCGCCCGTGGTGCCGGTGGTATAGAAGGTCGTGGCCTTGGTGTTCTCGTCCAGATCGTGAAAATCATATGTCGGCGAGGCGTCGGAGAGCATCTCCTCGTAGGTGCCGTCGATCTTCAGGGCGGTTTGCGGAACGGTGCCGCTCTCGGCGATCACGACGATCGTCTTGACGGTTTCCAGTTTTTCCCGGATGGTTTCCAGGATGGGCAGGAAATCGGAGTTGATGAGGATGATCTTGGCTTCGGCATGGTTGAGGGTATACTGGATCTGTCCTGCGGAGAGCCGCCAGTTGACCATCTGGAGCACCGCCCCCATCATGGGAACCGCGAAAAAAGCCTCCAGAAAGCGGTTGCTGTCATAGTCAAAAACCGCCACCGTATCGCCTGACGTGATGTTGTGTTTTTTCAGGCCGTTTGCCAGGCGATGAATGCGTTCGTTCAGGTCTCGGTAGGTATAGCGCAGCTTGTCCCTGTAAACGATCTCCTGATCGGGCGCGTAGATCAGGGGGGTGTTCAGCAGCTTTTTGATAATCAGTGGATATTCGTAGTGCTCTCCGGGTTGATAGGTCTTTTCCGTCATGGTCTTCCCCCTTCTGGTTTCATGGGTATTTCGGGTTGGATTGTATGGGTACACGCGGCCATTTGCCGTATTTCGTTCACTAATCTCATGTGGATGACGTGCCGGGGCATATCAAAAAGCTTCAGTCCAGACCGGCCCATGCGGAGTAGTCCACCAGTCCGTACCGTTTAAGCCCCTGGGTGAGGCCGCGGGCCAGGTCGCTTCCCCAGGGCGTGGGGACCGCCTTGAGCCATGTCAGGACTATCACCAGGTCGTTGGACACGGAGATGTTTTTGTAAACCCTGGCCTCCGCCAGAGACGGCGCCTTCAGGGTCTCCTTGATTTTTTTCAGGGAGCCGGCATCGATTTCCCGATCCCCGGCGCCACCCATCCGAACCTTTATAATTTCAAGCCAAGCCATCGCTTCATCCCCCATTGTCAGTTGCGGGATAATTGAGCATAAAGTATGCCGAAGAATGATTTGTTAAAGAAACAAGTTAGTTGGATGGAAAAAATATTTTTCTGCGCCATGGGAAAGAAAAAAACCGTACTATGATACAGTTGCAATATCAACTGTATCATAGTACGGTTTGCCAACTTTTCTGCCGATCCACGCCTTTTCCCCGTTCCTTTCGGGAGGAGATATGACGATGGACGAAAAAGAGTTTTTTCGGGAAGCTACCCTGAGAATCTGCGGAAGCCTGGAGCTCGAAAAGGCATTGTGGCAGAGCCTGATCTACATCCGGGAGTTCATGCCGGCCGGGCAGATGAGCTTTCACGTCTACCACCGGGACTTGGGAATCGTCGAGACGGTTGCCCATGCCACGCCGGACGCCGGCGAGGCCATGTCCCTCCGGAGCCCCCTCTCCCCCAAGGCGCGGCGGCAGGTTGATGCTCAGCGCTCTATCCGGGTCCGGGTGATCGACCGGCTGGGGGACGACCCGGTAACGAGCCCTGTGGCGGGAAGACTGGGCGCACGCGACCTGTCAGGGGTGGTCATGGACTTGGTGCTGGAAAGGAAGATGCTGGGGGTGTTCTCGGTGTTCAACAACGGCAGGGAAAAATTCAACGCCCACCACGTCCGGCTCCTGAGCCTCCTCAACGAGCCCTGCGCCGTCGCCCTCACCAACAGCATGAGATACCGGGAGCTCATGACGCTCAGGGACCTCCTGGCCGACGACAACCGCTACCTACAGGACGAACTCCGCAGGCTCTCGGGCGAGGATGTCGTCGGCGCCGACTTCGGCTTGAAAGAGGTGATGGAGCTGGTCCGCCAGGTGGCGCCGCTGGACAGCCCCGTGCTGCTTCTTGGCGAAACCGGGACCGGAAAAGAGGTCATCGCGGGCGCCATCCATAAATCCTCCGCCCGCAAGGACGGCCCGTTCATCACGGTCAATTGCGGGGCCATCCCCGAAACCCTGCTGGACAGCGAATTGTTCGGATACGAAAAAGGGGCCTTCACCGGCGCCCTGTCTCAAAAGCGGGGGCGCATCGAGCGGGCCCACGGCGGGACCCTGTTTCTCGACGAGATCGGGGAGCTGCCGGCCGAAGCCCAGGTGAGGCTCCTCCGGGTGCTGCAAGAGAAGGAGATCGACCGCATCGGGGGAAGCGGCCCGGTCAAGGTGGATATCCGGGTCATCGCGGCGACCCACCGGGATCTGGAGGAGATGATGGAGCTGCGGAAATTCCGGCACGATCTCTATTTCCGGCTCCGGGTGTTTCCCATCGTCCTTCCCCCCCTGAGGGAGCGAAAAACGGATATTCCCGCCCTGGTCCAGCATTTTATTTTGAAGAAATCACGGGAGATGAAGCGGCTGGTGGTGCCGTCGCCCACCCCGGAGGCCATCGACCGCCTCATGGCCTACCACTGGCCCGGCAACGTCCGGGAGCTGGAGAACGCGGTCGAGCGCTCCCTGATTCTGAACCCGGGCGACCGGCTCTTTTTCAACGAGATCGGGACCCGGCTCGTGCAAAAACCCCCGGAGGGCCGGCATCCGAGGGCGCCGGGACCGGATGACGCCCTGGCCCTGGACGAGGCCATGGCCTGCCACATCCGGCGGGTCCTCGACATGTGCGGCGGCCGGGTGGAAGGAGAGCGGGGGGCGGCGCGCCTCCTTAACATCAAGCCCTCCACCCTCAGAAAACGGATGGGGAAGCTGGGGGTGCCCTTCGGGCGGAAAGCGAGGGCGTCGGCGGCGGGATAGGCGCCCATCCAGTTTGATGCCGGGATGGGAGTCTTCGCTTTTGATCTCGAGGGCGAATCGGATGGCCCGTCCGACATCGTCCATTTTGGCCTTTTATGTGAATTATAAAAGGTAGTAAACCACCCCTGTCAAAGTGCTTTTTAACAGTGGAGATACTGCCTCAAATGCTCGATCAGTCCGCTCTGCGGCGGGACTGCTCCAGCGCCAGTCTTCAGATTTTTTTGCCAAACCGGCCCGGACCGGATTCAATTCCACGTATCTCGCACATGCAAGCAGGTATCTCTTCCAAGATAGATGAGGAGAACCTTCCCTGCCATAAATGCTCGCGTCAGCTCTCACGAAAATTGATCCGCCGGATCTAGCGCCGGTGGGCTTCACCGATCGCAAGCGTTAAGCCATCTGTCGTTTCCGGCACAACAATCAGAAGGGTGTGGTTCGGCATAAGGCAATTAGCCCAAATCTGAACTTTAAACGTCATGCACCATTAATCGTGTATGGAGCCTCGCGGGCCGCTATCGATTTCGATCCAAACAAGGCCAAGAAATTGCGGGATCAAACCATGAGGTGATAAAAAAGCAGGTAGGAACGCACCGGCCGAGAGAATGGGAGGCGCCCGGTTGCGCCTCCCGCCCTCTCAGCTGATACACGAATTGTCGCTGGGGCCCCTCTATAACCCAGCGCTATCGCCAAAACTCTGGGTGGTCAATATTCAGTTATCACAGATGGTCAATTTTCGGTTGTCATTTTCAGTTCACGGTTACCTGCTTGGGCTTGACCTCTTCGCGCTTGGGAACGGTGATCTTGAGCACTCCGTCCTTGAAGTCGGCCTT
>Ga0105093_10000798_pt1 | contig 11861 bp, 11 predicted proteins | sample PPLLak3March2015_2_FD_79111 | JGI IMG/M metagenome (GOLD analysis project Ga0105093, IMG submission 79111) | Freshwater sediment microbial communities from Prairie Pothole Lake near Jamestown, North Dakota, USA - PPLs Lake P8 Core (3) Depth... | ecosystem: Environmental > Aquatic > Freshwater >... | reverse complement strand
GCACTCCATGAGTTAGGGCATCTGTATGACCTTCATCACTGCACGGATCCTGCATGTCTCATGCACTTTGCAGGCGGTGTAGAGGACCTGGACAGAGCGCTCTTGGACTACTGCAACTACTGTCGTGTCTACCTCCGGGATGCCCTCTTGCGAAGGAGAGAAATAGGTTAGCTTTTTGAAATGCGATGCCGAAGGCTGAGGCCGACCGAGCCCAGTCCGGGCTCGTGACCTCTACGTATCGTGCGAAGGATTTCTTGGGTCAAGATTTCAAATGACTCAGGGAGTCTCCGTGTGGAGAAAGGTCTTCACCAGGCGATCCCACCCCACCTCCGGGTGGTTTCCGAAAAGGTCGTCCACCGGCGTAGCGCCTGTGGCGGACAATTGCTCGTATTCCGGCCCCATCAGCCCCATCAGGGTTTTGACTTCATGCTCCATCCATCGGAAGCTCTCTTCCCCGAAATAGAGACCCCTCAGATCCCTCTTCGGCATGTGCGGTTCCACAATCATCAGCCATCCCTCGTGGTAGGGATCGGCATGGCTGAGGCCCGGTGTTCCCACGGCTCTTTGATTCACAGCCAGCACGGTTCCGCTCACAGGTGAAAGGGCAGCAGCTTTGTTTCCATTCCGGGCAAAGGTCCATCCCTCCTGATTCTGTGTCACCTTTGCTCCCAGGGACGGGAGGCTGATGCGTGCCGGTGAACCGAACACCTTGGTGAGGAAATCATCGAATCCCACCCTGACGCGGCCGCCATGCTCGAAACGCGCCCAGCAGTGTCCCATGTGATAGTAGTACTCTTTGGCCAAGCGGTAGCCGGAGGCCAAGGCGTAAGCAGGAGCAGCCAGGGCCTGGCTCAACTCGGATTCATCCAACATCTGATCATAGGGGCAATGGTAGCACTCGTAGTTCATGGTACAGATTTTCGGGGCATTCACCCTTCCGGTCAGGGCATGACGGCAAGGCCGGTCCGGACCACGGTATTGCGCTTTGAGTTTGGAAGCCCATTCCGGTTCCGATCGCTTCGGAGAGGGCGCCGTCCCTTGGCTCATGGCCTTTCTCATCCCCTTGTCGAAGCCGCACGTGTAACAGTCATAGGCGTTATCGCACATCCTGAAATTGATCACCCCCGCTTTCATCCAGACGCATTCCTGGTCAATGACCTGGAATCCCTGGACCTTGGCTTTTTGTTTTTTCTGCTCTTTAGGATTCTTATCTTTCATGATTTCTCACTCCTTTTCTTTCTGTGGGGTTTGTTCTGCACCGTTCGCCGTGACACCCCCCAGCGTGTTGGAAGAAAACTCTTTACGCTGCTTTCAGCATGAGGAAACCCGCCTGCGGGCAGGCTTCGCAGGAAGGTTTTTCGCCCACTTCTTCCAGCCAGTAGTTGAACGCACAATGCCAGCACTCGAAGTTCCGGATGCAGAGCTTGGGTATTTCCATTCGCCCGTTTACAGCGTAAGAACACCACTTTTGATTTCCAACGGAATAAGTCTTCAGCCCTGTCTTGCTCATTTTCATCCCTCCTTCCATCCCTCTTGCCCTACTTAAGAGCAACGAACGAGCCAATGCAGGGATGTTTTTGTGTGATTCGATACAACATTACGATATCATTGTGTTATTTTAATATTTTCGCCATCTTCTATTCTCTATTGTTCAGCGAAGGACCGAACAGACTGTCGCGTTGAGCGACAGGATGAAGTCCGTCACTTAGCGCAAGGCTATGAAAACAGGTCAAAAATGGGAGGACGTGACTTATGGCGCGATTCGCGACACCCGGTGTCGCCTTTTTCACTGACCTGGCAATCATTGAGCTTTGGATATGAGGAGGTCAGCGCATAGAAACACCCCGACATGCTTCATGACACAAGCCGAAAGAGCGCCTTTTGGGAAAACGAAAAGATCATCAGCGAGGCGAGAAAAGATGATGCCGCAAGGGCTGTTGCCTATCAACTCTTTAAGAGGACTCAAAAAAGTGGCATGAAATATTCTTTGGGGGCTGCCTGCGTATTTGGATTTGGCGGAGGTGATGCGGCTTGAGCAGATGAGCTCCTTCGCGGGGACCAGGGCTTTCTCTTCTAAAGGTGCGGCAACCTGACGGTGAAGGTTGTCCCCTTCCCGACCTCGCTTCTCACCTCAATCGTCCCCTTGTGCCTGTCCACGATTCCAAAGACCGTGGATAGGCCGAGGCCCAATCCTTTGCCCTCGGTTTTGGTGGTAAAGAAGGGTTCAAAGATATGAGGCAGGTTTTCCCTTGGAATACCGCAGCCCGTGTCCGCCACTCTGATTTCCACGGTATTCGTCTTAGGATCGAAAGCGCTCGCAAGGACGAGCGTCCCGCCGTCTGGCATGGCGTCTATGGCATTGAACAAGAGATTAATGACGGCCTGCTGGAGCTGATTGAAATCCCCCTGGATCAAGGGAATCTTGAAATCCAGATCGGTGTTCGTCTGGATGTTCTGGAGCGTCATTTTGTGCTGGCTCAGCATGAGGCTTCTTTCCAGCACTTCGTTCACGTTCACCTCGGAGAATTCCATCTTCGATTTTCTGGAAAAAGCCAGGAGGTTGCTCACAATCCTGGAACACCGGTCGGTTTCGCTTTCCACCACCCCCAGATACTTCTGGAACTTCTCCATTTGCTCAGGACTTGGGGCACCACGGCTCATGATCTTGATCATCAGCCGAACGTAGTTCAAAATCCCAGCGAGGGGGTTGTTGATCTCGTGAACGACACTGGCGGCAAGCCGTCCAAGGGACATCATCCTGTCCTGGTGGAGAAGCCGGGCCTGATCGGCAAACTGTTGCTCCAATCTCCTCATCTCCCGCAGATCCCTGATAAAGCTCACCATGCCCACCTCTTCCGGTCCTTCGAAAAGAACTGTCGCGGAAAGCTGGACAGGGATCTTGTCTTGCTTTTTGCTGAGGAGATTAGCCTCGAAGAGATAGAGGCGGTTTCTCCCGCCGAACTCCTCGGAGGCAAGGGCTTCTTTGAATCTCTCCGTCTCGCCAGCGGCGAAGAGCTGCGAGGAAGACATAGTTCGAACCACTTCGTCTTTGGAATAGCCGAGCATGCGTTCGAGACTTCTGTTGAAAGTGACGACAACCCCTCCCTTGTCGCATCCCAGGATCCCGTCGATGGAACTGTCGATCAGATTTTTTTGGAAATTGAAAGTCCTCGCCAGTTCTTCGGCCGTACTCATCCACCTCTCTTCGAGAAGAGAGGTATAATCCTGCAGTTCCTTTCGTGTGGTGAAGCGCTTCTTGGCCCTGTCCAAGGCAACCCAAAGAGCATCCGTGTTGATGGGCTTGGTGATGAAATCGGAAGCATCGAGCTGTAACGCCCGGATGGCGATGTCGATTTCACCGTAGGCTGTGACAACGATCACCTCTTCGTTGGGATCGTGTTCCTTGATCCTTCTGAGCAGCTCAATCCCATCCATGCCCGGCATGCGGATGTCGGTGATCGTGATTTGAGGGGATTCCGTCCGGCAAAGATCCAGGGCCGACTCCCCGTCCGGAGCGGTCAGAACCTGGTATCCCGCATCCAAAAGGGTGATCGCCATCACCTTCCGGATCCCTTCCTCGTCATCGACAAAGAGGATTTTCCACCGTTTTCGCTCAGGGGCCATGGTCATCTCTTCGGCTTCGCCCAATCCGATCTCTGCAGTCGGTAGAGCCGTCTGATCACAAGTATAAAGCATCGCCCCCCTTGGAGCAATCGTCTTTCTCTCAGTAGGCCCAGTACAGAGCCCGGAAGACGAGGGCCATGAGCGTTCCGATGGCGGTGGTGAAACACAGGGTGAAGAGCATGCCCCGGGTACCGATCGTGGAGCGCAGCATGCCGAGCGTCGCTAGGCAGGGGATGTAGAACAGGCTGAAGACCGTGAAAACCATCATCTGTTCCTCCGTCATGACGGAGGAAAAGGTGCTTGTCCCGAGAGCCTGGACCAGCATGATAATCGCCAACTCCTTTCTCAAAATGCCGAAAATGAGGGTAATGCCCACGGCTGAGGGAAGGCCCAGCAGCCCGCTGGTGAAAAAAGAGAGGATCCCGTTGATGCGATCGGCGAGATGAAAATATTCCAGGAGGCTGAGGATGACGCTTCCCGCAATCAAAATGGGCCAGGCAATCAAAACAAATTCCCGGAGGCGGAACCAGACCTTGCGGATCACCGCTGAGAACTGCGGTATCTTGTAGCTCGGCATTTCAAGGATCATCCCTGGGGAGACCTCGGGCATGAAGCGTGAAAGGATCTTGCCTGACGCTGCGATGACCACGATGTTGAGAACATAAAGCAAGAGGGCCTTAAGAGGCCCAAGGTAAAAAGCCACCAGGGCGAAGATGACGGTCGTCCGCGCAGCGCACGGAATGAGAGTGACGAGAACGGCGGTGATAAAACGGTCCCTGGCCCTTTCCATGATTCTCACGCCCATGATCGCAGGAACATTGCAGCCGTAGCTCAGCACAAAGGGAATGATGGATTTCCCGTGGAGCCCGATGCTGTGCATAATGGAATCCATGAGGAAAGCGGCCCTTGGAAGGTATCCAATGTCTTCCAGCAGGGAAAGTCCAAAGAGAAAGGGGATCAGGTAAGGCAAGACGATTCCAATGCCCCCCGAAAATCCCTGGATCAACCCATTGAGGACGGTGAACAGAAGGGACTCCTGGCTGAGGTGCACACCCAGGTAAGCTGCGAATTGCTCGAACAAGGCGAGGATCGGTTCCTCGATGTGCTTCCCGAAACTGAAAACAATCCAGAAAAAGGAGAAGAGCACCCCCCCCAGAAACGCATACCCCAGGTAAGGATGCATGAGGTATTTGTCGATTTGCTCCCTGAAAGGTTTTGCGCTTCGCGGCTTGACTTTGGCCACGTGCTCAAAAAGGTTCATGGCCAGGGAATGCCGTTCCGACGACACCACCATGTCCGAAGGCCTTCCGTGGCACTCGGATAGCACGCTTCGTAAGCGTTCGACCTCACCCATGATCCCAGGGTTGATTTCCCGCACGGCTTGCTCGAACTCCTCGTCCTGTTCAAGCAACCTAATGGCCAGGAACCTCTGGGGCACTCCCAGCCGCCTTGCTGTGGCAACCCCAAGAAGATCCGCAAGTTCTGAAATCACGCGCTCCACATCCAGGGACAGAAAATGAATCGTGCCTGCAGTTCCGCTTTTCGCCGTCTCCAGGGCTGACTGGAAGAGCTCCGGAACTCCTTGCCCTCGAATCGCGATGGTGGGAATCACAGGGACTCCTAACTCCTGGGACAGGTGGGCCACGTCGATCTCCACGCCCTTCTTTTCTGCTTCGTCGATCATATTCAGGCAGATGACCAGAGGAAAATTGAGCTCCAGAAGCTCAAGGGTCAGTTCGAGGCTCCTGGACAGCACGGACGCGTCCAGGATGTTGATCACCAAGTCCGGTCTCTCCTTGATGAGGTACCGGCGAGCCAAGATCTCCTCTCTTTCTGAAGAGGAAACAGAATAAATCCCAGGCAAATCGACTAGCGTGAAGCTGTCCCCGTTCAACTTGACCGGGCTCGCTACGTAATCCAACGTGGTGCCCGGGAAGTTGGAGACGATGGTCTTGTACCCGGCCACGCTGTTGAAAAGAGCGCTTTTCCCGCAATTCGGTTGGCCAACAAGAGCGATCCTCATATCGCTTCCATCACTTCCACTTCGATCTTTTCAGCCATGCCGTGACCGATTCCCACCTCAGACCCATGAATCTCAATCAAAACCGGCCCTCCCAGAAAGCCGGTGCGGAGGAGCTTCAGACTGTCGTCCACATGGATCCCAAGGCCGCCAAGCCTCTGGCGGATCCTGTGACCTCCGTGGACCTGCTTCACCACTGCAGACATTCCTTCTTTAACTTTTTCCAGCGTCGTGATCAACTCGGGCGCCTCCTCAGGTATTTGCGGTAAAAGCGCTTGAACTCTTTTTCCCAGTCCACATTGATTTGAGGTTCTTGCTTGATAAACTCTGCAACTGCGCGGAGACGCCTCACGGTTTCAGGGCTTACGGCATGTTCAATCTTGCAGGCATCCACTGAAGCCGTCTCATGGTCCAGCCCCAGAATGTCCTTTAAAAAGTCGCTTAAGACCTCATGCCTGTGGGTGATCGCACCCGCGATTTCCTCGCCTTCCACCGTAAGCCGAACGTAACCGTAGGGCTCCTGAACCACGAGATTCCGGCACTTGAGTTTTCTGATCGCGCCAACAACGCTCGGATTCGTCACCTCAAGTCGGTCGGCAATGGCTTTGACTCGAGCGACGCCCTCATCCCTGCACAGATGGTAGATGGCTTCCAGATAGTCTTCCATCTGTGGACTGAGCTTTGTCTTCAGGTTCATGACAGTCTCCGCAGCAAGTTAGGCATGCCAAACTTTATGTGATGTTTCGAACTTTGTCAAGATCCTCAATATTCCATCTTCAAAAAGTGCCCACCCCGGTGGGGCCTCAAACCTTATCGGTTATCAATGACTTGCCATGTCTTACCTCTCTTGGATTCGGCTTTTCAGGCGGATGCTGCCTTCCAGGGTTTTACGTCTTGCAGTACTGCTGGCAGTCATTGCAAAAGTGCATGACCCCAGAGGCCTGGGAGAGTGTTTTCTCAGAAGCCCTTCCCATACCAACTGCCCGATTTTTCAATACTTTGAGATCTTGACCGTGACGGAATCGTCACCATGGCACAGCCTTTGCTCTTCCAGTAGAAGAGGGAAAAGATCCTGCAAAACGAAAGAAGGCACCATCTTCCCGGTGACGGATGAGGGTAGTGTGAAGACGGGATCTGAGGGGAGAAAGCATGACGGACTCACTCGATGACTTCATCCAGGGAATACAGCACCAGATCAATGAGGAAACGAAGGAAGCCTACGGGCAGGCGGCCTTCGAGAGATGGCTCAGACCTCAGTACATGGGGGTCATAGATAATCCGGACGGATACGGACATGTCGCCGGTTCGTGCGGGGACAGGATGGAGATCTTCTTGAGGTTCGAACAGGACAAAGTCAAAGAAGCAAACTTCCGGACGGACGGCTGCGGGTCCAGTGTGGTTTGCGGCTCGTATGCTGCTGAGCTTGCCCTTGGAAAAACCCCGGATGAAGTGGCTGAGATTTCGGGCGAAACCATTCTCGAAACCCTGGGCGGCCTTCCTGAGGAAGATCGGCACTGCGCCTTCCTCGCTGCGGATACGCTTCAGGCAGCCCTTGATGATTACATGAGGAAACAACGCAGGAAGAAAGAGTAGAGGACTTACCCCCTATGCAAACGTTCCGTTATCTCTTCGGACCTGTGCCGTCCCGTCGTTTTGGACGATCCCTGGGAGTCGATCTTACACCTCGCAAGACATGCACCCTGGACTGCGTGTTCTGCCAGCTTGGACAGACCACCCATAAAACCCTGGCGCGCGAGGAATACGTGCCCGTGGAGGCAGTGATCGCCGAGCTTGAGGCGTGGATCAAAGAGAACGGCAAGGCCGATTACATCACTCTTTCAGGTTCAGGAGAGCCGACCCTTCATTCGGGTTTCGGGGAAGTGCTCCGGTTCGTCCGATCGCACAGCTCTATTCCGGCAGTGCTTTTGACCAATGGCACCCTGCTTCATCTGCCGGAGGTTCAAGAGGCCGCCTCTCACGCCCATATCGTCAAGACTTCCCTGAGCGCTTGGGACCAGGCCTCTTTTGGGTGGATGAACCGGCCCCATCCGGCTCTTTTCTTCGACCAGGTGATCGAAGGCCAGAAGGCATTTCGAGCCCGCTTCAAGGGACAGTTGTGGTTGGAGGTTTTTCTGGTTGCGGGCATGAACTCACTCCCTCCGGATGTCGCGAAAATCGCGGCTTTGGCCAAAGAGATCGGGCCGCACCGCATTCATCTCAACACCGCGGTACGACCTCCCTCCGAGGATTTTGCAGTGCCCGTTTCCAGAGAACGCCTGGAGTCCCTGTGCCCTCTTTTTGCCCCTCAAGCGGAAGTGATTGCAGACTTTAAAGCGAAACAGAGAGTGGAGATGTACGCCGCGCAGGAAGAGATTTATTCCATGTTGCAGCGGCGACCGTGTACCGACCATGAGATTGCCGAGACCTTCAACATGCACCCCAACGAGGTCTCCAAATATCTCGGGAAACTCCTGAGGGAGAAACGAATCCGGGCACAAGTGCGGAACACTCTGCTCTACTACGTCGCCGAGAGCGAAGCGGGCCGTCTGCAATAGCGTCCTTCGTCAAATCGTCAGTCAGGGCAGGAGGGTCTGTCTGCGCTTGGCCTGCCGGTGGCGAAGAGGACAAGCAAGGGAAAAGTCAGATTTATGGGCTGTTCGGATTGCCGTGACCATGGATCAACCAAGAATTGAAAGGAGTTGAAATGAATTCAAAGACCAAGATTGGAATCATCATCTGTGATCGCTACCGTCGCTGTGCGGGCGGGAAGTGTCTCCGAGCGATGAAGAACAAGGAAGGGGCTTTCAGTATGTACTCGGACACCGAAGTGGAGTTGGTCGGTCTTACAACTTGCGATGGTTGTCCTGGCGGCAACATAGAATATGCGGGTGAAGAAATGGTGAAGAACGGCGCGCAGGTGATTCACCTGGCCACCGGCATGGTCGTTGGCTATCCCCCCTGTCCCCATATCGACACGTTCAAAGCCTTTCTTGAGAAACGCTATGGGGTCAGGGTCGTGGTTGGCACGCATCCTATACCCAAGAAATATCTGGATATGCACACCCGTCTTGGGACGTGGGAGAACTCAACGTGGAAGCCACTGATCGCGCCGACCATGACGGATGAAGCGACCCGCTCAAGTTACGATTAAGATGCCAACGGCGGGGGATAATACCGGGAAGGCCCATCCCACGTAGACCAGCCGGCCTCCCAGAACAGATCCTTGCAACTCTTCACGCTTTCGCCCCGGCCCTCTTCGGTTTTTCCCGTGGTGTCTCTCGGGTTGGCTCCCATTTCAGCCCAGAAGAGGTTCGCTCCGGCCACGGCTCCGAGAGTGCACGGTTCGTGGGTACAGTTCCCGATGACCGTTCTGGGGACACCCAGCCGGGTGACTGCGACGATTTGAGCCATTCGGAGTTCGCTGATCATCCCGCGCCTGGCCATGTCCGTTCCCGGAATGGGAATCCGCCTTGCTGCGCCGCTGAAAGAGGGAAGGAAGGAGCCCGTAAACAGCACCATTTCAGCAATCTCCTCGTTGCTGTGTTCCGGGCCTATGGGTTCAACGCAGGTTCCCACGCCCAGACCGGCCTCCAGGAAGTTGCGGATGCTTCGTTCTCGGGTTTTCGGCGGAATCGAGGTGTCTGTCCCCTCCCGCAGGCGCAAGGCATGGTAGACACCCTCATATCCTGCGTCTTTAACCTTTTGAGCGTTTGCGCGGGACTGATCGCCGATGTTGGCGACGAGTGTGGTCTCCGGCTGAAGACTGCGGCGAATTTCGCGGGACATCTCCAAGAAGAGTTCAAAGGGATAGGTGGCCGTGGTCATCACATAGACTGCATCGGCCCCATCCGCTTCGAACTGCTTTGCGAGTTGTACGGCCTGTTCCACGGAGATCCGCGTTTCTTTCTTAAAGATTTTGTTCTTTTGTGCAAAAGAACAGAAGGCACAGTTGCGCGGGCAAGGGGCCAGGTTCAATGCGAACTGCGCGTGGATTTCCGCCTGGTTAGCGGTGAGCTCTTTGGAAATCCGGTTTGCTTCGGCCATCAGCAGATAGGAATCCGTCGAACCCGGAGGATAACTGAGCATCTGCACCAGCTCGTCTTTTGAAAAAGGATCTCCCTTATGGGATTTTTTGATGATCTCTTCAATTCTCATCGGACACGCAGCGCCAAGGATGTGAAGGAAACTTTTGTTCCGAAGATTTTTATAGGGTAATCGGTGCGGAAAGGCAAGGGACTTATCAAACGACATGAAGGACAGATGCCATGAAAATCATTGACGACCTTATTTCGACTCTCAATTTCGACGCCCCTGTCAAAGACATCCGCCAGGGGGTTTTTCACACCGGGGTTCTCACAAGGTATTGCGGCCTTGCCGCAACCCTGCCGCGCGATGCGCTCAAGCAAGAAGGCCCTCTGGTGAAGGAGCCCGGGTTTCTGCTGGATAAACCCTCCAGGGATCTTGCCCAGATGGTTTACTCGGATAGCCTCCTCGAGGCGGCCATCGGTATGGCCACGATGAATTCGCTCCTCGAAGTGGATCTTGAATCCTGCGCGGAGATCAACGCTGCAGAGGTGATTCTGGACAAGGGTGAAGGCAAAAGAGTGGCCATTGTAGGGCATTTTCCGTTCCTGCCCAGAGTTCGTGAAAAAGCCAAGGCCCTCTGGGTGATTGAGAAAAATCCGAGTGAAGGGGATTTCAATGAAACCGAAGCCGATCGTTTCATCCCCCAGGCGGATGTGGTGGCCATCACAGGGACTTCCTTGACCAACCACACCTTGCTCCATCTGCTTGAGCTTTGTAACCCCAAAGCCTTTATCATGATGCTGGGCGATACCGTGCCTCTTTCCCCTGTGCTCTTTGATTACGGCGTGCATGCCCTTTCAGGGACAAGAGTGATGGACACGGACCTGGCACTCCGGTGTGTCAGCCAAGGAGCCAACTTCCGGCAAATCAAAGGGACGAAGAAACTCACCATGGTGAAGGGATAACCGCATGTCGGCCGCTGCATTAATCTTTTAACCTTTTGAAATGGATGGGTGACGGCCCCAATCATGGGGACTCTCGCAAAAAAAGAAAAGCAAAGGAGGTAATGACTATGCCACGAGGAGACGGAACAGGACCAAGAGGACAAGGTCCCGGAACAGGCAGAGGCATGGGACGAGGTCGCGGTGGACGTCAGGGCGGAGGTTTTGCGGCAGGCCCTGGCGGCAACTGCGTTTGTCCCAAGTGCGGGGAAAAAGCGCCCCATCAACCGGGCTCACCCTGCTATGAGCAGCGATGCCCCAAATGTGGGGCCGCGATGACGCGAGGATAGATCTTGACCCCTTCCTGCGGTCGATTATAGAGAAAGATGAAGGGAAGCAAATTTCACCAAATCCGTGACCACGTGAAGGAGATCATCCTGGAGAGCATCTCCGACGGGGTGTTTACCGTGGATCATAAGTGGCACATTACATCGTTTAACCGGGCCGCGGAAAGAATCACGGACATTCCACGGGATCGGGCCGTTGGAAAGTACTGCTGGGAGATCCTGCGCTCCAACATGTGTGAAAAGGACTGTGCACTGAAGCGCACCATGAAACACGGCAAGTCTTTCCTGGACACCTCGACCTATCTCCTCACGGAAGGAGGCCGCCGCATTCCCGTCGTGGTTTCCACCTCGCTCCTCAAAGACCTGGACGGTCAAATCCTAGGCGGGGTTGAGACCTTTCGCGATATGAGTGTGGTGGAGGAGTTGCGCAAGGAGCTGGAGGCACGCTTTCAGGTGGGGGACATCATCAGCCGCAATCCGGCCATGCACAAGATCTTCAGAATTCTTCCCCAGGTGGCGGAGAGTGACAGCACCGTCCTCATTCAGGGCGAAACCGGGACCGGCAAAGAGCTTATGGCCAGAGCGATCCACGACCTTAGTGCAAGGCGGAACAAGCCCTTTATCGCGGTCAATTGCGGTGCTTTTCCGGATACCTTGCTTGAATCCGAGCTTTTCGGATACAGGAAGGGCGCGTTCACCGATGCCACGAAGGACAAACCGGGATATTTTGCAACCGCTGAAGGCGGGACCCTTCTGCTCGACGAAATCGGAGATCTCAGTTCCGCCTTTCAGGTCAGGTTGCTTCGGGTGCTTCAGGACCGCACCTATCAGCCTCTAGGGGCCACAGAGCCTCTCAAGGCGAATGTGCGAATCATTGCTGCCACAAACAGGAACCTGACAGAG
>Ga0105093_10000797_pt1 | contig 11884 bp, 31 predicted proteins | sample PPLLak3March2015_2_FD_79111 | JGI IMG/M metagenome (GOLD analysis project Ga0105093, IMG submission 79111) | Freshwater sediment microbial communities from Prairie Pothole Lake near Jamestown, North Dakota, USA - PPLs Lake P8 Core (3) Depth... | ecosystem: Environmental > Aquatic > Freshwater >... | reverse complement strand
TGGAAAATCAACTCTTGCATTCCATATCTGCTCCAAAGTTGCACAGGAGTTCAGGAGATTGTATATGCTGAAAGAGGATGTTGTTGAATATTATTATGAAAGAGTTGGAAAAACAATGGGATTATCAGAGGAGGAGTTCATCAATAAGATCCTGCTCCTGAAAGCAAACAGGGAATATAAATTCCTGCCAAACAGAGCATTGATCTATACTCAAACTGAATTGCAAAATGCTCTTGCATCATGGCATTGCATCTCCATTCCTGATGAGATGATCAACATCACATTCAACAGAGATTTCTATTCAGAGAAACAGAAAGACATTATCAAGATGCTCAACATGTTCAGAGATCATGAGAACTTGACAGTTGCATGTGTTCCTCAATTTCAAAATCTTGATAATCAGATCAAGAACTTATGCAAGATGAAAATCACAGTCAAGAAAAGAGGAGTTGCATTGATCCATACTCCAAACTCAACTGTTTATTGCAAAGACAAATGGGATCAGGCAACAAATGAAAAGATTGAGAGAGAATGGATCATCAAGAAAATAACAAGACCAAATTATTCTAAACTCACAACATTCAGAGGATTGATCAAGTTTCCTCCTCTGTCAAGAAAGCAAGAGGCATTGTATCAAGATATCAAGAACAAAAAAAGATCTGTTGTGTTGAGAGATGATATGCACATCACATTAAAAGAGGATGATGATCCATTCAGCAGGATCTTAAAAAGATTGATTGATGGAGGGATCAGAAATGGAAATCATGTTGATGGATTTGCAGAGGGAATGGGCATCACTCCAAATCAATTGAGAGGCAGGATTGTTAATGAACTTAAAAAGATGGGAAAACCAACCTCAATCTCTCATTATTATTGGGATAAAAAGTTCAAAGGCAAAGAGGAACAGCAATATGAGGGAGTATAACCCCCCTATCTGCAAAATATATGTTCATAGAGGAGTGTCAGGCATTTTCATAGATAAACATTCAACATGGGCATAAGAGATTTTTTTTAGGCATTTCAGCAGACAATAGGCATTGTCTTACATGTCTGAATTTTCCCCAACACAAGATTTTTTAAAGTCACACACTCTATATTATCATGGAGGCAGAGCAGATCAAAGAGTTCAAGGAGTTCTTGGCAAACACAAAGCAAGTCAATGAACTCACTCAATATAGATATTGCACATGGATCAGGGATCTTGACCTGAACAAACTCTCACAGGAATACCTCAATGAGTTTGTTCAAGGCAAAGGCAATCACTCACAGATCAGAGGAGCAGTCCTGAACTTCTTGGAGATGACAGGATTGAACAAGACCTTTGACATGCCTCCAAAGTCATCAGGCAGAGAAAGGAAAAGGATCATCAGGGATATCTCTCATGAGGAGATCTGCATTGTCAGGGATTATCTTTATAGTCAGTCATTCAAGAAAGGATTGATCTTTGACCTGACATATCAGGGAGCATTGAGGAGATTTGAAATCCCAACAATCAAGATGAACTCTTTTAAATGGCTTGAATGGATTGAGAACATGGATCAACCATGCCATCTGACAATTCAAGGCAAAGGCAATAAGCAGAGAACAGTCCTGATCAATCCTGAAACTGCTGAAAAGATTTTCAATCATTATAATGCAAAATATACATTCAAGGATATGGATGAAATAAGATCCTTTGCAAACTCTCCATCACTCCTGTTTGGCAAACTGACTGTCCATAGCATTTGGAGGATCATTCATGGAGGATCTCTGAAAGCAATTGGCAGGGAGATCAGACCTCATGAATTAAGGCATTGCAGAGCAACAGAACTTGAAAGAATGGGAGTTCCAATCAGGGATATCAAAGTTTATCTTGGGCATTCATCCATTGGAGTAACAGAGATCTATTTGCACACATCAGAAAAAGAAAGCATTGGCAACATTCAGAACATTCTTAATAAAAACCAAAAGGGATAATGTTAAGGATGCATTTCATAGAAACCCTCATCCCTTTTTTATCCCTCTTGGAAAAAGAGGTGATCATAATAAAAAAAATAAAAACTTTAAATAGTTGTGGATATCAATCAGTATGCTTTAAAGCATAGATAATTCTTTTCATCCAATTCAGTCATTGCATCCTTTCCAACAATTCCATCAAGGTTTGTTGCCTTGATAAATCTCAAAAATTCTGCCAATGCAGATTGCTTTGGAATGAGATTATCAACATCCAACTTAAACCACATTCCTGATGTTCTGATCTCTTTTCCTTTCTTGTAGGAAACAGATGAGATCTCAATGTTTTCAGGTTTGTCAGGATGTTTGCAGATGACAGAAACTTTCTCTCCAACTTCTTTCTGATCCTTGTCTTTCTGCATCTCAATCTTAAATCCAACAATCTTAACCATTGTTGGCTTTAATAGAACTCCCTCTTTGTTCCCAATTCCAATTTTTCCTTTTTCGTTTTCCATTTTCAAATTTCAAAACCTCCTTTCAAAGATTATAATATTCCACACACTCTATTCTTTAAATATCCTTGCTTTCTTTGTTGTCATCAGTAAGTTACATTTCCATCATAAAATCAGGAATGCCATCAAACCTCAATCCTGTGACTATTTCTATTGGAATGCTGTTGATCCTCTCAAATAACTGATGCTTATATTCCCCAATTGTCATGGAGTTTGGAACATTTTGTCTTTTGAAATCTCCCAACAAATAGATCATCATTTTCTTTTTCATTTCAAGATCATGAAATTTCCTATGACAGTCATTGCATAGAACTTTAACATTAGCAATGCCTATTTCATATTTCAAATGATGAATTGTGAGGTTTTCTGTTGCATCACAATCTGCACATTTGCCATTGAATGCCTTAAAAATTTCCTCTTTATTTCTCATTCCCCATTTTCTGACTTGATCATGAACTCTCCTGTAATTATTCTTTTTTATCATTTCTTTCTTTTCTTGGATCTTAATTCTCTGATTTTTTCTTGAATGCCAAATTTATATTCATCAATTCTTTTCAAAACCTTAAAAGCATATTCCCTGTTCTGCCTCATCAATTTGCTTTTTTTTATATCTTTCTTTTGCTTTGCAATATTTCTTAATTTTTTTTTAAAAGCATGAATATTTGTCATCTTTGAGTGATATTAAACATGCTGAAATCAAGAGTGGGAGGGCTATATTTTGGATTTCCACATCTGACTGTTTCTGCTGTGAATGTTGTGTCATTGAATGAGAATTGAGCAGGACAGACAGGATTTGTATATTGAAAGCATGAGCATGAAACTTTCTCCATGTGAGATGCTCCATAGATATAAGGATTTTTCAGGCATTGTGCTGTTTCAGATTTCATGAACAGAAAGATCCCTGCAACTGCTAAAATGCAGATGATCAGCAGTCCAAAATAAATTTTATCTTTTGTTTCCATTTCTCAATTTTGAAAAATTCTCTTTAAAGGTTTTATCCTTGCTATTCTCCTTATTCTCCTGATCCTTGACCTTTTTGTTATTCTTAATGCACTCATCAACAGTTTCTTTGACATACTTGACAGCATCCTCATAACTGTATCCCTTTTTCATTCTATTGAAAACAAGGATTTTCAGTTCTGTCCTTGAAAAAGGTTTATTGAGTTCCTTTGCCATTGCCTGTGAGATCAACAAGAACTCCTGCAATGACAACTAATGCCTTATTGATCTCCTGCAATTGATTGAGCAATTCTGCTCTGTATATCCCATCATCTTGCAATAGCATAAGTCTTTGAGCATCTTTATTCATCTGTGCCTGTTCTTTGGATGCCTCTGCCACTTGTTTCTGTGGCTTTACAGCAACTTTCTGCTCTGTTTCAGGCATTTCCTCATCCTCCTCATCAACATATTCCTCCTCCTCTGTTTCCTGTGGAGTTTCAACCTTTGCAGGTTTTGGAATTGGAGCAGGAGCAGGTTTAGATGCTTGGGAGTTCTGCTTTGCTTTGATCCTTGCTATGACTTGCTTTAAATCCTCTGTCATTTTCTTTCATACCTCCTTTCATCTCATTCAAAATCTGATCATAGATCCACATTGTTTCATTGATTTGATCCTGCTCAACCATCTTGACCATGAGCAGTTTCTTGCAGTCATAATATCCAATTCCCTGATCAATGGCATCCAAACACCATTTCAGAGTTTTTTCAGGATATGCTTTTTTCATGATCCTGAATTTCCAAAAGAACTTTGCTGACTTGCTCCATGCATTCCAAAATCCTTTTCCAATCCAATATGAAACACCACAGATAATTCCTCCAATGAAAATAATTTCAATCAAAGGAACAAAAAATCCATGCAACCAATCAATTGCCATAGAGATTATATGGGGATCAATCCCTGTGTTCCTCCTGTTCCATTTATAGCACTATTAATATAATTCTCTCCAAATGTTTTATATAAGATCTTTGCAGTTTCAAATTGTAGTTGTTCAACTTGTGCAAATTTATCAAGGAGTTTGCTGAACTGATAAAACTGAATAACCATGCAGACAGCAACAACAAGGAACACAATGATTGTCATGATGATTGTTCCATATTTTTCCCAAAAGGTTTTGTTCATCAATCTCTGCTCCAACAATCTTTCTGTTGCCAATCTCTGCAATCTCATATCCTCCTGAACAAACCTCACTCCCATCTTTTTGGAGATCTCATCAATGTTATCATCCTGATAATTGATCCATTCTCCATCCTCTCTGATCCAATATTTCCACATTCTTGGAGCAGATTGCAATTTTCCACAAGGCAACCATTTGATTGTTTTTATTTTCCACATGCCTGATGATGCAACTCTCCAAAGTTTATCTCCTGCCATTCCAAATGGAACTTCTCTTGCAGAATAAATTGCAACAAGTTGAGGTTTTCCTCCAATCAATCTTGAAACCTGAATGCTGATCCAATATGCTTTCTTGACAGTTCTCCAATAAATCAATCCTCCAACAAGAGCAAGAATAACAACAGCAATAGCAACAACCAAAAGAGTTGATCCCATAGAACTCATTGATCCTCCTAAATTCACACTTGAAATAGGATTAACTGATGCAAATGTCACAGGATCTGCCATGTTTATATCTTAACCCCTATTTGCTTGAAAAATTCCTGCTGTCCTTTCAAAACTGCATGGATCTTTCCTGATCCCATACCTGTTTTTTTCATGAGGAATATTTCCATTATTTCAGAATTATATCCTGCCTTATTCAAAACATCCAATGCTCTTGCAATCTTTTCCAATTGTGCTTTTAATTCAATCACAGGATCTGCTTTTTCAATGATATCTAATTTTTTTTCATTCTCCCATTTTTTTATTTGCATTCCAATAATGCCTTGCTCATCAATTGTTTCAAGAATATATCTCATTTTTTATTCTCCAAAAAATTTTCAAGAGCATCTTGGCATTTTTCACACATATCTCCATCAAAAACTTTCTCATTAAAGCAGTCAAATTCAATTCTTGTTGTTGGATCAGACCTATGCTTTGTTAATTTTCCACATCTATCACAATAAAATGCTCTCATATCACAATCTCCTTGTCAATAAATCCACAAGATCTGCATACCCAAACTTTCTCTTTAATCCTCAAATAACCAAATGTTGAGGAGCAATTTGGACATCTATGCTTTCCTTTTTTTTCCTGCTCTTTTTTGTTTTCTGTCATTTTGAATTTGCTTTTTAACTTTCTCCTTTGAAACAAGAACATCTGTATTGATTGGAGTTTTGAGCATGTTCAATGCAATCTCTGATCCTTGAACTTGCTCCAATAAACTTTTGATCATTGGATTGTCAAACAATTGCAATGCTCTCTCCTGCATAAACCTGACATTTGCTTTCATTTTGTTCTCAACTCTTTTGTTGAAATAATCAACCCAACATTGAAAATGAAAGAAAGCATGATCATCAGGAGAAATTTCCCTGTTATAAGTTGATAACTGAACATAATGATCTTTTTTGATATCAATAAATTTTGAACATTCCAAACAGCATTTTCCAATGTTCTTTTTAGTCACTCTTTTTGCCATGATGAATATACACACACTCTATTTATAAATGTTATCATTTTATCTCCTTGCTATAATCTCAATCTTTCTGTCTTGAAGTTTAATTTTCTCATCTAAAATATCTATCATTCTTCCAAGACTTTCAATTTGTCTTTGAATTAACTTCATTTGTTCTGTGGGTTGTTTTTGGGTTGTCATTTTATCTCCTGTGCTGTTATTTCAATAATTCACAATTTAGATGCTCTAAAATCTGATAATCATGTCCTGTGCATGACTTTAAAGTTCTTGATTGGAGATTGACAATATCTGTGAGATTATTTGCATACTTGCATGTCATGACTGATGCATCCTTATAAGAAAAATCATCCTTATCCATGATCCATGCTCCTGCAATCATTCCAATGAGAATGCATCCCAAACAAATCAAAACAATTGTCCTCTTTTGGATTTCATCAAGTTTCATGAGAAAAAGACCCTCCAAATTGCATATCCACTCCAAAATGTCATGGCAACAAGGATCAGTTTTTCATACCATTCAGAAAAGATCCAATCCCATGTGAAAACTCTTTTGAAATAATCTCCAATAGTTGCTCCCAATGAAACATTCATGCTTTCTGTGAGAGATTTCATTCCCAATGGATTTGTTGGAGTTGGATCTGTCATTTTCTATCTCCAATTAACATACCTGTTCCCATCATTCCCATGCCAATCAAGGCAAAGAACTTAAAATAATAGATCCCAAAATCTCCACATAATCCATTATTGTCCATGCAATCTGATGTCACACAGAAATCACATTCCCTGTCAAAATCCATCTGAACTGCATGAAAATAAAATCCTGCCATTGCAATGAGCATAATTCCAATTGCCAAAACTCCCCATTTCATATTTTTCTGATATTCTTTTTTGAATGTCATCCCAATCTCCCTGCTCTCAAACATTTGAGGCATGTTTTTGTTTCTCCAAAGACCTTGCAAATATATCCTCTGCCTTGACAGTCAGGGCAGACCTTTTCTTTCTTTTCTTTTTCAATCTTTTCATTGAGATCTTGCATTTTCATTTTTTCATATCCTTGCATTTATGTCTTGGCAGACATTCAGGACAGAGAGAACATCCACAATATTGGCAATAAGGATATTGGAGATCATAAACTTTTCTCTTGCAGTCATGACATGTCACATACCTCATCAATCTTGATGCTCTTGCCATTACAATTTCTCCATATATTTAATATAAGCATGTAGTTTCTGATGACAACCTCTGCATAAAACAATTAGCAAATGTTCAGTTACATGATGATAATGCAAATTCTCAATATTTTTACAACAAACACATTTGTTCTTTCTCATTATTTTAAATTTTTCTCCTTTTGCTCTCATAACTGCATTGTTATAAATTCTCCTATGATCATCAGAACAAAATGGCAAAATATCTTTTGTTCCAAAATAAATTTTACCTTTAATATATATGTTGCATAATACACATTTCATTATCTAATTCCTCCCAATATAATCATTGCAATATATACAAACAAGAATACAGGAACAAAAGGACATTGCTTTGCCTTTCTCATTCTCCATTTATAGATCATTTTCCATGCAAATCCAAAGACCATGATCAATCCAATATAAAGGAGCATCCAACCTGTTGAACTAATCAGCAATCCAATCATTGTCATGACTTTGATGTCTGCAATTCCTCCAAAGAAATCCAACTCATAAAGCATCCATGCCATGATGAATGCCATCACTCCAAACCAAAGATTTGCAGGATTGAGGAATGCAATCATGAAAAGAACTGCTGTGAGAAATACTGATGGGATTGCCTTGACTTTGTAGTCAATGATGCTGAAAATCAGCAGGATCATGCCAATGATTATGAGCAGGAGATCCATTTTAATCAACCCTCAATGCTTTCTGACCTGTTTCCTGATGCTTTTGGCATGGATGTTTGCAGATTTGAGCATCCTCATCCTTTAATTCTCTGATGAATTTCAGGATCTTGTCCAATAAAGGAGTTTCAAAACTCTTGACAGATCCTGCATTTCCTGTCTTGATCATGTGAATTGATTGCTTGTCTGCCTGATGATATGCTCTGATCAGTTCCATGATGTCATTATGTTGCCAAACAAACTCATCTCCATCAAGAAAAACAACTGCAATTGGCTTTGTGTTCATGGAAATATCATTGCTGTTCCTGAAATTCCAATTGCCTTTATTCCTGATTTCCCATCTGACATCAAATTTATCTTTTTTGTTTTTTATCATGATATTTTCTCTCCAATTTGCTTATTCTTTTTTCCTGCTCCTGCAATTTCCAAAGCATCTTTGACATTATTGTTTCAACCCAAACAGCAACACAACTATTGGAGCATAAATTGAGAATTTTTCCATTGGAATATTCTAAATGCCATCCTGTCCTGACATTGCTGTCCTTTCCACAAACTGCACATTTATCTTTTTTGTTTTTTATCATGTTTCTTTTGAATATTATCCAATAATCCAACAATCAGTTTAAATTTCAAACTGTCCTGCATGTTTTCTAAAAATTCAATCTGACTTTCCATTCTCCATGTAAATGCTCCAATGACTGCCAACATAATTCCCAAAAGCATCATGTAGAAACTTGCAATAATGCTATGAGCAAGAAAAGATCCTGCAAGAAAAATTGTTGAGAAAAGAAATTCTAATTGAGAGTTTTTCATATCATGCAACTCCTGATATCTTTCAAAAGATCCTCAACCTGCTTTAATTTTTCAGGCAGATCAACCATCTTTGCTGTTTTGAGCATGTCTTTCAATGCCTCATATCTCTTTGCATTCAGATCTGATTTGTATTGAGGCAGTCCTCTCTCAAAAAGAATAATGGCAACTCCTTTCCTGACTGCATCTGTTGGAGAAATATTATAGTCATTCATGAAAGATCTGAAATCTTTTGACAAGGAAACTGATGTGATCTTTGTGTTTCCTGCTCTCTCTTTCTTAACTTGCTGTTCCTCCAATTTCTTTCAGAATATCATCTGCCTCCTTTTCAATCTGTTCAGGATCAATCTTTGGAACTTGTGTTCTCAAAAGTTCATTCTCGTTTGTGAGTTCTGCAATCTTTTCTGTGAGTTTGTGGATCTTATAGACCAATGAATTATCAGGAAAATCAAATCCCTGCTTTTCTGCAATCTTGAATTTGATGCCAAAGATCATTGCTGACTTGAACTCAACAAGATTTTGCTTTGCCAAAGTCCAAAGAGCATTTGGAATAAAAACTGATGTCTGCCTTGATCCTCTTTCAAAATCCTCAAATGTGCTGTCATCCATGAAAAATAGAGTGTGTATTTCTTTATAAACTTTTCTGAAAAAAAATCACTCCTGATGTGTTACAACAAACTAATGTATTCATATACATACATGGAGTGATGATGATGATGATGTATTGGTGTTTGTATTACATATATACATACCATTAAATACAAATATGCATATTGGCAATAAGAATTAAGTTAATGTATATATATGCATGTATCAGATGTTGGCAGAACTCATGATCTTTCTCATCTTTTCATCCATTTTCTTGTCCTGCTCCTCTAAATTGTTAAGAACTCTTGATCCTGTTTCTCCCATCTTTCCAAAAATCCTGCCCATCTCATGCAAGGTTTTCTTGATCCTCTCTGTTTTTGCTCCCATTCAATAACTCCCATAAGCCCTGAAAAGATCCTCATGCCCTGCCTCAACTCTCTGTTTCCAATAAGGATCTTTGAGCATTGCCTTTGTTATGACCTTTTTTATTTTAAAATTTTGTGTTGGAATTTCTTTTTTTGCCTGTCTGATAAATTCTTTCAGTTTTTTCAGATCATTTCCACTCCTGACAGGATAAAAATTCTTGTCATTCAGTTCTTTTATTGGAGATGTCATCTGTGCTTGTTCCTCCTTTGATCCTTTTCCTGCCTGATCTTATTGGCAGATTTCTTTGGCTTGATGCATGATCCTCTCATTTCTTTTTTCTCCTTGCTCTCTGCAAACTTTCAAGAACTCCATCCAAATACATATCATCATCAAAAACCTCTGCTTTTGAGTTGGATCTTGCCATGTGTTTCCTAATTTTTCTCAATAATCTCCTGTCTTTCCTCAAATTATCGCTGATTATTCCCATTATAACCTCCATGCAGGAACAACATCAGACCTGTTTGCCCTGCCCTCATAATAAAGATGTCCTGTCTTGGATCTCCTCCATCCTTTTTTTCTTGCCTTGATCATCCTGTCAATTGGGATTGTTGTCTTTCCAATCTGTTGCCTGATCAATGCTTTTAATGTGAGATGTCTTTTGCTCATGTTAAAACCACCCTCTTGGCATCTTTGCTCCTTTTGGAATACCTGTCCATCCCTCTTTCTTTGCCTGACATCTCTCACAATACAATAAAAAAGCATTGATTTCTTTTCCACATTTCCTGCACTTGTTTTTGTTTGCCATGTTACATCAATCTTATGATCTTGCCCTCCTTAACTCTGTCTTCAATTTTCTTGACCAATGCTTTGTCTTTGTCCTGAATTGCACTCAATAAAGAAATATTTGCTCCCTCTCCCTGACATTCTGCACAGATCCCTCCATATAATTTCCCTTTCTCTTTCCTGCATACAAAACATTTTCCCATTATTTCTTGATCCTCCTTTCCTTGTCAATGATCCTCTTGATGACATCTGCATAACTTTCCCTTTGAGCAATCTTGCAGGATGCAATCTCTTTCAGCAGTTCCTTATTGATCCTCATCATTGTTTTGGATGTCATTTCATATCCCCCCTGACCTCATCCAATTCCTTATTAACAATTCCTAAAAAATCAAGATGAGTTCCCTTATCTCTCCATAGAATTTTCTGTTTTTTTGTTTCAACTGCAATTGCTGATCCTGAATATCCCCATTTTTGTGCAGGGATCTTGTATGTCTGAATGACTTTTTTGATTGCCATTCCTTGTGACATTGGGAGAGATTGCTCCTGCCCTAATTTAATCTCTCTCAATACCTGTTTCAAATATTCTTGTGATTTTGCCATGTTAAACAATAGTATAACAACTATTTAAATGTTTCTCCAATGTTGGAACAAGGATCTTAATCCTTGTATCCCAACATTTTCAATGCCTGTATCATTATCTGTGATGGAGAGTATTCATTCTCTTTCATGAATTTGCTCATGCTTGGAGTTACTCTCACATTTATGCTCACAGTTCTGAACTCTTTGCTCTTGCATTTGTTCTTATCTAATTTTTCCATTTTGACCTCCTTATAATATCTTGCAGACAGCAATCCATGTCAATAAAGTCAATAATACTGCTCCAACAAGGAACAAGATTATTAACAGTTCATTGCTGACTGTTGCCTTTCTGTTTGTTTTGTTTTTTCGTTTTTTCATGTTTCAATTTTTCCTCTCACTTGTGTGAGTATGATTTATGATTTTCAATCTGACTGTCTTTCCTGAAAAGCATAATGGCAAATGCAATCTGCATCCTGCTGAATTTCCTTTGATTTGTGTTTGAACGGGATAATCTCTTGAAAGAGCATCTTTCAGATCAATCCTCCCTGCCTTTGAGAGTTCTTTCTTGATCCTGCTCAACTGTTTTAATAATTTATTTTCCATTTCCCATTGCCTCCATAAAGATTTTCTTGACCTGTTCAAGAGGAACTCCTGTTGCCTCTGATATCTCATAAAGAGAATATCTCCATGTTCTCAACATTTTCAAAACCTTTTCTGTGCTTGTTTTAGATGCCATTTGATCCCTCCTGTTTCTTATGCAGATGACTGATCCCTGCAACAAGAAATTCTTTATTGACCATTTCCTCTTTCCTCTGCAACAGTCCTTGCCTTTGCAAATATTTTCTTGTTGATCTCTGTGATAACTCCACCTTTTT
>Ga0105093_10000796_pt1 | contig 11885 bp, 8 predicted proteins | sample PPLLak3March2015_2_FD_79111 | JGI IMG/M metagenome (GOLD analysis project Ga0105093, IMG submission 79111) | Freshwater sediment microbial communities from Prairie Pothole Lake near Jamestown, North Dakota, USA - PPLs Lake P8 Core (3) Depth... | ecosystem: Environmental > Aquatic > Freshwater >... | reverse complement strand
TTGCAGGGCCAGCCAATCAGCTTGGTATCTTGTTCGAACGTAGTAAGAGAGCCCTGCATTGGCCGTGACATCAACCTTCCTGATGACGGGCAAGGACCAAAACAAGCTCAGCCGGACCGGTACGGCCTCTAGTGTCGTGGCTTCATTGAAATCATAGACCAAGCCAATATTGGCAGGATCGTGGTCGATCCTCATTAGCGAATCGAAATACTTGCTGGACATCCGCAAATATCCGGCGCCAATCCCGATGCCGACCGCCGGCGTGAGCTGGAAGATGATATCCCCGCCGATCTCAAAGCCCTGGTGCAGGGGCGAGAAGTCTCCTTCGATCACGCCGCCTTCCGGCGGAGCGAAGTAGATCTTTCCCCAGTCAAAGAATCCTTGGGTCCCGGGATTCACATCGCCCCCTGAAATGTAGGCCCATCCGCCCTGCAGCTTAAGGCTCCACTTGCCGTCTGCTAGGGCTCTCCCTGGTACCAGGGAGAGCAATATCATCGGCGCGATGAGACGGATTATCAGCTTTTTCATGGCAGCTCTCCTAATGGGAATGGAGACACGTACCCGAGGTACAGTCCCCGTCTATCCACGAGGATCAGTGCTTGGCGATCCAGCCCGCGATGTCGTCGATGACGTAGGGCGCGACGCTGCCGTGCTTCTGGATGTACTCGAGCGGCGTGATGAGCCCCTCGCCCTCGAAGAAGAAATGGTTGAGCTTCGGGTAGAGGCGGAACTCGACGTCCTCCCGCGCCCCCAGAGCGGCCTTCCAGTTGTCGAAGTCGGCGACCTGGACCTGATAGTCGCGGCCGCCCTGGAGAATGAGCATGGGCTTTCGGACCGACCTCGCCGTCGCCGCCGGATCGTAGCCGCGGAGGTCGAGCCAGTAGGCGGGCATGGCCCCCAGGAGCTTGGCCGTCGTGCCCCGGTCGGCGTCATCCAGGGCCTTGATCTTGGCGACATCGGCCTTGACGTCCTCGAGCTTTTTCTTATCGTCTTCGGACAGGGAGGGCCCGGACAGGCTGGAGATGAAGGTCATCTGGCGGAGGATGGTGTCTTCGAGCGGCCGGGTCAGTCCGGCCAGGCTGATGAAGCCGGCGATCCGCAGCGGCTCGGCGGCGAGGGCGATCCGAGGCATCAGGAACCCGCCCAGGCTGTGCCCCAGGATGAACACCCTCCGGCCGTCGATCTTCGGCGTCTTCCGGAGAAGCTCCGCCGCGGCGAGCGCGTCGTCGATCGTCTCGTCACTGACGGTCATCGTCGCTTCGAGCTTCGGGTCGGCCAGGATCTTGGACTGGTAAACCTTGCTCCGCTTGTCGTAGCGGAGAACCGCGATGCCCCGCGAGGCCAAGCCCCAGGCCAGGTCCTTGAACGGCTTGTTGGGCCCCAGCTCTTCGTCCCGATTGCTCGGTCCCGAGCCGTGGACGAGCAGGACGGCGGGGAACGGCCCGTCCCCCTTGGGCCTCGTCAACGTTCCCGGCAGGGCCCACTCGCCCGAGCCCACGGTGACCTCGCTCTCCTCGAACCCGGCCGGATCGGCGTAAGCGGGCGGGGCGTAGGCGGCGGGGGGCGCGGTGGGCACGAAGGCGAACCCGGCCAGCTTCTCGGCCTTGTCGAAGACGATCCGGGCGTCGATCACGGCCTTCTCGAATTCGCAGGTGACGAGGACGATCTCGTAATCCTGGAACTGCTCCCGTCGCGCGGTCGACTGCTTCTTGAACGCGCCGAGCTTGGCCGGCAATTGCTTTCTCCAGAGCACCTCGAGCTTGTCCGGGCCGGAGACCTTCTTCATCGTGGCATCGAAGTCGCCGGCGGCGAGGTCGAACTCGCCCTTCTCGAGCGCGGCGAGGAAGGCCCGGGCCTTGACGGTCAGGGAGTCCTCGGCCGGGGCGGGATCCTGGGCCGGAAGGACGGGCGAAACAGAGACGAGAAGCGACAAGCTCATGAGGAACAGGATCGTTCTTTTCATTCCGTTATTATAATCCCACCGGGTGTTTCTTCGGAAACCACAATGTCGGCAATGGGAAATCCTGCAACGGGGACACGTACCGGGTACATGTCCCCAAAAGCCCGCAACCGGGGATACGTACGGGGTACATGTCCCCCGAAATCAGGTTTGACCGGGTCTCCTCCCTGAAAGTAGAATAGGCCGGTGAGTCTGGATTTCCTCCTCCGCACGCCCGAATTCGGCGAGCTCTCGCGGGCCGTCGCCTCGCCCGACCGGCCGCTCTCCGTCCACGGCGTCATCGAGCCGGCCAAGGCCTATCTTCTCGCCTGCCTGGCCAAGACGGCCGGCCGGCCGCTCGTCTTCGTCCGGCCCGAATCCGCCCCGCTCGCCCAGGCCGAACAGGACTGCCGCTTCTTCCTGCCGCGCCTGGCCCCCGCCGCCGGCTTGGCGATGCTCGCCCCGCTCTCCGACAACCCCTATTTCGAGGTCCCGCCGGCCCTCGACGCGGCGTCCTCACGGATGAAGCTCTTCCGCCGTCTCCTGGGGACCCCGCCCGCGATCATCGTCACCTCCCTCGGCGGCCTGCTCAAACCCGTGCCGGCCCCCGCCGACATGGGCCGCCTGTTCGTCTCCCTCGAGGTCGGCGGCGAGGTCGATCACGACGGCCTCCTCGAGACGCTCGCCCGCTTCGGCTACGCCCGCGAGGACCTCATCGCTTCGCCCGGCGAATACGCCTGGCGCGGCGGCATCGTCGACGTCTTCTCGCCCTGGGAGGCCAATCCCTTCCGCATCGAGTTCGACGGCTCGCGCGTCGCCTCCCTCCGCGAGTTCGACATCTCGAACCAGCGCTCCCTGAGGCGGATCGACCGGCTCACGGTCCCCGGCCTGCGCGAGTTCCCGGCCACACCCGAGTTCCTCGACCTCTGGCGGGCCGCCGCCCGCAAGCGCTCGAAAGGCGTCAGCCGCGACCTCGACGCCAAGATCGCCGCCATCGACCGCGGCGACTTCGGCCCGAGCTTCTCGGCCCTGGCCCTGCTCGCCCCCGGCCGCTTCGTCCCGGTCACCGATTACCTCCCCGACCCGGTCTTCATCGTCGACAACCCCGAGGCCGTCGACTGCGAGTGGGACGACCACCTCCGGGAGCTCCGCGACCAGTTCGCCGACCTCCTCGCCGACCGCGTCTTCGCCCTCGACCCGGACGCGATCTTCCCGCCCCGTCTGCGCGAGCGCGTCCGCAAGGAGGCTGTCCGCCTCGAGGACCTCGGCCATCCGGCCCGCCGCAAGGTCTTCGCCTTCTCCTTCCAGCCCGTGCCCCGCTTCGACAACAAGATCCCCTTCTTTCTCCAGTACCTGGAGCGGCTCCAGGCCGAGAGCGACCTCTGTTCGATCTATCTCCTGAACGCCGGAACGCGACAGCGCCTGGCGACGCTTCTCCGTGAGAGCGAGATCCCGGTCCTCGAGTCCGATTCGCCGTTCGCCGTCCCCCCCCGCAACGAGGTCTCCCTCCTCATCGGCGCGCTCCCCGGCGGCTTCAGCTACCCGAAGGAGAAGCTCCATTTCTTCTCCGAGAAGGACATCTTCACCGAGGAGAAGGTCATCGTCAGCCGGGCCTCGCGCCGCCCCTTCTTCTCCCAGTTCCAGGACCTCCAGGCGGGCGACTACGTCGTCCACACCGATTACGGCATCGGCGTCTTCCGCGGCCTCCGACGGGTCGAGGTCGAGGGCCGGGGCCGCGAGTTCATCGAGCTCCACTACCGCGACGGCGACAAGCTGCTCGTGCCCGTCGAGGACCTCAACCTCGTCCAGAAGTTCTCCAAGGCCGGGCCGGAGCTGCCCCCGCTCGACAAGCTCGGCACCAACACCTGGGAGAAGACCCGGACCCGGGCCAAGAGAGCCGTCGAGGCCGTGGCCAAGGAGCTCGTCGAGCTCTACGCCAGGCGCCGGGCCATCAAGGGCCACGCCTTCTCCTCGGGCGGCGCGTGGGACGAGGAGTTCGGCAAGACCTTCGAGTACGAGGAGACCGAGGACCAGTTCCGCTCGATCCGCGAGATCCGCGGCGACATGGAGCGCGAGACCTCGATGGACCGCCTGCTCTGCGGCGACGTCGGCTACGGCCAGACCGAGGTGGCCATGCGGGCCGCCTTCAAAACGGTCATGGACGGCAAGCAGGTCGCGGTCCTCTGCCCGACGACCGTCCTGGCCAGCCAGCACCTCAAGACCTTCCGCGACCGGATGGTCCTCTTCCCGGTCCGCATCGAGGCCCTGACCCGCCTCCAGACCGCGCGCGAGCAGAAGGCCGTCGTCGAGGACTGCCGCAAGGGCCTGGTCGACATCCTCATCGGCACCCACCGGATCCTGTCGAAGGACGTCGCCTTCAAGGACCTGGGCCTGCTCGTCATCGACGAGGAGCAGCGCTTCGGGGTCGGCCACAAGGAGAAGATCAAGCAGCTCAAGGCCACGATCGACGTCCTGACCCTGACGGCGACGCCCATCCCGCGGACCCTCAACATGTCGCTGACGGGCCTGCGCGACATCTCGCTCATCGAGACGCCGCCGCGCGACCGCCTGGCCGTCCACACGGTCGTCACCACCTTCAACGCCAAGCTCATCGCCGCGGCCGTCCGCCAGGAGCTCGGCCGGGGCGGGCAGGTCTACTACATCCACAACCGCATCGAGGACATCGACAAGGTCGCCGAGCTCGTCACCAAGCTCGTGCCCTCGGCCCGTGTCGTCGCCGTCCACGGCCAGATGGCCGGCCCGGCCCTGGAAAAGCGGATGATCGACTTCGTCGAGCGCAAGCACGACGTTCTCGTCTCGACGACCATCATCGAGAACGGGATCGACATCCCTCTCGTCAACACGCTCATCGTCGACCGGGCCGACCTCTACGGCCTGGCCCAGCTCTACCAGCTCCGCGGCCGCGTCGGGCGGTCGGCGCGGCAGGCCTACGCCTACTTCCTCGTGCCGCCGTACATCGAGCTGACGCCGCTCGCCCGCGAGCGCCTCAAGGCCCTCAAGGAGTTCAGCGAGCTCGGCTCGGGCTTCCGCCTGGCCGCCCGCGACCTCGAGATCCGCGGCGCCGGGAACCTCCTCGGCCACCGCCAGCACGGCACCATGGAGGCCATCGGCTTCGAGTACTACATGCAGCTGCTCGACCAGGCCATCCGCGGGCTCAAAGGGGAGGCGGTCGAGGAGGAGAACCCCGAGATCAACCTCAAGGTCGACCTCCGTGTCCCCGAGGACTACCTGCCCCAGGTCAACCTCCGCCTCAACCTCTACAAGCGGCTGGCCTCCGTCGACGGGCTCGAGGAGATCGACCGCATCCGGGACGAGATCGTCGACCGGTTCGGCCCGGTCCCGGACGCGATCGAGAACCTGCTGCGCTACGGCGCGCTCAAGTACCTGGCCAGGCAGCTCCGCCTCCGCTCCGTCGACCGGACCGAGCACCGGATCGTCCTCCGGTTCCGGCCCGATACGCCCGTCGATTGGTCCCGCGTGACGCCCCTCCTCAAGAGGCAATCGGGCTCGCTTTCGCCGGACGGCGTCCTGTCGCTCGCCCTGCGCGGGACGACCGAGCGGGCCCTCCTCGATGAAACGGTCGGGGTCTTGATGGAGTTGTCCAAGTAGGCTACAATGGATTGATATTAAAAAAGATGGACGCGCACAAGAGGACCGGCGGAACGGCCCGGAGGGCCGGCGCAGCCCGGGTTGCCGCCTTCGCGGCCGCCCTGGCCCTGGTGTCCGCTTTCGCCTGCGGCCGCGACGAGAGCGGCCGGGGGCCCGTATCGCGCGTTGCCGGCCTCGTCCAGAGCAAGCTCCGGGGCCGCCCGGTCCTGCGCGTCGAAAAGGCCCAGTATCATAACGAGGATCTCCGGGCTTACCTCGAGGCCACCGGAGCGGACGCCAAGGGGCTCCCTTCCGAGTCCCTGAGCCGGCTCTACGACCGGTTCGTCGACGAGACCATCCTCCTCGAGGCGGCCCGCCAGCGCGGCATCGCCCTGACCGAGGACGAAAAGAGGGAATACCTGGCCAGGCTGGCCGTCGACGCCGTCCCCGAGGGCGGACCGGACTCGACGGACGCCGTCCCTCCCAAAGGCGCCTACGACCGGCTCCTGGTCGAGAAATACACCTTCCTCGTCGTGCGCGGCGTCCGGGTCGACGAGGCCGAGATCCGCGGCTATTACGAGCAGAACAAGAAGGATTTCCTCCATCAGGGCCGCGTCCAGGTCAGCCAGATCCTCGTCGACACCGAGGAAAAGGCGGTGTCCGTGCTCCAGCGGCTGGTGCGGACCGGCGAGCCGGAATTCCGCAAGATCGCCAGGGAGGAATCGCTCGGGCCCGAATCGGCCAGGGACGGGGTCATGGGCGTCTTCGAACAGGGCGACCTGCCCGCCGACATGGAAAAGGTCATCTTCTCGCTCGACGAGGGCCGGACGAGCCAGGTCGTCGAATCGTCCTACGGCTACCACATCTTCCGGCTGGACCGGAAGGAGCCGCCCGCCCTGCGGACCGAGGCCGAGGCGGCGGTCGAGATCCAGCAGCGGATCCTGGCCCGGAAGATGAAGGAGGCCCTGGCCGCGCACCTGGAAGGCCTCAAGGACACCCTGACCTGGGAGGCCCTGCCCCAGAACCTATTCTTCACCTATCAGAGGTCGGACGAATGAAAAAGATCATCGCGGGATTGGCCCTGGCCGGGCTTCTCGGCGCCGCGTCGCCGGCCGTCGCCGGACAGCAGGTCGTCGAGGAGATCGTGGCCGTCGTCAACGACGATATCATCACCCTGTCGGACTATCGGCAGGATTACGCCCTGAGAATTAACGATCTTCGGGCCCAGCAGCTGCCGGCGGATCAATTCGACAAGCAGGTCGAAATCCTCAAGAAAGAGCTTCTCAATCTCATGATCATGGATATCCTTCTGCTCCAGAAGGCCAAGGAGCTCGGGCTGAACGTCCAGGAGCAGCTCAAGGCCATGATCGAGAAGCTCAAGACCGACAACAACATCGCTTCGGACGCCGACTTTCGCCGGGCCGTCGAACAGCAGGGCATACCCTACGAGATGTGGCTCAGACAGTACGAGGAGGGCATGATGCGCCAGGGCGTCCTCTACACCGAGGTCGAGCGGGCCATCGTCCTCGAGGATTCGGAGGTCGTCCAGTATTACAAGAAGAACCCGGCCGAATTCACGGTGCCGACCGAATACAAGCTCAGCGCCATCTTCATCGCCGGCGAGGGCCGCTCGGCCGAGGAGCTCGAGACCCTCAAAGCGGGGGTCGACGCCAAGCTCAAGTCCGGGACCTCGTTCACCGATGCGGCGGCGGAGCTCTCCGACCCGCCGATGAAGGAGGCCAAGGGCGAGCTCGGCTCGTTCAAGACCGGCGAGCTCGAGGCGGCCCTCGAAGAGCCCGTGAAGGCGATCAAGGCCGGCGAGACGACCGCCTGGATCGCCAACAAGGGCAACTGGTGGCTCCTCCACCTCGTCGAGAAGAAGGACAGCTACGTCAAGACGTTCGAGGACGCCCGGAAAGAGGTTGAGGAGAGGATCTACAACGAGAAACGGGCGGTGAAGAGCGAGGCGTTCATCAAGACCCTGCGCGAGCAGGGCTACGTCAAGATCCTCAACCCCGACCCCCTCGGCTTCAATAAATAAAGAAGGGGTCAAACCTACACGTTTCAAGTTTATCGGCGCCCGCTTCAGAGAACTTTAAACGTGTAGGTTTGACCCCGTCTTAACAGATGAGGACGGCGGCGGCCACGGCCGTCGTCCACAGCCCCTTCGCGCCCTTCGCGCTCTGGGTGGCGCTCCGGGTCGTGAGCGACAGGCCATTCGAAATATGGAACGACTTGGGCTGCGTTCCCGGGGCGGGTTCCTTGAGCTTCTGGCCGAGCTTGGTCGCCAGCATCTCCGCGGCCAGATACTCGCAATGCCTCGAGGTTTCCTTGGCCGATTTCCCGATGTCCGAATGCTCGGCGAGATATCCGTACTGTGACGGGTCGTCCGGCACGGCCATGCCGATCGAGGCGGTGATGATCTGGCGAGGGTCGTCGGTCGCGTTCTCGCTCAGGACGACGTACAGGATCTGTCCCGGGGCGAGGAGCTTGAGGCCGGCCGCCCTGGTGACATACCGGGCCCGGGGCGGAAAGATGCTCGAGACGCGGACAAGGTTGAAAGGGGCGATCCCGCCCTGGCGCAGGGCGATCTCGAAACTGACGAGCTTCTCCTTGTGAGCGCCCTGGCCGCGGGTCAGAAAGACCTTGGAGGGGACGAGCGGACCCATGTTACGCGCCGCGCCTACTTCTTGACCGGTGCGGCCTGGTCCCCCACCGGCTCCGGCTCCTTGAAGTCGATGTCGCGGGAGACGTCGTAGACGCCGAGGAGGACCGGGTGGGACCCCTTGGACATGGCGAAGAGCCGGACGAGAGCCGGCTTCCATTCGGGGTTGTTCCGGATGCCCTCGACGTTCTTGCCGTCGACGCCGAGATTGCTCTTGAGGACGATGAGGTCGCTCGTCCCGCCGGGCGGCACGGCCTTGCCCCGGATCGCGGCCAGGAAAGCGTCGCCGAAATTCTCGGGATCGCCCTTGAACTGGTAGACGGCGTTGAAGTTGACGTAGGTCAGCGGCTTGGCCCCGATGTTCTTGATCCGGAATGAGATCTGGGGAACGAGGATGAGCCGCTGCGGCCAGGGCTGGTAGTACTTGGAGACCCAGGTCGACGTGTAGTCCAGGACCTCGATCGAGGCCTTCAGCTCCTCTCTCGACATCGTCTTGCAGGCCGGCAGGACGGCCAGCGCCAGGATAGCGATAACGAGAACGGTCGGGACGGATCTCTTCATGGAGGCCTCCTCTCTAACGATTTCATCTTAACGGGAAGGGGGGAATTAAGCAACAGCGCCGCCGCGCTTAGCGGACGAGCTTCGAGACCGGGACGAACTCGAGACCGTAGGCGTCGACCAGGTACATGCTCGACTTGAGGACGGCCAGCGTCTCGGGGAAGGGGTGGCAGATGCCGATGGCCCGGCCCTTCTTCCGGGCCTTCTGGAGGAGCTCGATGAACCGTCCGCGGATGCGGCCGCGGTCCTCGTCGGCGTCGAGGAAGACGTCCCGCTGGGCCGCCGGGATGCCCAGCCGGCGCGCCTCGTCGAAGGCCACGGTCTTGGCCGTCGTCCGGCTGTCCACGAAGAAGAGGCCCCGCTCCTTGATCGGCCGGAGGACCATCTGCATCAGGTCGCGCTCGGCAGTGAAGCGCGAGCCCATGTGGTTGTTCGTGCCGGTCGCGAAGGGGACGCGGTCGTAGCTCGCCTCGAAAGCGGCCACGATCGCAGGCTCGGTCATCAGGGCCATGATCAGCCCCTCGGTGTTGGCCATGGCCTCGTGGTTGTTGACCGATTCGAGCGGCAGATGGAGCAGGACCTCGAGCCCGCTCTCGTGGGCGATCCGGGCCGTTTCGGCGGCCTGGGTGCCGTAGGGGAGGACCGACACCGTCACCGGCCGCCGGAGCGCGATGAGCTCCTGGAGCGTCTCGAGGCTGTTCCCCAAGTCGTCCATGATCAAGGCGACCTGGCCGCGCGGCCCCCGTTTCGCGGGCGGCTCTTTTTCCGCGACCACGACCGGCGGCGGCAAGACCGGCAGAACGAAGGAGATGGCCGCCTCCTCCTTGGCCGGCCGCCGCAGGGACCAGAGGACCTCGGTCCTGTCCTCGCCGGGCGTCCTCTTCTTGGCGAGGATGCGGACTCCGCCGGCCTCGAGGGCGCGCTCCACCGCGGGGCCGATGGACTCGTAGAGCTCGGCCGGGAGCTCGACCTCGAAGAGCGGCCGGCCTTTGGGTCCCTTGAGTTGGAGGACGGAATCCTCGGAGACGCCCGCGACCCTCAGGCTTTCCGCGAGGACGTCCTCGAAGGGCTTGACGACGGGTTTGGGCGCCGCAAGCTCGGCGGGCGGCTTTTCGGCCGGCTTCTCGATCGGTTTCTCGGCCGGCCGAGCCTGGCTGACCGGGACCTTGAGCTTCAGCGCTGCCGGGAAGACGTAAGACGGGCCGCCTTCCCGGGAATTGATGAAGTCGAGCAGGAGCCCGGCCACGAGCGCGGCCGCGACGAGGACGATCGTGAGGAGGGTGAAGGCCGGCCAGGGTTCGTGACCTTTGGGCGGGCGCCTCTTCGTCATCCGTCAGAGCTTGGGCAGAAGGGGCGCTGTTTTCTCGAGATAGGTCTTGTCGTCGAGCTTGTCGACCGGAATGGCAGCGTCGGGGACGACGCCTTCGTCCCAGAGCCTGCGGCCGGAGGGGAGGGCGAAGACGGCCGAGGTCAGCAGGACCGCGCTGTCGTCCTTGAGGGGGATGAGCGTCGTCCGGCCGACGAGCCCGGGCGTCCTGAAGCCGACGATCTTGGATTTGCGCAGCTCCTGAAGGACCCCCGCGGCGAACTCGGCCGCACCGGCCGTGCCGGCGTCGGTCCACACGACGAGCGGGATCGACCCGAGCTCGGCTTCGGCCGGGCAGGCGATCGTCTCCCTGGCGTTCGCCCGGCCTTCGAATCGCCCGGCCTCGGCGGCCTTGACGAACAGGTTGACGACCTTCGCGGCATCCTCGACCGCGCCTTCCTGGCAGCCCCGGAGGTCGAGAACGAGCGGCGTCCTCCCGCCCTTGAGCGCCGGCACGACTTCGCGCTTGAGCTGCGACGGGAGCTCGGCGCTGAAGCGGTGAATGCGCAGCCGGGCGGGCTGGCCGGGTGTCCGCGAGAAGGTGAACGCCTCCGGGAAGAGCCGGGCTCGGGCGACGCTCAGGTTCTGGGTGTCGTTGCCGCGCAGCACGCGCAGGTCGACGGGCTTCTCGTCCGTCCCCCGCAAGCGGAGCTTGACCTCGGTCAGGCTCATGCTCAGGGTGCTCCGGCCGCCGATCGCGGTCAGGAGGTCGCCCAGCTTGAGGCCGGCCGTCTCCGCGGGGGATCTTTCGACGACGCCGGCGACCTGGGGGAACGAGGCGTAGCGCTTCAGCACGACGACGCCCGGCCCGGTGTCCGCGGCCGACCTGGCCTCGTAGTCCGCGACGAGGTCCTTCGAGAGATAAGCCGATAGCGGGTCCAGGGAGTTGACTAGGCCGCGGAAGGTCCCCTCGGCCGTCTCGACCGGGTCCCGCTCCTCGAGGTAGTCGTTGCGGATGTGGCTCATGAGGCTGTCGAGGAGCTCGAAGCCCCGGGCCGCCGTGGTGGCGTGGCCGCGGGTCAGGAAGCCCATCTGAAGGAGAAAGAACACGGCCGCGGCCAGGGTGGCCGCCCAGAGGAACCAGCGGTACTTCGGGACCTTCATGGCGTAACGGACATCCATTCTATCATCTCCGCTTCAGCCATTGCAAGGGATCGAGGGCCCGGGTCTTGTAGCGGATCTCGAAATAAAGGCACTCGCCCTTGAGGGAGCCCGTGTCCCCCACGACGGCCACCGGCTGACCGGACCGGACCATGTCGCCGACCGCGGCCAGGAACTCCGAACAGTGCCCGTAGAGCGTGTAGTAGGTCATGCCGTGGTCGACGATGAGGAGGTTGCCGTAGCCCTGGAAATAGTCGGCGTAGACGACCTTGCCCGGGTGGATGGACAGGATGAGGGACTTGTCCTTGCCCGGCGAGATCTCGATGCCCTTGTTCTGGACGACCGTCTTGAAGTCGGGATGCTTCTCGTAGCCGAAGGCCGTGATGACCCGTCCTTCGAGCGGCCAGGCGAGCTTGCCCCTGCGCTCGTTGAGCGGGACCCAGGCGGGCGGCAGCACCCACTCCTGGGCGATGATCCGGTTCATGAGCTTCTGGAGCTCCTCGGCGCTCTCGGAGAGCTCCTTCAGGGTCTGCTGATAGGTCGTCCGGTTCCTGCGGATGTCCTGGACGAGCGTCGCGCTCTTGCGGGCCTCGGTCTCGAGCTCCTGGCGCTTGAGGTTCGCGGCCCGGGTCATCGCGGCCAGATCC
>Ga0105093_10000794_pt1 | contig 11893 bp, 8 predicted proteins | sample PPLLak3March2015_2_FD_79111 | JGI IMG/M metagenome (GOLD analysis project Ga0105093, IMG submission 79111) | Freshwater sediment microbial communities from Prairie Pothole Lake near Jamestown, North Dakota, USA - PPLs Lake P8 Core (3) Depth... | ecosystem: Environmental > Aquatic > Freshwater >... | reverse complement strand
TGGAGGCCCGGGATATAGCGCAGAAACCGCAGCTGCGCCCCCCCGTGGGTCGGGAAAAAGTGGGTGGAGGCCAGCAGAAGTTCGATGTTCCGATTCTCGGTCATGGGCGCACCGCTCAACCGCTGATCTCGAAAAACTGCCCGAGGACCTGGCGGACGTTCACCGCCCTGGAGCGGCCGAGGACCCGTTGAAAACGCAGGGTACGGTCCTGGACGTCCGCGAGGCTGATCGCCGGATAACGATGCCGCTGAAATTCCGGTTTGTTGTGCGACCCGGGAAGCCGTTCCTTCGCGCGCTTGACCAGCCTCCGGCCGACGGCCCAGGCCCGACCCTGAAGTCGCTCATACGCGGAGGTTCGGGCCGAGTCGGAGGGCATCGTTTCCAGGACATCGACGATGCGTTCGCACGCGAGGCGGCCGGTGCAGGATGCCACATGGTGTTCAATGAGCCGGCGCCGTTCCTCGCCGCCCGCGGCGCCGAGCCGCCCCTCGAGAATATCCCTCAAACGGTTCAGCAGCTCCGCCATGCTGAAACACTCGTGGCTGGCGAGGTTCGGCAGTCGATAAAAGCCGTAATCGTAGTCGGCGTCGACCACCGCCCGATAGCTGACGGCGGGCACGCCGGCAATGGTGGCCTCGAGCCCCGTCGTGCATCCGTTGTGGATCACGCCGCGGGTCGCCAAGAGCCATGGCACAATATTGCCCGCATTGGTCACGTGGACGCGGCGGCAAGAAGCGGCGATCCGCCGGTACACGTCGGGGTTCTCCGTCGGGTGCGGCCGCACGACGATATTCAAATCCGGGAACTCCCGCTCCAGCTCGGGGATCATTTTCTGAAACGCGCCGAACACCCCTTCCTTGAGACGGTGAAGGCCGTGGGCGTATTCGCGGGTCATCCCGAAGGCGGCCCGACCGAACTTGGGCTCTCGGCCCGCGGCGGTATGGGGGCGAAACAAATTCTGGACCGGCGAGAAGGCGTTGACATGGTTGAAGTTGGTGTTGACCAGCAGAAACTCCCCGTACTGATTGCGGATTCTTCCCGCCTCCTCGTCGTAGTAGCCGCGAATGTCCGGGCGCAGCAGATCGCAGCGCGGGTTGCCGGTCACATGAATCGGCGTGTCGGGCGGAAAATGCGGGTAGTTCCGCCAGAGATCGGCGCTGTCCTGACCCCAGGCGAAAAAGTGGGAAACCATTTGGGTCGACACCGGCGAAAGCCGCCGCGAGTAATAGATCTCGGGCGGCAGGTGGACGAGCGCCTCTTCGTCCCAGGCCACCACCCGGCCGCCGAGCCGCTGCATGATCTTGAACATGCTGTCGCTGGCGTCCGTCATGCTTTTCGAAACGTAGATGCCTCCCGGAAAGCTCGAAATATGGAAATGGATTTCGCGCCTGAAGCCGAGAATGGAGGTGAAGCCCCTGTCGGCGGCCACGCAGGCCAGCAGCAATTTTGGATCCAGCTCGCGGACCTGGTTTTCCACCGGGATGATCAGCGTCGGCTTAGGGGTCATCGCCCTTCTCCTGCAGGGTTCATGCGGGACTGATCCGGAAGATGGTGGCCGTCACAGGCTCCACCGCCAATGGCGTGGGATCTCCCAGCATGCGTTGGAATCGCGACAGCCGCTCTTTCACCTGCTCGATGGAGATACCGGGGTATCGGTGGCGCTGGAACTCCGGTCGGTTGTGAGAACCTGGTAGTTTTGCTTTAACACGACGCAGGATTCGCAGCCCGTTGGCGATGGTCCACCGTTCCAAAAGGCGAAGCCAGCCAGGCCCGATCGAACGGGACTGGTCGGCTGCTATTTGGGTTAGGACCTCCACAATCCGTTCACACGCAAGCGGTCCTTCCTGACCTGCCAGGTGGTGCTGGAGCATGCGTTGAAGATCCGGCCCGTCGGGTGAGCCGAGCGACCCCTCCAGAATCTTCTCTATCGTGCTTATGAGCTGATCCAGCGAGAAACACGGATGGCTGAGTGCATTGGGCAGTTGGTAAAACCCGCTGTCATACGTGTCGTTGACGGTGGCGCGGTAGGTTATGGCCGGGATTTGCATGACGAAGGCTTCGACGCCTGTCGTGCAGCCGTTGTGGATCAGTGCCTTGGCGCAGAGCAGCCAGGGAACCACGTTGCCGTCGTTCGTGACGCGCACCCGCCGGCAGTGCATGGCGATTTGCCGATAGGCCTCATGGCTTTCCGTGGGGTGGGGGCGGACGACGACAAGGTAATCCGGAAAGCGCTGTTCAATCTCTGGAATCATGCGCTTAAAATCTTCAAACACCGCCTGCTTATGGTCTCGGAGTCCTTCCGCATATTCACGGCTCATGCCCCGCGCGGCTCGGCCGAAACGCGGTGTTTGACCCAGGCGATTTATCGGCTTGAAAAGATTCATGTCTGCGCCGAAGGCGTTAATGTGGTTGAAATTGGTGTTTACAAGAATGAAATCTCCGTAGGTGCTTCGAATGGTCTCCATTTCATCGGCATAGTAGCTGTGCAGCTCCGCGCGCAACATGTCGCTGCGGGGATTTCCGGTGACATGGATAGGCATGTGGGGCGGCAGATGAGGGTAGAGCCTCCACAGTTCAGCGTTCTCTTCGCCCCACGCAAAGAGGTGCGTAACATAGCGAATGGCACGGGGGTTCAGGCGGCGCGAAAAATAGGTTTCCGGCGGCAGATGCACCAAGGCTTCCTCGTCCCAGGTGATAATGTCATGACCGAATTTGGATGCCGCCCAAAAGAACAATAGGCTACGGACGGTCATGCTTTTGGACAAATATATACTGCGGGGAAATGCGTCGATGCGCATCTCCATCTCGCGCCGGGAGCCGATCACGGACGAAAATCCCTGTCTCGCGGCGGTGCAGGCGAGCAGTAGTTTCGGGTCAAGCTCGCGGACCTGATTTTCAACGGGAATCAACAACAATGGGGTGACGGCGGACATCAGCCGGACATCCTCCTAAACGGAATCATCGCACGAACCATGATCGCAGTCAGCTCGCAAGCCGTTATTTAAAAAAGTTTCTGTATAGCATGTTCCACCTAAGAATACCAGTAAATATAGCCCCTTGGGATGATTCAGCGGCTGATCGGTTAGGCAACTGATCCCGATAAAGGCGAAGCTGCCCAATACAAATAAAAAAACGTCAAGGCCCATATCGCCTTTACGCTGGCAGCGTATCAGTTGCTGAACGAGTTTGAAAAAGAATATCATATAAAATAATAAGCCGATCATGCCCAACTGGACAAGGATATCTAAAAAAAAATTGTGAAAATGGGTATACTTTGCAATTTTGTCGGTATGTGTATCGTAAATCAATCGAAGGTGAACCGATGATACACCGGGTCCATATCCGAAGATAGGTTGTTTTTTCCAGAGTTCCCAGGCATTTTTATACAAAAATAATCGTTCGGAAATACTCCTATGAGTACCGGATATGGAATTCCAAGAGGTTTCCCCGTGGATTACGCTCAAAAAATTAGCTTCGGGCAGTCTAGTTTTAATAACCGAAATAAAATTAGTTAACGAAAAAGCAACAATTAGAAAGGCGGTGATTGCGATCCAGTTCCTGATTTTAAACTGGTGTGTTCGGTATAAATGAAAGACAGCAATCGGTAACGATATAAAAAATGTTCCAATCAAGGCCGACCGCGATTGCGATAGAACAATTCCTATCGCGCTCACGCTGAGGATGACAAACCATAAAAAAACTCTCGCTGTTTGCCTTAATCTGAATTTGGGAGGACCCCATAACTTTCGAAAAAGCAGAATACAGGCAAGAAATATGATAGCACACCATACACCGTATACGGAAGCCGGAGAACCGAACTCAATCCGTTCCGCCCCAGTCCAATATAAATGAGCTTTTCCGATGATCGAGGACCAATTTTGCTGACGAAGGATTTGTGATAGGAAACCGGTCATCATGGCGATCAGAAGATAATGCCACTGGCCACGCAGGTTCGCCATCCAGTATGAAACCAGAATAACTTGAAAAAATGTAAAACCATAAAAAGCTGCATGATTCATTATCAGCTCATGGTATTCCGTGAACTCGATCGCCGCAACGATTGCTCTGGCTAATACGAAGATCAAGAAAAATGTTGCGATCAAGAAGAGGTTGTGCCGGATGAGCCATTTTCGGAAAGATGTGAATTTGAAAATGGTTGCTAATATCATGAAAACAAGACCGTCCTTGACGACTGCCTGCTTATAAAATATCCCGAACGAAAAGGCATACAACCCGAATACGCCCCCCCTGTCGACCCAACGGTTCAGATTCGGTGACTCGAGTATTGAAAGGATGCGCTTGAACACAAATTTGTGTCTCTTTGAGGGTTGACTGTTAATGAAAAATAGGGATTCCCAGAAACCCATGGCAGATTGCGCCGATTACCGCGAAGGCTGGCACTCTTTCGTCACTTTTTGAGGGAACTTTTCATGACAGATGTAAAGCATGCCCATCTCTCGGGTCAAAATAAAAAGGTTGTTCATAAGGGAGGTGGCGGAAAAAATACAAATTGGAAATTTTAAAAATGCCAGCGTTATCTTTTTCAATGCTTTTTTTTTCCGGTGACGGACCTGAACGGGTGACCCATGTTTTTTTAATAGCCGCATGGCATATATCCCATTTAGGAGCGCCTCCCGCAACAGACCAGTAGCCGACAAGCGATGAGATTCATAATTTTTGTGAATTACCGAATCCTCCGAACGGGCGAATTTAAAATGTTTGCTTGCAGCCCTGATAAAAAAATCAGTGTCCTCAAGTCGTTCAAACTCGGGCAAAAATACAAATCCGTCGTTGTGCAGGCGTTCAAACACGCTGCGGCCTATAAGGACATTAAAAGTGGAAACGCCCCTCGGAGTGGAATATTTGGTTAAACCCTCTGCGGGCGACGTTTTGAAAAAAACGGAGTTTCGTAGCCAATCCGGCCAATCCAGGTTGACGACCGTTTTGCCGATCCCATAAACGATATCAGCTTGAGTCTTGATCTGTATCTCCAATAAATGATGGAGCCAGTCTGGAGCCGGCAGGTCATCATCATCAATGAAAGCAACAAAATCAATCTTTCGAGCCATTGCCTCGGCAACCGCCCGGTTTCGCGCAAAAGGCCTTCCCCGTCTGGGTTCTTCGACGAAAAGCACCCTGATCGGGACGGCGGCCGATGCCATTTCATAAATGCTGCGGGTACGCCCATCGGGATCGTTGTCGACCAGGATGATAAGAAAATCGGCGGGAGAACGCCCGCCGAGGTGGATTTGTCCCAGAGACGCGAGCAGCCGCTCAACCATGTTGGGCCTCCCGCATGTGCAGATGCAGATGGCCACTTTGGGCAAGTAATCTTGGGGCATTTTCAATCGGCCTCTTGCTCCGCCGGGAAGATGAAGGGGTTGCCCTTTAAAATGCCGTCGCAGATGATATCCAACCCCCGATCGTTTCCAGGTTTCAGAGGGTCGAGTGTTTGCAAGGTCAATTTGTAAAATGGCCATTCATCGATGAGATCGATGAATGACAGAGGAATCATGCGTCTGAAAAAATAGTGGAACGCATATTTCCGTGCCCGCATGGTGAGGGCCTCATCCAATCTGGTTGCCAGTGGCAGCCGGTCCAGTATCCCGAAATAGTCCTTGATGCTGCTGGCATCAAGGGTGATCCCCTTGTTGCGGATCCATGCCTCCCCCGCCACAATGACGGGGATGCCCAGGCTTGTCAACTCCACGCCCGTCTTGGTGCCGTAGATGATAACGGAGTCGCATTTCAGCATGGCGGCATAGGTGCTGAGCGAGCTTTCCGGGGGGATGATAAATACATTGCGGGGCAGGGTAGGAAAGCGCTGGGTGATTTCTGGTATGACGGGTTGGCGTGAAGGGATGTCTCCGGACATTTCAGCCGGGTGCACCCGAATGAGGAGTTGAAGATCGCTCCGCCTGGAGAAATACTCGATAGTCCGCATCACCCAGTCGAGCATGTTCGGGAACGCATTGGTGGGGTAATGCAGCTGTGCGTCCCATACGACGTTGGTCAACAGACCAATGCAGGGCTTCGAAAAATCGATGCCGGGCAGGAATTCCGCGGGCAGCTCCACCTGGGGGTTCTTGTGCACGAAGGAGATCCAGTCCTCTGTGCCGCGCCAGCGAGATTTGAGGTAGGTCATCAACCTGGATTCCAGTGTTTCACTCCACGGTAGGTTCTCCCAGGCCTCAACCGGCTCGGCCATCATCGTGTGGTGATAGGTATCCGTGTGGCTGAAAATAAAGGTTCGCTTGCGGTAGGCGGTCAACCAGTTGACCACTCGGATATGGTTGCGCCGAGCCACTTCACCGACGATACCTTCAGGAACATAGATGCCGTGATAAAACACGGCGCAGCCGAAATGGATGGTTTGAAAAAGTCGCTGGATGGCCAAATGGGTGAGCAGCGCCGCTTTGAAATAGCGGCGGAGGACCTGTTCGGCGAACTTTTCTCCATCCAGGCTGCCGCGGGCAAAAAATCTCAAAGCGCCCGCCAGGGAGTGCTCGCCGATCGCAAGTCCGTCTTCTTGATATCCAGGAATCAAATCGGCGCTGATCGATTGGGATAGTTCATCTACGCGTTTCTGTTCAGCCGGGGTGACCAGGTCGGAAAAAACATGAATCGGTAAACCGAGGGGGCGACGGAGTTTTTTGCCGCGAAGATAGCACTTTTGGCATTTCCATTGTTTGAGGCCGGGATCACAAAAATCGGCAATATCCAAAAATTGGGTCCTGAGTGCTTTCCAGCAGGTAGGGAGAAATTCGTCACACATCAAGAAATGGACATCGGCGCCCCGCAGGGTCAATGCCACCGATAGCGCGTTTTCAACCGGTGCCAGGGCGCGATGGGCTCCTGCCGTACTGACGATCAATATCCGCAGGCCGTTTTGAGATTTGGTTTTGGCAAACTGCCACTCGGCTGATTCTAATGAAAGAATGGCATCCCAATCGGGAAAATTTGTTTTTTTGGTTTTCGATACGGAAAGGGATTTCTTGACCCGCATGAAAATATTCATCGTGATTCTCGATGCAGTGGAAGTATCAGATCCCCGAACGGTATGAGCGTGGGTATTCTGCCATCAGAGTGCGTTGCGGTTGATCTTGTTATCGAAGTGTCCACCCGTAGATAAAATTGACAACCACGGCAACCTCTGTTAACCACAATTACAGGGACGGGTGGCAAGCTTTTCGCAACATTTTCGTCTTAAATAAAATTTGGGGCAGTCTGCCTCATTCGCTAAGCTTTTTTTAAATTCAGCCGTTTACCATAGTGAACCTGATTTGTCTACCTATTAAGATACCCCATTTAAGGATTGTCGGCAGGGTGGGAGGTAATACGCGTCACGGGGTTCTGAATGCTTTCAAGGTGCCTTCCCGCTTCTCTTGAAACGGACCCAATGCATATTGCGATGTTCATTGGATCGCTGCCAGGCGGCGGCGCCGAAAGAACCTTTTTAACCCTGGCACAGGCGTTTGCCGAGCAGGGCCACACCGTAGACTTAGTGGTTTCACAACTGCGGGGAGAATTGGTTCGCCAAATCCCAGCATCCGTAAACGCCGTCGTGCTCGGCAGATCGGGTTATTTATCTTTTTTGCGCACCATGTATGTGCTCCCCAAAGCGGTTGGAAGAAAACTTCTGCCGGCGATCATCCGATCACCGCTTAAAAAAATAAGGTCACTACCCAATTTGACACGGTATTTGATTCGAGAATCTCCCGATATTTTATTGTCTAGTACAACCGTTTCCAATTTAATTTCCCTGTGGGCTGCACAGCGTGCCAAGGTACGGACCGCGTTTTATGTCAAGCAAGACAATACGCTGGCTGAAGCCTTTCCCGAGGCTTCGGACCCTTTGGGTAGAATAGACCCAGGCCTGGTAGCGGATTGGTACCCCCGGGCAGATGGAATCGTTGCAGTGTCCTCCGGACTTTGCGATGAACTTCATCGACTCGCTTCCGTTCCGCGAGATCGAATCCATGTCCTTTATAATCCGGTAGATTTGAAGCGAATTGCCACGCTTTCCGAAGAAAACCTCGATGACCCATGGTTTCAGGCCGGCCAACCGCCGGTCATCGTTTCGGCGGGGAGATTGCATCCGCAAAAGGACTTCCCCACTTTGCTTCAAGCGATGAAATTGCTTGGTAGTGACCCGAAAATTAGACTCGTGATTCTCGGTGAGGGACAGGAGAGGACCGCGCTGGAGGGGCTTATCCGGCAGCTCGGCCTCAAAGAACGCGCCCGGCTGGTCGGTTTTAGAACCAATCCCTATGCCCACATGTCGCGTGCCTCTGCTTTCGTCTTGTCATCCGCATGGGAGGGCTTGTCGAATGTCCTCATCGAAGCGCTGGCGTGCGGTTGCAGAATCGTCAGCACGGATTGTCCCTATGGCCCTTCTGAAATTTTAAAGTCCGGTGAATATGGCTTGCTTGTTCCTGTTCGAAATCCAGAGGCATTAGCCGCGGGAATTCGCAAAATCCTCAACGAGCCTTCTCCAAAAGAAAAAAATAAACAACGATCTCAGATGTACGATATGCATGCAATTGCAGCACAGTATATTGGTCTTTTTTCAAGTGTAAAAAAATGCCTCCCCAATCATGGTGAAAGCTGATTGTGTAAACACAAATTCGCTCCACGAGTTCGTGTAGTGAGATTCCTTGCCCCCAACGTAGGTCCCACGATTCGGTGTATCTGCAGACGAACTCAGTGATCGGATGAAATGAAATTCTCTTATTTGAGGCCGAGCATGCTCTATAAAACCTGGATCCGCTTTTTGAAATTTTTGCTGGTTCATGTCTGTCGCATCAATGTGCCGGATAAAAAAAAGGCGAAACTATACAATACGATCAATCCAGTATATGAAGCCAGCATCCTTGGAGGGCGTATCCGGCTATCTTGCCGAAACTCCATGATCTATAAGCGATGTGAAAGCTTTCTTTCAAAGGAGCCTGAGACGATCGAATGGATTAGCACCTTCGCCTCAGGGGAGACCTTGTTCGACATCGGTGCAAATATCGGGCTCTATTCGCTCCTTGCCGCTAAGAGGGGGGTCAGGGTCGTAGCATTTGAACCGGAGTCCCAAAATTATGCTGTCTTGAATGCGAATATCCATCTTAATTCTCTGGATGAAAATATCACCTGCATCAATATTGCGCTTTCGAACCGAGTCGGTCTCGATTATCTCTATGTGCCGGTCTTTTCTTCGGGAACCTCTTTCAATCAACTCGGATTTTCTCCCCAACCAGTGTCCGAGCAGCTGCGCAGCGGCTTTAAACAGGCAGTTCTTTCTTACACCTTGGATAGTTTTATAGAGTCGTTTCCCGGCTTTTTCCCAAACCACATTAAAATCGATGTCGATGGTATTGAGGCCAAGATCATCAGCGGCGCCTCTCGCACGATGGCAAATATCTATCTGAAATCTATGCTGGTGGAGCTAAACCTTAACCTGAAGGAAGACGAGGAGGCCATTCAGCTTATCTTAGCGAACGGATTCACGGTCCTCTCAAGAAGCCTCAAAGTTGGCTTACCGGGCGTATACAACTACATCTTCAAGCGTTGAAACACCATCCAATGCTGACTGATCGCCAAAGCAGCGAGTCTGTTCAGCCAGAAGGTTTCCCTGAATTAATAGCGACCGGTGTGATATCGGGAAGTCGTTCCTGTCCGGTTCGAACCATCTGCTCGGCAAGCTCCCAGTCGTAAGGACTGTTTACATCGAACCCTTCTGAGCCCTCGGTAAGGAATGGCATCACCACTGTTCCCGCAATGGTGCGGGTCTCAACTACCACGCGCGACCAGGCGATCTCCAGACTGGCGTTCTGCACATAGATCTCGGGCAGAGACGGGTACTGGCTGCTGTGCCAGGGCTGGTCGGCCGGCCCGAACGGCAGCAGCGGCAGCATGCGCCGGCCGCGGATGACCCACATTTTCCCGGGGTGCTGGCCGCATTTTTCGACCGCCCGCAGGGAGTCGACACCGGTTTCGGCGCAGAACTCGTCCCATGCGCGCTGGATGGTCTCGGGCAGCCGGAACGGGCTGGTCGGGCGCAGGATGCTGAAGCAGTCGTAGGAGCGGCCCTCGGCGGCGAGCTTTTTGAGCGTGTACTCCACCCATTCGATGTCGGGCGAGCTGTCGCCGGAAAATTCGGCCGGTCGCATGAAGGGAACCTCCGCCCCATAATGGCGGGAGATCTCCGCATAGCGCTCGGAATCCGTGGAAACGATCACGGCCGCGAAGACACCGCTCTGGACGGCAGCGGAGATGGAATAGGCGATCAGCGGATGCCCGGCCAGCGGTCGGATATTTTTGTCCGGAACGCGCTTGGAGCCGGACCGGGCGGGGATGAGGGCCACGACGGAAGGGGTAGCTAACGGCGGGTTCGGGTTGGCAAGGGTCATGTTCCTTTATCCCTCTCGTGTTTATGGGAATTGGGAAGGCGGAAGGTGGAAGGTGGAAGGCGGAAAGAGGAAAGGGTCTTTTCTCCCGCCTCCCGCTTTCAACCCTCCGGATTCAAGTCAGGCTCGGATCGAACGCAATGATGACATTTTTTAAGTTTGAATACACATCCAGCGCTTCGGTGCCGGGTTCGCGGGTTCCGTTGCCGGACTGCTTGACGCCGCCGAAGGGCATGTGGGGCTCGCTGCCGAAGGTGCCGGCATTGACCATGACCACTCCGGCCTGAACGCGGCGGGTGAACTCGATCGCTCGATGGATGCTGCGGGTGTGGATGCAGGCCGTGAGCCCGTAGGAAGAGCGGTTGGCTAGTTCCAGCGCTTCGGAGAAATCGCGGGCTCGATACAGGCAGGCGATGGGGCCGAACAATTCGTGCGTTGAAATTTCAGAATCGGGCGAGACGTTTTCGATCAGGGTCGGCGCCATGTAGAATCCGTCGGCATGCGCGGGGTCGCTCAGGCGGTTTCCGCCGGTTAGGATCGTCGCTCCTTCCGACCGGGCCCGCTGCACCCCCGCCAGCATGGCATCCAGTTGCCCCTGGTTGATGACCGGTCCGAAATCGTCCGCATCGGCCGGCCCGACCCGCAATCGTCCGGTACGCTGCACCAGCAGGTCGCGAAATGTCCGATAAACGGATTCCAGCGCGATGATCCGGCTGCCGGCCGCACAGCGCTGGCCGGCGTTGCTGAACGCCGAAAGCACGGCCCATTCGACGGCGTTTTCGAGGTCCGCATCATCGCAGACCACCAGCGGATTCTTGCCTCCCAATTCCAGCGAGCAGCGGGCCAGACGAGCCCCGGCGACCCGGGCGATTTCGCGGCCCACCGCCGTCGAGCCCGTGAAGCTCACCACGGCTACGCGCGGGTCCACCACGAGCGGTGCCCCGGCTTCTTCCCCAAATCCCTGGACGATGTTCAGAACGCCCGGCGGCAGCCCGGCCGCATGGGCGAGTTTTCCGAAAAACCATGCGGTGGCCGGCGTGTCTTCCGCGGCTTTGAGCACCGCGGTGTTGCCGCAGACCAGCGCCGGGAATACTTTCCAGGCGACGTTGGCGATCGGCGTATTGGCCGCGATGATGAGCCCGGCCACACCCAGCGCTTCGCGCACGGTCATGGCCTGCTTGTTCGGAACGGCGCTCGTGGTGGTGCGGCCGAAGAAGCGCCGGCCTTCGCCGGCCATGAACTCCCCCTGGGCGATGGCGCCGCCGGTTTCCGCCAACGCCGCTTTAAACGACATGCCGGTTTCCGCGGCGACCACGGCGGCCAAGCGCTCCTGGTGCTGCCGCATGGTACGGGCGATGGCCATCAGCACGTCGCCGCGGGCGACCGGCGTCTGGGCCGACCAGCTCGGAAATGCGTTCGCGGCCGAACCGATCGCTCGGCAAACATCTGCGGCGCGCGAACGCGCGACCCGGCCTATTTCTTTGCCGGTGACGGGAGAG
>Ga0105093_10000793_pt1 | contig 11895 bp, 10 predicted proteins | sample PPLLak3March2015_2_FD_79111 | JGI IMG/M metagenome (GOLD analysis project Ga0105093, IMG submission 79111) | Freshwater sediment microbial communities from Prairie Pothole Lake near Jamestown, North Dakota, USA - PPLs Lake P8 Core (3) Depth... | ecosystem: Environmental > Aquatic > Freshwater >... | reverse complement strand
GAGCGCCGCAGCCGGGCCGGGATGCATCGGCGATCGCAGGCCACCGTAGCTGGTCACGACCACTTCGTCTGGCGGTCGGACGGGGTGCGGCCGACCGTCCGGACCGGCCCCGCCAGCTGGTCCGCGGTCCTGGCTTCGGGCGCCCGCCTCCCGGGTGTGCAGCAACCCTTTAAAAACAATAGTCTTAATGCAGTCTTTTTGACAAGCCCATTTTTTACGCCCCAGCCACGGACCGCCGCCGGATCGCGAATTGACTTTGACAAGGCCAGCCCGGGCGGACTATAGAAAAGAATTTCGGTCTGTCCGCAGGGCCCACCCGCCGATGCCTGTCCGCTGGCCGTACCAACGCGCAGACTGTGGCCACAGGTTCTGCCGAGGCCCTCAGACCCGCGGGAGCGCGCAATGGAATTTTTCCTCTGTGTACTGGGGATGGTGATGGTTATCGAGGGGTTGCCGTATTTCGCCTTCCCCGAACAAATGAAATCCTGGATCGCCAGAATCGGGGAGATGCCCGCCGGCGGCCTGCGGCGCTTCGGGCTGATCCTGATGCTGCTGGGCCTTTTTTTGGTTTACCTGGGAAGAACCTGACGCAACGATGTTTGCCATCGACGATTACGATTACCACCTGCCGGAGGGGCTCATCGCCCAGCGCCCGGCCGCCAGCCGCGACCAGTCGCGCCTGCTGGTGCTCGACCGGCGGTCGGGCCGGCTGGGGCATCACCGCTTCCGCGAGCTGGAGCAGCTGCTGAACCCCGACGACCTGCTGGTGGTCAACAACACGGCGGTGATTCCGGGGCGCCTCTTCGGACGCAAAGCCACCGGTGGCAGGGCCGAGGTGCTGATCCTGGACTACGCCGCCGGGATGCGCCACAGCCGAAGCCAGGGGGCGTTTGTCTGCGACTGCCTGGTGAAGTCCGCCAAACGGCCCCGGCCGGGGACCGTCATCACCTTCGAAGACGGCCTCGAAGCCCGGGTGGAATCGGCGGTCAACGGCACCTGCCGCCTGAACTTCCCGGACGGCAAGGCGCTGGAGGCCCTTCTGCCCAAAATCGGCCGGGTGCCCCTGCCGCCTTATATACGCCGCCAGCCCGGGCAGGCGCCGCCCTGCGACGACACCCATGCCTACCAAACCCTTTTTGCCGAGCACAAGGGGGCGATCGCGGCCCCCACCGCCGGCCTGCACTTCACCCCGGAGGTGGTCCGCGCGCTGGCAGCCAAGGGGGTCAATATCGTTGCAATTACGCTGCACGTGGGGTACGGTACCTTTTCGCCGGTGCGGGTGACGGATATCCGCCAGCATCCGATCCACTCCGAATGGTACCATATTCCGCAGCCGGTGGCCGAGGCGGTCAACCGCGCCCGTGACGAGGGCCGTCGCGTCGTGGCCGTGGGGACCACCAGTGTGCGCACCCTGGAATTCGCCAGCGACGACAACGGGCGCCTCACGCCGGGCAGCGGCCCGTGCGACCTGTTCATTTACCCCGGCTACCGTTTTCGGCAGGTCGATGCCATGATCACCAATTTTCACCTGCCGCGCTCGACCCTGCTGATGCTGGTATCGGCTTTCGCCGGCCGGGAGCGGGTGCTGGCGGCCTATGTGGAGGCCATCGCCCGGCAGTACCGCTTTTTCAGCTATGGCGACGCCATGCTGCTGCAGTAAAAGCCGTGGCGCAAAACACGCACACCCGCTTGGGCCGCTTTATTTTTTTCGGCCGCGGCCCCAACCGCTGACACCCGCCGGCCGACCGGCGCCAGCATAAAATCGCATGCAACCGTTCACCCTGATCGCCACCGACGCCGACGCCCGCAGCGGTCTTCTGCAAACCGCGCACGGCGCCATCCGCACCCCGGTCTTCATGCCGGTGGGCACCCTCGGCACGGTCAAGGCCCTCTCCCCCGAGGAGCTGCGCGCCGGCGGCGCCCAGATCATCCTGGGCAACACCTATCATCTCTACCTGCGGCCCGGCTGCGAAGTCATCGAAACCTTCAACGGCCTGCACGCCTTCATGAACTGGCCGCACCCGATCCTGACCGACAGCGGCGGGTTTCAACTCTTCTCCCTGGCCCGGCTCACGCGGATCACCGAGGAGGGCGCCGCTTTCCAGTCGCACATCGACGGCTCGCAGCACCTGCTGACGCCCGAAAAGGCGATGGAAATCCAGATCTGCCTGGGGTCCGATATCGCCATGTGCCTCGACCAGTGTCTGCAATACCCGGCCGAGCCCGCCCAAACCCGCTCGGCGATGTCCCTGACCACCCGCTGGGCCCGGCGCTGCAAGGAGTTCTGGGCCGAACACGCGCCTGCCGACCGGCTGCTCTTCGGTATTGCCCAGGGCGGCATGGATCCCGCGCTGCGGGCGCAGTCGGCGGCCGAGCTGGTCGATATCGACTTTCCGGGCTATGCCCTGGGCGGTCTGAGCGTCGGCGAGCCTACGGCGCTGATGCTGGAGGTGGCGGCGGCCAGCCTGCCGATGCTGCCCGTCGACAAGCCGCGCTACGTCATGGGTGTCGGCACCCCCGAAGACCTGGTGGAGCTGACCGCGCTGGGAGCGGACATGTTCGACTGCGTGCTGCCCACGCGCAATGCCCGCAACGGCCAGCTGCTGACCGCCTTCGGGGCCCTCAACATCGCAAACGCCCGCTTTCGCCTGGATCCCGGGCCCGTCGACCCCGACTGCGACTGCTACACCTGTCGGCACTACTCGCGCGCCTACCTGCGCCACCTCTACCTCAACCGCGAACTGCTGGCCTACCGGCTCAACTCGATCCACAATCTGCACTACTACGCCGGGCTGATGGCGGCCATGCGGGCCGCCATCGAAGCGGGCGGTTTCGATGCGTTCAAAAAAGCGTTTTACCGCCGGCGCCAGGCCTGAAGCGCCCCGCCGGAAACGACTGCACCCCCAACAAGGAGACCCCTGATGGAAGCCAAAGTCAAACAGATGCTCGACAAGATCCGCCCGATGCTTCAGGCCGACGGCGGCGACGTGGAGTTCGTGGCGATTGAAGCTGGCGTGGTCAAGGTGCGCCTCAAAGGCGCCTGCGCCGGCTGTCCCATGTCCCAGATGACCCTGAAACAGGGCATTGAAAAATTATTGAAAAAGGAGATCCCCGAGGTTAAATCAGTGGAGTCGGCGGACTGAGCGGGTATCGCCCAGGCGCCGGCGACGTGTGAGTGCCAGTTGCAGTGACCCCAGCGGGAGAGATTCATGACGATTTCCAAAAAGGTGGCGGAGGTCCTGACGCGGTCCTCCTGGATCCGCAGGATGTTTGAAGAAGGCGCGCGCCTCAAGGCGCTCCACGGCGCCGAGAAGGTTTTCGACTTCAGCCTGGGCAACCCCAACCTGAGCCCGCCGGCCGAGTTCCGCCAGGTGGCGCGCGCCATCCTCGACAAGGCCGGGGCCCACGACCACGTCTATATGCCCAACGCCGGCTACCCCTTCGTGCGGCAGCGGGTGGCCGAAACCCTCGCACGCCAGGAGGGCCTGCCGGTGACCGCCGAAGAGGTCATCATGACCTGCGGGGCCGCCGGCGCCCTGAACATCATCCTGAAGGCCCTGCTGGACCCGGGGGATGAAATCATCACCCCGGCGCCCTATTTCGTAGAGTACACCTTTTACGCCGACAACCACGGCGGCGTGCTGAAAACCGCGCCGACGCGGGCGGACTTCACCCTGGATCTCGACGCCCTGGCCGCCGCCATTACCCCCCGCACCCGCGCGGTGCTGATCAACTCGCCCAACAACCCCACCGGGCAGGTGTATGCGGCCGAGAGTCTGAAGGCGCTGGGGGCGCTGCTGGCGTCGCGCAGCCGGGAGCTGGGCCGGACCCTTTACCTGATCTCCGACGAGCCATACCGCCGCATCGTTTTTGACGGCGTCAGCGTACCGGGCATCTTTGACAGCTACCGCAACAGCCTGATAGCCAATTCCTACTCCAAGGACCTCTCGCTGGCCGGGGAACGGATCGGCTACGTGGCGGTCAACCCCCAGGCCGAGTTCAAGGCGGACCTGATCGCGGGCATGACCCTGGCCAACCGGATCCTCGGCTTCGTCAACGCGCCGGCCCTGATGCAGCGGGTGGTGGCCGAGTTGCAGGATGCCAGCGTGGATGTGGCCGCCTACCAGCGCAAGCGCGACCTGCTGTGCGACGGCCTGGCCGACTGCGGCTACGACTTCGTCAAACCCAAGGGCGCCCTCTACGTCTTTCCCCGAACCGCGGTGGCCGACGACGTGAAATTCGTTCAGGCCCTGCAGGAGGAGCTGATCCTGACGGTTCCTGGCAGCGGCTTCGGCCGCCCGGGGCATTTCCGGATCGCGTTTTGCGTGGCGGATGACACCATCGTGGACGCCCTGCCGGGCTTCAAGCGGGTCAAGGCGCGCTTTGCATAGCCCGCCGGACGGGTGAAGACCCCGCGGCACCCGCCCGGGCCACGCACCTTTTTCATCCCCCCCGGGGCAACCCCTCACCACCATAAGGAGAAACACCATGAAGATCCTGAAAATCGATCACCTCGGCATAGCGGTCACCAGCATCGAGGAGGGCCAGCGCTTCTGGCAGGATGTCCTGGGCTTGAAATTCGAAGGCACCGAGACCGTCGCGGAACAGAAAGTGACCACCGCTTTTTTTCCGGTGGGCGAAAGCGAGGTCGAACTGCTGATGTCCACCGCCCCCGACGGCCCGGTGGCCAAGTACATCGAAAAGAAGGGCACGGGCATCCAGCACGTGGCCTTTCGCGTGGACAACATCGAGGCGGCCCTTGAAGAGCTCAAGGCCAAGGGCATCCAGCTGATCGACCAGACGCCCCGCAAGGGCGCGGGCGGCGCGAAAATCGCCTTTCTGCACCCCAAGGCCACCAACGGCGTCCTAGTGGAACTGTGTGAACGGTAGGCGCCGGCGCACTGTCGCGCCCCGGCAGGACCGCCGGGGCGTGAGGGACATCGAACGGACGGCAAACCTATTGACTTGTCAGTAGTTTTTGGATAAGCTACGCCTACCGAACGATCGCTCAGTTTCTTTCCCCGCATCCGGAACCCGCCGACCGACGGTTCGACAGCCCCAAAGCGCTCGGGTCGCCCCCCCGGGCGCTTGCCTTTTTTTAATTTTAGGCCGCATTCAACAAGGAGAGTGAACATGGCAGAACACCCCGACCTGCAGAAATGGATCGACCTGGCATCCAAGCAGATGAAAGGCAAACCGATCGAGAGTCTGAACTGGGATACGCCCGAAGGCATCAACGTCAAGCCGCTGTATACCGCCGAAGACCTCGAGGGAATGGAACACCTCAACACCCTGCCGGGGATTGCCCCTTATGTTCGCGGCCCAATGGCCACCATGTACACGGGACGCCCCTGGACCATCCGGCAGTATGCCGGCTTCTCGACCGCCAAGGAATCCAACGCCTTTTACCGCCGGAACCTGGCCGGCGGCCAGAAGGGCCTGTCGGTGGCCTTCGACCTGGCCACCCACCGGGGCTATGATTCGGACCACCCGCGGGTGGTCGGCGACATCGGCAAGGCCGGGGTCGCGATCGATTCCGTCGAGGATATGAAGATCCTCTTCGACCAGATCCCGCTGGACCAGATGTCGGTTTCCATGACCATGAACGGCGCGGTCCTGCCCATCCTGGCGGGCTACATCGTGGCCGCCGAGGAGCAGGGGGTCGCCCAGGCCCAGCTCAACGGCACGATCCAGAACGACATCCTCAAGGAGTACCTCACCCGCAACACCTATATCTACCCGCCCGAGCCTTCGATGCGGATCGTCTCCGACATCATCGCTTACTGCTCCGAGAACATGCCGCGCTTCAACACCGTCAGCATCAGCGGCTACCACATGATGGAGGCCGGCGCCAACTCGGTGCTCCAGACCGCCTTCACCCTGGCCGACGGGATCGAATACGTGCGGGCGGCGATCAAGGCCGGCCTGGATATCGACACCTTCGCGCCGCGGCTCTCGTTCTTCTTCGGGGTCGGGATGAACTTCTTCATGGAAATCGCCATGCTGCGCGCGGCGCGCTTCCTCTGGCACGACCTGATGCGGCAGTTCAGCCCCAAGAACTCCAAATCCTCCATGCTGCGCACCCACGTCCAGACCTCGGGCTGGAGCCTCACCCAGCAGGACCCATACAACAACATCATCCGCACGACCCTGGAGGCCCTGTCGGCGGTCCTGGGCGGCACCCAGTCGCTGCACACCAATTCCTTCGACGAGGCCGTCGGCCTGCCGACCGATTTCTCCGCCCGCATCGCCCGCAACACCCAGCTGGTCATTCAGGAGGAATCCCAGGTCTGCCACGCGATCGACCCCTTGGGCGGCTCCTACTACGTGGAGGCCCTGACCGACGGCATCATCCGCGAGGCCCGCAAGATCATCGCCGAGGTCGAGGAGCTGGGCGGCATGGCCAAGGCCATTGAAACCGGCATGCCCAAAATGCGGATCGAGGAGTCGGCGGCCCGCAAACAGGCCCGCATCGACCAGGGGTTTGACGTGATCGTCGGGGTCAACAAGTACAAGATCGGCCAGGAGACCCCCATGGAGGTTCTCGAGGTGCCCGCCAGCGTGCGCGCGGAGCAGGTCGCGCGCCTCAAGGAGATCCGCGGCCGGCGCGACGCCGCGGCGGTCGCGCAAGCGATCGCGGCCGTCACCCACGCAGCCGAAAGCGGCGGCAACCTGCTGGCCGCATGCATCCCGGCCGTGCGCGCGCGCGCCACGGTGGGCGAGATCTCGGATGCCATGGAGAAGGTCTTCGGCCGTTTCGTCGCCACCACCCAGAGCATTTCGGGCGTTTACGCCGCCGAGTATGGCGACAGCGCGATCTTTGCCGCCCTGCGCAAGCGCACCGAGGATTTCAAGCAGGAGCGGGGCCGACGGCCGCGCATCCTGGTCACCAAGATGGGTCAGGACGGCCACGACCGCGGCATCAAGGTGATCGCCACGGCCTTCGCCGACCTGGGCTTCGACGTCGACATCAGCCCCATGTTCCAGACTCCCAGGGAAGCCGCCAAAATGGCGGTCGAAAACGACGTCCACGTGGTCGGGGTCTCCAGCCTCGCCGCCGGCCACAAGACCCTGGTGCCGCAGCTGATCGAGGAACTCAAGCTCGCCGGCGGCGACGACATCGCGGTGGTGGTCGGCGGGGTCATTCCGCCGGGCGATTACGACTTTCTCCATCAGGCCGGCGCGGCCTGCGTGTTCGGCCCCGGCACGGTGGTGACCGATGCCGCCAACAAGGTCCTGAACGTCGTCGAAAAGAAAGCCTGATCTTACCGCGATGCTATCCGCCGAAGCCGAAAGCTACGTCAGAGGCGTTTTGGAGCGCAACAACCGCAGCCTCGCTAAGACCATCACCCTGGTGGAAAGCGTCCTGCCGAGCCGCCAGAAACTGGCGCGCGAGATCGTCGAGCACCTCCTGCCCCACCGCTGCAAGGCGGTCCGGGTGGGCATTACGGGGGTGCCCGGGGTCGGCAAAAGCACCTTCATCGAGAGCCTGGGCATGTACCTGGTGGGCAAGGGCCATCGGCTGGCCGTGCTGGCGGTCGATCCCAGCAGCGCGCGCAGCGGCGGCAGCATCCTGGCGGACAAGACCCGCATGGAACGCCTGTCGGCCGAGGAGAACGCCTTTATCCGGCCCTCGCCCTCCGGGGGCACCCTGGGCGGCGTGGCCAGCCGGACACGCGAGACCATGGCGGTCTGCGAAGCCGCGGGCTATGACATAATTATCGTCGAAACCGTGGGGGTCGGGCAGTCGGAAACGGCGGTGGCCTCCATGGTCGACTTTTTTCTGGTCCTGATGCTGGCCGGCGCCGGCGACGAACTCCAGGGTATCAAGAAGGGCATCCTGGAGCTGGCCGACGCCATCGCCATCAACAAGGCCGACGGCGACAACCTCGAAAAGGCGCAGCGGGCCCGCAGGGAGTATGAAAACGCCCTGCACTATCTCAGCCCGGCCTCACCCAACTGGACTCCGCCGGTGCTGACCTGCAGCGCCATCAAGATGCTCGGCATCGAGGCCATCTGGTCGACCGTGATGTCGCATCACCGCAAGCTGGAAGCTGTCGGAGAGTTGGAGGCCAAACGCCGCCAGCAGGCCCTGGCCTGGATGTGGACCCTGCTCGAAGAGGGGCTCAAAGAGCGCTTCCACCAGCATCCGACCGTCAAGCGCCGGCTTCCCGAGGTGATCGGCGCCGTTCAGAGGGGCGACTGTGCGCCCACCCGGGCCGCCACTAAACTCCTCTTTTTGCTTGACAAGGATTCGGCGTTCGATAATGGATAGGTTTTCACGTCGGGCCGCCGGTTTCCGCAAACCGCAGGGAACGCCGTGATCCGGCAAAGCGGCGCCAACCGTCAGCTGGCGGCGCATTCGGAAACGCGATGTTTTCCAATCAGAAAATCTGGCGAGATGAAAGGAAAAAACGATGGGTGTTGTTGATGACAAATTAAAGGATCTCAAGGAACGCGAGCAAAAGGTCCTGCAGATGGGGGGCGCGAAGGCCGTCGCGAAACACAAGGAATCGGGCAAGCTCAGCGCCCGTGAGCGGCTGGACCTGCTTTTCGACCAGGGCACTTTCCGCGAAATCGACATGTTCGTCCAGCACCGCTGCGTCAACTTCGGGATGGAAAAGGTCGAGGTGCCATCCGACGGCGTGATCACCGGCCACGGGATGGTGGACGGCCGCCCGGTGTTTGCCTTCTCCCAGGATTTCACCTCGCGTGCCGGCAGCCTGGGCGAAATGCACGCCAAGAAAATCTGCAAGGTCATGGACCTGGCCCTCAAAGCCGGTGTGCCCTTCGTGGGCATCAACGATTCCGGCGGGGCGCGGATCCAGGAAGGGGTGGACGCCCTGTCGGGGTTCGGTCAGATTTTTTACCGCAATTCACTGGCCTCGGGTGTCATCCCCCAGATTTCGGCCATCATGGGCACCACCGCCGGCGGTGCCGTCTACTCACCGGCCATGACCGACTGGATTTTCATGGTCAAAAACACCAGCTACATGTTCATCACCGGGCCCCAGGTCATCAAGGCCGTCACCGGAGAGGAGATCAGCTTCGAGGACCTCGGCGGGGCCATGACCCACAGCCAGAAAAGCGGCGTTTCACATTTTGCCTGTGAAAGCGACCAGGACGCCATCAAGCAGATCAAGCGGCTGCTGTCCTATCTGCCCGCCAACAACATGGAGGACCCGCCGCGGGTCGATACCGGGGACGACCCCCGGCGCACCGCGGCGGCGCTCAACACGATCATTCCGGACAATCCCAATCAGGCCTACGACATACAGGACGTGATTCGCGCGATCGTCGACAACGGCGAATTTTTCGAGCCGCACCAGTTCTTCGCGCCCAACATTCTCGTCTGTTTCGCCCGCCTGAACGGCCGGACGATCGGCATCATCGCCAATCAGCCCAACAACATGGCCGGCTGTCTGGACATCAACGCTTCGGACAAAGCCACGCGCTTCATCCGGTTCTGTGACGCCTTCAACATCCCGATGCTGACCATCGCCGATGTGCCGGGCTACCTGCCCGGCAGCCAGCAGGAATGGAACGGCATCATCCGGCACGGCGCCAAGCTGCTGTGGTGCTATTCGGAGGCCACCGTGCCCAAGCTGCTGCTGGTGACCCGCAAGGACTACGGCGGCTCCTACCTGGCGATGTGTTCCAAGGACCTGGGGGCCGATATGGCCTTTGCCTGGCCCACCGCCGAAATCGCGGTGATGGGCGCCGAAGGGGCCGCCAACATCATCCACCGCCGCGACATCAAGGAAGCCGCCGACCCGGTGGCCAAGCGTAAGGAAAAAATCGAAGAGTACAAGGCGCTTTTCTCCAACCCGTATTGCGCCGCCAGCCGGGGGTACATCGACGCGGTGATCGAGCCCAGTGAAACCCGGCCGCGGCTCATCGAGGCGCTGGAGGTCCTGTGCACCAAGCGGGAGCTCCGGCCGCCGAAAAAGCACGGCAACATTCCGATGTGAGCCGGGCCGCTTTTCCGCCCACCCTTGTCAACGTTTTACGCAGGGAGACCCCATGGAAGCCAACAAAAAAAGGGCCGCCGTCGCCTCGGCGGTTATCGCCTACATCCAAACCGAAGAAGAAGCCCTCTGCCTGCAGCAGCTTCAGGGCGGCGAAGCCCAAAAGGCGCCCGCACCGACCGCAGCGCCGGCCGCAGCCTTCAAACCGTGGGGCTTCAGCGGCCGCCAGGAGCAGATGCAGCTGCGGGGGCTGATGCAGCTCAAAGCGTTCCAAGGATGGAAAATGCGCTAAATCGCCGGTCCCGAACCGGTCAGAAGACTATCTGATTTCTAAAATTTTAACCCGCGCAAGCTATCTTTTTGAGAGGAGAAGCGTAAGATGAGCGATCACACCCAAGTAGTCATGACGGACATGAATTATGCCAAGGACCGCCCCAAGGCGGCGAATCCTGTCAAGATCGAAGATTTGAGTCTTCGCGACGGCCACCAGTCGCTTTTCGCCACCCGTGGGCGAACCGAGGACATGCTGCCGGTGGCCGAGATGATGGACCAGGTAGGCTTCTGGGCCATGGAAGTCTGGGGCGGCGCGACCTTCGACACCATGCACCGCTTTCTGAACGAAGACCCCTGGGAGCGCATCCGCACCCTCAAGCGCTACATCAAAAAAACGCCCTTCTCCATGCTGCTGCGCGGGCAGAACCTGGTGGGCTACCGCAACTACGCCGACGACGTGGCCAGGATCTTTGTCCAGCGCGCCGCCGAGAACGGCATGGACATCTTCCGGACCTTCGACGCCCTCAACGATTACCGCAACTTCGAGACCGTCGTGCCGGTGATCAAGTCCTGCGGCAAGCACTTCCAGGGCTGCATCTGCTACACCCTGACCGAACCCCGGCTGGGCGGCGAGGTCTACAACCTGGAGTACTACCTCAGCAAGGCCAAGGCCCTGGAGGCGATGGGGGCCGACAGCATCTGCATCAAGGACATGGCCGGCCTGATCGCCCCCTACGATGCTTACACCATCGTCAAAGCGATGAAAGCCGCGGTCAAACCGCCCATCCATCTCCACAGCCACTTCACCTCGGGGATGTCCGCCCTGAGTCACCTCAAGGCGATCGAGGCCGGCGTGGACATCGTCGACGCCGTGATGGCGCCCTACGCCTACCGCACCTCGCATGCCGCCATCGAGCCGCTGGTGATGGCCCTGCTGGGGACCAACCGCGACACCGGCTTCGACATCCGCCTGCTGGGGCAGATCAACGAAATCCTCGAAAAGGAAGTCATGCCCAAGTACCGGCACCTGCTGGACGACACCAAAATGGCGATCATCGACATCAACGTGCTGCTGCACCAGACCCCGGGCGGCATGCTCTCCAATCTGGTCAACCAGCTGCGCGAAATGGACGCCCTCGACAAGATCGCTCAGGTTTACGCCGAGCTGCCGCGGGTGCGCAAGGATCTCGGCCAGATCCCGCTGGTCACGCCCACCAGCCAGATCGTCGGCGTGCAGACGGTCAACAACGTGCTCTTTGATGATGAAAACGAGCGCTACAAGCGCATTACCGGCCAGGTCAAAGACCTCTGCTACGGACTTTACGGCAAAACCGCGGTGCCGATCAACGCGGAGGTCCAGAAAAAAGCCCTCAAGGGCTATCCGCGGGGCGAGGAGCCGATCACCTGCCGGCCGGCCGAAGTCCTGGAACCCGAGCTGAAGAAGGCCCAGGAAGAGATCAAGGGCCTCGCGGTGGATCTGGACGATGAAATTCTCTACGCCCTCTACCCGGTTACCGGCAAACGCTTCCTCAAGTGGAAGTACGGCAAGGAGGAGGCGCCCGCCGAAGTCCGCCCCAAAACCCTGGAACAGGCCCTCAAGGAGCGCGAGCTGGTCAAGAAAGCGCTGGCCGGCGAGCTGGTGGAAAAGGCCAAG
>Ga0105093_10000792_pt1 | contig 11905 bp, 14 predicted proteins | sample PPLLak3March2015_2_FD_79111 | JGI IMG/M metagenome (GOLD analysis project Ga0105093, IMG submission 79111) | Freshwater sediment microbial communities from Prairie Pothole Lake near Jamestown, North Dakota, USA - PPLs Lake P8 Core (3) Depth... | ecosystem: Environmental > Aquatic > Freshwater >... | reverse complement strand
CTGGCCAAGCACCCGGATTTTATGAAGGTATATGTGAAAGCGTTGGGGTTATGAGAAGTTGGTTGGGGTGAAAAAGGATTGCTACTGGGTGTCACCCCCCCTAAGCGTGGTGGGGTAGTAGCAAGGCTTGCGAAAAACGGGATTCACACTTCGACAGGCTCAGTGACCGCTGGCAAACTCCAGGGATTTCGACATCCGAGAGCGCCACCAATGAAACCACTTCAATGGACACTCTCCAACCTGTATCCTGATTTGACAGATGCCCCTGCCTGGGCTACACTTGCCAAATCTTTCCCAGAGGAGCCAGCCATGGATATCCACAAAACCGATGATTCCGTCACCCGCCGAATCCGGGCGATGGTGGATCGTTACAACTATTTACGAGAGAATGACCTTTATTTCTACAACCAGCCAGTGAGCGAGATCCGTGGCGGGGCCAAGGTGCTGGTCAACGGGCGCGAGATGGGCATGTATGCCTCCTACAGTTACCTGGGCTTGATCGGCCACCCGCGTATCAACGCCGCCGCTAAGGCCGCCGTGGACAAATACGGCACGGGCACGAACGGCGTCCGCACGCTGGCTGGTTCTTTGAAGATCCACCAGGAACTGGAAGAGACGATCGCGGAGTTCAAGCACGCCGAAGACGCGGTAACCTACACATCCGGCTACGCCACCAACCTGACCGTCATCTCGACCCTGATGGGACGCGGCGACTGGGTCATCTCGGACAAGCTCAACCACGCCTCCATCGTGGATGGCTGCCTGATGTCTGGCTCGGAATTTCGGCGCTTCAAGCACAACGATATGGATGAACTCGAAAAGCGCCTCCAGCAGGCTCCTGCAGATGTATCCAAACTGGTGGTGGCAGACGCTGTCTTCAGCATGGACGGCGATGTGATCGATTTCCCCAGGATGGTCGAACTGTGCCAGAAATACGGCGCCTGGCTGATGATGGATGAGGCCCATTCGGTTGGTGTGCTTGGCAAGACCGGGCGCGGCATCGAAGAGCATTTCGGCATGGAAGGCACGGTGGATATCAAGATGGGGACGCTATCCAAAACCATCCCGTCTGTTGGTGGTTACGTGGCCGGAAAGAAAGACCTCATCACCTACCTGCGCCATGCCAGCCGGGCCTACATCTTTTCCGCCGCCCTGCCGCCCGCCCAGGCCGCCGCCGCCAACGAGGCCTTCAAGGTTATCCTGGATGAACCCTGGCGCATCCAGAACCTGTGGGACAACACCCACCTGTTCATTGACGGGTTGAAATCGGCTGGTTTCGATACGATGCTGACCAGCACAGCCATCGTCCCGGTCCTGTGCGGCTCCGATGAGCGCGCCTTCGCCCTGACGCGCACCGCCCAGCACAACGATGTTTTCGTGCTGCCGGTCGTCTCCCCCGCTGTGCCGGAAGGCCTGGCCCGCCTGCGCGCCACCATCACCGCCGCCCACGAACCGGATGAGATCAAACGGGCCATGGGTGTGATCGAGAAAGCCGGGAAAGAGATCGGGATCATTCATTGATCAATCGGGTTGATCAATTCTAAGTAACCCAAACCACATATGCAGGAGGTTCTATGACAAACGAGACTCCCGTAATACCAAGCCAGGATGAGCGTGTTCTAGCCGCCCTCTCCCACATCAGCGCATTCCTGCCAACCATAGGGATCATTGCTCCCATCGTCATTTGGGCTACCCAAAAGGACAAATCCCGTTACGTTTATCTACAGTCACTTCAAGCCATCGCCTACCACCTGATGATGATCATATCATTCTTCCTAGGTATGGCTTGCTATATGCTCACCTTTTTCGGGAATTTCTTCAGTATCTTTTGGTCCGCCACCAGCAACCCTGAAAACCCCTTATTCTTCGCTACCTTCTTTCTTCCATTCCTTGTGATGGGCATGATCTTTGTTGGCTGGTTCGTTTTTATCATCTATGCGGTTGTTGCTGCTGTAATGACCTTCCAAGGGAAGAATTTCCGATATATTGTCATCGGGAAACAGATCGATAAGTTCGCTAACAAGTAAATGCCTTTTGTACACCTGAAACCCGGACGCGAAAAACCGCTCCTGCGCCGCCATCCATGGGTTTTCTCGGGCGCAATAGCCCACGTGGATGGGAACCCCGAACCCGGCTCGACCGTGGAATTGCTCGATTCGAAAGGTAATTTCCTGGCCCGCGGCGCCTACAGCCCTCACTCCCAGATCCGTGCCCGAGTCTGGACCTTTGACCCATCCGAAACCATAGATGCCGATTTCTTCCGCCGCAGAATCCGGGGGGCCATCCAATCCCGCAACTCCTGGCACGTGACACATGACACTGATTCACTCCGCCTCATCTACGCTGAATCCGACCACCTTCCCGGCTTGATCGTGGATTGCTATGTGGATACCCTCGTCATCCAATTCCTGACCGCCGGCGCCGAGCACTGGAAAGAGACCATTGCCGACATCCTGCTGGAAGAGACCGGCCTCTCCACCATCTATGAACGCTCGGATGCTGATGTGCGTGAACTGGAGGGGTTGCCGCCTCTTTCCGGCTCCCTGCGCGGAAATCCCCCCAAGATATTGACCATCAACGAGCACGGAATGCAATTCTCGGTCGACCTGGAAAGCGGCCACAAAACCGGCTTCTACCTCGATCAGCGTGAAAACCGCCAACGCGTCCGCAAGTTGGCTGCAGAACGGGATATGCTGGATTGCTTCTGTTATACCGGCGGGTTCACGGTCAATGCCCTGGCGGGGGGAGCAAAGTCGGTGCTATCTGTGGATTCCTCTGCCGAAGCTCTGGCTTTGTGTCGCGAAAACGTGGCCTTGAACAACCTCCCTCTAGATCACCACGAGATCCTGGATGGTGATGTCTTCCAGGTGTTGCGCAAATTCCGCGACGAAGGCCGCTCCTTCGACCTGATCGTGCTCGATCCCCCCAAGTTCGCCCCGACCGCCGCCCAGGCTGAGAAAGCCGCCCGCGGTTACAAGGATATCAATCTGCTGGCCTTCAAACTCCTGCGCCCGGGTGGACTGCTGGTCACCTTCTCCTGCTCCGGTGGCGTGGATGCTGCCCTGTTCCAGAAGATCATTGCCGCCGCCGCACTGGATGCAGGTGTAGATGCCCAGGTCATTGCCCATCTCTCCCAGGGTCCCGATCATCCGGTGGCGTTTAATTTTCCCGAGGGGGCATATCTCAAGGGATTGGTGTGCGTAAAATCCTAAACTTGCCAATCTCCCCCGAACCGGTTAAGATAAGATCATGAAACGCCTGCCCATCAAACCCAGGCACATCCTGTTTGCCGTTGTGCTGGTGATTGCGGTCATCCTGATCATCGATTTTAACCAGCGCGTTTCGGAACTGAACCGCCTGACCGGCATCCTGGAAAATGTACAGGCCCAGGGCACGGCAGTCATGGAGACCCAGGTGGCGCTACTGACGCAGGTTTCCTATGCCGGGTCGGATGCCTACCCGGAACGATGGGCGTATGAAAGCGGCTGGAAAAGGGAGTATGACAACCTGATTGTACCGGTCGCGGTCGGTACGCCCTTACCGACCCCGGTCGAGGCGGCCGCCCAGCCTACCCCCACCCCGGCCAACTGGCAGATCTGGTGGGAGTTGTTCTTCGGGGAAAATCCATAGCACGGCATCCAAGCGGAGACAAAGTGATTCACCGCGAAGCCACGAAGCCCGCGAAGTTTTTTATCCCTTCGCGAAAAGTAGAATATCTTCGCGCCCTCCCTGGCACCGCCCGCCAGGGCAGGTGTTGCTTCTTCGCGGTTCCAAAAGATCATTCGTGATAAAAAGCGATCCCAAATATCAAGGATAAATACATGTTCCAAAACTTCGAGCAAGCCCAGCGATATGTCAAGGATTACCACATCGAAATGATCGACATGAAATTCTGTGACCTGTGGGGGCGCTGGCACCACCTGACCATCCCGTCCGGCCAGTTCACAGCCGATCTAATGGAGACCGGCATCGGGTTCGATGGTTCCGCCGTGGGCCTGAAATCGGTCAAGGCGGGTGACATGGTGCTCATCCCCGACCTGGCGACCGGCTTCACCGATCCATTCTGGGATAGGCCCACCCTGTCGTTCATCTGCACCACCTTCGAGGCCGATACCCACGCCATTTTCGCCAACGATCCCCGCAACCTGGCCATCCGCGCCGAGGCTTTCATGAAGTCCACCGGGATCGCCGATGAGAGCCGCTGGGGGCCGGAATTCGAGTTCTATATCTTCGACAGCGTTTCGTATGAATACGGCGTGAACCGCGCCAGCTATGAGATTGCCTGCCGCGAGGCCGACTGGAACAGCGCCCAGGGTGGGCACGGACACTACATCCCCCTGCACGGCGGCTACCACGCCATCCCGCCCAAAGACCAGTTGTACAACCTGCGTTCGGAGATCTCCAGCCACCTGGAGAAGATGGGTGTGCCGGTCAAGTACCACCACCACGAGGTGGGCGGGCCGGGGCAATCCGAGATCGAGACGCCCATGATGGGACTGGTGCAATCCGGCGATGCCACCATGATCATCAAATATGTTACCAAGATGGCCGCCCACGCCGCCGGGCAGACGGCTACTTTTATGCCCAAGCCATTGTATGGCGAGGCGGGCAGCGGCATGCATTTCCACCAGCACCTGTTCAAGGAAGGGAAGAATGTTTTCTACGATGCCGCCGGATATGGCTGTCTTTCGCAAGAGGCCCTCTACTATATCGGCGGGCTGCTGACGCACGGTGCAGCCCTGCTGGCGCTGACCAACCCCAGCACCAACTCCTACCGCCGGCTGGTGCCCGGCTTCGAGGCCCCGGTCAACGCCTTCTTCTCGCTCGGCAACCGCAGCGCAGCCGTGCGCATCCCCAAGTACGCCACCCAGCCTGAATCGGCCCGCATGGAGTTCCGCCCGCCGGATGCCACCTCCAACGTTTACCTGGCCCTGGCCGGGATGCTGCTGGCCGGACTGGACGGCATCAGGAACAAGATCGACCCGACTGAAGCCGGCTTCGGCCCGATCGACCAGAACATCTTCGCCTGGACCGATGAGCAGCGTGCCACCATCAAGGGCCTGCCATCCTCCCTGGATGAAGCCCTGCGCGCCCTCGAACAGGACCACGATTTCCTGCTGGCCGGGGATGTCTTCGACGAACTGCTCATCAAGCAGTGGATCGACTACAAGCGCGACCAGGAATACTTTGCCGTCCGCAACCGCCCGCACCCCTACGAGATGAGCCTCTATTACGATGTATGAAGAATTTATTATTTTCACACTACGGAGAGCATTCGGTAATCCTCTTCACCCCCAGCCCCCTGCCCCTTTTTCGCCATTTTCTCCCCGCCCCTTGGGGGCGGGGTTGGGGGTGGGGCGAGTTAAAGAACGCATTCTCTGCGTTTTCCTGGCTCTCCTGCTCTCCGCCTGCACTCCCTCGCAAGTGAAACTGCCCCTGTCACTGGCTTCTTTCAAGGAAAACGAAGTGGAGGTCAGTATCCAATTGGAGCAGGATCCTGCCGGCCAGTTCCTTCTTGCAGCCACCTTCACTCCCATCCAGGAAAACCTGCACCTGTACAGCAAGGACCTGCCGTTCGAAGGGCAGGATGGACTTGGTCGGCCAACCCTGCTGGAACTGGTTCCCGGCTCAGCCTTGCAGGCTACCGGAGAATTGACTGCGGATGTCGAGCCGGTTATCGATCCGAACGATGCATATGGCCTGCCGCTCTATCCCACCGGTCCGGTCACATTGCGCCTGCCGGTCAGCCTGCCGGAAGGCGATGGCTGGGTGGATGCTCAGGTTTCGGTCACCTTCATGGCCTGTACGGGATTGGCCTGCCGGGCGCCAGTGATCAGGAAGATCGTCGCTATCAAAATCCCATCTTCTGGATTGCTTTCCAAGCCATAACGGAGAGAAAAATCTCGGTGCAAATAAAACCAGTAATCCTATCGACGATCAGTCTTCTGATCCTGGCCTGCCTCTGCAGTCCCCTTTCGCAAATCACATCCAACCCTGAGCCTGCCACCCCTTCATCGAACGAAGGCGCTACTTCAGATTTGGCCTCCGTTATCAATAATGAGCACTTCACGATCGTCCAACTGCACCCTGTTGGCAGCACGCTGGAATCCCTTCTGCCCATTTTCGCCGAGGCAGCCATCGCCCAGGGACGCAAGCCTTTCGTCGAGTGGGACGCCGAGTGGTGACCCTCCTGCCGGACGGTGTTCACCGGTTTGGTGGACGAAATCCCGCAGATGGTTGCTGCTTTCGAAGGCGTATACCTGATCCGGCTGGATGTGGATGAGTGGGGCTGGGGGGATCGGCAGATGGGCTTCAAAGTCGAAGGCATCCCCATCTTCTTCCGCTTGGATGAGCAGGGACACCCAACCGGCGATGTGATCGATGGCATGGCCTGGGGGGAGGATACTTACGATAATATCTCCCGGGTGATGGGCGAGTGGTTTCACCAGCCTTAGAGATTGTCTGAGAACTAGACATACAAAGGGTTGGTTGGGTAAACTTGATGGATAACCAAATCACAACAAGCCTACCCGACCGACCTGAACGATACCGAATGGGCGCGAATTGCGCCATACATGCCAGAACCAAGTTCGACGGGCGCTCCCCGTCAACATAGTTGGCGTATCATCTTGAACGCCATTTTTTACATCATCAAGAACGGTTGCGTTTGGCGTGCCCTGCCTCATGATTTTCCTGCGTGGGAAACAATCTACCACTACTTTCGGCAATTTCGGAAAACTGGGTTGTGGGAGCAACTCAACACGGCCATCTGCGAAGCGGTTCGAGAAAAAGAAGGTAAGGAGCCACAAGCCAGCCTCATGATCGCAAACAGCCAATCGACAAAAAGCGTCGAAGGCGGTGAAAAACGTGGTTTTGGCGGTGGCAAACTGGTGAATGGTCGTAAGCACAACCTCTTGGTGGACACATTGGGCTCTGTAGTCTTGGCCAAAGTAACCGCCGCCAATGTTCAGGATGTTCGTGCTGGTAAGCAATTGTTCTCAGCCGTAGCTGAGAAACCAGAATTGCTCATTCGGCTGGAAAAGAACATTGCCGACGGCGGCTACCGTGGCGAATTGATCGAATGGGTTCAGCAGAACCTGAATGTCGTCTTGGAAATCGTTCTGTAACTTGGCAATCAGAAAGATTTCCAGGTTTTACCCAAGCGTTGGATGGTTGAACGCACCTTTGCTTGGATTACTCGTAATCAACGCCTGGCACGTGAATACCTGCAAGCCCGCATCCTGGCTGCCCTGCAGCGCTGCGGGGCGATGATCCCGCTGGCTTTCCACGGAGGCACTGCCCTGCGCTTCTTGTATTCCCATGGACGCTACTCCGAAGATCTCGATTTTGCACTGCAAGGCAACCGGCAGGGCTACGATTTCCGAGGCTACCTGCAGGCCATCCGGAACGAATTGACGCCGGAGGGGTATTCAATCGAATTAAAGGTCAGTGATCAAAAGACCGTCCATAGCGCTTTTGTGCGCTTCCCCGGCCTGCTGTACGACCTTGGGCTGTCTGGGCAGCGCAGCGAAACGCTGGCAATCAAACTCGAAGTGGATACCAACCCGCCGGGCGGGGCAGTCCTGGTGACCAGCGTGGTGCGCCGTTTCTTTATGTTCCAGATCCAGCATCATGATAAGGCCTCGTTGCTCTCTGGTAAACTGCACGCCTTCTTGCAGCGCTCCTACACCAAGGGCCGTGACATTTACGATCTGCTCTGGTACCTGAGTGACCCCGCTTGGCCGCAACCGAACTTAATATTGCTCAACAATGCCCTGGCACAGACAGGCTGGCCTGGAATGGAACGACAGGGTCGAATTGGCGAGAACAGGTAGGCGAACGCCTGCGGCTGCTGGATTGGAACAATATTCTGAACGATGTGCGCCCCTTCGTCGAGCCGGGGTTCGATTTGGGCTTGCTCACCTTGCCGAACCTGGAACGGGCGCTGAAATTGAGAGAATAAAGGTAACATCTCAATAAATGGGGGATTGGGGGTGTGCGGGCGGCGAAGCCGCCCGCACACCCCCAAACTTTCCCCTTCTTTTTGAGATGATACGAATAAAGCGATTATTACTTTCAACCCGTCAATTCGCGCAGGCGCTCATATAGCAGGTATATGCCCGTTGCCACCAGAACACCCAGGATCACATATTTCCAGAAATGGAAGAACAAGATCGACGCCGCGAGGATCGCCAACACCACCGTGATGCGCGCCACGGTGGACACAAAGGCGCCGCGCAGGATCGATTCGAGCACCAGGAACAGGATGAAGATCACCGCCAGCCCAGCCCATAGATAATTCGGGGCAAAGAAGATCAACCCGGCAATGGCAAACAGCATCAGGCTCAGGCTGATGGCTGCCCAGGTCTCGGCGGCATTGGCAAAGCGGGCTTCGATAGTCTGCACCGGCTTTGCCAGGTGGCGGATATGGGCGCGCGGGTCGCCGGTTCGGCCGGCGCGCAGTTGCCCCAGGCGGTAGGCCAGTCCCTGCAGCAGGGCAGAATTCTCGGAACGCTCACGGCGCAGGCCTTTGACCTCCGCAGACAGGGCCGTGATCTCCTTCTCCAGGGCGGCATGTTGCTTGGCCAGGTGCGGCTGATCCTCCATCCCTTGCAGTTTGATGCCCAGTGCTTGCAGTTTGCTGTTCTTCTCCGGGATGATCCGTTCGAGTTCATCCTGGCGGGTGGTGGCCTCCGTACATTCCGATTCCAGTAATTCGAGCGCCAGGGCCGGTGAAGGGACTTTATCCAGGCCGATGAAGCTGAGCGGATCGTACCAGGCGCCGCGCGGCGAGCCGTCCCGGTTGTACATGGGGCCAGCCGGGGCGTTCTCCCCGGAGACCGGGTCGCGGGCGTAGAGGCCCCACAGGCCGCGGTACTGGCTGACCCAGGGGGTGGACTCGCTGATGAATTCCGGCGACCAGTCCCCGGGTCCGATGCGCGGACCGTCGCCGCGGGCGTAGTCTACGAACGGGATGCGGAACGGGTTGGTGGCAGGCTGGCCGAGCGTCTCAGTCCAGAAGCGGTTCCAAACGCGGACTACGCCTGAGAGCCAGTCCGGCAGGGGGATGTTGACTTCGGCCTGGTACTCGCCGGAGCGGAAGTAGGCGGCATGCGAGCCTGCCCCAATGTTGATGACCGGATGGCCGTCAGCCACCTGTAATTCTTCGGTATCGTCCCAGCGGCGGCGCAGATCATCCCCCTTGAAATCGTGCGAGGCGCAGGCCACCCACTCCGGGTACAACTGGCCATTCTTTTCGTACAGGCAGACAGACACATTCTCCCAGTCGGATTCGTGGTCGTTGACGCCGTGGAAGCTGGAGCGCCAGGAGTTGTGGCAGTAGAAGAACCAGTATTGCAGGATGATCCAGCCGTTCTGCCGGATCACACGGGCATAATATACGTAGCGCTTGTCATCATCCAGGATGCGGTGGTAAGCCAGTTCAGCGGCGGCTGCGGTGGCGGCTGAAACTTCGCCGCGCAGCAGGAAGGATAGAGAAAAGATGGCATCTGCCAGGCGCGGCAGGAAACCGCCGCGTGCCAGGCGTCCCAACCCGGAGTGGAAGTAGTTTTGCAGGCGATGCCGCAGGGCGACCTGCCCGGCAAAGGCCTGGGCGGCTTCGGTCAGGCTGAGGGTTTCGATGAAGCGCAGGTAATGGACGGTGCGGAAGGGTGCCGGGCGGGGCCTGGCCAGTTCTTCGAGGTCCAATTCCCCCTGGGGGACGAGCACCCTTTCCTCGCCATCCAGGGTATGTTCCCAGAGGCTGCATTCCCGCACGTATGTATCCACATCCATCGGGAAGAACTGCTCGCCCCTGGTGAAACACAGGATCGGTTCGAAACGGCGCAGGAGTTCCTCATCGCTGGCCGTGGCAGGCATGCTGACCTGGCGTTCAGGCGGAGCGTCCGACATCTTCCCTCCTTACCCCGAAGATGCGCTGAACTTCCAACTGGTTGAGGGCAAAGACCATCACCATGTCGGCGGCCATGACGGCATAATCGGATTGGGTGAATTCGCTGATGGAGCGATAGAAGTAGTGCAGGATGCCCACGCTGAGCGAGATGCCGACCCAGACCACCAGCGCCACCCAGCTCCAGCGGCGCATGCGCAGCAGGCCGATCAGGACGGCGATCGCCACCAGCAGCCAGAACAGGCGGAAGGCGGCGGTGGCGAATTCCATGGCGGCATCGGTCAGCCAGCCAGCCTCCCATAACGGCCAGGGAATCCCATTCAGCCAGAGTTTGGTTTCCAGCGCGTATTGGGTGACCCAGTACAGGCGCAGCAGGATTTCCCCAATAACGAGCAGGACGATGATCGTCACGGCAATCGGGCGTTTCTCGCGGTGGCCCTTGCGGGTCTTATTCTTTGGCTTGGCCATGGATGCGCTCCTGTGTACAGGATAATTATATAATCGTTTTGACCCATTCGGGGTATGCCAATCCATATGCTGATAAGCATAAAAATCGTATCATCTCAATAACTTGGGGGGCGGGGGTGTGTGGGCGGCGAAGCCGCCCACACACCCCATCTTCCCCTATTTATTGAGAAGTTACTAAAAATCCATGTCTTTTTCACCGGTTGGGGGTTTTTGAACTATGAATCCAATCCATGGAGATTAATTATATGAACCCCTTCCTCGCTCTGTTCCTGACATTCGCCATCGCCATCGGCTGGCTGCGCCTGCTGGATTTCTTCGCCCACCGCGGCTGGATCGAATCACGCCTGAGCCGCAAGATCATCCATGTTGGCACCGGGCCGATCTTCGTTCTATGCTGGCTGATGTTCCCGGATATCTGGTATGCCCGCTGGCTGGCGGCGCTCGTCCCGTTCTTGATCACAGTCCAGTTTGCGCTGATCGGCTTCGGCGTCATCCAGGATGAGGCTTCGGTCAAGGCCATGTCCCGCAGCGGTGACCGGCGCGAGATCCTGCGCGGGCCGCTCTTCTACGGCATCATGTTCATCGCCTTGACGTTGATCTACTGGAAGGATAACCCGATCGGCATGACCGCCCTGATGCTGATGTGCGGCGGGGATGGCATCGCCGACCTGGTCGGGCGGCGGGTGGAATCGCCCAAGCTGCCCTGGAGCAGGCAGAAGTCGCTGGCCGGTTCGCTGGCGGTGTTCTTCGGTGGTTTTGTGCTGGCGGCATTCGTATTGGGGATATACGTGCTGGCAGGCATCTTCCCCGGACCATTTACTGTTTTCCTGGTCCCCTTGCTGCTCATCGCCCTGGGCGGGATGTTGGTCGAATCGTTGCCCTTCGCAGATGTGGACAACATAACCGTCACGGTTGTGGCGGTGTTGATCGGGTACCTGGTGTTCTAGAATTACCCTTTCTTCTTTTTTGTTTGGACTCTTTCCAGGTTTTCCTTCACCCGGAACGCGACGATTTCCCTGATCAGATCATATGGGATCGGCTGATCGATTGGGAACCTGACAGCACCCTTGGAAACTTCATAAGCAGACAAATCTTCCATGAATTTCTCGATCCCCGATGCTGCCGGATAAAATCCAATATGCTTCTTGTAGGCGGCAAAATGCACCAGGTTACCCTTGAGCTTGAAGGTCGGGATCTGGTAGCTGATGGCTTCTTCCACACCAGGAGCAGACTCTTTAATGATCTCCCTGATCTTTTCCAAGATCGCTTGGACCTCTTTGGGAAAACCAGCAATATATCCATCGATCGTTTTTGGTATTGAACGATTCGCTTCCATAAATGGTTTCCTTCGCAATCCTGGTTACCCATCCTACACCCAGGTTATTGAGATGATACTTTTTTTATTTGTGCTCGTGTTCGGGTGGTTTCCCGGCCTGCATGCCGGGTAGTTTCTCGGCCAGTTTTTCAGGTTCATGGATCAACACTGGCAAGCATTGCGGGCAGATTTGCACCTCCCCGCCCTGGTAG
>Ga0105093_10000791_pt1 | contig 11924 bp, 9 predicted proteins | sample PPLLak3March2015_2_FD_79111 | JGI IMG/M metagenome (GOLD analysis project Ga0105093, IMG submission 79111) | Freshwater sediment microbial communities from Prairie Pothole Lake near Jamestown, North Dakota, USA - PPLs Lake P8 Core (3) Depth... | ecosystem: Environmental > Aquatic > Freshwater >... | reverse complement strand
TTCCGATCAGCGCCGCAGCGCTTTCCAATGCCCGTGGCGTTATATTGGGTGACTTGAAGCGGTTGGTTCCCGAAATCAATCCTGCCAGCAGGCAGGTGGCGATATCTTCGCTGATCAGCGCCGCGTCATTTTCTTTCATCAGGTTGAACAGAATCTCGCAGACCGATGAGGCCATAATTTCAATCTGATTGATCCGGCCGAATTCTTCATTGCCTGGATTATTGTCGATATTCATCAGCGGCGTAGCATAGAATAGTTCCAGGTTTTCCCGGTAGTACTTGCCGAGCGACTCCAGGTCAGGCGCGCCGAGTGTAATTATCAGACTGTATTTAAATTCTCCCTGCGTTGTACTGACATCAGCTTCGGAAAACTGGCCGCCTTTCGGCACAAGGATAAAATCCACGCTTTTATCCGTTTTTAAGTATTTTACCTGTTCGATCGCGGCACTCTCGGTATTTATGGAGACAATGAATTTTCTGGGATTATCGGCTCCTTTGGAAATTTTTTCAAAACCAGGTAAAAATGAAAGCTTGCCGGCAGAATCCTTATTCTCCGCGATTATGTCGGAATGTTTACCCAGGCGCTCCAAATATAGGGCAAGCGCCAGCGCTCCTGCCAGGCTGTCTCCGGCAGGATTTCCGGTAAGCGCGATCAAGATAATTTCCGCTTTTTTGATTTGGTCGAATATTTGTTCTCTCGCAGTCAGCATGTAAATATTTTGTTTCTTGAATAAAAAATTTATCCTTAAATATATCGGATAGTAAATTCCAAGTCAATACTGGAAAATCTAATAACATGTTGATGCGCCGCTATTAGAACATTATTTTCCGATTCGGGTGAAGTAAAACGCAGCGGTGCCGTCCTGCCATGAAATTTTATTGACTCCGGCGCAAAATAATGGCAGTCATCAAGGCTGGAGGGAACCCATAATTTTTTTACCGGATTCCTTGGAAATGCTTTGGGGGATGATTTTATGCCTGCGGTTATAGGAAATTTGCGCCTTTCTTCTTCTGGCGGTTTCATTGATCGCATAACGCATTGCCGGGGAAATCCGGTCGGCATACATGATGACTTTGCCTTCAGCATGCCTGGCCGCCCGCCCCATCGTCTGGATCAGGGAAGTCTCATTCCTCAAGAAGCCGGCCATATCCGCGTCAAGGATCGCAACCAGGGAAACCTCGGGCAGATCGAGGCCTTCCCGCAGCAGGTTGATTCCGACCAAAACGTCGTAGCGGCCGCTTCTCAAATCATCCAGGATGTCAACCCGCTCCAGAGTATCTATTTCACCGTGGAGGTACTGGACCTTAATTCTCATTTCGGACAAATATGCGGACAGTTCTTCGGCCATGCGCTTGGTCAAAGTCGTTACCAGCGTCCGCTGTTTTTTTGCCACTCTCATTTCAATTTCACTGATCAGGTCGCTGATTTGGTTATCGGCCGGTTTAACCTCTACTTCCGGATCCAGAAGACCGGTCGGCCGGATGATTTGTTCGACAACTTGCATAGAATGCCCGGTTTCGTATGCTTGCGGGGTAGCGCTGACATAAATTGCCTGGTTTATCCGTTTTTTGAACTCATCAAAATTAAGGGGGCGGTTATCCCGTGCGCTGGGCAGGCGGAAGCCGAAATCAACCAAGGTCTGCTTGCGCGACTGGTCTCCGGCGTACATGCCTCTGATTTGGGGCAAGGTCACATGCGATTCGTCGATGAACAGAAGATAATTTTCCGGAAAGAAATCCATCAGGGTTGTCGGCGGTTCGCCAGCGGCGCGGCCGGAAAAATGCCTGGAATAATTTTCAATCCCGTTGCAGTACCCGACCTCCTCGATCATTTCAAGATCGAAATTAGTCCTTTTTTCCAGGCGGTATGCTTCGATTATCTTCTTCTTTTTTTTAAGCTCGGCAAGCCTTGCTTTCAATTCTTCCCTGATCGAAATCAAGGCATTATCTATTTTTTCATCCGGAGCCATAAAATGCTTGGCGGGCAAAATAATGGTTTTATCCAGTTCTTTATCAGGGCTGTTTCTCAGGGAGCCGGGCAGTACCAGCTTGTTTTTTTCAGGATCGATATTGAAGACGTAAATATGCTCGATAATGTCGCCGAGCATGACAATCCTCACGATTTGTTCGCCGGTTGCCAGAAATATATCCACCGTATCGCCCTTGACCCTGAATTTACCGCGGTAAAAATTTGCGTCATTCCGCTCGTACTGGATTTTTACCAGGCGGCGCAGCAGCTCATTTCTTTTAATCGCTTCTTTCTTCCTAAAGCTTTGTGCGAGGACCGCATAATCCTCCTTTTCGCCGATGCCGTAAATGCATGATACGCTGGCGATTATAATGACATCCCTCCTGTTAAGCAGCGCTTGCGTCGAAGCATGCCTTAAGCGGTCAATTTCCTCGTTGATAGTCGCCTCTTTTTCGATATAGGTGTCGGTATGGGGAAGGTAGGCTTCGGGCTGGTAGTAATCATAGTAAGAGACGAAATAATGCACCGCATTGTAAGGAAAAAACTGCCTGAATTCGGAATAGAGCTGGGCGGCCAAGGTTTTATTATGGGAAATTATCAAAGTCGGCCTGTTCGTCGTTTCGATGATGTTGGCCATGGTAAAAGTTTTGCCGCTCCCGGTGATGCCCAGCAGCGTCTGTTCTTTAAATTTTCCGCTCAATCCTTGTACTAATTTTTTAATGGCTTGAGGCTGGTCTCCGGTCGGTTTGAATTTTGATCTGAGTTTGAACCTCATATTTTAAATATTGACGAAAATTCATTATAGATGAGCACAAATATGCTGAATGGACGATTAGAGTATAGCAATTATTATTTTGCGGCGCAACGAATTAAATGTTCTGAGAGGCTCTTAGAGCCTAAACGATTTTTTATGGTCATTACCAACGGTTATTGACTATTATTAATAAATATGCTATTATAAAGAATCTTTAAATCCGCAAATTTGCAAAGGAGGTTATCCATGGAATTGTTAACTGGCTTACTCGGAACGCTTTGGATTTTTCTCAAAAATCCGTTAATCCTCTTCTTTGTCCCCGTATTATTCGGGCTGCTCTATTGGATTTTGATCATTGAACTTAAAATCATCGGAAAATTTGAATCATTGCCAGTTTTTTTTCTTTTTTTAATCCCGATGTTCAGATTGATCTTTTATTTGGATGAGCACTTTGTCCGCTCAGGATATTCTTCACTGAAAATTTATGCGGTAGCGCTAATTGCCAATATGGCATTCATTGCAATGATGAGCCTGTTGCATGGCGCTGATCAGCCGCCATGTCCGGAATAAAAAAATTGAAAATCATACAATTTATTTGGCCCATCAAGTTGATGGGCCTTTTCAATTTTTTCATGATTACTTGAGACGAACCTGGGCTGCAATTAATATTCTTCAGTAATTCGTATTTTGACAAACCTCGGATTTCAAGGTATTTTTATTATAGATTATTGTAAAATAATCTATATTTATATATGGAAAACAACAAGGAAAACAAAACAGGCCGGAATCCTTTTCCGCAGATGGAAGAGGAGGTTTTGGCGTTTTGGGATAAGGCAAAAATATTCGATAAATCGGTCAATAAATCCGCGCCTGAGGGAGATTATGCATTTTATGACGGCCCGCCTTTCGCTACAGGCTTGCCGCACTATGGCCATATCGTAGCAAGCGTCATGAAAGACGCCGTACCGAGATATTGGACCATGAAAGGATATCGGGTTGAAAGAAAATGGGGCTGGGACTGCCACGGCCTTCCCATTGAGAACCTGGCCGAGAAAGAGCTCGGGCTTGAGAATAAGCAGGATATCGAAAAGCTGGGCGTGGAAAAATTCAACGCTTACTGCCGGGGGCTGGTTCTGCGCTACGAGAGCGAATGGAAAAAGATCGTCAAGCGGATCGGGCGGTGGGTTGACATGGAAAACGGCTATAAGACAATGGATACCGATTATATGGAATCGGTTTGGTGGATTTTCAAGGAGCTTTACGACAAAGGGCTTATTTACCAAGGCTATAAAGCCATGCATATCTGTCCGCGTTGCGGCACCACTCTTTCGAATTTTGAAGTTACCCAAGGCTATAAAGATATCAAGGATTTGTCGGCAGTCGTAAAATTTGCACTAGCCGAAGAACCGGGTACCTATGTTTTGGCTTGGACTACAACGCCCTGGACACTGATAGGGAATGTGGCCCTCGCAATAAATCCCGGGATAACATATTGCAGGATAAAAATCCCGGCTCAAGGTCCGGAAGACGTGAACGAGGAGTCATATATTATTGCCAAAGCAAGGCTGCAAGATATATTTAAGGACAAGGAATATGAAATACAAAAAGAATTCAAAGGCAAGGATTTAATCGGCTTAAGCTACGCGCCCTTATTTGATTATTACCAAAACGCCGACCCGGCAAACAAAGAGAACGGCTGGAAAATCTATCCGGCGGATTTTGTTTCTACCGAGGAAGGCACCGGCATTGTACATATCGCACCGGGATTCGGAGAAGACGATCTTAAGCTCGCGCAGGAATACGGCCTGCCATTCATCCAGCATGTCGATATGGCCGGAAAATTCAAAGATGAAGTGATCGATTGGCCCGGTTTGGAAGTGAAGCCGGCGGATGATCATATGAAAATTGACATTGAAATCGTAAAATATCTGGCCCATCATAATAAATTATTTTCCAAAGAAAAGTACGAACATAGCTATCCGCATTGCTGGCGCTGCGAAACGCCGCTCTTGAATTATGCGGCGGAATCCTGGTTCGTGGGAGTTGCGAAGATCAAAGAAGCTTTGATTGGCAACAATCAGGGTGTAAATTGGGTTCCGGCCCATGTAAAAGAGGGGCGCTTCGGAAAATGGCTGGAAAATGCCCGCGATTGGTCGATCAGCCGCAGCCGTTATTGGGGCGATCCTTTGCCGATTTGGAAATGCGACTCTTGCGGCGAATTGAAAGTTGTCGGCAGCATTGAAGAGTTGAGGCAGCTGCGCAAGGATATTACGAGGATAACCCTGATCAGGCACGGCGAGAGCGAGAAAAATCTTAAGCATATTTTTGATGCCGAGAATGAAGGGTATGCGCTGACCGAACGCGGCATTGGCCAAGCCCGGCAAGCGGCGGAAAATTTATCCAAAGAAAATATCGATGCTATTTATGCCTCGCCTGTCGAGCGCGCAAAACAGACCGCCGATATTATTGCCGAAAAAATCGGCCTCAAAACAAGGCCGGCCGATGGCCTCAGGGAAGTCAGGTCGGGTGACTGGGATGGCCGTACGATCGACGACGAATTGGTGGTGAGAGAAAGAAGCGCTTACCACAGTTTGCCCAGAGAGCAGAATTACGTTTTCAAGCGCGGCACATCCGGCGAATCCTGGAAAGACATCGAGGAAAGGGCTTATAATTTTCTGAAGGAAGCGGTTGAAGGCAACGCCGGCAAGAATATAGTTTTAGTTACTCATCAGGGAATTATCGTTTATTTATTCAAGGCGATCTGCGGATTGAGCCTTGATGAGGCTGTCAGGCTTTTTGATACGGATATTATAGGCAGCTATGCTGCGCCGATTAGCGTATATTTTGATCCGCAGACAATGAGACAGGTGAATTTGCACAAGCAATTTGCAGATAAGATTGAAGCGGACTGCGGCGCGTGCGGCGGGAAAATGCGGCGCATCAGCGAGGTTCTGGATTGCTGGTTTGAATCAGGGTCCATGCCTTATGCCCAAGCGCATTACCCTTTTGAAAACCAGGAAAAATTCATCAGCACATTCCCTGCCCAGTTCATAGCCGAAGGGATCGACCAGACCAGGGGCTGGTTTTACACCTTGATGGTCTTGTCGACAGGATTGTTCGGCCAGCCGGCCTTTAAGAATGTCATCGTAAACGGAATCGTTCTTGCCGAGGACGGCCAAAAGATGAGCAAGTCCAAGGCTAACTTTCCTGATCCGGCTTTGGTTTTTGAAAAATACAGCGTGGATGCCATGAGATATTACTTATTATCTTCGCAGGTTTTGAATGGCGAAAATTTGAATTTTTCCGAAAAAGGGGTTGAAGAAGTTCTGCGCAAAGTATTGCTGCCGGCCTGGAACGTTTATAAGTTCTACGCGATATTTAAAGACAATTACCAATTCCCAATCCGCCAGCTGGCGGATAATTCCCAATTAAATCCATCCAATATTCTTGATAAGTGGATTTTAGCCAGACAGGACCAATTAATTATCGAGGTCACGCTGAATATAGACAAGTACCAGATTCCCAGGGCAATCAGGCCGATTGAGCTGTTTATCAGCGACTTGTCGACTTGGTATTTAAGAAGGTCTCGGGATAGATTCAAAAGCAGCGATGCAGAAGACAGAGCGGAGGCCCTCGCTACGACCGCCCATGTTTTGACCGAGCTGTCCAAAATTATCGCTCCTTTTATGCCTTTTTTGGCCGAACAGCTTTGGCAGAAAGTGACGGGGCATAATTTTGAAAACCAGGACAAATCCGTGCATTTGGAAGAATGGCCAAAAATAGCCGAAAGCCGCCCGCGCCGCCTGCGGCCAGCCGAAGCGGGAAAGCCGAAAGCCGAAAGTATTATTGAAGAAATGCAAGTGACAAGAAAAATCGTAGAGTTGGCATTAGCAAAAAGAGATGAAGCTAAAATAAAAGTGCGTCAGCCATTGAATAGGCTGGAAGTCAGAAGCAAGAAATTGGAATTGAAAAATGATTTTGTCGGCCTGATTAAGGATGAGGTTAATGTCAAGGAAGTTGAGCTGGCCATTGATGGCAGTCTGGCCAATGAAAACGAAATTGCCGTTAAATTGGATACGGCCATAACGCCCGAGCTGAAAAAAGAGGGGATCAGGCGGGAGATAGTCAGATACGTAAATGCTTTGCGGAAAGAGGCCGGCTTGACCATAAACGACAAAATTATCCTTAATTGGAAAACCGATAGCAGGGAAATCAAGGATGCCGTCACGCTGCATTCGGCCGCGATCAGGCAGGATACAATTGCCGGGGAAATAAGGGAAGGCAAAGATATCCAGCCTATTCAGGAAAAGACGGTTAAAATCGACGGCAGCGAGATTTGGCTGGCGGTCCAGAAAGCATAACATGAATGTCGCAGATATCGGCGATGCCGAATTAAACGCGCTTATCGGCAAAAACAAGGAGAACGTAATGATCATTGATGTGCGCGAGCCGTATGAATACGAAATAATCAGGTTCAAGGGTTCGCGCCTAATCCCCGTCCGCGAATTGTTGAGGGGGGAATTGAAACTGGAGCCGGGAACGATACCGGTTCTTGTCTGCCGGACCGGTTCGCGCAGCATGATCGCCGCCCGCAACCTGAGAGCCGCACCCGATTTGACGGTTTATAACCTTGAAGGCGGCATAGCGGAAAGCTACTGGAAGGGCAGCGGATTGCTTGAATACGGCAATAATGCTAAGATGATAAATAATTATTTTAGAGTTCATATATGATAGTCGAAAGGAAAATTTGGCCGGAATATTTTTACGCCGTCAAGGCGGGAAGAAAAAATTTTGAAGCGAGGCTGGCCGACTTCGAGGTAAACGAGGGGGATATTCTGCTGCTGCGCGAATGGGACCCGCTGACCAGGGAATATACCGGCAACGAACTCAAGAAGAAGGTCACCTACATCCAGCGCACCAAAGAAATGGCTTTTTTCACCCAGGATGAGGTTGAAAAATACGGCTACCAGATCATGTCTCTCAAGGATCCTGGCGAAAAAGACCTGGAAACGGGCAAGGAATGAGCCAAAAAGCTCAGCGCCTTTTTATCATATGAGCACCATCACAAAGGCTTTATTGCTATTTTCGGGAGGCCTTGATTCTATTTTGTCCGCTAAATTGCTTGCCTCACAGGACATCGAAACCGATTTGTTGTGTTTCAAATCGGATTTTTTTGATTGTGTAAAAGCCCGGGAAAGCGCCAAGGCCCTAAGCAAGCCTCTTATTGAAATGGATATTTCCGCCCCTTTGCGTGAATTGATGAAAAATCCCCCGAACGGCTATGGCAAGAACCTGAATCCCTGCATTGACTGCCATGGGTTGATATTCGGCCAGGCCGCCGCTCTTTTTAAATCAGGCGGATATGATATTTTAGCGACCGGCGAAGTCCTTGACCAGCGTCCGTTTTCCCAGAATCCGGCAGCACTGAAAAAAGTCGCCCAACTGGCCGGCTTGGAGATATTGCGGCCTTTATCGGCAAAACTGCTGCCCGAAACAAGCTATGAAACGAGCGGATTGGTAAAAAGGCATCGTTTGCTTGATATCAGCGGCAAAGGAAGAAAGCGGCAGATTGAATTGGCGGCCGAATACGGAATCAGCTCTTTTCCGTCTCCGGCCGGCGGCTGCCTTCTAACCGACGAAGCATTCAGCGAGAAAATGATCAAGCTGATGGATTATTGGCCTGATTTCACCAGCGGCGATATTGAGATTTTGAAAAGGGGCCGTAATTTTTGGGCAAAAATCGATTTAGGCCAGGCCAAAAACGAAAATGCCCTGATTATTGTAGCTCGCGACAAAGAGGAAAGCGAACTGCTTGAAGAACTGGCGCAAAAGTGCGATTTCGTGCTACAATTAAAAGAGGAAACAGGACCGACGGTTTTGGTTCGTTTGATTAATCCGAAAATTGATAATTTTACAAATGAATTTGAAATAAGCATACCCGATGATTTGACGCCGATTCTCCAGAATCTTCAGGAAAACGGCAGCATCGAAAATCAGCTGTTTTCCGCGGCGCTTTTAACCGGATATTATGCTCCGAAAACAAGGGGTAAAAAAGTAAAAATTAATATAAGGAATATTCAGCTTTACTAATATGAAGGAGGGTAATGTAATCAGCATAGTCGATAAAATTATACTGAATGGCATAAATCAGGGAGCCAGCGATATTCATATTGAACCGCTGAAAGACAAGATGATTATCCGCTACCGCATCGACGGTATTTTGAAGATGGTCAATACGGCCGACCATAAATTGATGGAATTGATCATCGCCCGCATAAAAATATTGTCCGGCATCGATACTACCGGATTGCCGCGCCCCCAGGAAGGAAAAATCAGGTTTACGACCAGCAATAAAGACGCCGATCTGAGGGTGTCGATTTTTCCGACTTCTTTGGGAGAATGCATAGTCATCCGCATTCTGGAAAACATCCAGATCAGGAGCAATTATACGGATCTCGGTTTTTCTGCCGAACAGTCGGAAACTTTATCGAACGTCATGATGAGGCCGCATGGCCTGATCTTGACGACCGGTCCGAACGGCAGCGGAAAATCAACCACGCTATTTACTATTTTGAACAGGATCAATAATCCGGAAAAGAGCATAGTAACCCTGGAAGATCCGGTCGAGCGGAAAATCGATATGGTCAGGCAGACCCAGGTTGATCCGGAGATCGGCCTGACATTCGCTTCGGGCTTGCGTTATCTCCTGCGCCAGGATCCGGACGTTATGATGGTCGGGGAAATCCGCGACCGGGAAACCGCACAGATCGCAGTCGAATCGGCTATTACCGGACATTTGGTCCTGGCGACAATCCATACCAATAATGCCGCCGGAGCGATCGTGCGTTTGATCAATATGAACATCGAGCCGTTCCTGATCGCATCCGCGCTTAAATTGATCACTGCCCAGAGGCTGGCCAGGGCGAATTGCCCGGATTGCCGGCAGAAAGAGGATACTCCCAAAGAACTGATAAAAAAGCTGGGTATTTACGAAGATGTGGAATTTTACAGCTCGGTCGGCTGTGAAAAATGCAACGAAAGAGGAGTTAAGGGAAGGGTCGGAATCCATGAAGTATTGCCGGTTACCAAGGATATCCAGGAGTTGATTTTAACCAGGCCTTCCGATTCGCAAATCAACCAACTGGCAAAGGAGCAGGGCATGAAAGACCTCAGGCAGGCAGCCATTGAAAAAGCCAGGGAAGGGCTGGTTAGCCTGAAAGAAGTCCTGCGTATTACCGCTTGACGCTGATTTAACATTAATATAAGATGAAGGCGATAATTAATCTAAAAATATGTACGCATTTTATTTGATTCTAGCGGTCATTGCCGTATTGATCGGCATATTGGTCGCTATGTACAACGGCTTGGTCCGCCTGAAAAACAGGGTGGATGAAGCCTGGAGCGATATTGATGTCCAGCTTAAAAGGCGCTATGACTTGATCCCCAACCTGGTTGAAACCGTCAAGGGTTATGCCGCCCATGAAAAGGAAACATTCGAAAAGGTTATCCAGGCCAGAAACGCCGCCATGCAGGCCGGTTCGGCCCAGGAGAAGGCCCAAGCCGAGAACGCCCTGTCCGCTACGCTTAAATCGATTTTTGCCCTGGCCGAGGCTTACCCCGACTTGAAGGCCAACCAGAATTTTCTTGAACTGCAGAGGGAGCTGACCGATACCGAGGATAAAATACAAGCCTCGAGGAGATTCTACAACGGCAACGTCCGCGACTTTAACACCAAGATCGAGATGGTCCCCTACAATTTCTTCGCCGGCATTCTCGGTTTTAAGAAAAGGGAATTTTTCGAGATCGAAGAGCCGAAAGAAAGGGAAGCCGTGCAGGTCAAATTTTAGCAAGCACAAATTATCGCAAAATTTTTGGCAGATTAACACAAAAATACTTCAACAAATCGGATCTCTTGAGGTCCGATTTTTGCTGCTATAAAATATTGACAAAATTGATTGTTTTAGCTATGATTTAAAATCTCACATTTGCAAAGGGGGAAATGCATGTTCTTCGAAAAAATATTGGAATTATATTACGCCAAGCCAGGCATCCGCCAGCTTCTTGGCATAATCACCCTTTTTTCATTATTAATAATTCAAATCGAGCTTATTGCAAATGAAACTGCCGGCCTTACTCACTTATGCCGCGATCAGATTAATGCAATCAGCGGGAACGTGAAGCCGACTGATTTGGTGGGCTTATTTGGAGCATTGTATTATTTGTTGTCAAGCTTGTTGAAAATATTAATGATATTCGGGCAGGATCTTGATAGGGATTACTATTACTATATCTTTGCGATTTATTTCCTTTACTTGCTGACAATCTTTATTACGGTTTTTATGTTGTTGCAGCACGCTGACTTGTTTCAAGTAGAGCCTTATCAATATTCATTGTTGACTAAATATTTAGCGCCTATCATGGCGTTCGGCTATCCTTTGGCAGACATTATTGATTTTGTCATGGATGGAAAGAAACGATTTTTTCAACAGCAAAAAAGTTATGCTAAGGCTTAAAATATCGAATAACCCATGGACATTCCATGGGTTTTTAAGTTAACATGTCCAAACTTCCTTTCTTAATAATCCTTATGCGCAGGTATTGTGCCGGATAAAAGTAATGTTTATAATAAATTATAATAATATATAAAAAATATGGCCACACTTTATACCCATTCGGACGAAAACAGAAGGAAAACCTGGTTTTTATTTACGGGTTTTTTCATTTTCATAATGATCGTCGGTTATATATTCAGCATTGCCATGGACGACCAGGCGATTTTATTCATCGCGGTAATTTTCAGCATTGCCATGTCCTTTTTCAGCTATTGGTATTCGGATAAGCTGGTGCTGGCCATGAGCGATGCCCATGAAGTCGACCACGATTCGGCGCGGGAACTCTACCATCTGGTCGAAAATTTATGCATCACCGCGGGTTTGCCGGTGCCTAAGATCTATATCATTGACGATACCGCCCCCAACGCTTTTGCCACCGGACGCGATCCTGAGCATGCCGTCATTGCGGTCACTACCGGCTTATTGCAAAAACTGGAAAAATCCGAGCTGGAAGGCGTTTTGGCCCATGAGTTATCCCATATCGGCAACAGGGATATTCTGATAGCAACTTTGGTTACCGTAATGGTCGGAATCGTGGTGCTGTTGGCAGACTGGTTCAGGCGCTGGACATTTTGGGGCGGAAGCAGGAG
>Ga0105093_10000790_pt1 | contig 11924 bp, 11 predicted proteins | sample PPLLak3March2015_2_FD_79111 | JGI IMG/M metagenome (GOLD analysis project Ga0105093, IMG submission 79111) | Freshwater sediment microbial communities from Prairie Pothole Lake near Jamestown, North Dakota, USA - PPLs Lake P8 Core (3) Depth... | ecosystem: Environmental > Aquatic > Freshwater >... | reverse complement strand
TGGCTTTGAGGTAGTAAAAGACCTCACCCCGCGGCTGCTCGACGCGTGCAACCGCTTCCCCCTCGGGTTTGCCCCTGACTTTGACCGACAGCTCGCCTTCAGGTATTCGTGAGACGGCCTGACGGATCAGGTCGATGCTCTGGAATACCTCGCGCAACCGCACCTTGCAACGGGCATGGCAGTCGCCCTCGGTTTCCACGACGGGCTCGAGCTCCAGTTCATTGAACGCGGCATAGCCCAGCATGCGTGAGTCCTGGCGAATCCCGCTGGCGCGCAGCACCGGACCCACGACCCCCAGCTCCCGGGCCTGCTCCCCCGTCACCACCCCTTTTCCGACCGTCCGCCTGCTCACCGTATAATCCGTCAGCAGAACGCCCGACACGGACCGGACCGCCTGCTCCACTTCCTGAAGGTCGTCAAGCATGGCCTTCCTCTGGGACAGGTCCAGATCTCTGCGGACTCCGCCGATGACGTTCACAGAGACGATGATCCGGTTCCCGGCGGTGGCCTCCTGGATATCCAAAACCTTCTCACGGATCTTCCAGAGCTCCATGAAGAGGCTTTCGAAACCGAAGCTGTCGGCAAAAAGGCCGAGCCATAGGAGATGGCTGTGGATACGATGCAGCTCGGACCAGATGACCCGCAGGAACCTGGCTCGCGGCGGGGCCTCCACGCCCATCAGCTCCTCCATCCCCTGGCAGTAGCACAGGGCATGAATCATCGAGCAAATGCCGCAGATGCGCTCGACCACGTGGACCATCTGGTGGAGGTCCCGGATCGACACCAGGCTCTCCAGGCCCCGGTGGACATACCCGAAAGCCGGAATAGCCTCCCTGATGACTTCGTCCTCGACCTTCAGCTGCAAATGCACCGGCTCGGGAAATACCGGGTGCTGCGGTCCGAATGGGATAATGGCCTGTCTCATGGCACTCCCCGTCAGCCCTGGTCACCAGAATCGTTGACGACATATCTGCAGAAGGGTGCTTCCTTCACATCTTCGCCGAGGTAGAGGGTGCGCCCGTAGTCGATCACCAGTCCATGAAACCGGACGCCAAACAGATCCTGGATCTCGTTTTCCACCAGAAAAGCGGCAAAGAACAAAGGTGAAATACTCGGCACGAGAGCATCTTTCGACGCGGTCAGCCGCAGGTGTTTCAGCTCGAAGTCCCGGTCGAAATGATACAGAAGGTCGACGGAGGCTGCATCCAGCTCCACGCAGGTCATGGTCACCAGCCTCCAGCCTTCGGCCTTCGCCCGGGCAGCTTCGCCCAGAACGGTCTCTACATTGACGGGAATCACCTCTCCCTGCATGGTTTCACTTCTCCCAGTTTTTTCATGGCGAAGATGACCCCGTCGATGATGGCCTCAGGCCTGGCCGGACAGCCGGGGACGTAGACATCGACCGGTATGACCTTGTTCACGCCGCCCACCACATTGTAGGCCTCACGGAAAATACCGCCTGTCAGGCCGCAAGAACCGACGGCCACAACGGCTTTTGGATGCGGCATCTGTTCGTAGAGATTCCGCAGCACCCTCTTGTTGCGGGGGTTAACCGTGCCCGTGACGAGGAGCACATCGGCATGCATGGGGTTGCCCACGTTAATGATGCCGAAGCGCTCCACGTCGTAGACCGGCGTCAGGCAGGCGAGCACCTCAATGTCGCAGCCGTTGCAGCTGCCACAGTTGAAGTGCAGCAACCAGGGCGACTTGCTTCGCGCTCTTGCGAAGATCTTCTTGAACATGACGGCCATCAAGCTCCTCAGTGCATGGTGAGCCACACCAGGTTGAACAGGGAAAGAGTCAGTCCGAAGGCCAGGACGCTGGTCAACATCCACCGCCAGTTCAACCGGGCGCAAGTATTGTCGATGAGGATCTCCAAAAAATAGCTAATTCCCACGAGGGCGACCATCCCCTCCCAGGAGGTGGCCCAAAACAGCGAACAGAGCCCAAGCATGAGGACGACTTCATACCAGTGGCCGATCTCGACCAGAGCCAGAAAGGGTCCCGAGTAGTCGGTGAGCAGCCCCTTGACCAGCTCCTGATGGGCGTGATGGGACGTCGACAGATCAAAGGGTGATTTACGGAGCTTGATGGTCAGGGCACAGAGCAGCGCCAGGAACAGCAAGGGGAGGTGGAACAGCAGCGGCTTTTCCCCCGCAAAGACACGGGGGACCCTGAAGCTACCGGTCTGCAAATAGATGCCCACCGTCACCAGGATCAGCAGGGGCTCATAGCACAGCATCTGGAGCAGCTCACGATGGGCGCCGACCTGGCTGAAAGGCGAACCTGAGGAGTAGGCCCCCACAACAAGGAACACGGCGCCCACCGCTTGAATGAACAGGATGAGCAGCAGATCGGAGCGCAGCCCGAACAGCACCAATGAGATGGACGCGGCTGCCAGGTACGCGTAGGCGCAGAATACCTGCCAGATGTTCACCACCAACGGCTCCTTGCTCAGCAGCTTGGCCACATCATAAAACGGCTGCAGCAGCGGAGGTCCGATGCGCGACTGGCAGCGGGCGGTGACGATCCTGTCCAACCCGGTCACAAAGCCTCCGATCAGCGGACCGGCGGCCAGCCCAGCCAGGATCAAAAGTGCATCGGTATTCTGGCTCACAGGGTGCTCCCCAGCATCAGAATCAGCAGCAGTGCCGCAGCAAGGTTGACCCAGCCGGTCAGTCTCTTTTCCCCGAACAGGGAGGTCAGATAGTAATTCCTGGCCTCCGCTTTGACCAGCCGCTGCATGGGGCCGATGAAGATCTGCGGCGCGCCGGTCTGAATACCACTCAGATAAGGTGGGACCACGCGCGCCCCGCGTGCCCTTCTGAGTGCCCACAGGCCGTGGAGGAGCCCGGCGATGGCGACTGCACTGAGCGGCACGACCGCGAACACACCGGCGGCATTCTCGAGAACCCCTCCTTCTGACAGGAAAGCCGGGACATGGCCGGATTCCCCGGGCAGGATGAGGAGCCATTGGACCAGCCATGGCACAGCCACGCTCAATCCTCCCGCCGCAACGATCAGTGCCATCAAGGCTCCCAGAGTCAGCGCCGGCTGGCGCTCGATCCTGAAGCTCCCGGCGAAGGGGTCGCTCATGAGTGTCCCTGCCCACCGCGCCCAGTACATGACCGTGAGCGCACTGCCCACAGCCACGATCACGATCACCGGGACGGTTCGGGCGGCGGCCTCGAAAGCCATCCACTTGCCGAGCACCAGGCCAAAGGGCGGCATGATCATCATGATCACGCCCATGACCGTGATGACCGCCGTCGTGGGCATCCTGGAATACAGACCTCGCATATCCTCGATGTCGCGGCTCTCGATGGTCTGCTCGATAGCTCCCACGCAAAGGAACAGGAGGGCCTTGACCAGCGCGTGGAATACAATGAGTATCGTCGCTGCAGTCAGGGCCTCAGGCGTGTTCAACCCGGCGCAGGCGAAAATGAGGCCAAGGTTGCTGATGGTTGAATATGCCAGGACCTTCTTGCCGTTGCTCTGCCCCACGGCCAGTGCGGCGCCGGCAAGAAAGCTCACGGCGCCAAAGAGAGCCACGCATTGGCTCAGAAAGGTCCCCTGCATGGCGGGAGCCAGCCGCACCACCAGATAGACACCGACCTTCACCATCGTGCTCGAATGGAGCAGAGCCGACACGGGAGTCGGGGCGACCATGGCCCCAAGGAGCCAGCTCTGAAAAGGAAACTGTGCGGACTTGGTGAATGCGGCCAGAGAGAGCAAAGCCAGTCCCAGCAGGGGAAGCCCCTCGCTGGGACGGGTGCGGATGATCTCCTGCAGGTCGAGGGTGCCCATTCGGTGGTGGATGACGATCATGGCGACCACGAACGCCACGCAGCCAAAGGTGTTCATCCAGAGGGCCCGGACTCCATTGCGGACGGCGTCCGGCGTGCCGTCATGCCTGATGAGGAGGAACGAGCAGAGCGTCGTGCACTCAAAGAAGAAATGAAAGACGGTGAGGTCGTTGGCAAGCACCATGCCGTTCATGATGCCCAGGAATGCCAGCATGATGAAGAAAAACCTGGGCTGGCGCGACCTCACCAACTGCTGGTGCGCTTCATGGTTCTTCATGTATGGGATGGCTTGAAAGCAGATGATGGATCCCACGATGGAGATGATCAGGACCATGATCAGTGTCAAATGGTCGCAGTTGATGGCTTGGGAGGCGGGGACGCCCTGGATCTGAAAAAGCTCGAGCCAGGTTACCAGGACGATCTGCAGGCTCGCCAGGCAGATGACCGTCTTGCTTCGCTCCCTGCAGCCGAAGACGAGGATGGCAAGCATGAGCACGAAGTCCGGGATTTGGATGAACTCATGCAGAGTGGTCCTGAAGACCATGGGCGGTGAATAGGTAAAAGGCACATGGGCGGTGAGCAGCAATGACGTCAGAATCAATGCGAGCCCCGTGGCCACTATGATCCATGAGCGGAGTGCTTCAGCTTTGAAGAGCAGGCAGGCTGTTGCGGACAACAGCGGCAGCACAATGAGGACAGCCACAATTTCTTCCATGAGGATTCCTCGATATCGAACAGCAGCCCGTTCTGTCTTCTTGCGCCGGAAACCCCCTGGTTTTCAGGCCGGCTTGAAGGGATCGGAGATGCAGTATGGACGCCACGCGCATTCCATTTCCTCGCAGTTGTCTTTTCTCCTGAAACAGTCCGGGTTCCCTTCGGCACGCTGGATGCTGCGAAGCAGCTGGACGGGATCCAGAAAATCCTCCCTCGCGTGCCATTCCCTGACGCTTGCAGGCTCCTGCTCTCCGTAGATCTCCAGTCCAGGTTCTTCAGGGCGAGGTTGAAGGTCGCCATCCTCATCGTGATTCTCCGGTCCAATTCCCTCCGTTGCCGGGTCCTGATGCAATGGACGCCTTGTCTTGTCTGTCATGGCTCTCGTCAGTCTCTCATTGGAAGGAGTGTCGTTCAGATGCTCGGGCGTAAGGACGGCGCCTCATCCACTGCCTGTTCCAAGCCCCCTCCGAGAGGAGAACAGGGGTTTACGCCCACGGGTACCGGGTCCAAACACTGCCATTCCCGCATTAAGCGAGCGATCGCCTGATTACTCCTTATGAATGGCGCTCCCGCCTTTGTCCATAGGAGGATGAGCTCATTCTGATGGGGGAAAAACCTATGGAATAGGGTGCTGTGAGGATGAATTTCTTGTCTCGCAAACCGTCCTGAGGGGCCGGAGAAGGCGAAGGTCAGTCTTTCCAGAGGTCGACATCGATGAGTCCAAGCTTGGCTGCGTATCGGACCAGTTCGATGCTGCTGTGGATGTCCAGCTTGGCCATGATGCTGAAACGATGATTCTCTACCGTCTTGGGGCTTATGCAAAGCCTGGCGGCCACCTCCTTCGTCGTAAGCCCTTCGGCCAGGAGGCGCATGATCTCCTGCTCCCGCGCGCTGAGTGTGTTGTAGCGCTTGTCGGTGATCTTGGATTCCTTGTCCGGAGTAGCGAGCAGCTTCTCGACAACGTTGTGGGAGAGGGTGCTGTCCAGGAAATACTCACCCCGGGAGGCCGCTTCGATGCCCTGTAAAATCCGGTCGGTGGCCGATTCCTTGACGATGTAGCCGGTGGCGCCGGCCTTGAAGGCCTCTGTGATGTAATCGATTTTGGAATGCATGCTCATGATCACGATTCGGACGTTCGGGTGAGAAGTCCGCAGCTCCCGTGTGACCTCGATACCGTTCCGGTCGGGGAGGGAGATGTCCACCACAGCCAGGTCGGGCTTGAGCTCTTTGACCAACCGTAGACCTTCGCCCGCCGTACCCGCTTCCCCGACAATTTCGAGGCTGGGGTTGCGCCCAATGAGCGACTTGAGGCCCTCCCTGAAAAGTGGATGGTCGTCAACAACCACGATGGTTTTCTTTGATCCCATGAACGTTTTCCCTCAACGGTACCTCAATGCGTATCCTTGTCCCTTGCGTGGGCCGTGAGTCAAGCTTCATCGTCCCTCCCAGCAGGGCAACCCTCTCCTCCATGCTGCAAATCCCCATGCATCTCTCGCGAAGGGTGGACATCATCCGATTTTGCACATCAAATCCCTTACCGTCATCTTCCAGATTGAAGATGATCATGGGGGATGAGGCGACCAGCCTGAGCGAGACGTTCTTCGCTTCGGCGTGCTTCCTCACGTTGTTGAGACCCTCCTGGACCAGTCGGAAGAGCGTTATCCGCGTGTCGAAGCCAAGATCCAGATCGTCCATGCCGGCGCAGAGGACGTGCACCTGGATGCCGTTTCTTCGTGAGAACTCGTCACAGTACTGATAGATGGTCTGCACGAGCCCGAACTGCTCCAGCGTGGATGGCCGCAAATCGTAGGCCAGGTTTCGAACTTCGGCGATCGTTTCCTGGAGCATCTTGGAGAGCTTCACCACCCTCTGTCCCATCCTGTGCACAAACTCCTCAGGCTGATCGTCCAGGAGCGTGTCGATACCGATCTTCAGCGCGGAGAGCTCCTGGCCGATGGTGTCGTGCAGCTCGCGTGAAAGCTTCAGTCGCTCGCTTTCCTGGGCTCTCAGGGACTGTTGGGTCAGGAGGCGAATGTGTTCTTCGGCGCGTCTCCGTTTGGTGATGTCCCGGTTCATTCCACGATGCCCCAGAAGCTTTCCCGCCTTGTCCAGGACAGGGGCCCCATTGGTTTCCACAATGACCTCATGCCCATTTCTGTGAACCAGGCGAATCACCATGCAGGAGCTTGGCTTCTCGGTTTGCATGATCCGAGGCAGGATTCGCGAGATATTCTCCCTTTCCTCTTCATGCAAAAAGTCGCAGAAATTCCGCCCCACTACCTCCTCCGCGGGGTATCCCAAAACCTTCGCCACAACGGGATTGCAGTAAGTGTAGTTGCCGTCCCGATCCATCTCCCACAGCCAGGTGAGGGTGCTTTCGGCGAGGTCCTGGAACCGCCTTTCCGCCTCCAGCAGAGATCTCCTGAGCCTTCGCCCCGAAATGAGCTTCTGGAGGAGGCGGGGCAGGAGGACGAGGGAATCGGAGGACTTCACCAGGTAATCCCATGCTCCCAGTTTGATGGCCTGAACCGCAATCCTCTCATCGCCCTGGCCCGTTATGATGATCACCGGGATATCTCTGTTCCCATCGCTCAGGACTTGCAGGAACTCGATGCCGCTCATACCCGGCATGCGGTAGTCGGCGATGATTACATCGGGGCGGATCTCGTCGATTTGGTCAAGACAAGATGAGGCATCCACGAAGTGATGGATCCTTGCCGACGGGAGCTCTTTTAGCGTTGCCAGCCTCATGAGCTGGTAATGGGCTTCCTCATCTTCTACAATGATCAGGTTCAGTGGCTCCAATCCGATATCCTTTCGGAAGGTAAAAGGGTAAGAGGCTGAAGGCAAAGGGCGAAGGGCAAGGGGAAAGAGGCAATGGACTGCTGGATGCCAGCCCCATCCTGGTGCCCTTAGTACTACAACGAGATTTCTTTGTGGGGTGGGCAAAAGCGGCAGCGTTGCCCACCGAAAAATGCGGTTTCACGACCACGGTGGGCAAGATAGAACCCTTGCCCACCTTACGACGGAATAGCATCCGGCCTCATTTCTCGTTGTAGTATTCGTACACGTCCACGCAACTAAGGGCTCGAATTCGCAAACGTCATCCCGGCAGTCTCCCGGCTTAGAGCCTGCCGGGACAAGCTTTAGCCGGGATCCGGGTTTTCTTTGATCTGTCTGGATTCCGGCTTGAAAACCGCCGGAATGACGTGCTGCGGAGTCCCGCAGTCGCTATTGGACACTCTAATGTGCGCGAGTGTACTTAGCCTTTAGCCCAATTCCCTGAATCCCAACGGCTTGGTGAGATAGCTGTTGGCGCATTGGCAGTAAGACTCGGTGATATCCTGCCGCCGATGCGGCGTGCTCAGCATGATACCGGGATTTTTCTGAGCTCCGAGGTCTTCTTCACCAGCTTCAATACTTCTATCTCTGATGCCGGGGAGCTTGATGTCGAGCAGGATCAGCGACGGTACGGGGTACTCGGTCAGGTCCGCAAATCTCCCGCGATGGAAGAGTGGTCGAGTGGCCTCCTCGCCGTCGCCCACAATGTCGATGCGGTTGGCATTGCCGGCCTTTCGGATCGCCCGCCGGGTCAGCTCCGCATGAGCCGCCTCGTCTTCCACGATGAGAATATTGCAGGGGTCATACTTCATGGCTTTTGGCATCACCTCCTGGTAGAGTGAACAAGAATGTGGTGCCACGGCCCGGCTCTGATTCGAGCCAAATCCTCCCACCGTGGGATTCAATCACCTTCTTGACAATAGCCAATCCCATGCCCGTCCCCTCGCCGATCTTCACAGCGGGGGGCAGGCGTTCAAAGACCTGGAAGATTCTGTCGAAATATTTCTCTTCGATGCCGATCCCGTTGTCACGCACGAAAAACACCCTTTCACCGTCACGCTCTTCGCAGCCGATCTCGATACGCGGTGAAGGGTTGGTCGCACCGATGTACTTCACGGCATTGGACAAAAGGTTGTCCAAAACCTGGCCGATCCGCTTCCGCTCCCCGTAGACGGAGGGGAGCCCCTCCTGCACAACCGCCGCAATGGATCGCTCCTGAATCTGAGGGCGCAGGGTCTCCAAAGCGTCGAGGGCTGCATCCCCGAAATTTAACTCGATCTTAACCTCATTGAGCCGCCCGATCCGAGAGAGATCCAGGAGGTCGTTGATCAGAAGCTCCATCTTGCGGGTCGCATCGCTCATGTGATTCAGGTATCGGTCTGCGGTTTCAGGCAGCGCGTCTCCAAAATCGTCCCGCAAAGCTCCGATGAAGCCTTCGATGGTGACGACGGGTGTCTTAAGATCATGAGAGACCGAGTAGGCAAAAGACTCCAGCTCTGCGTTCTTAACCCCGAGCTCGGCGAGCAATTCCTGGAGCTTCATCTCGTTCTTCCTGAGCGCCTCCACGGCTTTCCTCCGTTCGGCGGCTTCCTGAATGGCCTGGTCACGGGTCTCCTTGTACATATCCATGCGCTGGAGGAGAGAAAACAGTGCAATGCTCAACAGACCCGACAGACCGAGTCCGAAGGCCAGGAATGTGAGATTTCCTCCAGATCCGGGTCTGGATAGCTCATATGTCGGCTCGATTTGGAGTTCCCAGGACTTGCCGAAAAATTCGATACTGTTCATGGCCTGCAGTGCACCAGGCGGCGCATTGGGAGACCAGCCGCTTCCGTTCTGGAATATCCGGCGATCATCTTCAAAAAGGGCCACGGTGAAGTCCCGAGACATGGCGGCCGGCAGGCTCATGTCCATCAACTGCTCGACCTTGAAGACTCCACCCAAATAGCCCTGAAGACCGCCTTCGTGCACCAGGGGAATGAAAGCGAAAAACCCAATGCCCCCCTGATAGAGCTCGACGCATGGCGTGAGAGCTGGTCCGTCAGCCGCAGTGGCCTGCGAAAGCACAGCCCTGAAGCGGGCGTCAGGGTGTTGGCCCAGCTCGCAGCCCGCAGCGGGTCGGTTCTCTTCCTCGGGGTAGACCCATTGCACAAGGCCTTCCGGGCTTATCCAATATATGCCTGCAAAGCCCGGGTAGTGCTCGGTCGTTGCCCTGGCGAAGCCCATAAAACGTTCCCGGCTGAAATCCGGGGGCTTCCTTTCGATCCATCGGTCCGCAATCATCTCAAGGGATGCGATGCGCGCATTCATGATGCCTTCGATGCGGACCTTCAACTGCTCTACGGATGTTTCCGCGTGCTTCAGCAGAAGCTCCCGCCGATGGCTGATCTGGCTTTGCCAGAGTCCCAACGTGATGACGCTGAGCATTAGAAATGTAATGGAAGGTATTGCTCTATTCGAGTATGAGATCGGCACGGCAGCGCGGATGATGTTTGGGTCCACATCAATAGACTGCTGGTTCATCCCCGGTCATGGGACCTCTCGAGTATATTCGTTGAGATCCGATACCGTCAACCATCGGGTCCATTTCCCGCCCCCGAAGTTCAGGAAGGTTTGGATTTTGGCCTTGATGCGTATGGCAAAGCGGTCTGCTGGGGTGGGCAGCTCGGTCCGGAGCCCGGGATATCCGAACGCTGTATTGACTACCTCAGAAATCGGCTCATGCCGTCACCCCTGCGAAGGCGGGAGCTCAGAACGCTCATCTGGCCGGGATTTCCGCCTTTGCGGGAATGACGATGAGCGAAGCCCGTGCGCTTTTGGTGCACTCTCTCAGTGGCCAGACTTCATGACCTGAAGGATCGCGCTGTCAGCGACCGACCCAAAGTGTGGATTTCTCCAGTGTCTTCAGCAGTTCGAGACTTTGAGATCCCATGAAGGGTTTCTCGGATCTTTCCGCATACCCCATACCGCGCCGTCCGATGGCGACCACTGCGTATGCGCCCTTGCTCGCCTCTTCCCGAATGGCCCTGGCCGCGTCACGACCCTGAATGACAAGCGTGTTGATCAGCTTTTCCTGGATGCCTCCACCCACGAGCCTCTCCCTGGCGGAATCGAGCAACACCTCCACGCCCTGGCGGCTCCCGTCATCCACGTGGAGGACGGTTATTCCGTGCCGATCTTCGCTTCCCACCATGCGACCCACGTGGTCAGCCATCTTCAGCGCGGGCTCGGATCCATCGATGCAGAGCAGAGCATTCCTGAGCCCGCGCTCGGGGCGTCTGCACATCCAGAGCGGAAAGTCGAGATCCAGGTCCATGGTCGCTTCAGAGAGCCATGGGTGAAAGACCTTCTCCAAGATGGAATAGCCGCGACGACCCAGAACGACCGCATCGTAGTCTCCCTGCTTCGCTTCCTCGACCAGGTCCCCGATCATTCCGTAGTGCCTGGGTATCAACCGGCTGCTGATCTGGTGGGCCGCAAAATCCTCATTCCTGAGGATTTCTTTGCTCCTCTCGATCGCTTCCTGTCCCTTCCTGGCGTAGATTTCAGACAGAGCCCGATCCATTTCGTGCACCCTCAAGGCTTCCTTGGCATCCAAGGATTCGAACTGGGGGGCCACATGCAGCAGGGTCAGTTTCATGTCCCTCTTATTTCTGAAAAATGTGCTGACGAAGCGCACGCCATACAGGAAATCGGGATCGTCGCCGACGGTGATCAAGAGCTTTCTTTCCATCATCGCTGCTCCGAAGAACCATAATCGATCAGGCTGGGATGCGCTCTTTCGACTCACGCAGAGACGCGGAGAGCGCAGAGAAAGCTTGAGATTATGGATCGATGGTTTCTTTCCTGCTTCGCGTGAGCAAAGCAATGAGCCATTTTCAATCAGTATGTGGAGGATGCTCAGCACTGATCAAGGGATTTGCGGATTGCCGTATCCAGCCTCCTGATCCTCGGCTCCCGGCACCCAGTTGGACAATTCCTCGAGACAGGGCTGTATTCCTGAAATCGCATTGGACAGACATCCCGTGATGCTGTTGAATCCTGCGGGCGTCATGCCAATCTTCCAGGCCGTCAGAGATTCAAACATGCATTTGGCATCGTTGATCTCGCCCATGGCCGGGATCAGGAGCTCCTCGATAAACCCGATCTTCTCCGTGTAGACTCTGCACTGGTTGACCTCATTCCAGGCCTCTTCAAGCTTTTGGGGCAAGGACTCATCAAACATCCCCTCTTGCATGTTCTTTCGGCATTCCTCGAGAAGCGTGGCGGCCCTGCAGAGATGCTCGATGGCTGCAAAGAGCTCCTCGGGCTTCAGTGTATGCGGCGGCTCAATTTCTCGAAGCAGTGAGAACTGGTCCAGGAGCATGGTGGAATCTCCAGTTTGACGGAGTGGAATGAACCGCTAATGGCAGACGAGGTAATCCAATGATGAAGTACGTCCGATTCAATCCGCACCGGCTGGGGTCAGGCCGCTGGCTTCGAACTGATCCAGAGCCTCCAGTGCCTCGCATCCGTAAACCATGGCCGGACCCCCTCCCATGAGGATGGCAATGCCGACGGTCT
>Ga0105093_10000788_pt1 | contig 11927 bp, 14 predicted proteins | sample PPLLak3March2015_2_FD_79111 | JGI IMG/M metagenome (GOLD analysis project Ga0105093, IMG submission 79111) | Freshwater sediment microbial communities from Prairie Pothole Lake near Jamestown, North Dakota, USA - PPLs Lake P8 Core (3) Depth... | ecosystem: Environmental > Aquatic > Freshwater >... | reverse complement strand
TGCGGTCGAAATGTCCGGTATCTTCCAGCGCGGCGACGGCGCCGACGATCGCCAGCCGGTCGAGAGGATAGGAGTTGAAGCTGTTCTTGACCCGTTCCAGCGCCTCGACCAGTGCCGGGTGGCCGACCGCGAAGCCGACGCGCAGGCCGGCCAGCGAACGCGACTTGGACAGCGTGTGGACGACCAGCAGGTTGTCGTGGCGGTCGACCAGCGAAATGGCCGAAATTCCACCGAAATCGACATAGGCTTCATCGACGACGACGACCGAATTCGGGTTGGCCGCGAGTATCTGTTCGATGGCCTCCAGCGCCAGCAGGCGGCCGGTCGGCGCGTTCGGGTTGGGGAAAATGATGCCGCCGTTGGGTTGCGTGTAATCTGCCGGGTCAATGCTGAAATCGTCGGCCAGCGGCACGGTGCGGTAATCGACGCCGTAAAGGCCGCAATAGACCGGGTAGAAGCTGTAGGTGATGTCCGGGAAGAGGATCGGCCGCTCATGTTTCATGAACGCCATAAAGATGTGCGCCAGCACTTCGTCCGACCCGTTGCCGACGAAGATCTGTTGCGCCGTCACGCCGTGCAGCTTCGCGACCGCGGCTTTGAGCTGGTCGGCGTTGGGATCCGGGTAGAGGCGCAGGCGCGCGGCGTCGACCCCGAGTTCCGCCTGAATCGCTGTCAGCACTTGCGGTGAGGGCGGATAGGGGTTCTCGTTGGTGTTGAGCTTGATCAGGTTGGCGATCTTGGGCTGCTCGCCCGGCACGTAGGGGGTGAGGGCGCTGACAACCCTGCTCCAGAAACGACTCATGGGAATTTCACGGAAAGCCTAAACGAGGATGAAATGTTATCATGCCCCTCGTCCCAACGCCTTTTGCGGCCTCAAGTCATGCGTAACGCTGAAATCATCCGTAATACCCTGGAGACGCAGGTTACCGTGCGTCTCGATCTCGATGGCACCGGTCAGGGGAAATTCGCCACCGGCGTGCCCTTCCTCGACCACATGCTCGACCAGATCGCCCGCCACGGGTTGATCGACCTCGATGTGCAGGCCGCCGGCGATCTCCATATCGATGCCCACCACACGGTCGAGGATATTGGCATCACCATCGGTCAGGCGCTGGCCAAGGCCTGGGGCGACAAGAAGGGCCTGACCCGTTACGGCCACAGCTACGTGCCGCTGGACGAGGCCTTGTCGCGCGTCGTGATCGACCTCTCCGGGCGTCCCGGGCTGGTATTCGACGTTCCGTTCACGCGGGCGATGATCGGCCAGTTCGATGTCGATCTGGTCAATGAATTCTTCCAGGGGCTGGTCAATCATGCCGGCATCACCCTGCACATCGACAACCTGCGCGGCGTCAATGCGCACCATCAGGCGGAGACCGTCTTCAAGGCCTTCGGCCGGGCATTGCGCATGGCGACGACGCCGGATCCGCGCATGGCCGGCGCCATGCCATCGACCAAGGGTTCGCTGTGAGCATTGCAGTCATCGACTACGGCATGGGCAACCTGCGCTCGGTGTCGCAGGCGCTCGAACATGTCGCCGGTGGCAAGGAAGTCGTCGTTACCGCAGATCCCGCAGCGGTGGCCGGCGCCGAGCGCGTGGTCTTTCCGGGGCAGGGCGCGATGCCCGACTGCATGCGCGAACTCGATGCCCGCGGTTTGCGCGCCGCCGTGCTGCAAGCCGCCCGGGACAAGCCGTTTCTCGGCATCTGCATCGGCCTGCAGATGTTGTTCGAGCACAGCTCGGAAGGCGATGTCGCCGGGCTGGGCGTTTTCGCCGGCGAGGTGCGGCGTTTTCCGGACGAAAAGATGGTCGACCGCAGCGGCCAGCGCCTCAAGGTGCCGCACATGGGCTGGAACCGCGTGCAGCAGAAGCCGCATGTCTTGTGGGACGGGATTGCCGATGGCGCGCGCTTCTATTTCGTACATAGCTATTGCGTGCAGCCGGCCGATCCGTCGGTGGTGACGGGCACGACCGAGTACGGCATCCCCTTTACCTGTGCAGTGGGGCGGGATAATATCTTCGCCGTTCAATTCCACCCCGAAAAAAGCGCTCAGGACGGCCTGCGGCTTCTGAAAAATTTCGTCGAGTGGCGTCCGTAGGACAACGTCTGTCGAGTTCATTCTCATCCAAATCCCATGCTGATAATCCCCGCCATTGATCTCAAGGACGGCCAGTGCGTCCGTCTGAAGCAGGGCCTGATGGAACAGGCCACCGTTTTCTCCGACAGCCCGGCCGAAATGGCCAGCCACTGGGTCGCCCAAGGCGCGCGTCGGCTGCATCTGGTCGATCTCAACGGCGCCTTCGCCGGCAAACCGAAGAACGAATCGGCGATCAAGGCCATCCTAAAGGTGGTCGGCGACGACATTCCGGTGCAACTCGGCGGCGGAATCCGCGACCTCGACACCATCGAGCGCTGCCTCGACGACGGCCTGAGCTACGTGATCATCGGCACCGCGGCGGTCAAGAACCCCGGTTTCCTGCACGATGCCTGCACCGCCTTCCCCGGCCACATCATCGTCGGCCTCGATGCCAGGGACGGCAGGGTGGCGACCGATGGCTGGTCGAAGCTGACCGGCCACGATGTCGTCGATCTCGGCAAGAAATACGAGGATTACGGCGTCGAGTCGATCATTTATACCGATATCGGCCGTGACGGCATGCTGTCCGGCCTGAACATCGAGGCCACCGTGCGTCTGGCGCAGGCGCTGACCATTCCCGTCATCGCCTCCGGCGGGCTGTCCAGTCTGGACGACATCAAGGCCCTGTGCGCCGTCGAAAGCGAAGGCATCGTTGGCACCATCGCCGGCCGTGCCGTCTATGACGGTTCGCTCGACTTCCAGGCGGCGCAGGAACTCGCTGATCAGTTGGGCGCCTGATGCTCGCCAAGCGCATCATTCCCTGTCTCGATGTCACGGCGGGCCGGGTCGTCAAGGGAACCAACTTCGTCGATCTGCGCGATGCCGGCGATCCGATCGAGATCGCACGTCGCTACGACGAGCAGGGCGCCGACGAGGTGACCTTCCTCGACATCACCGCGTCATCCGACCAGCGCGACATCATCCTGCACATCGTCGAGGCCTGCGCCGCGCAGGTCTTCATTCCGCTGACCGTCGGCGGCGGCGTGCGCAAGGTCGAGGATGTCCGCCGCCTGCTCAATGCCGGGGCCGACAAGGTGTCGATGAATACCGCCGCGGTGAATGATCCCGATCTGGTGTTCAACGCCTCCAGCAAGGTCGGATCGCAGTGCATCGTCGTCGCCATCGACGCCAAGCAGACGGCGTCTGGCAAATGGCACGTGTTCACCCACGGCGGGCGCAACGATACCGGCCTCGATGCGGTCGACTGGGCAAAACGCGTCGAAATGCTCGGCGCCGGCGAAATCCTGCTGACCAGCATGGACCGCGACGGGACCAAGAACGGCTTCGACCTGGCGCTGACGCGCACGGTGGCGGATGCTGTGCGGATTCCGGTGATCGCCTCGGGCGGTGTCGGCAACCTGCAGCATCTGGCCGACGGTGTCACCGAAGGCCATGCCGACGCCGTGCTGGCGGCGTCGATCTTTCATTTCGGCGAATACACCGTGCGCCAGGCCAAGGAATACATGGCGGGCCGCGGCATCGAGATCCGCCTGTGAGCGATCTCGACAATGCGCTGCCTTGGCTGGAGGCGCTGAAATGGGACGGCGATGGCATGATCCCGGCGATCGCGCAGGATGAAGGCGGGCGGGTCGTGATGTTCGCCTGGATGAATCGCGAGTCGCTCCGGGAAACAGTCCGCAGCGGCAACGCGGTATACTGGTCGCGTTCGCGGCGAAGGTTGTGGCGCAAGGGCGAGGAGTCGGGTCATTTCCAGAAGATCCGGGCGATCCGCACCGACTGCGACGGCGATGTGCTGCTGCTGACGATAGAACAGGTCGGCGGAATCGCCTGCCACACCGGCCGTGCCAGCTGTTTTTTCAACGAATTGGACGGCGAACGCTGGGTTCCCGTTGATCCGGTACTTAAAGATCCAAAGGAAATATACGCAAAATGAGTACGCATGACATGTTGCACCGGCTCTCGGAGACGCTGATTTCGCGTCGCAATGCCGACCCGTCGACGTCCTACACCGCGCAGTTGTTCGCCAACGGCCCAGATTCCATCCTGAAGAAGGTTGGCGAGGAATGCGCCGAGCTGATCATGGCCTCCAAGGATGGCAAGCGCCTGAACATCGTCTGGGAATCGACCGACGTGATCTATCACGTCATGGTCCTGCTCGCCTTCTATGGCCTGAGCATCGAGGATGTCGTCCAGGAAATGCGCCGCCGCGAGGGAATTTCCGGCATTGACGAGAAAGCTGCGCGGAGCGCCAAGTGAGCGACTGCATTTTCTGCAAGATCGTCGACGGCAGAGTTCCGGCGCAGAGGGTTTACGAGGACGCGGAGATCCTCGCCTTCAACGACATCAATCCGGCGCGTCCGGTGCACGTGCTGGTGATTCCGAAGAAACACATCGCCTCGCTGGCGACCGTGACGCCCGCCGATACACCGGTGCTCGGCAGGATGCTTGCCACGGCCAACGAGATAGCCAGCGCGCAGGGCAGTACGGACGGTTTTCGCATTATCATCAATACCGGACGGGTCGGGCAGCAGGAAGTCCCGCACCTGCATATCCACATCGTGGGCGGACCGGATCCGGTCGGACCCATGCTGAAACGCATCTAGGAGACAAACATGGGCAGTTTTTCCGTCTGGCACTGGCTGATCGTACTGGTCATCGTGTTGCTGATCTTCGGCACCAAGAAGTTGCGCAACGTCGGGCAGGATCTCGGCGGCGCCGTCAAGGGCTTCAAGGACGGCATGAAGGACGCCAATTCGCCCGACAAGGCGGCCGATGCCGAGCCGCCGCAACAGGTCGGAGGGCAGACCATCGACGTCGAAGTGAAGGAAAAGACCAAGTCCTGATCGGCTTCCGGGTTGCGGAACCGTGTGAGCGGTTTCGTCCGCTCCCGGTTTCCGGCGGCCTATCCTTATGTTCGATATCGGCTTTTCCGAACTCATGGTCATCGGCATCGTCGCCCTGCTCGTCATCGGCCCGGAGAAGCTGCCGAAGGTCGCGCGCACGCTGGGGCATCTGCTCGGGCGGGCGCAGCGCTACGTCAATGATGTCAAGTCCGACATCAATCGCGAAATCCAGCTCGACGAATTGAAGAAACTGCAGTCGGAAGTGACCGAGTCGGCGCGCTCGCTTGAAGATTCAGTGCGCAAGGAATTCGCCAGTGCCCGCGCCGCGGTCGAAGTGCCCGCCCAGGCGGCGGTCGCCGAACTGAACGACGCCGCCCAGCAGGTTGCGCAGACCGCCGCCGTTCCGCCTGTCGATGCCACTGGCAAGCCAGCCGCATGAACGATCCGCAGGCAAATTCCGCGCACGAAGAGTCATTCATTTCCCATCTGGTCGAACTGCGTGACCGCCTGCTGCGCAGCCTGATCGCGGTGGCCGTGGTACTCGCGGTGCTGGCGGTCTATCCCGGCCCGGGGGCCATCTACGACATTCTGGCCGCGCCGCTGACCACCGCCCTGCCGGAAGGCACCAAGATGATCGCCATCGGCGTCATCACGCCGTTCATGGTGCCGCTCAAGGTCACCGCCATGGTCGCCTTCGTGCTCGCCTTGCCGTTCGTTCTTTACCAGGTCTGGGCCTTTATCGCGCCGGGGTTGTATGCACACGAGAAGCGACTCGGCATACCGCTGATCATTTCGAGTTCCCTGCTTTTTTTGCTCGGCATTGCCTTCTGTTACTTCTTCGTTTTCGGCCAGGTCTTCAGCTTCATCAACAGCTTCGCGCCGAAGAGCATCACGCCGGCGCCGGATATCGATGCCTACCTGTCCTTCGTGATGACCATGTTCCTCGCCTTCGGCATTGCCTTTCAGGTGCCGGTAGCGTTGGTCGTGCTGGTCAAAATGGGTGTCGTGACGGTCGAGAAACTGAAGGAATGGCGCTCCTATTTCATCGTCGGCGCCTTCGTAGTCGCCGCCGTGGTGACGCCGCCGGACGTGGTGTCGCAACTGGCGCTGGCGATCCCGATGTGCCTGCTCTACGAGCTGGGTATTCTGGCAGCGCGTTTTGTCTCGCGGTCGGCGCCACCGGAGTATGTCGTGGTCGACCCGACCGAAGAGGCAAAAATGGATGCCGAGATGGATAGCGCGGAAGAGGAATTCCGCAAACTCTCGGGCAAGTAGTCAGGGCGCCCTGGGCGCTGGTCCGGGCAGCGTTTCCAGCATCTGCAGCGGCGCGCCCTCGGCGAACCGGCGAACGAAAAGCAGATGTCGGTCGGCACATTGCAGTTCATGGCCAGCAGCTGGCACACGGCTCACTCCTGTTCGGCGCGCATGGCCGGCCGTTTGCCGATCTTGACCTGCGTTTCGACCACGTTCTTGTCACGGCGCAGGCGGAAGGCCGAGCGTTCCTCGGGCTTGAGTGCGGCGATCAGATCGAGCATCTTCTGCGGATCCTTTACCGGCTTGCCGCCGACCGTCAGCAGCACATCGCCGGGACGGATGCCGGCGGCATCGGCCGGGCTGCCGCGCACGACGCCGGCGATCAGCGCGCCTTCGCTGTCGGGCAGGCCGAAGGATTCGGCCAGTTCGGGCGTGATTTCCTGCGCTTCGATGCCGACCCAGCCGCGCGTCACGGCGCCGTGCTGGATGATCTGTTCCATGATGCTCTTGGCGCTCGAGACCGGAATCGCGAAGCCGATGCCGAGCGAGCCGCCAGTCTGCGAGTAGATTGCGGTGTTGATGCCGACCAGGTGGCCGTCGCTATCGACCAGTGCGCCGCCCGAGTTGCCTGGATTGATGGCGGCGTCGGTCTGGATGAAATTCTCGAAGGTGTTGATCCCGAGGTGCGAGCGGCCGAGCGCCGAGACGATGCCCATGGTCACCGTTTGGCCGACGCCGAACGGGTTGCCGATGGCCAGCACGACATCGCCGACGCGCAGGTTTTCCATCTGGCCGAAAGTGATCGCCGGCAAGTTGTCGGCCTTGATCTGCAGCACGGCGAGATCGGATTCCGGGTCACTACCGATGACCGTCGCCTTGCGGGTGCTTCCGTCGTTCAGCGAAACCTGGATGTCGCTGGCGGCCTCGACGACGTGAAAATTGGTCAGGATGTAGCCGTTGGCGCTGACTACGACGCCGGAGCCGAGCCCGGAATTGCGCTGTGGCGGCGTATCCGCGCGATCGCCGAAGAAGTGGCGCAAAATCGGGTCGTCGAGCAGCGGGTGGCGCCGCTTCTTGACCGCCTGGGTCGTGTAGACATGGACCACTGCGGGCAGCGCGGCCCGCGCCGCCTCGCGATAGGAGCCGCTAACCTTGTGCTCTTCGCGACCGGCCGCTGATGTTGGCAGCGGCGCTTCGCGCACCGTAACCGAGGCCGGGCGGGGCGGCAGCCATTCCGGTTTCAGGGTGCTGGTCACGAACAGAATGGCGACCGCAACCGTTACCGTTTGTGCAAAAATCAGCCATAACCTGCGCATGAAAGACCGTATCGATGAAACGACAACAACTGGTGGAATATCTGGATGGGCTGCTGCAGCCCGCGAAGTTCCGCGATTATTGCCCAAACGGGCTGCAAGTGGAAGGACGCGCCGATGTCGTGCGCATCGTTGCCGGCGTCACCGCCAGCCAGGCGCTGCTCGACATTGCCGTGGCGCGCAGGGCGGATGCCGTCCTCGTCCATCACGGCTATTTCTGGAAAGGCGAAGACGGCCGGGTCACCGGCATCCGCCGCCAGCGCCTGAAAACCCTGTTGGCCAACGATATCAACCTGCTGGCTTACCACCTGCCGCTCGATGCCCATCCGGAACTGGGCAACAACGCGCAACTGGCGAGCCGTTTCGGCTGGCAGCCCGACGGACGTTTCGGCGAGCAGGATATCGCCTGGCTGGGCACTGTTGATGCCCCAACGACAGCCGGCCAGTTGGCCGCGCAAATCGCTGCCGGTCTGGCCCGGAACCCCTTGCTGATCGGCGACCCCGGGCGCCCGGTGCGCCGCCTCGGCTGGTGCAGTGGCGGGGCGCAGGACTATTTCGAGCAGGCGATCGCGCTCGGCGTCGATGCCTTCGTTTCCGGCGAGATTTCTGAACAGACGGTCCATCTGGCGCGCGAGAGCGGCGTCGCTTACCTTGCCTGCGGGCATCACGCCAGCGAACGCTACGGTGTCGCGGCGCTGGCTGCCCACCTCAACCTGAACTGCGGCTTGCAGTGCGAATTCGTGGACCTTGACAACCCGATTTAGGATTTGGGTTGCAAACCGTAGGCCTCTTCGAGGATGAGCATGAGGAGAACGATTTCCTCGACCACTTCCAGCGGAAAACCGCTGCGCTGGCCATCCCGATTGTCGTGAACCAGCTCGTAGAGGAAGTCCATGCACGCCTGCGTTCCCCATCCGGCTTTGACTCGCTCGGCGACGTGTTCGAAATCCTCGAGTGACCTGAGTCCGGAAACCGTTGTCTCGAGATCCTGCCAGGCCGGGACGTCGAGGTTGAAGTTGCGCCGGACCGCCGGCAGCAATTTGGTGTACTCGCCGCGCATCCCGCCGCGCCGGTAAAGATCGAGCAGCATCAGCCATGGCCGCGGATTCTTTGGCGAACTTTCCTCGATATGCCGGGCCAGCGTTTCGGCGGCGCCCTGGACGCGGCCGAAGGTGAGCATGATTTCGGCAAGGGCGATCGCGCTGTCGTCCTCGTTGAACCGGATGTCGACCGACCTGAGGTCGTTCGGCGCCTTCGAGAACCCGTCGTGGTGGAGGTCGGGTTTCGGCGTTGCGCCAGCACTGAGCCCGCCGTGGGCAGGCGCTTGCGGCACGGGCGCGGGCGGCAGGGTCGGCGCCGGGTCACGGCGCGCCGCTTCGGCGCGTTGTTGATGGCCGCTGATCGCCAGCGGCACTTCCTCGTCCACCCGGTGCTCGCGGCGGCGCCCGAGGAAGTGGGCGATGGCTGAAGCGACGATGCCGCCGGCCAGCGCGCTCAACAGGACTTCCAGCCAGCCGCTGTCGCCAGTCGTGGTCGGCGGTTCGGGCGGCTTGGCGATCGGCGCCGGCACGCCGCCTGCGGCGGCCTGCGCCGCCTGCAGCTTCTGTTGCAGCGCCAGTGCCTCGGTGGTCAACACCAAGGCCTTGTCGAGCGCTTCGATCTGCGTGTTGAGCGACTGGATCGTGGCTTCCATCTTGAGCATGCGCTCGTCGAGTTCCTCGCGGCTGCCTTTCGGCGGCGCGGCCTTCTCGCCCGGCTGGATTTCCGCCGGCGGGGCGCCGAGGAGGACGCGATCGGTCTTGCCGGTTTTCGCGGCCGCAACCGGTTTGGCGACCTTGGGCGCTGGTGGCGGTTTCGGCGGCAGGGGCGGCGGGGCTTCGCTGCGTTCCTTGGCCTGCTGTTGCGGCAACGTGTCACGCTCGGCCGGAATCCGCTGCCGGATGTCGGGAATCGCCACCGGGGTGCCATCGGCAAGGGCGGGGCGTCCGCTCAGTTGCGGATTGGCGCGCTTGAGCGCAGCCAGCATCCGCCGCTGCTGGACCAGATTGTCGGGGATCAGCGTTTCGGCGATGCCCTCGAGGGTGTCGCCTTCGCTGGCCCGCCATTCCTGGATCGGCGCGCCGCGACTGCGCGTCCCGCCGGTCGGCGCAGCGCCGGCGCTGGCAGCGCCCGACGCGCCACTGGCGAAAACCAGCGGTTCGCTCGGCATCAGCACGTAGTCGCGCTGCAGATCGACGCCGCAGCCGGCGCGCAGGCCGATCAGGAAAACCGGTTCGGAAACCGGCTTGCTGCCGGTGATGTGCAGGCGGTAGTTGTTGCCTTCGCGCACCAGTTTGGTCCGCGCGCTGGAAACGACCGGGAGGTCGGAACCGCCCAGTTGTGCCAGGGAAAAACAGCTGGCCTCGATGTTCTCGCCCGCTTCGGCGCTGATCGGCACCTCGGCCCGCAGCGGCTCGCCGACGCGCGAATGCAGCACGATGTCGCCAAAACCGATTGCCCAAGCCTGGGTTGCCGTCAGCAGCGCCGCACCCAGGGTGCTCAAACGCGATGTTCTTCCGTAGCTCACGATACCTTGCCCTTGATCCACTGCTGTTATTCCAAAATCAATTTTAACAGTCGGCTGGTACTGCCATCAGGAACTATTGCACACTAGCGATTAAATTCACGTCACCTGAAAGGGCCGCCATGGCTTTCGTCTTTCCGCCGCATCTTCCCGCCGCCGTGCCGGTTGCCGGCAGTCCCGACGCGTTTCCGGTCCGTCGCGTCTACTGCGTCGGCCGCAACTATGCCGATCACGCCCGCGAAATGGGGGCGCTCGAGCAGGCCGAGGGGCGCGAGCCGCCCTTTTTCTTCATGAAGCCGGGCGACACGGTGGTCAGCGGCGCGGGCGAGATCAGCGTCGCCTACCCGCCGGCGACCAAAAATCTGCACCATGAGGTCGAGCTGGTCGTCGCGCTCGGGGCCGGCGGGGCGAATGTCGCGGTCGACGCCGCAAAAAGCCTGATTTTCGGCTATGCCGTCGGCCTCGACCTGACGCGCCGCGACATTCAGGGGCGGGCCAAGGAGAAAGGCCAGCCGTGGGACATGGGCAAGGGTTTCGACCAGTCGGCGGTGGCCGGCGCGATCCGGGCGGTGGCCGGCGTCGGGCACCCCGAGCGCGGCCGCATCTGGCTGACGGTGAATGGTGAAGTTCGCCAGGACGGCGACCTGGCGGCGATGAGCTGGAGGGTGGCGGACATCATCGCCAACCTGTCGACGCTGGTGCGCCTGGAAGCCGGCGACCTGATCTATACCGGCACGCCGGCCGGGGTCGGGCCGCTGGTGCCGGGCGACGTGCTGGAGGCGGGCGTCGATGGCGTCGGCACCTTGCGCGCCCGGATCCTTTGAAGCCTATTTCGGCCGCTTGTCGATGATGCGTTTCGCCTTGCCGATCGAGCGTTCGATGCCGCCCACTTCGACGATGTTGATTTTGGCGGAAATCCCGATGTAGGACTTGATGTGGTGTTGCAGGTCGCGCGCCACGAATTCCTTTTCGGGGCCGCTGGCGAACTGTTGTTCGGGCTTCAGTTCGACATTGACCGTCATCGCGTCGAGGTGGCCGTCGCGGCTGATTTCCAGCACGTAGTGCGGCGACAGCTTGGGTTGGCGGAGGATCAGTTCCTCGATCTGCGACGGGAAGACATTGACGCCGCGGATGATCAGCATGTCGTCCGAGCGGCCGGTGATCTTGCCGATGCGGCGCATGGTGCGCGCGGTCGGCGGCAGCAGGCAGGTCAGGTCGCGCGTGCGGTAGCGGATGACCGGCATCGCTTCCTTGGTCAGCGAAGTAAAGACCAGCTCGCCCTGGCTGCCTTCGGGAAGCGCCTCGCCGGTTACCGGATCGACGATTTCCGGGTAGAAATGATCTTCCCAGATCACCGGGCCGTCCTTGGTCTCGACACATTCGCAGGCGACCCCGGGGCCGATCACCTCCGAGAGTCCATAGAGGTCGACGGCATCGATGCCGAAAGCTGACTCGATTTCCTTGCGCATGGCGTTGGTCCACGGTTCGGCGCCGTGAACGCCGATGCGCAGCGCAGTGCTCTTCGGGTCGATGCCTTGGCGGCGGAATTCGTCGGCGATGTTGAGCATGTAGGAAGGGGTGACCATGATGATGGTCGGCTTGAAATCGCAGATCAGCTGCACCTGCTTTTCGGTCTGCCCGCCGGACATCGGGATCACCGTGCAGCCGAGCTTTTCCGCCCCGTAATGGGCGCCGAGACCGCCGGTGAATAGGCCGTAGCCGTAGGCGACGTGCACGATGTCGCCCGGCCGGCCGCCGGTGGCGTGGATCGAGCGGGCGATCAGGTCAGCCCACATGTCGATGTCGGCCTGGGTATAGCCGACGACGGTCGGCTTGCCGGTCGTGCCGCTCGAGGCA